>Ga0137415_10002907_pt1 | contig 16973 bp, 11 predicted proteins | sample CZODoug3_1_1_16f_FD_183082 | JGI IMG/M metagenome (GOLD analysis project Ga0137415, IMG submission 183082) | Vadose zone soil fungal communities from Angelo Coast Range Reserve, California, USA - CZODoug3_1_1_16fungal (Hybrid Assembly) | ecosystem: Environmental > Terrestrial > Soil > Vadose...
GAACTGGTCGGGTGGGTTGCCCTGGCGTTTCAGTCGCGCCAGTCGCTGCATGCAGAGGTGCTGTTCCTGCGCCGGCAACTCGCCCTGTACGTCGAGCGGGGCGTGAAGCCGAGGCGGATCGATCCTGTCACGCGAATTTCACTGGCGATACTCTCAAGATTCTTCAACTGGCGCGACGCCCTGGTGGTCGTGCGCCCCGGGACGATGATCCGCTGGCACCGCGCCGGTTGGAAACTGTTCTGGCGCCTGAAGGCCCGACCTGGCCGACCGCCGATTCCCCAACCATTACAGGCTCTGATCCGCCGCATGGCGAACGAGAACCCTTCGTGGGGCGAGGAACGCATCGCCAATGAGCTTTTGCTGAAGCTGGGAATTCAGGTTTCTCCACGAACCGTACGGAAGTATCTGCCCCGTCGCCCGCCACACCGACCGAGGGGCAACTTGCGGTGGTCGACGTTCCTGCGCCTGCAGGCCCAGGGCATCATTGCGTGCGATTTCTTGCTCGTCGTGACGGCCACGTTCCGACTGCTCTACGTGTTCGTGGTGATCGAGCACCGCAGCCGACGTCTGATCCATTGCAACGTCACCACCCATCCAAGCGCCGCATGGACGCTGCAACAGCTGCGCGAGACCACCGGGTTCCAGAGGCGATACGATTACTTGTTACACGATCGCGACAGCATCTTTGCCCAGCACCTCGACGAATCGGTGAAAAAACTGGGAATCAAGGTGTTGAAGTCGCCGCCGCGAAGCCCGATGGCCAATGCGATCTGCGAACGCGTCATCGGTACGATTCGGCGAGAGTGTCTCGATTGGTTGATCCCGCTATCCGCATCGCATCTGCGATCCATTCTGAAATCCTGGATCCCCCATTACAATGCCGGGCGCCCCCACATGGCGCTCGGTCCGGGTGTTCCCGATCGGCCGCCCGCGTGTCGCGACTACCAAAAGGCCGGTTCGCGCCATCGCCACGGGGAATCCTATGCAGTCCGTGCCAATCCGATCCTCGGCGGATTGCATCACGAATACTCCCTCGTGCCTTCCTGTGCGTGATTGAGTTTTTGCGGACCACAGGCCGGCGGCTCCTTCTCGCCTCGCCCCGCGGCGTTTGTCGTGCGGCGGCATTGTCACGAGTCGCCGCCTCACTGGTATGCCCTCGTAGCGCCTCAGCAATCAATTCTCGATCCGTCCAAGGTGGCGGCATCTGGGCCGAAAACCGTCTGACCTGCCTCTTCGGTGTAGGCGCAGATTCTCGCATCGGCCAAGTGCGTTCCTCATTTGCAAGGTGTTTCCGGATATGCAAACATTGGCACGACGTCTTTGCCTATTATCCGCCGCGCGAGGATCTGCGGCGAAACGACCTGTGCAGTTGGTTCAAAGCGAATCCAATGAACGTTCGGAACCTGCCGCGGCCATATCTTCTCTTCCTCGACGATGCCACCGAAGCAGCTTGCGCTAAGACTGCATTCGGGCTACGTGATTGGGCACCAGATCTTTGCGTGGGCGAGTTCGCGTGCCAGGGTGCGAACATCACCCTCGGCCTTCAAAGACTCACTCCCGCCGAAGCGCACGCGCGAGGAGCTCGGGCGCTTGTGATTGGAGTTGCCAATATCGGAGGCGTGGTTCAAGACAACTGGATTGCGGCGCTTTGCGACGCGCTCGAGGCGGGCCTCGACCTCATCAGCGGCATGCACGGCAGGCTTGCAGAGGTGCCGACATTGAGAGCAGCCGCCGAGCGGCACAATCGGCGCCTCATCGATGTACGTGTGCCACCGCGGGACATACCGATTGCCACGGGACGCAAGCGCAGTGGCAAACGCCTGCTCACCGTGGGTACAGACTGCGCGCTGGGCAAGAAATACACGGCGCTCGCTGTCACGCGTGAATTCAAGCGGCGTGGGGTCGATGCTACGTTTCGTGCGACAGGACAAACCGGAATCCTAATAGCGGGCTCTGGCATACCGATCGACGCGGTTGTATCCGACTTCGTCGCGGGAGCTGCGGAAATGCTGAGCCCGGATGCGCCATCCGATCACTGGGACATCGTCGAAGGCCAGGGTTCAATCTTCCACCCGTCCTATGCGGGAGTGTCATTGGGCCTTTTGCACGGTACGCAACCGGACGTTGTCCTGCTTTGTCACGCAGTGGGCCGCGAGCGAATTCTCAGCCTACCTGACTATGAGACACCGAGCCTCGAGGAGGCGCTGGAGCTAACTCTAACGCTTGCCCGACGTACGAATCCCAGGGTTCGCGCCGCGGGCATCTCATTGAACACTTCCGCTCTCGCCGGGGAACACGCGCAGAGTGTGATGGAACAACTCGCTGCGCGGATTCATCTCCCTGTCGCAGATCCCCTGCGGACCGGGCCGGCGTTCGACGGGCTCGTGGAGGCCTGCCTTGGGTAGTCACAATCAATGAATCTGACAGGACCTCCTCATCTCAAGCTGCATATGCAGCTCGAGAAATTCCCGTTAAAGGCGCCTTTCCACGTCACCGGCTACACCATGACTCACACGGAGGTGGTGACCGTGATGCTAGAGCACGGCGCACATGTGGGGCGCGGCGAAGCCTGCGGTGTTTACTACCGCTCCAATGAGAATGCTGCAGGCGTATTTAGTCAAATCGCAGCGGTGCGCAGACACATTGAGTCCGGCATCGACCGCACGAAATTGCAGCGCCTCCTGCCTGCCGGCGGGGCGCGCAATGCCCTCGATTGCGCGTTGTGGGACCTCGAGGCGAAACTCTCGGGCAAGCCCGCCTGGCAGACGGCCGGGCTCGGTGAGCCTCGGTCGCTCCTGACCACCTTCACGGTTGGTGCAAACGACCCGGAACGGATGGCGCTTGACGCACGCGCACACACACAAGCTAAGGCTATCAAGATAAAGCTCACGGGCGAACCGATTGATATCGAGAGGGTTCGTGCGGTCCGTAGTGCGCGCCCGGGCGTTTGGCTCGGGGTCGATGCAAATCAGGGATTTACGCGGCGCACGCTGGATACGCTGCTACCTGCCTTGCTGAAAGCCGATGTGCGGCTGATCGAACAGCCTTTTAGCGTCGGACAAGAAGCTGAGCTCGATTCTCTGGACTCACCGATTCCAATCGCCGCTGATGAAAGCGTGCAGGGATTGGAAGATCTACCGGCCGTTGCCGCTCGGTTCGACATCATCAATATCAAGCTCGACAAGTGCGGCGGCCTAACCACTGCGCTGATGATGGCGCGTCAAGCGCGAGACTTTGAGCGCGGTGTCATGGTCGGCAATATGGTCGGAACCTCGCTAGCCATGGCCCCTGCGTTTCTCGTCGGACAACTCTGTGACATCGTGGATCTGGATGGGCCCACGTTTCTCGGCGAGGACCGACCCCTGACGGTTGCGTACACCGACGGTCTCATCTCGTGCCCTCACGATCTATGGGGCTATGGCTAGGATGATTTACCCCGGCGGCGAACGGTGCGCTTGCTCTTATAAATCGGTGCTCCACGGCCGGCTCGGGTAGCTCGAGCTCGCCCATGCCGCTCATCTGCATGGGGTACGGTGCATATCGAGAGCGCGTGGCAGAGCCGTTCGCCCCGCGCGATGTAGGCATGCCCCATCCGGCTATCGAAGTAGACGGACTCCCCTGCCTTGAGCGCCAGCGGCGCGTAACAGTCCGTATGCAACTCCAGTTCTCCGTCTATCACGTACACGAATTCTTCGCCCTCATGGCGCATGAAGTCGCCGAACTCCTCGAGCGACCGCGCCCGATACTCGCAGAGAATCGGCGTGAACTGCTTGTTGAGCAAATCGGTGCTGAGGTAGCGGAGCTTATAGCTGGCTTCCTGAATCGTCCCGCCATTGCTCCCGCGATTTACGCTTCGTCGCCCGGGTTGCTCAGCCACGGCTTTACGCGCCGTAGCCGCCATCGAAAAAAACTGCGCCATATCGATCGCCAGGCCCTTGCTCAAGCGCATCAGCAGATCGTACGTAGGAGAGATCTGATCGTTCTCGATACGCGAAAGAGTCGAGGGCGGCACACCTGTGCGCTTGCTCACCTCCGACAGCGTCCAGCGATTGCTCTTGCGCAGGTTCCTGAGTGCGATCCCGGGTTTCGCGTTGGTCATCCGATCCTCGAACAGGCGACGGGACGGCCCACAAGGCAAGCTCCAGGGAGAGCCTGCGAGCCCGCGCGCCGCACTTGGCATGCAAGTCTAAGCGCAGAGTTCGGGCGCCGCCAAGAGATTACCCTGCACGAGCATCCGAGACGCAATTCGCGACCAAGGCGTCGCTCGGGTCGGGTCAGGCCACTCGAGGAACTGCTTCAGCGCTCGCGGTGTGCCCAATCGCGCACGAATGGGCTCAAGACCAGAAAAAACACGCCCACGATCACGCCGAACCAGCCCACCGAATTGAACACGTGCAACGAGCTTGCCAGCGAATTGGCGGCGTCCAGCGCCTGTCCGCCCACGGTCTGCACAGCAGCGACCGATGCGATCAGCGCGCCGATATATTGAGCGGCTGAAGAGGCCAGCAACCAGATGGCCATCATCGTGGAGACGAGCAGCGGCGGCGCCAGGCGCGTTAGCTCCGACAAGCCGATGGGCGAGACAAACAACTCACCGGTCGTGTGGAGCAGATAAGTCATGCCGAGCACCAGCAGCGGCAGACGGAAACCCGGGTCCGCGAAATCCCGGCTCACAACGATCACCAGGAATCCAGCACCCACCTGCAGAAGGCCCAGTCCGAACTTGGTCATAGGGCTGGGGTCCATGCCCCGCCGAGACAGGAACGGCCAAAGCCATGCGAACAGCGGCGCGAAGATCATCACGAACGCAACGTTGAAGGACTGAACCTGCGCCGCCGTGAGGCTGGCATCGATCCACAAGCGGTTCGCAGCGGCCGGCGCCGCGTCAAGCATGGCGCGTGTCCCAAGTAAAATTTGCCGATCGAACAAGTTAAATACCCACGGCCTGCTGACGAGAGTGAGAGCTGTGTTGCGATCCGCGAATAAATTCAATGAGGTGCCCGCCTGCAAGAACAACATCCAGAACAAAATCGCGGCCGCCACGAGCAAGAGCGCCAGGTATATTCGTTCTCGCTCGACCCGCGAATGGGACCGATAGATGTGACGACCGACGTAAGACAGAACGGCGATCGAGGCCGCCAGCAGGGTCCAGCCCACCAGCTCGTTCCGTTGAATTAGGGCGAAGATGATGCCTAGACTAAGCAGCGAGCCGAGGTAGACCGCGTGCTCTCGGGTGACCCGACCGAGGATGCGCTGCTTCAGCCGTACCCTGTCGGGCGGCTCGCCATGCCCCTCGAGCAGTGGTTTACCTAAGATGAAGACGACCAATCCGGCCATCATGCCGGCGGCCGCAAGACCGAACCCCCAGGCCCAGCCGTACGCGAAGCCCAGATAGCCACATAACAGGGCAGCCCAAAAAGAACCGATGTTGATACCGAAATAGTAGAGAGTGAATCCCGCGTCTTGGCGCGAGTCGCCGCGAGGATACAGCAGGCCGACGAGGCACGAGACGTTACCCTTCAGAAAGCCGACTCCTAGGGCGATACAGGACAGCGCGAGGAACAGCAGATTTACGTAGAAAGGGTCGCGCGCCTCCGTGCTCAAGCGGAAACGTTCCTTAGGTATCACCGTTCTAAGGTTGGACCCAGCGGGAAGGCCCTCGATCTGCAGATCGCCCTCTGCGTTCTGACGCATCTCGTAAATGTGTCCCTGGTAGACGAGCGCCAGGTTGCGCTTCTGCGCGTGCTGTAGGGTGGTGACTTCGAAGCGGGTGTTGTCGATGCTTAGAATCTGCCGCGTCGGCGGGCCCTCGATCGTCATGAGCATATGGCCGATCACAAGCAGCACCGCGCCGAAGACAACCGCTTGCCGCGCTCCGATGTAGCGGTCGGCTACGAATCCCGCGAGCAGCGGCAGCAGAGACGCGAGCGTGGTGAATGATCCAAACGTGCGGGCGGAAAAGCCGTCATCGAACAGGAAATGTTGTGTGAGGTAGAAAATAAGCAGGCTCCGCATGCCGTAGAAGGAAAAGCGTTCCCACAGCTCCACAAAGAACAGAACGATCAGCCCGCGCGGATGTTGCTTGTGGAGTTGGATCCAGACCGGTACGGCGGTAGCGAGCGTCAGGAGCAACCCGATGAGAACGATCGCGCTAAGCATGGCTCGAGCAGCTTAAGTGCACAGCGAACGCGAGCCAGCTGTGCCGCGATCGCTGCGTTTGCCAATCAGAACTGAATGCCGGCGCGGCCGTAGATATAACGCCCCGGAATCGGATACAGCGTACCGTCAAAACCATTTATAGTGCATGAACGGCACACCGGGGTGTCCCGATCCAGGAGATTTTGCGCGCCGACCTGCAGCGTCAGTGGCATGTTCTTGAGTCGCGGGCTCCAGGCCAGCAGGAGGTCGGTGTAAATCTCACTACTGATTCTGTTCGTGCCGGGATTTCCGGTGGCGTAGTACGTTGCCGCATCGGTCCCATTCGTGCATAGGCCGAGAGGGCCGGGCGGGTTGGCGAAGCCAAGGAACGCGAATGAAGCGGTCAAGCCGCCGCACCTCTCAGTGATCGAACTGATATAGCGATTGGTGAGCTGGATCGCCCACGCATTCTTCTCCCAACCCAAGGTGAGCGTGGATTTGTACTTCGGAAAGCCACTTCCGGCCACGCCGAGCTCGGTGCCGGCGCGCTCCGTGGCAACGATAGTGCCGGAAGGGCCCGGTGCCTTCTCCACGTACTTGAGCAGGTGGGTATTGAGCCAGGTGAGCTGAAAACGCCCCCAGGCACTCGGAGCCGTCACCAGAGAGATCGACCAGTCAAACCCATTCGTATCGATTCCAGCGATGTTCCCGAGACGAGTGTCGATTCGTAAAATATCGCCAGTCGTCGCACGAGTGATCGAGTTGCAATAGAACGGATTCAATGTGGTAACGCAGGTGGTCAGAATCGCATTCGCATCCGGTGCTTCGATGGCCTTGGTCAGCTTGATGTCGTAATAGTTGAACTCCACCACCGTGCGCGCGAGACCCACCTTGTCTGCGAGCCCGCTGGCGCTATAAGTGAACCCGGCGGTACTCGTCTTGGCCTTCTCCGGCTGCAGCTTAGGATTGCCGCCGGTGGTCAAACCCACCTGCGAACTCGCCGCAACGAAGTTCGGGGGCACTCCGAGTGCCGCGCAGTTCGCCGCCAGGGTGCCGGTTGCGCCCGAGCACGGATCAGAGATCGCGGCATCAAATCTCGACCCCGCGTTGAACAGCTCGCCGATGTTCGGCGCGCGGAAGCCCTGCGACCAACTACCGCGGAGCACAAGGTCCGTCGCCGGTGCCCAGGTCAATCCGCCCTTGAAAACAGTGGTCGAGCCGAACAGGTTATAGTCCGAGAATCGAACCGCCCCGCTTAGGTCGAGTCTCTTGGCGAAGGTCACGGCTTTCAGCAACGGTACGACCGCTTCGCCGTAGTACTCGGTGACGTCGAAGCCGCCATCGGTTGGCGACGTAGGCGGGTCGGCAGACTCGCCGCGCGCGACGACTGAATCAGGAATGAACTGGCCACTTTCCTTGCGCCGTTCAACGCCAAGCGCGACACCTACCGGTCCGGCAGGCAGATCGAACAGCTGACCGCTGACGTTCGCAGTGAGATCGGTGAGGGACTGCGTACTCTCGTCCTTCTCGGTGTAAGTCACGTAGTTGAGCATGGCAGGAGTAATCGAGCCCGCGCCGCCAAACAAGTTGAATGGCACGCAGCCGAAAGTGGCCGCGCACACCGCCGGGTCACCCAGTGCAACGAACAGATTGCGAGCATTGAAGTCGCCGCTCTTGCGCTGATCGGCCTGATTGCGGAACCAGCTGCCCGTGACGTCCCAGAACCACTGCCGTCTACCCAGATCGAAATGCCCGCCAAGGCCCAACGAGACATTTACCATGTTCACAGTTTGCGTGAACACACGCGGACCCGCCTCTACGGGACGACGCGCAAGAGTGTCAATATTGCTGGGATCGAGCGTGATGCCAAACGGGTTGTAGCGCTGGTTCGCGGGGATCACGACATTTTCGAGCCAGATGCCGCTGGCGCCGCCGGGCCCCAGGAAGAGCGGCTCGGGCGCCGCTTGAGAGGTGGACTCACGATTATTGTACGAGGCCATAGCCCGAAGCGCGATCCTCTCCGACAAGTCGAACTCGCCCTTCGTAAACACGTTGATGCGTCGAACCGGCGTCCCAAGCAAGTTGGCGGGCTGCCAGTTATAGCGGTCGGCCGTCGTGAAACAATGAAAGTCGCCGCTGCAGGGAGCGGCAACGTTGTACTGTGGTAGCTGACCGGTGTTGCCCGTGTTAACCGCGCCGTTATTGAGCGTGATGGCGACGAAGTTGAGCCCCTGTCCATTCGGGTCGGGGATTCGCGGGTCCGTAAAGAAGAAACCCCCCTGGGGTGTTCCGGAGCTCAGACCGATGGGCACGCCCGGAATTGCATACTGGGAAATTGCGCGGTCGCCGGCAAATATCGATTTCTGCTCGGAGTAGCTCGTGCTTAAAAAAACGCGCGAACTCTGTCCGTGCTGTCCCCACGACAGGTCGAACTGGGTCGACTGGCCATCGCCCTTTGTGTATGAGCCGTAGTAGGTATTGACCCGCAGTTTGTCCTCATATTTCTTGTTGGTGATGATGTTGATGACGCCCGCGATCGCATCGCTTCCGTAGATGGTCGACGCGCCATCCTGCAGGATTTCGATCGACTCGATGGCGTTTGCTGGAATCGTGTTGAGGTCGACCGCCCCTGAAACGCCGCTCGCGGAGGAGCCGTGCACCCAGCGCCGGCCGTCTACCAGCACCAGCGTGCGCTTGGCGCCGAGATAGCGCAGGTCGATTTCGGAGGCTCCAGTACTGGTGCCGGAGCCATCCGGCGGAAAACCGAGGTTTCCCGCAGAGTTGTTGGTACGGTTGATAGATGAACCGGCTATGGGCAGCGACTGCAGATAATCACCCACGCCGACGAATCCCGATTTCTCCATTTCCTCGCTCGATAGCACCTGGACCGGGGATCTGACCTCGAGGGGGTCCTGCCGGATTCTCGAACCCGTGACGATCACTTCTTCGACAGGTTCCTGTGCGAGGGCCAGCGTCGCTGCGTACGTCGCAATAGCCATGAATGCGGCAATCCACGGTAAAGAAAACCTGCGATTCGTTGCTCCCGCGTGCTGCTCTGGTTCGGCGTTCATCGTTGTCCCCCCGTATGTTCGGGCGTGGCTGCCTTCTGCTCTTGGCCCGCTCAGTGCTCGTTGACCGCCTCCGATTGCCTTGGCATTCAAGCCTCAAGTGGCTTGCATCGTTTCTGCTTCGATCTTCTGTTTCAGTCTGCGGCGAAACCGCGTCGGGCCCATGTCGATCACCAGATCGATGTGTGGCGTTCGCGTAGTCGCCATACCCGTTTGCACAGCTTCGAGAACGACCTTGTCTTCGTTGAAGGCGGCGCGAACCGACGAGGCGAACATTTCCGATATCGCCTTGTCGCCGGGTGCAAAATTTCGTGTTTGGAACCAGAAATAACGCGTGGCCGTCTCGTCGATGGGGGTCATGAAGTTGTAGCTATCCATCACGAACGTGTCCGGATGAATGCGGCCCTCAGGAGCACCTGTGCCCGCCGGTGCAAACACGGCTCGGATGATCGCGTGGCATGGAAATCTAACTTCATAGTGCTGCTGGCGATCCGTGCGGCCGTGAAATCGCACGAACTTGGCGTAGAACGGCGCGACCTCGTTGTTGAGCATCCACCTCGATACAAGCATTCCTTCTGGCAAGGCATTGGTCACGAGTGGCGTCTGCTCACAACTCGGTCCGCCGAATGAGGACGGATGTACCCATGCCACGTGCGAGGGATCGAGAAGGTTGTCGGTGATGTACAGATAGTTGCAAGCCACCGTCATAGAGTCCGGATCGGTGCGTCCGATCTGCGGGTCATCCCACTTCTCGACGGCGAAGATGCCGCTCGGATCGGCCACCGCCGGCAAACCCATCCAGATCCATAGAAAGCCATAACGATCCGCAACCGGATAGCTGCGAACGCGGGCGGTGTCCGGAATCTTTCCGCCGCCGGGGACACTCGTACAGAGGCCGCGCGAGTCGTAGGTCAGGCCGTGGTAGCCACACTGAATGTGGTCGCCGATGCGCTTGCCCATGGACAGCGGAAATTTCCGATGAACGCATGCATCCTCGAGCGCTACGGGGTCCCCGTTCTGTGTTCGGTACAGCACGATCGGTTCGTCGAGGATACGGACGGGCTTGAGCGCTGCGCCGACATTGGATGAGATCTCCGCCACATACCACGCGTTTCTCAAAAAGAGCCCCGGCGCTTCCCGTGTGGGTCGCATGGCGGGAATGGTGTACCGAAGAAAAAGAAGCATCCAGACGTTCTATTTGCTGTATACTTTAGTTTTTCTAAAACGTTGGGGCCTCGCATGACCCGCGCGCGCCCTCGATTACCGCCGTTTCGCGCCCTGAGAGCTTTCAATGCCGTTGCACAATCGGGCAGCGTGTCGCGGGCAGCCGTGGAGTTGCAGGTATCGGCTGGCGCCGTGAGCCAGCAGGTTCGACTGCTGGAGCGGCACATTGGCGTAGAGCTGATCGAGCGTTCGGGGCGAGGCGTCGTGCTCACGGTACTCGGCCGGAAATACTACCGGCAGATCGCCGGTGTCTTCGAGACACTGTTGAAAGCCCACGAGTCGATCGAGCGCATGTGCAAGGCGACCGAGATCACAATCAGTGCGCTGCCTTCACTTGTCAGCACCTGGCTCACGCCGTGTTTGTTCGAATTCCGCGAGCATCACGCTGCGGCGAGCCTGCGCTTGATCGGTTCGGAGGAGGAGCCGGAAAATGACGAGCAGGTGGATTTCCGTATTTCATACGGTCATCGGGTGCGTGCCTACCCGCGATTCGCCGAGTTGTTCGTGGACCGCGTCGTACCCGTGTGCTCCATCGCCTTCGCCAGAACCGTTTCGCTACGAACGCCAGCCGATCTGCTGCGTCTGCCGCTGATTCACATCGAGTGGGGCCGAGATTTCACGCCGGCACCGACCTGGGCCGATTGGTTTCGCAGCGTGGGGCTCGCGGTCAACGGCGTGCAACCTGGTTTGAGCTTTTCGCTCTCCAGCGCGGCGATTGCGGCGGCGGTCTCCGGCCACGGGTTGGCACTCGCGCAGCGGTCGATGGTCGACGCGGAGATCAAGGCCGGCCGCCTGACCGTGCCGTTTGAAGCCACTTTACCGCTCGCCGAGCCCTACTTCCTCGCGTGGAACTCCGCTGCACTGGAAAAGATCCATGGACCGTTGCTACGGTCATGGTTGATCTCGGCCGGGCGCAACAAGGACACTGCGTGCGGATAGGTGAGGCCCGGTGATCCGGGTCGCTCTAATCGGCGGTCACTACGCCGATTTCACGATGTCTCTGGAAGGCGTCGGCTGACAAACCGTTATGGATGATCAAGCGTCGTTTTTCATCCGCGGTGAGGAATGCGGCGTGTCCGTTGTGCCATAGCACCGTGTCGTCGAAGGTGATTGTGGGATCGAAAACCTGGCCGCAGATGTCGCCGGGGGCGGAGCCGCACATGTGAAAATGCGCATAGCGCGGACTGCCGAAGGCGACGCAACTCCAGCGATCGATGTCCGACAAAGCCGGTCGGGGGAAGAACGTGAAAGGGTTGATGCCAGCGTGCCACGAGTTCACGGCCCAGGTCGGCCCACCGAACAATCCCGCCACTCGCACAAACTGGGCCTCGGCTCGGGCCACCAAGTCACGATCGCCCTCGATCCGAACGATCCTTCCATTTCCAATGGTCAATGTAAGTGGCGAGGGCAATCTAAGAATGCTGTCGTCGTATGCGTGGACGTAGGTGGAGGTGAGCGCCTGACTCAGCACCAGCTTGCCATTAAGGCCCGTTGCAGGGATGGGCGGCACAATCATCACCGGAAAGTTTTTCACGGTGAAACCGCCGTTGCCCTGCTGAGCAATGAGCGCGCCATCCAGAGGCATGGACAAGCCCGTGCCTCGAGGGCATCGGATGGAATAGCTGCGTGCCGCATCCAGCTGGGCAACAAGCCTCGTCTGAATGCTTTCCCACACCTCGTAAGACGTGACGGCGAAGTCGCTGCCCAGAAAGTCCATGTCCAGTACGTAGGACATGATCTTGCTGCCTGTGCCCGGCAACGGTGCGAAGCGCAGCTGGTCGCCGATCCGGTTAAGAAAAATTGTGTGAGCAGCGGCCTCAATCGCCTCCATCATAGCGACCGGCACATCCTCCGGGCCGCTGCCCGGAGCCACGGACATAATCTCGGCGCGAGCGCCAAGCGCACGCGCGTGACTGAGGATAAACGGCGCAAGAGCGGAGTCGTAATGATCGTTGCCCTTAGGTTCCACGATCAAAAGAACGCTGTCGCCAGACCGGACTGCAGCGCAGCTCAACAGCAAATTGCGCACACCGGCAGCAGGATCAGGTCGCGCACCGCTACCCGACACGTTCATGGATGACTCTTCAGCATGACTGCGCATTCGCTCTAAATTGCCTAAACGCGAAAGATTGCGTTAACGCGAAATTAGTGTTGTCGTATGAGCGGAGTCTGTCAAGCAATAGACGGTATTCATGTGAGGGCACCTGGCGTGACGATCGATACCCTGTGGTACACACGCTGTCCGGCACCCACGGCCGCATCCGTAGCCATCCGAGAGGGCTGGCTCGCCGCAGAGTTCGCACCTGATGGCATTGCTGTCCGCTCGCTCGCATCCTCACGGGATCAGGCGGTTCATCTGTCGCATTACACGCATAGCCAGCCGAACTCATTTCGTTTTGGAGGCTACGTGCCACCGCTCGTCGCGGCATCCCGCGGTGCAGATTTGCGGGTTCTCGGTGTCAGCTGGCCCGACAGATCGGCGGCTGTGCTGGCGTTGCCGGAGTCCAGTATTCGCTCGGCCGCGGACCTACGTGGGCGGCGGTTCTGTGTTCCGAAACGCATGCAAGACAGCGTCGATTGGTGGCGCGCATTGGTCATGGCGGGCTACAGCAACGCGCTGCGAGTGGCCGGCCTGGATGCAGACCAGGTGCACATGGTGGACGTCGAAATCCAAAAGCCCTACGTCGCGGACGCCAATGCGGGCCACGCTGCTGGGCAGTCGCTCTGGGGCGCACGCAGTCAATTCGCCGTTCAGCGCGACGAAATCGCGGCGCTACTGCGAGGCCAGGTGGATGTGATTTTCAGCGACGCTGCGATGGGTGCGTTGGTCAAGGCTTTTCTCAGTCTTGTCACCGTGATCGACTTGACGGCACCGGAAGAAACCGGCGACGTGCAAAACGGGCAGCCACTGTTGCTGACCGCCAGCGGAAGCTTGATCGAGCAGCGGCCCGATCTCGTCGGCCGCTGGCTAGCGCGGTTGCTCGATGCGGAATCCTGGGCAAGGGAGAACCCGGAGCGGGTCAGGCAAATCATCGCACAGGACACGGGGTTGCCGGAAGACTTCGTAGCGGCAGCATTTTCTCCGCGTGTCCATCGACAACTCGATCTATCGTTGTCCCCACTGCGTATTGCTTTGCTGCAAGACAAGCACGATGCCCTGCTGAAGAACGGATTCCTAGCCGCGCCGCTTGATTTTCAGAAGTTAGTCGATCCGCGACCCTTGCAGCATGCACGCGAGCTGCATGCGCGGAATCATCAATTGCACCGCGCTTCCTAGTGCTGTTCGTAATGTGTAGCGATTAGCTGATCGAGCAACCGAACGCCGAAACCGGTCGCCCCCTTCGGCGACAACGCAGTATCCTCTTCCGACCAGACCATCCCGCCGAAATCCACGTGGGCCCACGCAACGTCATCCTGGACAAATCGCTTTATGAAGTGTGCGGCGATGATCGAGCGACCCTCGTTGGGACCCAGGTTTTTCATGTCGGCAATCAGCGAGGTCAAGTGTTTGTCGTAGGCCGCGCCCATCGGGTACTGCCACAGCCGGTCGCCGGTGTCAGAGCCGGCCCGGATGAGCTGTGTCGCAAGCTGCGTATCGTTGCAAAACAGGCCGGCGAACTCCTGCCCTAGCGCTATGACGATCGCGCCCGTGAGTGTGGCCATATCTATGACCACTTTGGGTCTGTAGCGCTCCTGTGCGTACCACATGATGTCGCAGAGAACCAGGCGCCCCTCTGCGTCAGTGTTGATGACTTCGATCGTCTTGCCTGAGAGGCTCGTGACGACATCGCCCGGTCGCTGTGCCGAACCGGAAGGCATGTTTTCCACCAGTCCGCAAATCCCGACGACATGGCAACGCGCCTTGCGCATCGCGAGCGTTTTGATGACGCCAACGACCGAAGCCGCGCCGCCCATATCCTGCTTCAGGGTCTCCAGTCCGGCAGAAGGTTTGATCGAGATGCCCCCTGAATCGAAGGTGACCCCCTTTCCGGCCAGCACGATTGGGGGTCTGGGGCGCTTGGCCCGAGTGCCATCGTATTCGCAAATCACGACTTGGGGCTCATGCGCCGACCCCTGCGATACGCCGAGCAGCGCGCCGAAGCCCAGCTGCTTCAGCTTCTTCTCGCCCAGCACCTGCACGCGAACTCCATTCGCGGTCAGGGTTTGAATCCGCGCAGTAAACGCTTTAGGGAAGAGCACATTGCCGGGCTCGGAAACTAGGTCGCGTGCCATGAATACACCGGCCGCCACCGCTTCCAACCGATTGAATTTCGACTGGCAGGCATTTACGAGCCGCGTCACGACGCTAACCTTGGCGAGCGTGGGTTTCGAAAGCTCGCTTTCCGCGGTTCGGTACCGGTCGAATCGATATGCGCGTAGACGCGCACCGAATGCGATGCGCGCCGCGATTGCGGCAGGCTCAAGCGCAGTCCCTTCCAGACCCGTCGTTTCCACTGTCAGCGTCGTTTCGCCAGAGCACAGCAGATGTGCGCAAAGTGTCCCGCCGATCCGCTCGAATTCCGCCGCGCCCGCCTGCCGGGGCTCACCCAAGCCGACGATGAGGACGCGGGAGGCGGTGATACCGCTGGGGGCAAGCACGTCACAGACTTCGGCAACAGCTGCGCTAAATCGGGTGGTACGGCAAGCCCTCTGCAACTGGCCACCGCTCGTTCGGTTCAGTGCATCAGCGACCCCCGGCCACTGGCCGCTTTGCGGGACGAATACCGCGATGGCACCGGCCTCGGCTGGCGAGCGCTTTACGAAACTGATAATCAAGTTACTGCCACCTTTCGGCGATTGACCAGATGCCGATATCGCACGCTGCGTTGGGATTGGGTTTTGAGCGCTCATCCGAGTTTCTGGCCAGGACGCCCCTGAGTTCGAACCGGCGCGTCTATGTAAGCTCCCCCGATCCAGGAGAGTCTACTATTTAGTCGTGTCCGGGGACGGGAAGCCTACGCAGGCACGTCCGGCCTACTACGCCGCTTGTCACCGGGATGCCACGAGAGCACGCAGCGCTCGATTCGGTAATTATCATTGCGGGCGCAACGCCGATTGCGTGCAGTGGACTAGGTATGCGTAGCACGCGGCTTCGTTATGTGCAGCCCGCGGAACCATCGTTCCGTTTCAGAGAAGAAATGGGGAGCGGTCCGACCGGCGCGCAGAGCTGCAGTCGCTATGCGCGACCGAACGCGAATTGCGTTTGGAATGGGATCAGGATTGGAGCGATCATCGCAGGAGTGGGGGACCGATGCCCCTCGGGTGTCAGAGCCGGACTTGTGCCAAATAATGACGCCACCAAGATGGAGGATGTAGTCAGACGGCACTGGCTCGCCATCTCGGGTTTTCTCGACCGTGGCGTCCGCGCGCACATTGTTCGTCTCGCCACGCGGTTTTTTGTCTTGTGTCACGAGTTCGCTGCCCAGGCTCATTCAGCTCAAACTTTTAAAACGACGTGAGCAATATTAGTCACCAGCGAGCGCATGCGCACCAATATCCGGTACACGCGGCACGGATACGTGACTGGGCGGTCTGCGCCGCATCCATCGATCGCCTCGGCTGCACACTGCTGAGCGGTAATGCGCAGGCTCTGGGGCGGTGGTGCTACGTGTTGCGAGCTAACTTGCCTTAGCAGTGCGGGTCATGCCGGATAATGTAGCAGGTGACACATAACCTGGCCACTTGCGCGATTCCAATCATGGCTGTCCGCTTTTCGGCAGCGAATAACCGGTAACGAGCGGCCGATTTGGCGGCCAGCGGACGCTGAGAAGAGAAGAAGCCGACATTGCACATGACACAAACCCGTCCCGTCCGTGCTACCCGGTTCCGCAACGGCCTGATTCAACCTACCGCAACCAATTAAGCTAAGCTTCCGCCCACGGAGGCGATGAGAACACCTCCGACGGCCTGTCAGGGGGTGGTCCCGCCGGTGACTGAGCCATCGCATGCGGTATTTCTAAGCTACGCCTCGCAGGATGCTGAGGCGGCCCAGAGGATTTGCGAGGCACTGCGCGCGGCCGGAATCGAGGTCTGGTTCGACCAGAGTGCGCTTCGAGGCGGGGATGTTTGGGATCAGACCATCCGCAAGCAGATCAAGACCTGCGTCCTATTCATCCCGGTCATCTCTCGACACACCCACGAGCGCGACGAGGGGTATTTCCGTCTTGAGTGGAAGCTCGCGGTCGACCGGTCCCACTTAATGACGACCAACAAGGCGTTCCTGCTTCCGGTTGTTGTCGACGATACCCGCGAGGACGACGAAAACGTCCCCGATCGGTTCAGAGACATCCACTGGACCCGCCTGCCCGGCGGTGAGACGCCGCCTGCCTTCGTCGAGCGGGTACGACGCCTGGTGTCCCCGGAGCCGTCTCATGGGCCGACGACGACCGCTTTACCGGCTGCCCCAGGGTCTGCGGCAACGCCACTGACGAGGGAGCGGGTCGCTACGCCCTGGCGGTCGAAGCAGGCGCTACCGATGGTTCTCGCCGTTGTGGTCGCAGGTGCGCTGGCTTACTTCGGCATCGACAAGTTCTGGTTCTCGAA
>Ga0137415_10002908_pt1 | contig 16972 bp, 16 predicted proteins | sample CZODoug3_1_1_16f_FD_183082 | JGI IMG/M metagenome (GOLD analysis project Ga0137415, IMG submission 183082) | Vadose zone soil fungal communities from Angelo Coast Range Reserve, California, USA - CZODoug3_1_1_16fungal (Hybrid Assembly) | ecosystem: Environmental > Terrestrial > Soil > Vadose...
CGGTCCTGGGTGATCGCCTCGACCGGGCAGGACGGCTCGCAGGCGCCGCAGTCGATGCATTCGATCGGGTTGATGTAGAGCTTGCGGCCGCCCTCGTAGATGCAGTCGACCGGGCACTCGTCCATGCAGGCCTTGTCCATCACGTCGATGCAGGGCTCGGCAATGACGTACGGCATGGGCGCTCCAGCGGATGTCGTCGGCTCGTTCCGTCGTCCGGGCAGATCATTCGCCCAGGTCGCAGCTTATTCTACGATACCTTCGCAATCCGTCAAGTAATTGTAGAACGACGTGGTCAGTCCTCCACGAGCGCCTCGAGCGGGTGTTCGACGGCGTCGGCCACGTGGCGCAGGAAGCCGCCGGCGGCCGCGCCGTCACAGGCCCGGTGGTCGAACACCAGTGAGAGTTGGCCGACGTGGCGGGCTACGATCTGCCCGTCTACCACCCAGGGCCGTTGGATGATTCGGCCGATGCCGAGGATCGCGACCTCGGGGTGGTTGATGATCGCGGCGCTGCCGTCCACGCCGAAGCCGCCGTAGTTGTTCAGTGTGAACGAGCCCCGGGTCGGGTCGGCGGTGCCGGTCCGCGCGGCGTCGGTGGCCGCGCGGATCGCGGTGTCCAAGGCGCGCACGCTGAGTCGGTCGGCGGCCGCTACGGCGGGCACGAGCAGGCCTCGGTCGGTTTGTGTGGCGATGCCCAGGTTGACTCCGGCTAGTTGGACGATCTCCTCGCGCTCGGTGTCGATGCGGGCGTTGAGCTCGGGAAACGTCTGTAATCCGGCGACGGTGAAGCGGGCCAGGAAGGCGAGCACGCTCGGCGGGCGCCGACCTGGGGTGGCGAGCGAGGCGCGCAGCGCGACCAGCTCGGTGGCGTCCACGTCGACCCAGGTGGTGGCCTCGGGGATCTCGGTGCGGCTGCGTAGCAGTGTCTGGGCGATCGCCTTGCGCACCCCGCGCAGCGGGATCCGGTCGCGGATCGGTAGCCCGGTCCGGCGGTCCGACGAGGCGGGCAGGTCGTCCGGCGCGCGGGTCGGGCTCGGGATCGGCGCGGCGGCCGAGGGGTCCGGCCCGGGGTCCGGCGCTGGCGCGGCGGCGGGCGCGGCATGGCCGGCGCGCTCGACGTCGCCCCGGGTGATCAGGCCGGTCGGGCCCGAGCCGAGCAGCGTGGTCAGGTCCACGCCCGAGCGGCGGGCCAGCTGGCGGACCAGCGGAGACGTCACCCGGGGGCGCTCGGCACCGGCCCGCTGGGTCGATCCCACCTGCGCGCCGGCCCGCTGCGGCGCGCCGGCCCGTGCCGAGGCCCCGACCTGCGCGGTTGCCCGGCGACGACCCCGACGGCGGCCGGTGGCGGGCAACTCGGAGGTGCCGTACCCGATCAGTACGTTCCCCGACCCGGCGCGTTCCTCCTCGACGTAGCTCGCCGCGGTGGCCTCGGCGGCCACGGTGGCCTCGGTGGCGGAGTCGGTGGCGGAGTCGGTGTCGGTTTCGGTGGCCGAGTCGACCGAGATGAGTGGGGCGCCGACGTCGAGGGTGTTGCCCTCGGTGCCGTGCAGCTCGGCGATCACCCCGGCGTAGGGGCTCGGTACCTCGACCATCGCTTTGGCGGTCTCGACCTCGGCGACCGGGGCGTCCACCGCGATGGTGTCGCCGACGCCGACCAGCCAGCGGATCAGCTCGGCCTCGGTCAGCCCCTCGCCGAGGTCGGGCAGGGTGAACACCTGGCGGCTCACGACTCGTCCCACTGCAGGTCCTCGACGGCGTCCAGGATCCGGTTCACCCCGGGCAGGAAGTGCTGCTCCAGCTTCGGCGGCGGGTAGGGAATGTCGAACCCGGTGACCCGACGCACCGGGGCCTCCAGGTGGTGGAAACAGCGCTCGGTGACCCGGGCGGCGATCTCCGAGGCCACCGACGCGAACCCCGGCGCCTCCGCCACCACAACCGCGCGGCCGGTGACCCGGACCGCCTGGGCCACCGTGTCGTCGTCGAACGGCACGAGGCAGCGGACGTCGACCACACCGATGTCGCGGCCCTCCGTGGCGCCTTGCGCGGCGGCGGCCAGCGCGATCGGCACCGAGGGGCCGTAGGCGATCAGCGTGACGTCGCGGCCCGGGCGGCGCACCACGGCGCGCCCGATCGGCGGCACCGGCTGATCGACGTCGACCTCCTCGCGGGTGAAGTAGTGCTTCTTCGGCTCCAGGAACACCACCGGGTCGGGGCTCTCGATGCCCGCCCGCAGCAGACCGTAGGCGTCGGCGTTGGTCGCCGGGGCGAGCACCGTCAGCCCCGGGGTATGCGCGTAGTAGGCCTCGGAGGAGTCGCAGTGGTGCTCCACACCACCGATACCGCCGGCGTAGGGGATCCGGATGACCATCGGCAGCCGCACCCGGCCCCGGGTCCGGTTCGCCATCTTGGCCACATGGCTGACGATCTGCTCAAAGGCGGGGTAGGCGAACGCGTCGAACTGCATCTCCACCACCGGGCGCATACCGTTCATGGCCATCCCGACGGCCATCCCCACGATCCCGGACTCGGCCAGCGGGGTGTCGAAACAGCGCTGCTCACCGAACATCTCGCTCAACCCGTCGGTCACCCGGAACACCCCGCCGAGGGCGCCGACGTCCTCGCCGAACACCAACACCGTGTCATCCGCGGCCATCGCATCACGCAGCGCGGCGTTGATCGACTGCGCCATGCTCAACTTCACCCCGCCCAGCTTCACCCCGCCCATCAGAGCTCCGCCGCCCCATCCGCCGCGAGCTCGTCGCGCAACAGCGCGCGCTGCTCGTCACGCTGGGCACTGCCACCCACCGTGACGTGCGCGAACAGCTCCAACGGGTCCACCGTGACCTCCGCCGCCATACCCGTGCGCACATGGGCGGCGAGCTGCTCGGCGGCGGCGGCGGCCTCGGCCTCGGCGGCGGCGTCCAACAGACCGACGCCGAGCAGGTAGGTCCGCAGCCGGGTCAGCGGGTCGCGCGGTACCCACCGCTGCACCTCCTCGTCGGTGCGGTAGCGGCTAGCGTCGTCGGCGTTGGTGTGCGCCTGGATCCGGTACGTGTCCGCCTCGACCAGCGTCGGCCCGCCACCGCCCCTGGCCCGCTCCACCGCGACGGTGAGCACCGTCGTCAGCGCGGCCAGGTCGTTGCCGTCCACCCGAACCCCCGGCATGCCGTAGCCGACCGCCTTGTCAGCCAGCGCGGCCGCGGCGGACTGGCGGGCCAACGGCACGGAGATCGCGTACTTGTTGTTCTGCACCAGGAACACCACCGGCGCGGCGAACACGGCGGCGAAGTTGAGCGCCTCGTGGAAGTCGCCCTCGCTGGTCGCGCCGTCACCGCACAGCGCCATCACCACGGTCGGCTCGCCCTTCAACCGCGCCGCGTACGCCACCCCGACCGCATGCGGCAGCTGGGTAGCCAGCGGCGTGGCCTGCGGCGCGACGTGGTGGGTTGGGGTGTCGTAGCCGCAGTGCCAGTCGCCGCGCAGCATGGCCAGCACCTCCACCGGGTCCACCCCCCGCGCCACGATCGCCGCGGTATCCCGGTAGGTCGGGAACAACCAGTCACCCTCCGCGAGCACCCGGGCGGCCGCCACCTGGCAAGCCTCCTGACCATGCGAGGACGGATACACCGCGAGGCGACCCTGACGCACCAACGCACCAGCCTGCTCATTGAGCCGCCGCGCCAACACCATCGCCCGATACCCAGCCACCAACTCGCCCCCCGAAGGCAACGCCCCGCCGCCCGGCACCAGCACACCACGCTCATCGATCAACCGGACCAGAGCACTCGCGAAAAGAGGACGATCGACCGTGATGGCCATAAAAACCTCCGCGCAGGACAACATATATCTCGAATAGTTCTCCCAATTGAGGCGTGCGGCCATCTTTGGACGGGATTATGAGACGCTTGAACCGTTGGGCCCGTCCGTCCGTGTCATCTGGTCCAACCGACTCGCGGTGCGGGGGAGGAGTCGAGACAGATGGTCGAGAGCCTGGATGAGATCGATCGGCGCATCGTCGACGAGCTACGGGTCGACGGGCGGCTCTCGGTGCGCGCCCTGGCCGAACAGGTCCGGATCTCCCGGGCGAACGCGTACGCCCGGCTGGAGCGGCTCACCTCGACGGGCGTGATCACCGGCTTCACCGCGAACGTGGACCCGGTCCGGCTGGGGCTGTCCACGTCCGCCTACATCACGCTCTCGGTCCGGCAGAACTCCTGGCGGGACCTGAAGGCGCGGCTGCGCGACATCCCGGAGGTGCGGCACATGGCCCTGGTCGGCGGCGACTTCGACGTGATCCTGCTGGTCCGCGCCGCCGACAACGCCGCGCTGCGCCGGGTCGTGCTGGACCAGCTCCAGGCCGTACCCGGGGTGCTGGCCACCCGGACGTTCCTGATCTTCGAGGACGCCGAGAACCACTGATCCGGGCGGTCGGACCGGGCCCCCAGCTGATCACTCCGTCACCCGACCGAGTAGCGTACGCAGCGGTTACATCGGCGGTCCACCGGATCGTGCGAGGCGCCCGCTCCCCAGTCGCCCCCTCGTCGCCCGGATGTGGAGATTCTGATGGTTCGCGCAGCCTGCGCGCTTGTCGCCGTGCTGGCCGCCGTCCTGCTCAGCGGCTGCCAGTCCACCGGCCGGGCCCCCGAGCCGCCCACCCCGAGTGCCCCGGTGGCCCCGCCCAGCTCCACCCCGGCCGCCGCGCCGCCCAGCGTCCCGGCGCCACCGCCGCCGCCCCCGGTGGCCGCGCCCGGCAAGAAGATCACCATCCAGCTCACCGGCTACTCGTACGCCGACAACACGCCGCCGGGTTCCTCCCAGGTGTGCTGCTCGGTGCTGCACTCGGTGGCCGGCGGCCAGGGCACCTTCGAGGACCCGATCACCGTCGCGGTGCCCGGCTCCGGCGGCCAGAGCATGCAGTACGCCAAGGGCACCAAGTTCTACCTGCCGACCGTGCTGCGGTACGTGATCGTGGAGGACTCCGGGGCGTCCGCCTACGCGCTGCCGCACCTGGACATGTGGGTCGACGGCCGGGGCGACAGCATCGGCGACGTGGAGAACTGCATGGACGCGATCACCGGCCAGGTGCCCGCCGAGCTCGGCCCGCCGCCGGGTCGCCCGGTGCTGGCCGGCCCGATCTCCTCCGGCGCCGGCTGCCACATCCCGCGCGGCCGAAGCTGACGTACTGCCCGACCAGGCGACTTCGCATACCGCCCCTGCACTTCGCATACTCCGCAAACTGTGCGAAGTGCATGCCAGGTGGGCGAAGTGGGTAGCGGCGACGAGACCGCGACAAGAGGACAGCGGCGGGGCGGGCCGTGGTGTCCAGCCGGTCGCCCGGCGGCCTGTTGTTACCGAGCTGCACACCAGGCAGGATTCTCGGCCGAAAAACGTGTCTGATGTGCAGCTCGGTAACACGGTGCCGGCTCCGCCCCCGGATCCACCGCGCTCAGCGCTCCGGCATCACACCGTTCGACGCGTCCACCGCCGAAGTCCGCGCCTCCGGGAAGCCCTGACAGCAGCGCCCCGACCGCCACCGCACCTCCCGCCGCCCGCACCGGGGCTAGGACCCGCACCTTCCGGCTTCCACAGACCGTGTGCACACCGCACAGACCATGCACAGTCTGCGCGGTGTGCACACGGTCTGTGCGGACGAGATTCGCGGTGCGCGGCCGCGGCACGGTATGCGAAGTGCGGGGCCGGCCCGCGCCCCGCTACACGTCCGCTTACAGGTCGGCACCGCCGTGCTGGGCGAGGTAGCCGGCGGCGTCGAGCAGCTCGACCTGGCCGCTGACCCGCAGCCGGAACAGCCAGCCGGCGCCGTACGGGTCGGTGTTCACCGCACCCGGTTCGTCCGCCAGGGCGCTGTTCACCTCGACGACCTCGCCGTCCACGGGGTTGTACAGGTCGCTGACCGACTTGGTGGACTCCACTTCGCCGCACACCTGCCCGGCGGTGAGCCGCTGGCCGACCTCGGGCAGCCCGACGAAGACCACGTCACCGAGCGCGGCGGCGGCGAACTCGGTGATACCGATGGTCGCGACGTCGCCGTCCTGGCGCAGCCACTCGTGCTCGGCGGTGTACTGCAGATCAGCGGGGACGGACATGGCGGTGCTCCTTCAGGTATGTGGGGGAGAGGTCAGTGCGGGTCAGCGGGCGCGGCGGTAGAACGGCAGCGGCACCACACGCGCGGGTTCGGCCCGACCGCGCACATCGATCGCCACGCGGCTGCCCGGCCCGGCGTGGCCGGCGTCCAGGTAGGCCATCGCGATCGGCTGGCCGAGCGTCGGGGACAGCGCGCCGCTGGTCACCGCGCCGATCGTGGCACCGGCCTCGTCGCACACCGGGTAACCCGCCCTCGGCGGCCGCCGCCCCGAGCCCAGCAGCCCGACCAGCCGCCGAGGCTCGCCCGCCTCGGCCCTGGCGGCCAGCGCGGCCCGGCCGACAAAGTCCGACCCCTCGCGCAGCGCGACGACCCGGCCCAGGTTGGCCGCGTACGGGGTGAGCTCGCGGGTCAGCTCGTGGCCGTAGAGCGGCATGCCGGCCTCCAGCCGCAGGGTGTCGCGGCAGGCCAGGCCGGCCGGCACCAGCCCGTGGTCGGCGCCGGCGGCGAGTGCCTCGGCCCAGATGGCCGGCGCGTCCGCCGCCGCGCAGAAGATCTCGAAGCCGTCCTCGCCGGTGTAGCCGGTGCGGGCCAGCAGGCAGTCCCGGCCGGCGACGCTGCCGAGGCCGGCCGCGTAGTACCGGATCAGGTCCAGGTCGGCGTCGGTGAGCCGGGCGAGCACGGCGGCCGAGACCGGGCCCTGGATCGCCAGCAGGGCGTACTCGTCGCCCCGGTCGGTGACCTCGGCGCCGAACCGCTCGGCGCGCTCGCGCAGCGCGGCCAGCACCACGCCGGTGTTGGCCGCGTTGGCGACCACCAGGTAGCGGTGCTCGGCGAGCCGGTAGACGATCAGGTCGTCCAGGATGCCGCCGTCCTCGGCGCAGATCATCGTGTACTTCGCGCCGCCGACGGCCATCGCGGCGATGTCGCCGACCAGCGCGTAGTGCAGCGCGGCGCCCGCGGCGGGCCCGCTGACCTCGATCTCGCCCATGTGGCTGAGGTCGAACAGGCCGGCGGCGGTGCGGACCGCGCGGTGCTCGCTGGTCTCGCTGCCGTAGCGCAGCGGCATGGACCAGCCGGCGAAGTCGACCACCGTGGCGCCCAGCTGGACGTGCACGTCGTGCAGCGGCGTCGGCTTCGGCATGACGGGCTCGGGCATGACGGGCTCGGGCGGGACGGGCTCGGTCAGCGCAGGCTCGGAGGTGGTGCGCTTCGGAGGTGCGGGCACAGCGGATATCGCCGTCATGGCGGAGGCTCCCTCGACGTGGCCGCACGGTGCGCGGCCGCTGGTGGGTGACCTCCCCGCTCTGTCATCGTGGCCTGAGAGCTTCACCATCGGCGACCGATGGTTTGCACCGTGGGCGCGGGACCCCGACCTTCCCGGGTCGGGCCCCGACTTTCCAGAGTTGCCTCGCCGCGGCGGTAGCTGTACCTGAGAGATTCTGGGGAGAGTTGCTCCTTCGGTGCCCGGCCCAGTGCTGGACCGGAGCTCTCCCGCCGCGGTTCGAACGGCGATATGCAGTTTTGTCGGACCCTACCCGGCATGCCGACTACCAGGCAAGATCGTACCGGCGGTCCGCCGCAGGTCACGCCGGAACGTCTCGGGCGCCCGCCACACGGCGACCATCGTGATCAGCGCGCCGACCATCACGTAGCCAGCCACCAGCGGCCACCGGGTGCCGGTCGGCCCGGCCAGCGCGGTGGCCACGAACGGCGTCAGGCCACCGGCGAAGATGGACGCGATCTCCCGCCCGGCGGCCGCCCCGGTGTAGCGCCGGTCGGCCGGGAACAGCTCCGCGAAGAACGCCGGCTGGATCGAGTTGATCGCGTTGTGCCCGACGTTGAGCACCAGCACGTAACCGAGCAGGATCAGCGCGAACGACCCGCTGCGCAGCAGCCCGAAGAACGGGAACGCGGTCACGAACACCACCGCGGCGCCGAAGAAGTACACCGGCCGGCGACCGACCCGGTCCGAGATCGTGGCGAACAGCGCGTGCGCCGGGAAGGCCAGCACGGAGACCACCAGGATCACCGTGTTGAGCACGGTCCGGTCCAGCCCGAGCGACTTGTTGGCGTAGGACAGCGCGAACACGGTGAGCAGGAAGTACGGCAGCGCCTCGGCAAAGCGCAGGCCCAGGATGAGCACCAGGTTCGGCCAGTCCTCGACGAACGTCGAGCGGATCGGGCCGCGCCGGGCCGCCGCCGAGGGCGCGCCAGCGGGGGAGCGTCCCTCCCGCGCCACCGCCTCCTGGAACACCAGGCTCTCCCGCAGGCTCAGCCGCATCCAGAAGGTCACCCCGAGGATCACCGCCGAGAGCAGGAACGGCACCCGCCAGCCCCAGCCGGACAGCTGGGCCTCGGACAGCGAGTAGACGTAGCCGAAGACCAGCGTGATCAGCAGCTGCGCGGAGAAGCCCCCGGTGTTGGGCCAGGCGCTGAAGAAGCCCCGCCGGTCCGGCGGCGCCGACTCCAGCACGATGATCATCGAGCCGCCCCACTCGCCGCCGACCGCGAAGCCCTGCAGCAGCCGCAGCAGGACCAGCAGCACCGGGGCCCACAGCCCGATGCTCGCGTAGCCGGGCAGCAGCCCGATCCCGACGGTGCTCAGGCCCATCACGGTCAGCGTGATCAGCAGCGTCGACTTGCGCCCGCGCCGGTCACCCCGACCGCCGAAGAACACCCCACCCAACGGACGGGCCAGGAAACCCACCGCGAACGTGCCGAACGAGGCGAGCGTGCCGACGAACCCGCCGGCCTCGGGGAAGAACACCTTCGGAAACACCACCGCCGCCGCCGTGCCGTAGACAAGGAAGTCGTAGTACTCCAGCGTGTTGCCCAGGAAGCTCGACGCGGTGACCTTCCAGGTGTAGCGGCGGTCGGTACCCGGCGCGGTCGTGACCATGCCCGAACTATGACTCGGCATACGGTTAACCGTCAACAGTCAACGTTGACCGTCACCGAGACCGCGCGATATTGTCACGGGCAGACACGGCCAGAGGCGCCCCGACAGGGACAGGGAGAGTTCGTTGATCGTCAGCCCGATCCGGCAGGCACCGCTCGGCGAGCAACTGCTGGCCCAGCTGCGGGCGCTCATCGTGCGCGGCGAGCTGGCGGCCGGTACCCACCTGGTCGAGGGCTGGGTGGCCGAGCGGTTCGGGGTGAGCCGGGGGCCGGTGCGCGACGCGCTGCGCCAGCTCGAGCTGGAAGGCCTGGTCGACACCCGCAGGCGCGGCAGCTACGTGCGCGGGCTCAGCGACACCGACCTGGTCGAGCTGTACGCGCTGCGCGGCGCACTGGAGGGCCTCGCCATCCGGGCGTGCATCGCGGCGCCCACCGGCGACTGGGCCCCGCTGGACGAGGCGCTGCGTCGGATGCGCGCCGCCGCCGAGGCCGCCGACCCCGCCGCCTTCGCCGCCGCCGACCTGGACTTCCACGGCGGCTTCTACACCGTCGCCGGCAACCGCAGGCTCGCCGCCGCCTGGGCCACCCACCGCGACCTGTTCGCCGCGATGCTCGACGTCACCAACGCGCGGGACCGCGACCTGCGCCCGGTGGCCGAGGACCACGCCGCGCTGGCCGACGTGGTCCGCACCGGCGACGTGGCGACCGCCCTCGACGCGCTGGCCACGCACCTGGACGGCTCGCTGGGCCGGATGCGCGCCGCGCTGGCCGAGCGGCCGGGAGCGCGGCCTGCCTCGTAACCAGCCGCGCGGAACGTACCTGCCAGCCCGACCCGGGGGAGCCCATGCCCGACACCGCCCTACCGTCCACCGCCCTGCCGTCCACCGCCCAGCCGCCCGCCACCCGCCGCGCCGAGGTGCTCGCCGCCACGCCGACCCTGTTCACCTCGACCGGCGAGCTCGACGAGGCGGCCAATGCGGCGCTGTTCGAGCACCTCGCCGGCCTGGTGGACGGGGTGTTCGTGGCCGGCACCACCGGGGAGTTCCCCGCGCTGCACCGCGCCGAGCGGCTCCGCCTCACCGAGCTCGCGCTGGCCACCTTCGGCCCGGACCAGGTGGTGGTGCACGTCGGGGCGGCCAGCACCCGGGACGCGGTGGCGTTCACCGAGGCGACGGTCGCGCTCGGGGCCCGCCGGCTCGCCGCGCTCACCCCGTACTACCTGCCGGCGGACACCGAGGCCGTGCGCGACCACTTCGCGGCGATCACCGGAGCGGCGGGCGGGGCGGCGGTGTACGGCTACCTGTTCCCGGAGCGCACCGGGGTGGACCTGAGCCCCGCCGACTACGCCGACGTGGTGGCCTCGACCGGGCTGGCCGGCGCCAAGCTGTCCGGGGCGGCGGCCGACCGGTTCGCCCGGTACCGCGCGGCCCTGCCGTCCTCGGCCCAGCTCTGGTCGGGCGCGGACACCACGCTGGCCTCGGTCGTCCGGGGCGGCGGGTCCGGCATCGTGTCCGGGCTCTCGTCGGCGTTCCCCGAGCCGTTCACCGCCCTCGCCGACGCCGTCGCGGCCGGCGACCCCGACGCCGAGCGCGACGCCCAGACCAGGGCAGACGAGGTGCTCGCGGCCCTGGGCGGCACCGTCGAGGGCATCAAGCTGGCCGTGCACCTGCTCGGCAGGGGCGGCGCTGAAACCCGGATGCCGCACCCCGCGGTCCCGGCGCGGGCGCGGGCCCGGATCGCCGCGCTCGCCACCCTGGTGACCGCCTGACGTGACCACCTGAGGCTGAGCCAAGACCGGCCGTCGCCCCCGGACCAGCCCCCCGGACCAGCCCCCCGGGGCAGCCCGCTGGGTGCGGCTCGACTCAGGAGGTGCGGTTGACCAGGCCTCGGCGAAAGGCGGCCGGCGTGATTCCGGTCCGGCGCAGGAAGAACTTGCCGAAGTTGGTCGGCTCGCTGAAACCCAGCCGCCGGCCGACCGCGCTGGCCGACAGGTCGGTGTAGGCGAGCAGCCGCTTGGCCTCCAGGGCGATCCGGGCGTCCACCAGCTCGCGCGCGGACAACCCGGTGGCGGCGGTGCTCGCCCTGGTCAGGGTGCGCACGCTGTAGCCGAGCCGGTCGGCGTAGTCGGTCACCCGGTGAGTGCTGGCGAAGTCGCGCTCCACCTCGGCTGCGAACCGGGCGGCGACGCCGTCGGGATCGGCCGGGGCCGGCGCGGCGGTGTCCAGTCGGCCGATCCGCAGCAGCAACGCGCTGAGCAGGTGCCGCCGCACCTCATCGGCGGACGGGGCGGAGCAACCGGCCTCCGCCCGCAGCTGGCGGGCGATCTCCCGGACGCCGGCGTACAGCGTGTCCTCCGGGTGCCAGACCGAGCCGGCGCTCGAGTCGCCGAGCAACAGCGCGAGCTCCGAAGACGACGTGGAGGACGCCGGCACCACCTGGGTGAACAGCACCAACTCACCATCTACCGGGGGACCGAACCGCTGCACCTGGCCGGGCCGCACCCACAGGATCGTGCCCGGGCCGAGCCGATACTCGACGAAGTCCACCTCGTGCCAGGTCTGCCCGGCGTCCACCATCATGAGCTGGTGAAACTCGGTGCGGTGCGGCTCGCCGAGGCCGGCCTCGCCGCCGCGTCGGCAGAGCTCCGGGCGAGCCACCACCTCAAGCTCGAGCCCGGGCCCGCCCGGTGCGTTGAACCCGATGCGCCGCACCCCGTCACGTCCGATTGCGACCATGCCGAGTCCGCTCGTCACCTTTCCGCCGCCCCCCGCCCGGAGTGATGATTGAAGCCTCAACCGAATGACCGAATGACCCGAATGACCGAGGGGAAGCACCCAATGAGCAAGGTAGTCGTGTTCGGTGCCGCCGGGCAGGCCGGCAGCAGGATCATCGCCGAGGCGGTGGCCCGAGGGCACGAGGTGACCGCGGTCGCGCGCCACCCGGAGACGGCGCCGGCGTTCGACGCCAGGGTGGCGGTGGTGGCCGGTGACGCCACGTCGGCCGAGTCGGCCGGCGCACTGGCCAAGGACGCCGACGTCCTGGTCACGGCGGCGGGTGGCCCCGGGCGGGCCATCTACCGGACGATCGCCGAGACCCTGGTCGGCGCGGTGACCGGGCTGCCCCAGCCGGCGCCCCGGATCATCCACCTGGGCGGCGGCGCCACCCTGACCACGCCGGACGGCGCCCGGTTCCTGGACCTGCCGTCGTTCCCCGCCGCCTACTTCGACGCCGCCTCCGGGCAGGCCGACGCGCTGGACTACTACCGGGCCAGCTCGGGCGCCACCTGGACCTACGTCTCGCCGCCGCCGATCAACTTCCACGTCGGCGAGCGGACCGGGCAGTACCGCACCGGTCTCGACCAGCCGGTCAGCGGCGCCGACGGCCAGGCCACGCTCAGCTACGAGGACCTCGCGGTGGCCATCGTCGACGAGATCGAGCGCCCCCAGTTCCAGAACACGCGGTTCACCGCCGGCTACTGAGCGCGGGCGCGAGGTGGCCCCCGGCAGCCTCGACGATCTTCGGCCGGGGGCCGCGCCACAATCTCGTTCCGCCGGGAAACCCTGAGCTACGCTGCTGCGTCGTGCAGCGAACGCGCCTCGACATGGCTCGGATCCAGGCGGCTCGCCACGTCATCGACCCGATCTTCCTCGACACTCCGCTGTACCGCTGCGAGGCGCTGGAGGCCGCCCTCGGGTGCTCGGTGAGCATCAAGCTCGAGTCGGTGAACCCGGTCCGCAGCTTCAAGGCCCGCGGCACGGAGCTGGTCGCGAGCCAACTCGCCGACCGAGGCGAGCGAGCCGTGGTGTGCGCCAGCGCGGGCAACCTCGGCCAGGCGCTCGCCTGGTCCGGTCGCGGGCGGGGGCTCGACGTCGCCGTCGTGACAGCCCGCTCCGCGCCGGCGGCCAAGCTCGAGCGCATCCGCGCGTTCGGCGCCAGTGTGGAGCTGGTGGACGGCGATTTCGACATGGCGCGCGAGCGCGCGGTGGCCGTCGCGCGGGATCGCCGCATCCGACTGGTCGAGGACAGCCTGGACGTCGAGACCTGCGAGGGCGCGGCGACCATCGGCCTGGAACTGGTGGACACCGGGCCGGCGTTCGACGCCGTCCTGATTGCCCTCGGCGGCGGGGCGCTGGCCACCGGGGTGGGTCACGTCGTGAAGGCACGGGCACCCGAGGTCGAGGTGATCTGCATCCAGCCGCTGGGCGCGCCGGCGATGACGCGCTCCTGGCGGGAACGGCGCGTCGTCACCACCGACTCCACGGACACCATCGCCGACGGCGTCGCCGGCCGGCGTCCCATCGCCGCCGTCCTGGACGATCTCCTGCTGGTCGCCGACGACGCCGTCCTGGTCCGGGAGGAGTCGATCATCACCGGGATGCGGCTGCTCCTCGACCACGCCGGCCTCGTCGTCGAACCGTCGGCCGCGCTCGGCGTCGCGGCGATCCTCGAGGACCGGGACCGCTTCGCCGGCCGGCACGTGGTCACCATCCTCTGCGGCAGCAACGTCGACATGGACGCCTACCACCGCTGGGTCGGTATCCGGTAGGCGTCCGTCGGATGCTGCCGGGTGCGGCTACGGTCGGTTGGTCGCCCATGGCGAGGCCGGGCGCGGGGGGAGGAGTTCGGTGGTCGAATCGCGGTACGCACGGGTCGTGGTCAAGGTCAGTGGCGAGGCGCTCGCCGGCGACGGCAGCTGGGGCGTTGACCCCAAGGGACTGGCCCATCTCGCGGGGGAGATCCTGTCGGTCCGCGAGCTGGGTATCGAGGTGGCCGTGGTGATCGGCGGCGGCAACTACTTCCGAGGCCGGATGGCGCAGGGCTGGGGCATCGGCCGGGCCGAGGCCGACAACATCGGCATGCTCGGCACGGTGATGAACGCGCTGATGCTGCGCGGCGCGCTCACCGGGTCCAGCTCGTTCGATGTCCGGGTGATGACCGCGATGCCGATGAACAGCGTGGCCGAGCCCTTCATCCGGCTGCGGGCCATCCGGCACCTGGAGCACGGGGCGCTGGTGCTGCTGGCCGGCGGGATCGGCCAGCCCTACGTGACCACCGACTATCCGGCCGTGCAGCGGGCGCTGGAGCTGGACGCGGACGCGCTGCTGGTGGCCAAGCGCGGGGTCGACGGGGTCTACGACGCCGATCCCCGCACCAACCCCGAGGCGCGCCGCTACACCGAGTTGACCTATACCGAGGCGCTGGCCAGGGAGATCCGCGTGATGGACGCCAGCGCGTTCGTGCTGGCCGGCGAGCAGGACCTGCTGATGCACGTGTTCGACGCCGCCGCCGAGGGAGCGATGCGCGCGATCTGCGAGGGGCGCGACATCGGCACCCGGATCCACGCCGGCAGCTGAGCCCCGGCGGCACGACACGAGGGCGGCGCATATCCGGACCGAGCGGTCAAGATAGACGTACACTGTGGTATGGGCCGACCTCGGGAGTTCGACGAGCAGCAGGTAGTGACCGCCGCCAAGGAGGCGTTCTGGGCGCACGGCTACGCCGGCACCTCGCTCGCCGAGCTGATGGCGGCCACCGGCCTCGGCAAGGGCAGCCTGTACGGCGCGTTCGGCGACAAGCACGAGCTGTTCGTGCGCACGTTCGACGAGTACTGCCGGGAGGCCCTCGCGGGCGTCGAGGCGCAGCTCGCCGGCGACGGCCCGGCCTACGACCGGCTGGTGGCGCACATCCGGGACGCCGCCGAGTCGACCATCCGGGACGAGGAGCGGCGGGGCTGCTTCCTGGCCAAGGGCACCGCCGAGCTGGCCGATACCGACCCGGCCGTCTCGGAGCGGGTGCGGGTCACCTTCGCGCGACTGGCCGAGCTGCTCACCGACTGCATCGCGGCCGCGCGGCGCGAAGGCGCGCTGGCCGCCGACGTCGATCCGGGCCAGCTCGCGGCGACCGTGCTGGCCACGCTGCGTGGCATCGAGGCGCTCGGCAAGGGCGGCGCGGACGCGGCCACCCTGCGCGCCATTGCCGAGACCACGATCAACCTGCTGCCGCGCGCCGACCGGGCCTGACCGGCGGCCCACCGGCCCCGGCCGCGGCGCTGCCCCGACGGGCGCGCCGCACCCCGGCGCGCGGCGCGCTCGCCGATCCCGGGCCGGTCCGTCGCGAGTCTCGCCCCGGGATCACGCCCGTCAGCCTAGGGTGACGCAAGTGGTGGACGAGGCGACCCGGTCCGGGCGGCACATGGTGATCTGCGGGGACAACCCGCTGGCCTACCGGTTGGCCGTCGAGCTGGTCGACCAGACCGGCGGCGCGCTGACCGTGATCGTCGAGTCGGCCACCCGCAACCACGCGCCGCGGATCGGTGAGCTGCCCGGGGTGCGGCTGGTCGAGGCGACGGAGCTGGGCGTCGACGCGTTCCGGGCGGCCGGGGTGGCCGAGGCCAGGGCACTGGCGCTGGTCGCCCAGGACGACGTGGGCAACATCCACGCCGCACTGCGCGCCCAGGAGGTCAACCCGGACATCCGGCTGGTGATCAGGTTCTTCAACATGAGCCTCGGCTACCGGATCCGCGAGCTGTTCCCGGGGTCGGCGGTGCTGTCCGACTCGGCCACAGCGGCGCCGCTGTTCGTCGCGGCCGCGCTGGGCGAGGTGGCGCCCAGCCACGCGCGGCTGCCCGGTCGACCCGGCCGGACCGCGTACGTCGCCCGGCGCACCGACGTGCCGGCGGAGCGGGTGATCTGCGGGCTGGCCGACCCGGACGGGCACCGGCTGCCCGGCGACGACAAGGCCGACCTGGTGCTCGTGCTCGCCGAGGGCGCCGCGCCGAGCCAGCCCGCGGTGCGCCGGCGGGCGCGCTGGCGGCCACGCGTGCTCTGGCCGAAGCTGCGGGCGGTGGCCAGCCGCAAGATGGCGCTTGCCACGGTCGGGCTGCTCGCGCTGCTCGGGCTGGGCACCGCGCTGTTCGCCGACGTCGCCGGCTACAGCTGGCCGGACGCGGTGTACCTGACGGTGCTGGACGCCGCGGGCGCCGCGCAGCCGAACAGCACGATGAGCGCCGCCGAGAAGATCATCCAAGCGATGATCACGATCACCGGGATCGCGTTCATCCCGGTGCTGACGGCGGCGGTGGTGGACGCGATCGTCGGGGCCCGGCTGGCCGTCGCGCTGGGTCGGCCCCGGGAGGTCAGCGACCACGTCGTGGTCGTCGGGCTCGGCAACGTGGGCTCCCGGGTGATCGAGCAGCTGCACGACCTCGGCCTGCGGGTGATCGGCGTGGAGCGGGACGAGAGCACCCGGGGCGTGGCCAGGGCGCGCCGCCTCGGGCTGCCGGTGGTGATCGGGGACGCCAGCCGCGAGGACACGCTGCGGGAGGCCTACCTGGAGTCCAGCCGGGCGCTGGTGGCCGCGACCAACAACGACGTGACCAACCTGGAGGCCGCGCTGCACGGCCGGGCGATGCGCGGCAACCTGCGGATCGTGCTGCGGCTGTTCGACGACGACCTGGCCGAGCGGGTGCAGCGCAGCTTCAGCATCCAGATCTCCCGCAGCGTCTCGTTCCTGGCCGCGCCGGCGTTCGCGGCGGCCATGCTGCACCACCAGGTACTGGCGACCATTCCGGTCGGCCGCCGAGTGCTGCTGATCGCCGAGGTACCGGTGACGACCGGGTCCGCGCTCGCCGGCCAGCGCCTCGAGCTGACCGAGCTGGCGGGCCAGGCCAGGGTGTTCGGCCTGCAGCGCCACGGCAGCGACCGGCTCGAGCTGCCGCCACCCCCGGCGCATCTGCTCGGCGGCGGCGACCGACTCGTCGTGGTGGCCACCCGGACCGGGCTGAGCACCCTGCTGGCCCGCGCCGAGCCACCCCAGCCACAGCGCGCCGTCGCCGGCCAGTAGCCGCACGGGGCGGCCGGCCCGCCGTTACCCAACTGCACACCAGGTCCGCCGCGCAGGTCAGGGGGCCGGTTCGACCGGGCACCACTCGACGGGACTGGACAGCACCATCGTGCTGACCGGCTGCCCGTAG
>Ga0137415_10002910_pt1 | contig 16971 bp, 1 predicted proteins | sample CZODoug3_1_1_16f_FD_183082 | JGI IMG/M metagenome (GOLD analysis project Ga0137415, IMG submission 183082) | Vadose zone soil fungal communities from Angelo Coast Range Reserve, California, USA - CZODoug3_1_1_16fungal (Hybrid Assembly) | ecosystem: Environmental > Terrestrial > Soil > Vadose...
GAATTCATGAGTCGAGGAAACGACGCCGAGGTGAAGCTCCGCGCCTACCTCAAACGGGCGATGACCGAGCTCGAGGATGTCCACGAGCGGCTGCGCGTCGCCGAAGAAAATGGGCGCGAGCCCATCGCCATCGTGGCAATGAGCTGCCGCTATCCAGGCGGCGTGCGCTCCCCCGAAGACCTCTGGCAATTGTTGTGCGACGGCCGAGACGCGATCTCCACCTTCCCCGAAAACCGCGGCTGGGATCTCGAGGGCCTCTACGATCCAAACCCCGAGACCCACGGCAAGAGCTACGCGCGCGAAGGTGGCTTTCTCCACGATGCCGACCTCTTCGATCCGGCCTTCTTCGGCATCAGCCCTCGCGAGACGCTGGCCATCGATCCTCAGCAGCGCCTCTTGCTCGAAATATCTTGGGAAGCTCTCGAGCGCGCGAGCATCGACCCTTCCTCCCTGCATGGTTCGCAGACGGGCATCTTCGTCGGCGTCATGTACAACGATTATGCGCAGCTCCCCGCACCCGACGATCTGGAGGGCTACGTCGGCATGGGCAGCTCCCCCAGCATCGCGTCGGGACGCATCGCGTACACGTTCGGACTGCAAGGACCCGCCGTCACCGTCGATACCGCGTGCAGCTCGTCGCTCGTCGCCATCCACCTCGCCAGCCAGGCCTTGCGCAAGGGTGAATGCTCCCTTGCGCTCGCCGGCGGCGTCACCGTCATGGCCACTCCGGCAGCCTTCATAGGCTTTAGCCGCCAGCGCGGGCTCTCTCCCGACGGGCGCTGCAAGTCGTTCTCCGCTGAGGCCAATGGCGTTGCGTGGGGTGAGGGTGCCGGCATGCTCTTGCTCGAGCGCCTCTCCGACGCCAAACGAAACGGGCATCCCATTCTTGCAGTTCTGCGTGGCTCGGCGGTCAATCAAGATGGCAAGAGCCAAGGTCTGACGGCACCGAACGGACCCGCGCAAGAGCGCGTCATCCATCGAGCGCTCGAGAGCGCACGACTCTCACCTGGAGACATCGATGCCATCGAGGCCCATGGCACCGGTACCAATCTGGGCGATCCCATCGAAGCCGGTGCTCTTTTGGCCACCTACGGATACGCCCATTCCAAGGACAAACCTGTTTGGCTCGGAAGCCTCAAGTCCAATCTCGGTCATACCCAAGCCGCGGCCGGTGTGGGTGGTGTCATCAAGATGGTGCTGGCGATGCAGCACGGGCGGTTGCCCAAGACCCTGCATGTGGAAAATCCTTCTCCGCACGTCGACTGGTCCTCCGGCGCTATCCGACTCTTGAATGAGTCCATCCCCTGGCCTCAAAACGGCGGCGTTGAAAGTCCGGCGGGGCAAGCCCCGCACGTCCGGCTGCGGCGGGCTGGTATTTCCTCCTTTGGTATCTCCGGCACCAACGCCCATGTCATTCTCGAAGAAGCATCGCGGGATGCCGAAATACCACGAGAGGCCTCGGCGCTGCGCTCTGCGTTGAAAGTCGGGTGCGGCGAGCCGCGCACCTCGCTCGTCGTGTTTCCCGTGCTGCTCTCGGCCAAGAGCGAGGAGGCGCTGCGCGCGCAGGCTGCTCTTCTGCACGAGCACCTGACGGCGCATCCGGATCTCGAGATGTCGGATGTCGCGTATTCCTTGGCGACGGGCCGCACGCACTTCGAGCATCGCGCGGTCATCGTGGCCTCGGAGCGGGCCGAATGCGTAGATGCTCTGGAGGCGCTGGGCCAGGGACGGGCCACGGCGCGCGCGATCGCCGGTCGGAGCGGTGGTGGGGGCAAGCTGGTCTTCGTCTTTCCGGGACAAGGCTCGCAGTGGGCGGCCATGGCGGCGTCGCTGCTCGAGACTTCGCAGGTATTTCGCGCGCAGATGGAAGCGTGCGAGCGCGCGTTGTCAGCGCACGTGGCGTGGAGCCTATTGTCGGTGCTGAGCGGGAAAGGTGACAGCGCGATGTTGGATCGCGTGGACGTCGTCCAGCCGGCTCTCTTCGCCGTGATGGTCTCCCTGGCCGCGTTGTGGCGCTCGATGGGGGTAGAGCCCGATGGGGTGGTGGGACATAGCCAGGGGGAGATCGCTGCGGCGTACGTGGCGGGCGCGTTGACCTTGGAAGACGCGGCCAAGGTGGTGGCGTTGCGGGGTCTGGCGCTCCGGAAAGTGGCGGGGCAAGGCGCGACGGCGGCGGTGCAGTTGGGGGCGCACGAAGTGGAGAAGTACCTCGAGTCCCATGGAGATCGGCTCTCGATTGCGGCGATCAACAGTCCGCGCGCGGTGCTGGTGTCTGGGGAGCCGGAAGCGATGGACGCGCTGCTGGGAGAGCTGAGCGGCGCCGAGGTGTTCGCGCGCAAGATTCGAATGAATTTCGCTTCGCATTGCGGTCAGATGGAAGGGCTCGAAGAGGAGCTGACAGAGAAGTGGTCGGAAATCGAGGGGCGCCAGGCGCGCATCCCTCTTTACTCGACGGTGACCGGGGGCGAGCTCGAAGGGGGAGAGCTGGACGGGAAGTACTGGTATCGAAACCTGCGAGAGACGGTCCGATTTGGACAAGTGACGGAGAAGCTCATCGCGGATGGATACGCATTCTTCGTGGAGGTCAGTCCGCATCCGGTGCTGACCTTGGCGTTGAACGAGACACTGGAGAGCGTGGGAACGCCGGCGACGGTGGTCGGTACGCTCCGGCGCGAGGAAGGCGATATCGGACGTTTCTTGCTTTCGCTGGGAGAGCTTCACGCGCGGGGACATGGTTTGGACTGGGAGGCGTTCTTCGCGCCTCTACGACCCCGGCGCATCGCGCTGCCGACGTATTCCTTTCAGCGTGAACGATTCTGGCTCGATGCCCCGAAGGGCCAACGCGCCGACGTGGCGTCGGCGGGACTGGCCTCGGTGGACCACCCGCTGCTCGGCGCCGCGGCGCGGCTCGCCGACACGGATGGATATCTGTTCACGGGTCGCCTGTCGCTTTCGGCGCAGCCGTGGCTTTTGGGGCACGCGGTCTTCGGGGCAGTGATCTTACCGGGTACGGCGTTCGTGGAGCTTGCGCTGGTCGCGGCGCATCGCGTGGGGCTCGGAGGGATCGACGAGTTGACGTTGGAGGCGCCGCTCGCGTTGCCCGCCGAGGGCGCGATGCAGCTCCAAGTGTCGGTGGGCGCGCCGGATGAAACGGGCCGAAGGTCGTTCGCGCTCTACGCGCGGGCGGAGACCGAATCGGAGGACGGCTCCTGGACGAGGCACGCGAGCGGGACGCTCGCCGAAGCCACGGAGGCATTGTTCGATCTGCGCGCCTGGCCGCCGCCAGGGGCGACGGAGCTCGCGCTCGATGGGCTCTACGCGCGGTTGGGCGAAGCAGGGCTCGTCTACGGCGTCGACTTTCAGGGGCTTCGCGGGGTGTGGAAACGCGGCGAGGAGCTCTTCGCGGAGGTGGAGCTGCCGGAAGCAGCAGCCAAGGAGGCCGAGCGGTTTGCGTTGCATCCTGCGCTGCTCGATGCAGCGTTGCATGCGCTTGCGTTGCAAGGACCGGGTGATGTCGAGCTGCCGTTTTCGTGGAGCGGAGTATCGCTGCGCGCGGTGGGAGCCACGCGGCTGCGCGTGCGCTTCGAGAAGGGAACAAGTGGCGTTTCGCTCTTGGTGGCGGATGCGACAGGCGAGCCAGTAGCAACGGTGCAAGCGCTCAGCACGCGACCGGTATCGGCCGCCGGAGGTGCGCGGCTTGCCGCCCACCCCGAGGGGCTGCGGTGCGTCGCGTGGACATACGCCGAGCTTCGGTCCACGGAAGCGGGAAAGCACACCGTCGCGCTCATCGGAACGGACATGCTCGGGTTGACGAGCGGATTGTACGAGAGCGCGCGGCGCCTCGAGAGCTTGCCCGATCTGGGAGCCTTGAAAGATGCAATCGAGCAGGGCGCACCGGTGCCCGATGCGATCGTCGTTCCGTTTGGGGCAGGGAGGCAAACCGGTGCAGCAACTTCCGCGGAGGTGATCGCGGCGGCCCACGAAGCGACGGGCCAGGCGCTGGCCCTGTTGCAAACGTGGCTTGCGGAAGAGCGATTCGCTGCGAGTCGGCTCGTACTGGTGACCCACGGCGCCATCGCCACGCAAACGGGTGAAGACGTCCCCGACCTGGCGCACGCGGCGCTTTGGGGCCTGGTGCGCACCGCGCAAGCGGAAAACCCCGAGCAGCGCATCGTGCTGGTGGACATCGACGGCAGCGATGGGTCACGGCGAGCGCTCGCGGGTGTCATGGATGCTGCCCAGTCTCAGATGGCGCTGCGCGAGGGTCGGTGCCTCGTTCCGAGACTGGCACCCGCCCGAGCTCTCATGGCACCACGCGCGATCGATCCCGAAGGCACGGTGCTGATCACGGGCGGGACGGGCACGCTCGGAGCGCTGATGGCGCGGCACCTGGTGCAAAGGCACGGCGTGAGACATCTTCTGCTGACGTCACGGCGGGGACCCACGGCAGCGTGCGCCGAGGCCCTGAAGGCCGAGCTGGAAACGGCGGGTGCTCGGGTGACCGTGGCGGCGTGCGATGCAGCCGACCGGAGCGCGCTGCAAGCGTTGTTGGACTCCGTGCCCGGCGAGCATCCGCTGACGGCGGTCATTCATGCGGCGGGCACGCTGGACGATGGAGTCCTTGGGTCGCTGACCCCCGAGCGACTGCACGCCGTATTGCGAGCAAAGCTGGATGCGGCGATGCATTTGCACGAGTTGACGGAAAAGCACGAGCTGTCGGCCTTCGTCCTGTTTTCGTCGATTGCCGGAGTTCTCGGCGCCGTGGGGCAGGCCAATTACGCTGCCGCCAGCGTCTTTCTCGATGCGCTCGCACACCATCGCAAAGCTCGCGGACTTGCCGCGCTCTCGCTCGACTGGGGTCACTGGGCAAACAAGAGCGGCATGACCGCACACCTCACCGACGCCGATCTCCAGCGAATGGCACGCGGGGGGATCCGCTCCCTCTCGGCGGAGCAAGGGCTCGCACTTTTCGACGCGGCCCTCGCGAGCCCCGAGGCCGCCCTCGTATGCGCGCGCTTCGTGCGGGCGAGAGCCTCACGGGCCCGCGCCACCAACGCCGCCAGCGGTTCCTCTCTCGAGCGGCGCCTCCGCGAGCTGTCTCCGGAGGGTCGCGAAGTAGTCCTCCTCGACATGGTCCGCTCCGAAGCGGCCACCGTCTTGGGCCTCGCATCCCCTGGGAGCCTCGAGCCCCGCCTCCCGCTGCATCAACTCGGACTCGATTCGCTCATGGCCATGGAGCTACGAAACCGACTCTCTGCCGCCACGGCGTTGCGCCTCAAGGCGACCTTGCTGTTCGACCACCCCACGCCCGCGGCCCTGACGAAATTCCTACTCGAGAAACTTCTACCGGATGCGACGGAAGCCAGCCCCGAAGCGCCATTCCTTCCCGCCACGGAAGCCACACCCCGGCACACCCCCCAAGACGCCATGCCTTCTACACACGATATCGCCATCATCGCCCTATCTGGCCGCTACCCCGGCGCCGAAGACGTCTCCACCTTCTGGGAAAATCTCCTGAACGGAAAAGACGCCATCACCGAGATCCCCCCGGAGCGATGGGATCACGCTCCGTACTTCGATACCAAGAAAAATAAACCGGGTAAAACCTATAGCAAGTGGGGCGGCTTCATCGAAGGCGTCGATCGATTCGATCCGGCCTTCTTCGAGCTTTCCCCGCGCATGGCCACCCTCATGGACCCAAAGGAGCGCCTCTTCCTCGAAACCACCTGGAACCTCCTGGAAGGCGCCGGATACACGCGCGAGCACTTGAAGCGAGCTTATGACGCGAAAGTGGGCGTGTTCGTGGGCGCAATGTACCAGCTATACGGCGCATTCGCCGGCGACGACGTCGAACAGGCGGCCACCGCGCTGTCTTCGTACAACGCGATTGCCAATCGCGTTTCCTTCTTCTTCGATTTGCGCGGCCCGAGCGTCGCGCTCGATACGATGTGCTCATCGTCGCTGACCGCCATCGACATGGCCTGCCAGAGCCTGATCCGCGGAGATTGCCAGTTGGCGATCGCCGGCGGCGTCAATCTCTCCATTCATCCAAAGAAATACGTCAGTCTCAGTCAGGCGCAGCTCATCGGCAGCCACCCCGGCAGCCGCAGCTTCAGCGACGGCGATGGCTTCCTGCCCGCCGAGGGGGTCGGTGCGGTGCTGCTCAAACCCTTGGCCCGAGCGATCCAAGACAACGACACCATCTTGGCGGTGATCAAGTCGTCACTGACCAATCACGGCGGCCACTCGGCGGGCTTTTATACGCCCAACACCGAGGCGCAAGTCGAGTTGATCGAAGGCAATTTCAAAAAGGCGGGCATCGATCTCGAGAGTATCAGCTACGTAGAAGCCGCCTCCAACGGCGCCAGCCTGGGCGACGCGGTCGAGCTCAGCGCACTCAGTCAGGCCTTTGCCAAGTTCACGCCCAAAAAGCAATTCTGCCCGATCGGAACGGTCAAGTCGAACATCGGCCATCCGGAGGCCGCCTCGGGCATCGCGCAGTTGACCAAGGTCGTCTTGCAGCTCCAGCACCAGCAATTCGTGCCCTCGATCCAAACCGCGCCGTTGAATCCAAATATCGATTTCGCCGATACACCGTTCTATCTGCTCGACCGAGCCATACCCTGGGAACGCCCGCGGCGTAGCGTCCATGGCGCCCCCGTCGATTATCCGCGACGTGCGACCATCAGCTCCTTCGGCGCGGGCGGAGCCAACGCGCACTTGATCCTGGAGGAATACTCCGCGCCCGCGCACGGATTGGGCCCGGTCGTCGCGCAAGACACCACGTCGTCACGTCCCGAGATCATCGTACTGTCCGCCCGAACGCAGGACCAGCTGGGCGACGTTGCCCAACGCCTCTTGCAGCATCTGCAAAAGCACGTCTTCTCGTTGCCCGATATCGCCCATACCCTGCAATCCGGCCGCGAGGAAATGGATTGCCGATTGGCGCTGGTCGCCGCAGACATCGAGGAGCTCGCGCGCGGCTTGCAGAGTTACCTCCATTCCGACCCGGCGCCGGGGAGGCCAGTGGTCATTCACACCGGAAACCTCAAGGAGCAAGCGGCGATACGCGAACTCTTGTCGGGCAAGGCCGGCGAAGCCATGGCCCAAATCTTTCTCGCCGAGGGTAATCTCAACAAGCTGGCGCTGCATTGGGTGCAGGGCGGCAAGGTGCCTTGGCCGGAGCTGCATCGAGGCAAGAACCTGCGCAAAGTACCCTTGCCGACGTATCCATTCTCGCGTTCCTCGTTCTGGCTCTCCGGCGGCCCATCGCGCGGTTCATCGGTCGCTGCACCCCACGAGCCCCACGTAGCCCACGTAGCCCACGTAAATGGCGTCGCGGGGGCAAGTGCACCGCTCCGCGGCGCCAACGGGCTGGCGGCCGTCCCGCACGGCAACACGAACGGCGCCGCCACCTACGGCGCTGCGACGATGGAGAGTTACCTCCGTGCACTCCTGCTCGAAGCGTTGCAGCTCCCGGCCGACTCACTCCAACCGCAAGAGCCGCTTCGCACTTACGGCTTCGACTCGATGATGGGCATGCAGCTCTCCCACGCCATCGAGGAAAAATTCGGCGTCCCGCTCACCGGCCGCGATCTCCTCGAGCATCCTACGCTCGCGTCGCTGGCGGCGCACCTTCACGGCAAGGCGCGCGTCCTCGATCGAACGATCTATCCCGTGCAGAACGTCCCGGACGCGGCGCCAAGGGCGAGCCTATCGGAAGGCCAGAAGGGCATCTGGCTCCTCGAAAAATTGGAGCCCGATACGGGCAACTACAACGTCCCCCTCGCGATGCGGATCCTCGGCCCGCTCGACCCGGGCGCGCTCGATCGCGCCGTCGCCTTCGTATGCGATCTCCATCCCATCTTGAGGACGACCATCCGGGAAGAAGGCGGCGTCCCTTGCCAGATCGTTGCACGCGGCGCCGCGCCGGAGATGCGGCACGCGGCGTACGACGAGGCTCAACACGGCGACGTCGTCGACTATCTGAGCGAGCGTGCGAAGCAACCTTTCCGCCTCGACGGCGGTCCCCTGGCGCGCTTCGAAGTGCTGACCAAGTCCCCGGAGGAACACTTCGTCCTGGTGACGGTCCATCACCTCATTTTCGACGGCAGCTCCGCGCCGTTGCTGCTGGACGCGTTGCTCACGGCCTTGCGATGCGATTCGGCCGGCATCGACCCGGCCACGCGTTTGGGCGCCCCGCCGTCGGGTGTCGCGTATCACGACTTCGTCCAGTGGGAGCAGTCGGTCCTTTCCGGCCCCAAGGGCGAGGAGCATCTGGCGTATTGGAAGGGCCGTCTCGCGGGAGAGCTCCCGCAGGTGCTTCCGCCGCCCGACCGCCGGCGCCTGGCGAGCCAAAGCCATCGGGGCGGGACGTACGAAAGCGCGTTGCCCCGCGAGCTCGCCGACGAGATTCGCGTTTTCGCCAAATCGAGTGGCGTCAACTGCACGTCGCTATTTCTTGCGGCGCTCGAACTGCTTCTGAGCATCTACACGGGCCAGAGCGACATCGTTGTCGGTATGCCCATCGCGCGCCGGCACAGACGCGGTGACGCATCCGCCATCGGCTACTTCGTCAACATGATGGTCGTGCGCAGCGATCTCTCGGCGGACCGCACCTTTCGCGAATTCCTCCGAGAGCTGCAATACACCTTGGTGGACGGGTTCGATCACGCCGATTTTCCCTTTCCCGCGCTGCTCAAAGAGCTCGGTGTGGAGCGGCAGCTCGGCGCGAAACCGGTATTCCAAACGTTCTACGCGTATCAGAACTTCCTTCGCGCGCACGAGCGCCCGCAGGAAACTTCCGACCCGTTCCGCGTCGAAATCCTGGAGGGCGTATCGCAAGAAGGCGAATACGACTTCGGCATGGAGGTCTACGAGCTCGATGCGGCCTTCAAGGTCAAAATCAAGTTCGAGCAAGCTCTCTACGCGCCGGCCACCGTCGAACGAATGATGCACGAATTCGTGCACCTGCTGCGCACCTGCGTCGCCGCGCCGGATACGCCGATGTCCCGCCACGCGCTCGTTCCGCCCCAAGAATACCGACGGATCGAGCGCTATTGGAGCCAGCCCGCGGGCTCCGCGCCAAGGCACCAGGAAGGCATCGGCGCCCACTTTTCGGAACAGGTCGAGCGATATCCCGACAAGGTCGCCTTGACCTGCGGCGCGCAGAATCTGACCTACCGCGAGCTCGATCGCAGGGCCCGCAACTTGGCCCGCCATCTGATCGAGCGAGGTGTGCGCACCGAGAGTGCGGTCGGCGTGTGCATGCATCGCTCGATCAATCTGGTCGTGGCGTTGCTGGGCATTCTGAAGGCCGGCGGCGCATACGTGCCCTTGGATCCGTCCTATCCTCAGGCCCGCCTGGCGGACATGGTGACCGATTCGGGCGTCTCGATCATCGTCACCGAGCTTGCTCTGAAGGACGAGGTCGCGCACGCGCTCACGGGTGCGCCCGACCACGCACTGGCGCTCGACGCACCAAATCTTGCGGCCATGCTCGAAGCCGACGGCGGCGATCCCTTCGCGCTTGAGGACCACGCCGGCCCGGACAACCTCGCATACGTCATCTACACGTCGGGCTCCACGGGGCAGCCCAAAGGCGTCATGGTCGAGCAGCGCGGCGTGGTCCGGCTGGTCAAGAACAACGACTACGTTCCCTTGTCGCAAGACGCCGTTCTCCTGCACGCATCTTCCATTACCTTCGACGCGGCGACCTTCGAAGTCTGGGGCGCGCTGCTCAATGGGGCGCGGCTGGTGCTGTATCCGAGCCCGTCGATGGATCTCATCGAGCTCGGCCGGCTCATCGACACACAAAAAATCACCATCGCGTGGATGACGGCGCGGCTCTTCGACCAATTCGTTGCTGTATGGGACAAGCCACTACCGCACTTGAAATATCTGCTGGCCGGCGGCGACGTCGTGTCACCGGCGTCCGTCCACCGCGCCAACGCGCGCCATCCGGGATTGCAGCTCGTCAATGGATACGGCCCCACCGAGAACACCACCTTCAGCACCTGCTACGCGATCCCGCGCGATCTCGACGAAGCGTCCCCGATCCCCATCGGCCGGCCGATCCGCCATAGCACCGCCTATGTTTTGGACCGCCACATGCGCCTTTGTCCGGTGGGCGGCATCGGCGAGCTCTTTCTCGGCGGCGATGGCCTCGCGCGCGGCTATGCGAATCAACCCGAGCTGACGACCTCGAAATTCGTCTCCGACCCGTTCTCCGCGGTACCCGACGCCCGCCTTTACCGGACCGGCGATCGCGCGCGGTGGCGGCCCGACGGCACCTTGGAGTTCATGGGTCGAAACGACCACCAGGTGAAGATTCGCGGCTTCCGCATCGAGCTCGGCGAAATCGAAACCGCGCTGCGGAGCCACCCGCGCGTGCGCGAAGCGGTCGTGATTGCAAAACGAAGCACCGAGCAGCTCATCGCCTACGTCACGGCACACGACCACGACCACGACCACGACGAGGAAGCGCTGGCTCCCGCGCTGCACGCGCACCTGGAAGCGCGCCTCCCGAAATACATGCTTCCAGCAGCCATCGTCCCGCTGCGATCCATCCCGCTGACCCGAAACGGCAAACTGGATGTCGCAGCGCTCCCCGAAATCGAATCATCGATGACCGCCGCCTCCGAGCAGGGGCTTCTCGAGCGACCTCGAACGGCGACCGAGACGGCCGTATACGCCATTTGGAAAGAGATCCTGGGGATCGAGGAGTTCAGCGTCACCGCCCGATTCTTCGACCTCGGCGGGCATTCACTGTTGGCCATTCGTATGATCGCACTGGTGGAGGAGCGCCTCTCTCGAAAGCTCTCGATCCGCGACGTGTTCAAGGCCCAAACCGTGCGCGCATTGGCGCAGACGCTGACCGCCGCCGGCGCGGCCACGCGGCCGGCGATGACGAAGGTTTCGGAAGCCAATTTGCAGACCTCCTTCGCACAGAGGCGCATGTGGTTCATCGAGCGAATGTGGGGCTCCAGTGAGCTTTACCACGTACCGACCGTGTTGCGCGTCGAGGGCGACTTCGACCTCGCCGTGTTCGAGCAAACACTGCGCGAACTCGTCCGGCGCCACCAAAGCTTGCGGACGGTGTTCAAACCCACGCAGAGCGAAGTGATCGGCACCGTTCTGAGCGACTGGAGGATCCCGCTCGAAGTCACCGATGTGACGGCGGTATCGGGCGCGGCGCAGGACGCGAAGGTCCAAGAAGTCGGCCGCGAGTTTGCGGTAAGGCCCTTCGATCTCGCCGCCGATCTCATGTTGCGCGCTTGCGTCATGAAGCTGGGCGAAGCGCAGTGGATGCTCGTCATCGTGGTGCATCACATCGCCTTCAACGGATGGTCGCTGGGCATCCTTCTTCGCGAATTGTCTGCACTGTATGGGGCCATCGAGCAAGGCACGCCGTCGCCGCTTCCCGCGCTGGCGTTTCAGTATCAAGACTACGCCAAATGGCAGCAGAAATGCCTCGACGGCGGTCAACGCGATATCGAGCTCGCCTATTGGCGAGGCAAGCTGAAAGACCTCCCGGTTCTGCACTCTTTGCCGACGGATCGCCCGCGTCCCGCCGAGCAGACGTTCGACGGCGCCTATCACGCCCACGCGATCCCCGAGGCGCTCACCCACGAGCTGGACGCTCTGGCGCGTTCCCGTGGCGTCAGCTCGTTCATGGTGGTGCACGCGGTGTTCGCGCTGCTCCTGAATCGATACAGCGGTGAGACGGATATCGTCGTGGGCATGCCCATCGCGGGAAGAGCTCAGGTGGAGACGGCACCGCTGATTGGTCTGTTCGTCAACACCTTGGTGCTGCGGGCCGATCTCTCCGGAAACCCCGCCTTCATCGAGTTGCTGGAGCGCATCCGCGATACCGATCTGGAGGCCTTCGAAAACCAGAACCTCCCGTTCGAGTCCGTGGTCGACGCCCACGCCGGCGAGCGAAGCCTCGCGCACCACCCGCTGTTCCAAGTCATGCTCACGATGGAGCATATGGCCGAAAACGAATTTCCCCTGGGCGAGGCCAGGATGGCCATGTTGCCTCCGATGGCCCAGTCGAAGGCGAAGTTCGACCTCGTCCTGCACGCCTACGAAATGCCGACGGGGTTGATGTGCTATTGGGAATACGCCACCTCGCTCTTCGACACAGCGACGATCCAAACGATGGCCGGCCACTTCGAGGGCCTTTTGCGGAGCGCGGTGGACGACCCATCGCGCACGATGGATCAGCTGCCTCTATCGGCCGTGCACACCGAATCGCCCAAGGTCGATCGGGCCGCAGCCGCAGACGCCAACGCCCCATGCATCCACGACGTGTTCGAGCAGCAAGTCGCCCGCGATCCCGACGCCATCGCGGCCATCTTCGAGGGACATCGAATCCGGTATGGTGAGTTGAATGCGAAGGCCAATCGACTCGCGCATTACCTGGTCGCGCAAGGCGTGGGCCCCGATCGCCTGGTCGGCTTGCACATGGCGCCGGGGCTCGATCTGCTGATCGGCATCATGGGCATCTTGAAGGCCGGGGGCGCCTATGTCCCGCTCGACCCACGGCATCCGCCGTCCCGCTTGCACTACATCGTGGAGGACGCGAGCATCGATCTCCTCATTACGCAACGTTCGCTTTTGGACGGAGCGCCCGCATCTTGCCCGTCGTCCTTGCGCACCCTCTGCCTGGATGACGCCTTGGCCCTGAACGATTACCCCACGCACAATCCCGAGCGGGCGGCCCTCGGCGTTGGCTCGGGCCATCTCGCATATATCATTTACACCTCCGGCTCCACGGGCCAACCCAAGGGCGTCATGATCGAGCACGCTCAAGTGACGCGATTGTTCACCGCGTCCGCCGAGCACTTCGACTTTGACGCGCACGATGTTTGGACGTTGTTCCATTCGTATTCGTTCGACTTCTCCGTATGGGAAATCTTCGGCGCGCTGCTCTACGGAGGGCGGCTGGTGATCGTTCCCCACGAAATCGCGCGATCGCCGCGCGACTTTTGCCAGCTGCTGGCCGACCAGCAAGTGACCATTCTCAACCAGACGCCGCGCGCCTTTTACAATCTGATCCCACCAGCCCTCGAAAGGACCGACGCGCTCTCCTTGCGTTATGTCATTTTCGGCGGCGAGGCGCTCGAGCCGCGCCAGTTGATTCCATGGTTCGACCGCTTCGGCGACGCGACCCCGAAAATGGTGAACATGTACGGGATCACCGAAACGACGGTCCATGTAACCTACAAGCAAATCACCCGACAAGACGTCGATGCCGGCTGGAGCAACATCGGAAAGCCCTTGTCGGACCTGGTGGGCTATGTCCTGAGCCCGAGCCGCCAGCCGCTTCCGGCGGGCGTCGCCGGGGAGCTTTACGTGGCCGGCGGCGGCGTCGCCCGCGGCTATTTGAATCGCGCCGAGCTCACGCAAGAGCGATTCATCGAGGTACCGTTCGACGTCGCGGGGAAGAATCGCTTCTACCGAACCGGCGACATCGTCCGGCAGCACGCGAGCGGCGAGCTCGAATACGTGGGACGCATCGACCAACAGGTCAAGATCCGGGGATATCGGATCGAGCCGGCCGAAATCGAGAAGCAACTGATCGGCCATCCGGAAGTGGCGCAATGCGCCGTCGTGGCACGCGATGCTCCCGGCGCGGGTAAAATATTGGTCGCCTACCTGGTCGGCCCGACCGCCGGTGAAGGCGAGCGGTCCACCTTGTCGTCGCGGCTACGCGAGCATCTGCTGGGATGCCTGCCCGATTACATGGTGCCGGCGCTGTTCGTCTCCCTGGAGAAAATGCCTCTGACCGCCCATGGGAAGATTGACCGGGACGCGCTCCCGGAGCCGGACTTGCAGCGCACGGGCGAGAGCTACGCGCCGCCGGAAGACGACTTGCAGCGCGCGCTGGTCGAAGTCTACGAAGGCGTCCTCGGCGCCGCACCCATTGGTATCGATGACAACTATTTCGCTTTGGGTGGCGATTCGATGCGCGTGGTGCAGTTGGTCACCCGCGCCGCGGCCCGAGGACTGCACTTCGACGTCAACGACGTCTTCCAGAAGCAAACCATTCGCGAGCTGGCCAGCGCGCTCCGAACCAAGACGCCGGCGCACGACGAACCTGCACCGATGGCGCTGATCGACCAGGCCATGCAAGGGCTGATCTATCCGAGCGATGACAACGTCGAGGACTGCTACCCCGCGACGTCCCTGCAGCAGATGATGCTCGAAAAACACGGTCAGCAGGGGTCGGAACACGGCATCTACCTGCCGCAAATGATGTTCTCGATCGACGATCCCGCGTTCGAGCCGCGCCTCCTCGAGCAAGCGTTCCGCCACGTGGTCGCAAAACATCCCGCGCTGCGAACGCGGTTCGTTCGTGCCCAGGACGGCCGATATTTGCAGCAAGTCCGGCGGCACTTCGAGCTCCCGGTGACGGTTCGCGACCTGCGCTCGCTCTCGCACGAAGAACGGGCGCTCCAACTCCACGAAGCGGTGCGAGCCGATCTCCGCCATCCCTTCGACCCGACCGGCGACGAGTTGCCGACACGTCTCAATCTATTTCGCACGGGGACCGCGACCTGGCAGGTGCTGATCTCCTCGCATCACGCGGTCGAGGACGGGTGGAGCTGCATCGAATTCCTCAACGAGCTTGCAGACTATGCGGAGCTTCAGCGGGAGGGCTTGCCGCTGCCAGCGCATCGACCGACCAGCAACGTCTTCAAGGAACACGTCGCGCTGGAACTCGCGGCAGAAAGCTCCAGCGACGCTCGCGACGCCTGGCGCGTACTCATGGCCGACTTCGAGCCCATGCCGCGCCGTCGCGCGCGCCCGGCCCCCGCCGGTCTCCCCACTGTCCCCCTTGGCCCCATCAACGCCATCAGCGCGCGCCTCGGAAAATCGCAGATTGCGTACGCGAAGGAGATGACCAAAAAGCATCATGTATCGCTCAAGGCCATATTCCTGCACGCGTATCTGGGCGCGCTCGGCCGCTTGCTGCGCGTGGAGAACGTCACCGCGGACGTCGTATCCAACGGCCGCTCGAGCCGCCTCTCCGATCCATTTTCATCGGTGGGGCTGTTCTGGAACCTCTTGCCGATCCCGGTGGTCTTCACGGGCAAGGACGCGACCGCATCCCTGATGAACGTTCAACAGCGGCTCCTCGTCGCCGATGTGCATAGCCGATATCCAGCGCACCGAATTCAGGAGGCATGCGGACAGAACGCTCTGACGTACGCCGCATTCAACTACGTCGACTTCCACAATCGACGCGACGACCGCGGTGAACGAATCTTGGATTATTCCTCCGATCGATTCCATCACTGGATCAAGCTGCACGTGGCCATGAGCTTCGACCGTGAGACTGCGACCCTAGCGTTCGACTACCACGTCGATTATTTCACGCACGCGGAGATTGAACGCCTCGAAGCGCACTTCATGGACATTCTCCTCGGCGCGCCGGTAACTGCGGCGCTCGCGCCGCGAATCGGCGCGAGCCAAGCAGAGGAGGCACGAAGTGTCGATTGAAACGATGCGGCTCGATGAAACCCCGTCGCTGCGGGGAGGGCGCTTTCAGGAAGCGCTCAAGATTTCCTTACCCATCACCGCCTCGCAGTTCATGGTCATGATCGGGGGATTCGTCAACCACTTGATGATTTCGCGGGTCGACACCACGACCTTCGCGGCGGGTGTGCTCATCAATTCGATTCAGCTCACCCTCGTCACGGTGGTATTCGGTGTGCTGTATTCTCTGAGTGCGCTCATCGGCAACGTCGTCGGCGAAGGGAAGAATCCGGAGAGGGTAGGGCAGCTCTTCATCGCAGGCTGCGTCGTCGCCGTGGCGATATCCATACCAACGATGGTCATTCTCTTCTGCGTCGAGCCTATCCTGTTGATGTTCGGTCAACCGGTTGCCATCGTCGACGTGTGCGCGCGCTACTTCCGTCTTTATGTATGGGCCGTCCCCGCCGTTGGTGTGCTGTCGGTCTACATTCAATTCTTGTTTGGCACGTTCAAACAAGCCATCGTTCTGCTCTACAGTACTTCCAGCGCCGCGATGTCGATCGCGCTGGGTTACGTGATGATCTTCGGCAAGCTCGGTCTACCGGCCATGGGCATCGAGGGCCTCGCCGGTGCGGCGGTGGTGACCACATGGCTGGCGGCCGCCCTGCTCACGTGTTTCATTCTGGGAAGATCCGAGCATCGAAAGTTCGAATTGCTCGCATTCGAGGCTCGGGGCCTCCAGCGCGCCATCGGCCGCACTTTGAGGGTCGGCGTACCCATATTCGTGCAGATGGGCAACGAGATCGGCTCGTTCTTCGTCATCACCGTCATGGTTGGCTGGCTCGGGGTCGAGTCTCTGAGCGTTCACCAAGTGGCTACGCGGTACGTGATGATGCTGATCATCCCGGTCATCGGTCTCTCGCAAGCCGCCACGGTCGCCATCAGCAGCAGCGTCGGCGCCAAGAATCCGTCCGACGTCAAGCAGTACGGCGGATTCTACATTTCGATGGGTCTGGCGTACTCCTTCATCGCGCTGCTCGCATTCGCACTTACGCCGCGAATCTTCATCAGGGTCTTTCTCGAGGATACGCCGGAGAACGCGAGCCTCTTCGAAATACTCCCCACCATCCTCGTGCTGGTCGCCGTCGGGCAGGTCTTCGACACCATTCGGAATGTCGTGACCGGCGCGTTGCGCGGCCTGCAAGATACGAAATACCCCATGAGCGTAAGTATCGTGATGATCTGGCCAATCGGCATTCCGCTGGCCTATTCAATGGGTTTTACATTGCACGCGGGGTTGGTCGGCATGACCGTGGCGCAAAACATCGTCATGGCCATTGGCTGTGGCGTCTTGCTATTGCGCTGGCGAACCAAGCTCGCGGCGTTGAGTGCCTCAGCCTAACCGGAATACTCTATCCATGGGCCCAAAAGGAAAACACGATGATCGAGATCGACGACAACCGGCTGCCCGCCGTCGTGCAGCCT
>Ga0137415_10002911_pt1 | contig 16970 bp, 14 predicted proteins | sample CZODoug3_1_1_16f_FD_183082 | JGI IMG/M metagenome (GOLD analysis project Ga0137415, IMG submission 183082) | Vadose zone soil fungal communities from Angelo Coast Range Reserve, California, USA - CZODoug3_1_1_16fungal (Hybrid Assembly) | ecosystem: Environmental > Terrestrial > Soil > Vadose...
CGATCATCGCGCGCATGACCAGCAGCAGCCTGCTCGAGGTCCTGCGCCAAGACTACGTGCGGACCGCGCGCGCGAAGGGGCTGGCGGAACGGGTCGTGGTGATGCGCCACGCGTTGAAGAACGCCTTTATCCCGGTCGTGACCGTCATCGGGCTGAATGTCGGCAGCCTCCTGGGCGGGGCGATCCTCACAGAGACGATCTTCGCGTGGCCCGGGATGGGTCGGTTGGTGGTGGACGCGATCTTCGCCCGCGACTACCCGGTCGTCCAGGGAACCGTGTTGGTGATCGCGCTCCTCTTCGTAGTCGTCAACCTGCTCGTGGACCTCTCGTATGCTTTCCTGGACCCTCGGATCCGCTATGGCTAACCACGCGGCCTCCCTCGCGCCGCCGGTCGAGATTCGGATCGCCCCCGGATTCTACGCCGACACCTGGCGTCGGCTGCGGCGCAGTCCTGGCGCGATGGTCGGCCTGGCAATCGTCGGCCTGTTTGGCGCGCTGGCCGTTTGGGCCCCCCTGGTGGCTCCGGCCAACCCCATCAGTCAGAATCTCGATGCGCGTCTGCTGCCCCCGAGCTGGGCACATTGGCTCGGCACGGACGACCTGGGACGCGACCTGCTCTCGCGCATCATCTACGGCGGACGCACCTCCCTCACGGTGGGAGTGGTGTCGATCGGCTTGGCACTCGTGGTCGGCGCACTCCTCGGACTTCTTGCGGGCTTTTACCGCGGGTGGGCGGACAGCGTCACCATGCGGACGATGGATATCATGCTCGCCTTTCCGGCGACGTTGCTGGCCATTTTCATCGTGGGCATCCGCGGCCCGAGCTTGAACAACGCGATGCTGGCCATTGGAGTCATCAACATCCCCATCTTCGCGCGGATCGTCCGCGGCTCAGTGCTGCGCGTCCGGCAAGAGGATTTTGTCGAGGGAGCGCGGGCATTGGGAGCCTCCCAAATACGCATCCTTGGTCGACACATCCTGCCCAACGCACTAGCGCCGCTCATTGTGCAGGCGACGTTGGGCATCGGATCAGCGGTCCTGGAGGCCGCGGGGCTGTCGTTTCTGGGGCTCGGCGCTCAGCCCCCTACCCCGGAGTGGGGCACGATGCTCACCAACACACGCGAGTTTCTCCGTGATGCGCCGTGGGCGGCGACCTTCCCTGGGATTGCGATCTTGCTGACCGTGGTGGGCTTCAACCTGCTGGGCGACGGCCTGCGGGATGCCCTAGATCCGCGCCTGCGCCAATAAGCGCCGCTACTTCGCGAGAACTTCGGGATTCACCGGGTTGGGCGGACGCTTTCCTTGGAGGACGGACACCAGGTTCTCGGCGGCCAGCGTCGCCATGCGGATGCGGGTGGGAATGCTGGCGCTCGCGATGTGAGGGACGACGATGACATTGTCAAGTTTCAACAAAGGGTCATCTGGGGACACCGGCTCCTGCTCAAAGACGTCAATGCCCGCGGCGAAGATGCGTCGGGACGCCAAAGCCTGGGTGAGTGCTGCCTGATCGACGACCGGGCCGCGGGAGGTATTCACGAACACGGCTGTGTTCTTCATCAATGCGAACTGCGCTCGGCCAATCAGGTGGCGGGTTTGCTCAGACAGCGGGACGTGCACGCTGATGACATCGCTGTCCCGCAAAACATCATCCAGCGACCGGTGCGTAATGCTTAAACTGCGTTCGAGGTCCTCCCGGCGCACCACGTCATAATAGACAACCCGCATCCCAAATCCCTGCGCCCGGCGCGCCACCGCCGCCCCGATGCGCCCGAGCCCGATCAGCCCCAACGTGGCGTGGTGAATGTCCTGGCCCGCCAGTAAGAGCGGCTCCCAGGTCTTCCACTTCCCGTCCCGCGTGTAACGGTCCGCTTCCACCAGACGGCGGGCGGCGGCGAGCATGAGACAGACGGTGAAGTCGGCCACCGTTTCGGTCAACACATCGGGCGTGTGGGTAACGACAATCCCGCGTTTCGTGGCGGCCGGGATGTCGACGTTGTCGAAGCCGACGGCAAAGTTGCTGATGACTTTCAGGCGTGGGGCAGCGGCCATCACCTCCGCATCGATACGGTCGGTCAGGAGGCTGAAGACGCCGTCGGCCTCGGCGAGCTCGCGCAGAATCACCTCACGCGGCGGCGGCACGTCCTCACGATCCCACACACTGACGGTCGCAACAGATCGGAGGATCTCTAACGCCTGCTCGGGGACCTTCCGGGTCACGTAGACTTTCGGTCGGCTCACATCGGGCCTCCGGAGATGTATGCCGGAGTCACCTATTGACCTACAAACGGCCAACTCCTGCGTTACCGGGGGATCGCGTCAGTCGGCGGGCAGCAGATCGGCGACCGAAACAGCGAGGGGACGAAGGACTTGCGGGAGCAGCGTCAACGCGTGGTGCTCCCGGACGGTACGCAGGATCTCTTCGAGCGCGGCGTCGAGGCGTGTCATATTATCCACCACGAACAGACCGTCCTGCCGGAGATCCTGCGCGGACTGCTCGGTCACGAGTAAGGAGATCACGGGCCAGCCCTGGCCTTGGAGCTTCTTCGCTTGCTCGAGCAACTTCGTGGCATCATCGGCCTTGGCCGCCGAGCGCGCGCGGAAGACAAGGGCGGTTCCGTGATAGTACGCCGCCCCATCCACATCGCTGTGCCCCGGATCGATCACGACGGCCTCGGCACCGGCACGGCGCAAGGCCGTTTCCAGAAGTTCGCATAGAGGTCGGTTCTCTGCCAGTTGGGCATCGGCGGCATCCATCAGGCGGTAGGCGGTGTCTTGCAGTTCTTCACCCATGCGCGTTCCGCAATGCGGGCAAGACACGTTGGCCCCGACCAACGAGCGCATCTCCTCGACGCTAGGAGCAACGGCGAGCCACTGTCCCCCTGATCGGCAGAGGATCACGTGGATGCGTTCCACTAACCCCGCACTCACCAGCCGCTCGGCCGTTTCGCGGCCCTGCGCTGCCGACTTGTCTGGCAGCAGGCTGCCGACCTGGGATCCGAGCGCCGTCGGCCTTCCGCGAAACGCCGGCTGCCGGCGGAGGGCCACAATCATCTGCATCGGGGCGCCGTCGCGCCCGCCCGTGACCAACCCACTCCCGGCGGCCAGGTTCAGGGCGGGGACAGCCTCACGGCGAAACCTGGAGACGGTATCGCGTTCATCTGCGCCGGCCCCAATCTCATCGATGCTTCCACCCATTGTCGCTTCGATGTGCATCTTGGTTGCGGTCGCAATCCGCTTCACTTCGCCAGGATCGCGGCCCGCCACCACGACACGCAAGACGTCGGGTTGGAGCAGACAGAGGATGATGCGAGCGTGCGGCTGGGCGGGAGGAATGAGGACATCGGCAAACCCGTTCGCGTGATTCAACGCGGCTGTCAGCGGCCGATCGCCCTGGGCACGCGCAAAGCGGCCCACGAGGCGGTGCCCTTCGACCACCAGACCTTGGTACCCGCTCGCGGTCAGGCGGCTCAGCAGCGCAGCCAGGGTCGAAACGTCCCAGCTCTGGCGCTTGACATCAATGTAGTCGAGGTGCATGTGGGGTTTAGTGCGCGTCCGTTGGCAACGCGCACGTCCGCTGGGAGTTATGCCCCACCGCTCGCGGGTTCAGACGATATGGCCGATGGCACGGAAAATGCCATGCAACGCTGGGGTGGCGCGCCCTGGCCGCGCCCAGAGGAAACAAACGCCTGTGGCTGCGAACTCCCTTAATATGGCTCCGGCAACGGGACGCCTGCTCATCGCCGACGACGACGAGAGCATCCGTACCCTGCTGGTTAGGTACTTCACGGCTGCGGGCTACACCGTCCAGGCGTGCCCCGACAGCGCGTCCACGGTCGGCGCGTTGGCCACAGGGCAGTACGACGTCGTCGTGACTGACGTGCTGATGCCCGGCGCCAACGGACTCGATGTGCTGCATGCCGCCAAAGCCGCCGACCCCTTCACGGAAGTGATCTTCCTCACCGGGGCGTCCGACCTGACCACGACCGTCAAGGCGCTGCGGGAAGGGAGAGCCTTTGACTACATCGTCAAACCGTTTCCCAATGTGGAGGTCTTGAGGGCCGTCGTCGAGCACGCGGTGGAACGCCGCACACTAAGGGAGGAGAACGAACGGCTGACGCAGGAAATCAGCCGCTCCCGCCACACCGACCCTCTGACCGGGACCCTTACCCGCACTGCCTTCTTTCTGGTCAGCGAGCGCGAGTTTGCGCGGGCGGCCCGCCACCACGACTCGCTGGCGTTAATCATGTTCGACCTCGATCAGTTCCAGCGGATCAACGACCAGTATGGGTCGGCAGCCGGAGACGCGGTGATCAATCGCTTCGCGCTCATCTGCCGCGAACAGTTGCGCGCGGAGGACGTGCTGGCTCGCTACTGGGCCGATAAGTTCATTTGCCTGCTCCCCGCAGCCGATGTCCGCAACGCTGAAGCGGTCGCCGACCGGGTGCGGATGCGAACAGGCGCCGTCCCGATTCCTACAGGGGAGACTGCTGTGCCCGTACACGTGAGCGCAGGGGTCGCCTCACGACAGGATGCCGATCGGTCGTTGGACACCCTGATCCGCCGCGCAGAACGCGCCGTGCGGCTCGCCAAACAGCAGGGCGGAGATCGGGTCCACACGGAGGGCTGATCCCTCCGGCGCATCTTCCTCTTATATGAGCAGGCGGGGATAGCCCTGAGGAACCAACAACCTGTGGCCTCGTGCCGTGGAAGACCTTCGTGCTGTTATCGGTAGAGCCACCGGTAGATTCCGTAGGTTTGCAACACGTGCTGGACGTAAGAGCGGGTCTCGGCGATGCCAATGCTCTCGAGGAAAACGTCAGGGTCATTGCGTGGGCGTCGAGCGATCCGCCGCGCGGCAAAGGGACCCGCGTTGTAGGCGGCCAAGGCAAGCACGACGTCTCCACGGAAGCTTCGGAGCTGTCCTCCGAGAAAACGGGTCCCGGTGAGGATGTTCGTCTGCGGGTCCATGAGATCGACGGACCGCATGGCGGCGCGAGCGACCACCGACGCCGTGGTAGGCATGAGCTGCAGTAATCCTACCGCCCCGGCCGGCGACACGGCCCGCGGATCAAACGTACTCTCCTCGCGCATGACCGCCAACACCAAGTAGGGGTCGATGCCTGCCGCCTCCGCGGCATCGCGCACTGCGGGCCAATATGCCAGCGGGTACGCGAGCGACCAAAGCTCAAGGTCACCGCGCGCGCCCCCGATCAGCACTGAGCGCAAGGCGGGCGCGATGGCGACCACTGACCGGCTGTGCTCCCCCGTGCGCGCATGCAGCCACGCCGCCGTCTGCGCCGACGCGTCATCGGATGAAGAGCTAGCGAGTCCCTCGGCGAGCTCGGCGGCGTCCTCATAGAATCCCAGCGCCGCGAGTTCTTCCAACGGGGAGAATACTCGGTCCTCCCGCGGTCGAATCGCTATCGGCGCGGGAGGAATCTCGGGTGCGGAGAGGTGTGCGACTTCTCGGGCCCGCTGCCCGTAGTAGGTGAGGGGGAAACGTCGGGCCACGGCTTCCAACAGATCTTGGCTGTTTTTCCCCAGTCGCATTCGCGCCTTCGCCGCCCAGAATAGACAGGCCGGCGCGCGCCAGGATGAGGGAAAGGAGTTTGCGGCGTCGAGGAATTCTCGTTCTGCCTCCGCATAGCGCCCCGCTCGGTATGCGAACCACCCAATCCGCCACCGCGCCTCGTCTGCGGCGCCCGTCTGAGGGTAGCGCTGGACGAGCTCCCGCAGCCGCCGTGTGGCCGCGGGCAGATCGCCCTGCACGTCTGCCATTCCTGCCAGTGACAGCACCGCGAGCGGTGCCCAGGCCGATCCGGCAAAATCTCGCGCCACCCGAGCCCACCTCTCCTGGGCTGCGGCGGCGCGGCCCACGGACGCCAACGCGCGCCCCTGCCAGAACAATCCCCGTGGCACATTGCTTCCCAGCGTGGTGGCCTGCTCAAACGCATAGACGGCCTTGGTCGATCCCATCCGGATCCTGCCTAGGTAATACCAGGCATCCGACGCGGCGTCGGGGTCAAGTTGCTCGTGCAGCGCCCCGGTGAACTCGAGATCGGCCGCGGCAAACTCTGCTGCGGCCATCAAGCGCCTCCCCCGCTGGAGGCGGGATTCGCCAGACGGTTCCACCGCGCGGTCGCTTTGCAACACCCGTAAGCGCCCCAACGCGGCATCGGCATCAGCGGCCTCCGGCACGCTCCACCATGCCATGCGGTACGCGCGGAGAGCCTGGGGAATCTTCTTCTGCCCTTCCGCTGCCTGCCCCAGCAGCCACCACGCGCGGGCGAACGTCGCGTCGTCTGTGGGATCGCCGAGCACACGGAGAAGCACTGCCTCCGCACTGTCGTACCGTCCTAACTGGATGAGCGTGTCGGCATACAACATCCGCCCTCGCCGCAAGAGGGGTGGTGGCGGGGGTGTACTCGAGAGCAGGTGTTCCAGGCGCGCGGCGGCATCATCGAGGTGACCGTCTTGGAATGCAGCCGAGGCCGCGTAGAAACTGGCGTATTGAGCTAGAGGGGAAAATTCGCTGGCAACACGATCAAACGCGTCACGCGCCGCGTCGGTCTGGCCCGTTCGCAGGTGACAGTGAGCCAGGAGATATTGGGCGCGTGCGCCGGTCGGGCCGGGGCGCTCGCCCAAAGTCCGCAAGTCATCGACGGCCGCGGCGCACTTGCTGCCGTGGACGGCGCTCACCACTGTGGCCAACTCGAACTGGGGCAAGATCGGCGCAGCGCTGGCCGCTTGTGTCGAGAAGGCCACGGCAAGCGCCAGCCACGCGGCGCCGATCGCAGGGGAGCACCGGCTCATGAGTCCAGCAGGCCGTCCAGCGCTGCGCGGATCCGCGCGTTTAGTTCGGACGCACTCTGGCCGTTGCGCGGCGGGGCGGCGATCGGATCCCCCAACCGAACGCGCACGCTCGACAATCGCGGGAGGCGGGCCCCCAGCGGGAGCATCCGGGCCAGCCCGATCAGCCGGACTGGAACGACGGGGACCTGGGCGCGCACAGCCAGAAACGCCGCTCCCTCGTGCAGCGTCCCCAACCCCGGTTGGACAACTCCACCTTCGGGAAAGATCACGAGCACCTCGCCTTTCGCCAGCCGTTCTAAACACGCTTTGAGAGCGCCCACGTCCCCCACCCCGCGGCGGACGAAGATCGGGTTAAACAGACGTAACAGCGCAAAGACTACCGGGAAGCGGTCGAGTTCGCGGCCCGCCAGATAGGTCACCCGAAAGGGCAATGCCGCCGAGACGACGATCGGATCGATCTCGCTCGCATGGTTGGGGGTGAGAATAAACGGCCCCTCGGCGGGCAGCCGCTCTAACCCGTCGACCTCGAGATGCCATCCTAGCATCAGCATGGCGCGAAAAAATCGCCAGACGATCCAGTACCCCAATCCCATACGGGTGGCCGGCTGGCGCAGCCGCTCGTGCACCCCTGACGGATCCATCATCCGGCGGAAATTCGACGCAATCCGACCACGCACTCGACGTGGTATGTGTGCGGGAAAAGGTCGAGCGGTTGAATCGCCTCGATCGCATAGTTAGCGGAGATCAGCTCCTGCAGATCAGCTGCGAGCGTCGTCGGGTTACAGGATACATACACCACACGGGGAGGAGCCAGTCGTACAATCGTACGCATCACGCGCGCCCCTGCCCCCGCCCGCGGCGGATCCAAGATCACCACGTCAAAGCGCGTCTCCGGCGGCAGCTGCCCTTCGAGATGCCCGACCTCCAAGGCCTGAAAGGTGGCGTTGGAGACTCCATTCAGCACGGCATTCTCGCGCGCAGCCTCGACAGATGCGACGGAGGCGTCGACTCCGATGACTTCCGTGGCCTGCGCAGACAGCGCCAGAGCAAAGGTGCCCACGCCACAGTACAGGTCGAGCACCCGTTCCGTCCCGCCCAGGTGGGCAAACTCCGCCACCACGTCGATCATCCGCTCCGCTTGCGCGGTGTTTGTTTGGAAGAATGTGAGGAGTCCAACTTTGTAGGTCTGCCTCCCCAGCCGTTCAAAAATGAACGGGCGGCCATGCAGGACGTGCGATTCGCTCACCTCAACGGCATCGCTATGTGTCGCGTTGATTGCCCAGAGGATGCTGGCGATCTGAGGGTGCTGGGCGACGAGGGTGTCCGCAAGTGCGTGCGCCTGCGCAAACGGCCCAGGAGCCGTAACGATTGCGACCATCAACTCCCCGGTCGCCCGACCTTCACGCACAACGAGGTGACGGAGAAATCCCTCGTGCGTCCGCGTATTGTAGCAGACTAAGTTGTGTTCTACGACGAACGTCCGCACCGCGGCGACGATTTCCATCACGGTCTGGCTGGGTAGAAAGCAGGTCTGCACATCGATGACCTCGTCCCACCGTCCGCGTTGGTGGAGCCCCAAGCGGTGAGGTGGTTGGAACGAGAATTCCATCTTGTTGCGAAACGCCCACGGATCGTCCATCGCCACGATGGGCCGCACCGGTAGTGCGGCTCCCCCACCCAGAGGCGCCAGCCTCTCGGCGACAATGGTCTCCTTGGCCTGGGCCTGGGCAGCGTAGTCAACATGCTGCCACAGACAGCCCCCGCAGATTCCAAAGTGCGGACAGCGCGGCGCGACGCGCACGGGCGAGGGGTCCTCCACGGCAATGAGTTGGGCCTGGGTCCCCTTGCGCGAGGGACGGGTCAAGCGCGCGCGGACCGTCTCCTGGGGCGCCGCGCCGGCGACGAGGATCTCCACCCCATTCAGATGGGCCACGCCTGAGCCGCCAAGACTCAGACCCTCCACACGCAACACCACATCGCGATCCGTTGGTCGCATCACGGGCATATTGTAGCAGGGACCAGGGAGCACCCACCGACTTACAGAATTCGACCACTCGTGGACGCATATCGCTGCATCCTGACTAAGCGGGACCTGCGCACATTCACGGACGACCCCATCGACCGACCGACGTTGATCCAGATCCTCGAGGCCGGACGCAGAACAGGCAGCAGCCGAAACCGGCAACCGTGGCACTTCGTGGTCGTCGCCGATCCCCCGCGGCTCCGCGATCTGGCCGGATGCGGCCGTTTTGCCCAACACGTGGCTCGCTCCGCTGTCGCCGTCGTGGTGCTCGTCGACGATGGGGGCGCGGCGTTTGACGCCGGGCGATGCGCCCAAAACATGATGCTGGCGGCCCGGGCTCTGGGGATCGCATCCTGCCCGGCGTCCATGCACCGCGCCGACGAAGCGAAGGCCCTCTTGGGAATTCCCTCAGACAAGACAATCGCGATCGTGATCGGGTTCGGTTACCCCCACCCGAGAGGCCGGGGCGCTATCGAGCGCACTGCTCTGCGCATCTTGACTGGCCGCAGGCGGCGCCCGCTGGAATCGCTCGTCTCATGGGAACGCTACGGACTTCCACCGCCGCCACCGTCGCGGGTATAATGACGCCGTGCTCTCATCTAAAATCCGTTTTGTTGTAGGGCTCCTCGTCGCGGTGCTGGCTCTCGGCGTGGCAACTCTCCCTGGGGAGGCCCAGCCTCAGCCGGTCACCGTTGACTACCTGCTGCAGAAGCTCTTTGGCAACGACAACAAGCCCCCCTACGATCTGACGGCCGACTTTACGGGCGTCCTCACTGTAACCTTCAAGAATGGACGGTTGGTTGTTGAGGCCGAGGGGTCGTTCCACGAGTGGCGGGGCGCCGATGGCGTCAAGCACCGGCGCGTCATTATCCGGAACCTCTCCGTCCCCTTCATTTTGCGCCCGTTTGTGCAAGCCTTGCGCCGCACGGTCGCTGAGAGGATCGAGGCCCAAGCCGAAAACCCCGAGATCTTCTACGCCCACGACCTCTTCATCTCTGCCGAGCTCCCCGACAACCTCTATGCAGTGACCGGGGTGCATCGTGCGCTTGTCGACGAAGCAATTGACAAGTATGGAAAACCTGAGGACAAAACCGATCCGGAAACGCGCCGCAAGATAGCCCAATGGCTGTTCACCTCACCAACGATGCGCGACTTCATTGTGCGGCCTGGCCCCCCCTACGCGTTACAGGCGAAGATCGGTGACACGGGCTTGCTGCACGATCTGACTGTCTACTATGACTGGGGACAGGTCAGCACGCGGGTCGCGTTCGTCACCATCAACGACCGTACCGTGTGGTCTTCGGTCGTGGCCGACACGATCAGCACGCTTCCAGGAATTGGTCAGGTCACAGGGCAGCTGTCTCTCAACCTTACCAACCACTGCGTGGACTGTGAGCACAGCCCACTCCAGCAGGGGACCCCTTAACTTCAAGCCCGCAACTGGCCCCTAGAGACGTGGAGTTTTAGGCGGTACCCGAACCCCTAGCGCCTTGTCGGTCCAGCGGGCTGATGCGGATCCAGCACGGCGGCTCCCACGATCTGCCCTCGCTTTAATGCAACTAGCGCGCGGTTGGCCTCCGCAAGACCAAACAGCTCAGTCTCCACCGTGACCGGAATCTGGGCCGCCAAGGCCAGAAACTCCCGGCCGTCTTGCCGGGTGCTGTTGCTCACGCTGCGCAAAGCGCGCTCCCAGTACAGCAAGTTGTAGTCGAACGCCGGGATCTGATCGAGGTGGACCGCGTTGATCGCCACCGTCCCCCCTCGGCGGACCCAGCGCAGGGCATCGATGGCGACCTGTCCTACGGGAGCAAAGACAACGGCTGCATCCAGCTCATGCGGAGGTCGGTCCTGGCTCCCCCCGACCCACACTGCGCCGAGCCGCTCCGCCAGCTGACGGTGGGCCGCGCTGCGGGTGAACACGTAGACCGCGCACCCCCAGTATCGCGCCACCTGGATCGCGAGGTGCGCGGAGGCGCCGAACCCAAACAGCCCCAGATGTTCGCCCGGCCGGATTCCCGAGACGCGCAACGCGCGGTACCCGATAATCCCCGCGCACATCAACGGCGCGGCGGTGGTATCGTCAAACGCTTCCGGCAGTCGGTATACGAAGTCTGCACGGGCGATCATCCACTGTGCGTATCCGCCGTCGACGTGATAACCGGTAAAGGTGATCTGCTCACAGAGGTTCTCTTCCCCACGTCGACAGGCGGCGCATACTCCGCAGGCGGCATACAGCCACGCCACCCCGACGCGCGTCCCCGGCGTAAGGGTCGTGACCCCTGGACCGAGGCGGTCCACCACCCCGACCACTTGGTGACCGGGAATGAGAGGGAGCTTGGCCTCAGGCAGTTCGCCTTCCACTACGTGCAGGTCGGTATGGCACACGCCACAGCGCACGACACGGATGAGCACTTCCCCTGCGTCTGGGGTAGGGACCGGCAGCTCACGCGACTGGAGCGGAGAGGCATCGACAGGTTGGGGTCGGGCCAGCACCATCGCGTTCATCTGCGTGCACTCCTCAGTGCTCGTGATTCCATGATCGCAGGACGACTGCACCCATCAGCGAACTTCCCCCGCAAATGAGAGGGTGGTGGGTGGCTATCGCATCAGTCCTCATCCTTGCTGCCTGCGCCCGCCCGCAGTCTCCCCTCACGGAATTTCACGACCCTGAGTTCGGCTTCACCGTCCGCTACCCGCCGGGGTGGGCGTCCATCCGCCGCGCAGAGGCAGTCTGGTTCGTTCCGCCCGACCGCACACCTGAGGCAGGCGAATTCATTCAGGTGGTCACCCGCCCCGCGGATGCCCAACTGGATGATGCGGCGATCCGCCGGGCTGTGTTCGAGCAGCTGTCGATCCACGGAGTCTCGGGGTTCCAGCAGGACGCACGCACGACCCAACGTGTGCGGTGGTACAAATTTGAAGTGACGGGGTCGTCAGGGGGGCTGGAGTGGGCCTCGGTCGGGGCAGTCAGTGCCGGAGATGCCCGCTATCACCTCATCGTCTGCGCCAAACCGCTCGCGCAGTGGCGCGACGGCCAAAAGCAGTGCGACGAAGTCGTCAAAACCTTCCAACCGGGCCCGCTGCAGTAGCGACCCATCTCCCCCCCATTACATGTGCCGGCGTCAGCGCACCGTCGTCTTGTACCGTTTAGTCGCCTCCTGCAGTCGCCGCAGACCCTCCTGGATATTGTCCACGCTGTTTGCGTACGAGAACCGCAGGTACCCGCGGCCGTGCTCGCCGAACGCCGTCCCTGACAGACACGCCACACCGCCAGTGGTCAGCAGGAAGTCCGCAAGGCGTTTGCTGTCCGCATCAATCCGCCGGACGTTGGGGAAGGCGTAGAATGCGCCCGCAGGCATGGCGCACGAGACTCCCTCGATGGCATTGAGGCCCGCGACGATGACATCGCGGCGGCGCCGGAATTCGGCCACCATGCGCTCAATGGGGGCCCGCGGGCCGCGCAGGGCGGCGATCCCGGCGAGTTGGGTGAAGGAGGCGGCGCAGGAGTTCGAGTTCACCATCAGCTGTGCCATCCGGGCCGCTAACTCCTTGGACATCACGCCGAACCCTAACCGCCACCCGGTCATGGCGTACGCCTTCGAGAACCCGTCCAAGAGAATCGTCCGCTCCTTCATCCCGGGCACACTGGCGATGCTATGGTGGCTGCCGTCGTAGAGGATCTGCCAGTAGATCTCATCTGCGAGGACAAACGCTTTCGATGTTTGTACGGCTTCGGCGATCGCCGTCACGTCCTCACGCGTCAGTACCGACCCGCAGGGATTGTGGGGAGAGTTCAGCACAATGAGCTTGGTGCGGGGCGTAATTAAGGACCGGAGCTCGGCGGGGTCGACGCGAAAACCGCGTTCTTCCCGCAGCGGAAGCGGACGAGGGACCCCACCTGCGAACTTTGTCACCGACTCGTAGATCGGATAACCGGGGTTGGGGCAGATCACTTCGTCGCCGCGATCGACAAGCGCCATAATCGCAAAGAACATGATCGGCTTGCTGCCGGGCGTCATAACCACTTCATCCGGATGGACCGGGATCTTGCGCGTGGCCTCGACCTGCTCGGCCACTGCTTCGCGTGCTTCGTACAGCCCGGCCGACGGCGTGTAGTGTGTAGCCCCGTCGCGCAGCGCTTTGACCGCCGCCTCCTTGATGTGCTCGGGCGTGTCGAAGTCGGGCTCCCCGATCTCCAGGTGCACGATGGACTTGCCCTGCCGTTCCAGGTCCCGCGCTCGAGCGAGGACCTCGAAAGCGGTCTCGGTCCCCAGGTCGGCCATTCTCGCGGCCAACGGTAGATTCATCGGGTTGCCTCCACGACGTACGCCTAACAACGGAACGCCCAGCACATGCGCGGGTGACCACAGCGCGCACCGCGCGCGCATCAGTGCTCACCGCTTCCCCTTTGGACCGCTAGCGTCCTGCCGTGATGCGCGTTCCTGTCTCGCCGGCCAGCGCCCGCTCGATGCGCTCCGGCGAGGTAATCAATGCTTCGTGGCCGCCCGCCTCCACAAACTGCAACGCGGCGCGGATCTTCGGTCCCATGCTGCCCGGTGCGAAGTGTCCCTCGCTGAGGTAGCGCTTGGCGTCGTCGACGGTCATTACGTCCAGATCTTTTTGGTGTGGCTTGCCGTAATGCAGCGCGACCCGTTCTACGGCGGTCGAGATCAGCAACAGGTCGGCACCGATGGATTGAGCGAGCAAGGCGCTGGCGAGATCCTTGTCGATGACCGCCTCGACGCCGGTGAGATCCCCTGCGGGGCCCCGGACGACGGGGATCCCCCCGCCCCCACAGGCAATGACCACGATGGCCTGGTGCACGAGTCCCTTGACGACGAGGCGCTCGACGATCTCGGCAGGCAACGGGGACGGCACCACTCGCCGCCATCCTCGCCCAGCGTCCTCGACCATCTGCCATCCGCGTTCTGCCTGCAGGCGCACAGCCTCATCTTTCTGGTAGAACCGACCAATCGGCTTCGTGGGTCGTTGGAACGCCGGGTCATGGGCATCCACGACCGTCTGCGTCACCACGGTCACGACGCGCTTGCGGATCGACCTCCGGCGCAACTCGTTGCCCAGGACCTGCTGGAACAGATACCCAATGGAGCCCTGGGTCTGCGCCCCCAAGACGTCCAGAGGTAGCGGCGGCGCGGCCGGGGCTGCCAGCTCGCTGCGGAGGAGGTTATAGCCCACTTGGGGACCATTACCGTGTGTGAGCACGACCTCCCACCCGGACGCCAGCATGCCTGCGATGTGCGCAGACGTCTCCTGCAGCGCCGCAATCTCACCGGCGACGCCTGGATGCGCATCGTCTCTGACGAGGGAGTTGCCGCCAATGGCGACAACGGCTACTGGCAACGCAGGCTCCTTAGGGGGAAGAACGCGTGCGGTAGAGTTCGATGCCCGGTGGGCCCTCCCTCTGCTGATAGCGATCTCGCTCTGGGGACGGACGTTCTAGTCCCCTCATCCGGGCTGGATCGTGTCGATCGCCTGCCGTGGCCCCTCCCCCAGGCCCCTGTTAAAATGAAGGGCGTGCCGTCTGCCCGGTTCATTCAGTACGGACTTGGCCCGATCGGGGTTGAGGTCGCAGCGCTCGCGCTACGGCGCGGTCACCAGCTCGTGGCCGCCGTGGATATCGACCCGGCGAAGGCAGGCAAGCCTGTTGCCGCGTTGATCGCTGCTGCGCCGCCTGGTGTCATCGTCGCCTCGCATGCCAGTGATGTGGTGAACACGGGCGCTGACGTCGTCTTGCACTGCACGCAGTCGCGTCTGGCCCAGGTCCTCCCCCAGCTGTTAGCACTGGTCGATGCAGGTCTGTCTGTAATTTCCACCTGTGAGGAGTTAGCGTTTCCCTGGCACCACTTTCCGACCGAGGCGGCAGCGCTAGATACGCTGGCCCGGTCCCGTGGCGCGGTCGTGGTGGGACTCGGGGTGAATCCCGGGTTTGTAATGGATCTGCTGCCGGTGGTCCTCACAGCCCCGTGCTCCGAGGTTAAGCGTGTCGTCGTCGAGCGGATCGTCGACGTCGCCGGGCGCCGTCTTCCCCTCCAGCGAAAGGTCGGCGTGGGGCTCAGTACCGACGCATTCCGCGCAGGTGTCCGGGGAGGGACGATCGGCCATGTCGGGCTGCCGCAGTCGGTCGCCATGATCGCCCATGCGCTGACGCGCCCGCTAGAGAAGATTGAGGAATCGATCGAACCTGTCGTGGGTTCCAACTCGCGGGTGGTCGGGCTCCATCAAATCAGTCGGGGCTTCGTCGATTCCACCCCATTTATCACCTTGGATCTCACCATGGCGATGGGCGCAGACCACCCCCGCGACCGCATCAGCATCGACGCCAGCCCGCCGGTTGACGCCATCATCGAGGGGGGCCTGCAGGGCGACTTGGCCACCTATGCGATCGTGGTCAACGCCATCGGTGTTGTGCTCGCCTCTCCCCCGGGACTCCTCAGTGCGCTGCACTTGCCTGCCCTTTCCCCGTCGCGACACGGGCCGGTCCCCTCAGTGAGAACGCCAGGACCGACGGCGAGGACTTCCTGAAAGCGCGAAAACAGCCCGAAGCCGAACGGGGCGCATGGAGAATGGCGAAAGCGGACCGTCGAGGACCCCAGGGCCTCCCCGTGCGGCTCTTCAAGCGGGGCGCCGATTGGACAACGTGGCTAAAGAAGCATCACGCCACCTCTCGGGGGCTCTGGCTGCGGTTGGCGAAGAGACACTGGGGAATCATCTCAGTCACTTACGCGGAAGCGCTAGACGTCGCTCTGTGTTATGGGTGGATCGATGGCCAGGGCCGACGCTACGATGCCGCGTCCTGGCTCCTAAAATTCACCCCGCGGGGGCCGCGGAGCATCTGGTCAAAGCGCAATACACAGCGTGCCCGCGCGCTCATTAGAGCCGGTCGAATGAAACCCTCGGGGTTAGCAGCGATCACAACCGCCAAGCACACCGGGCGGTGGCAGGCGGCGTACGATTCCCCCCGCGCGGCGGTTGTCCCGAAAGAGTTTCAGGCCGCATTGGATCGGGTCGCCTCCGCAAAGGCGTTCTTTGAGACGCTGGATCGCAAGAACAAATACGCGATCTTCTTCAGGGTGACCACCGCCAAAAAAGCGGACACGCGCGCGCGGCGCATCCAACAGTTCGTCCGCATGTTGGCCGCGCGGCGTGTGCTGTACCCCTAGCCAGATCTCAGGTCCCTTCCGACCACGACTGCAAGTAGATCCGCTGCTCTTCGGTTAATTCATCGACGCGGATCCCCAGTGCGTCCAGCTTCAGGCGGGCCACCGACTGATCAATGTCTGCGGGGACCGTGTAGACGGATGGGGCGAGGGTCTTCGCGTGCGTGGCCAGGTACTCCACTACCAGGGCTTGATTGGCAAAACTCATGTCCATCACCGCCGCCGGGTGTCCTTCGGCCGCAGCGAGATTGAGCAATCGACCTTCGGCGAGCAGATAGAGGCGCCGGCCGTCGCGCATCCGATACTCTTGCACGAGGGGCTTCACCTCCCGGGTCGACTCGGCGAGGTCCTCCAGCGCCGGAATATCGATCTCGACGTTAAAGTGGCCGCTGTTGCCCAACACTGCGCCGTCTTTCATCGTCTCAAAATGCTCTCGGCGCATCACTCCGCGGTTGCCGGTCACCGTAATGAAGATGTCACCTTCCATCGCCGCGTCCGCCAGCGGCATCACTTCATAGCCTTCCATGACCGCTTCAAGCGCGTGCAGCGGAGAGACTTCGGTCACGATCACGCGAGACCCCATGCCGCGGGCGCGCAGAGCCAACCCCCGACCACAAGACCCGTACCCGCAAATGACGAAGGTCTTGCCAGCCAGCAGCAGATTCGTCGCGCGCAGCAGCCCGTCGATCGTCGACTGCCCCGTCCCATAACGGTTATCAAACAAGTGCTTGGTCTTCGCGTCGTTCACCGCCACGATGGGGTACTTTAGCGCGCCGTCTTTGGCCATGGCGCGCAAGCGAATGACCCCGGTCGTGGTTTCTTCCGTGCCGCCGATGAGGTCGCGCAGCAAGTCTACGCGCGTGCTGTGGATGGTCGATACCAAGTCGGCCCCATCGTCCATCGTGATATGGGGCTTAATATCCAGGGCCTGACTAATGTGGCGATAGTAGGTGTCC
>Ga0137415_10002912_pt1 | contig 16970 bp, 14 predicted proteins | sample CZODoug3_1_1_16f_FD_183082 | JGI IMG/M metagenome (GOLD analysis project Ga0137415, IMG submission 183082) | Vadose zone soil fungal communities from Angelo Coast Range Reserve, California, USA - CZODoug3_1_1_16fungal (Hybrid Assembly) | ecosystem: Environmental > Terrestrial > Soil > Vadose...
GGGCACTCGAAGACCCTGATTGGCTCATCGATATGAGCATGGCCTTCCCTGGATGCATTGTCGTTGCTGCCGATGTCCGCGATCGAAGGATCCTCTCCCATGGCTGGACTCGCACGCACTCGAAGCTGGTGCTCGACCTGATTGAAGAGCTCAATGGCCTGCCCCTCGCCGGAGTACTGGTAACGGCTGTACATCGGGAGGCAGCGATGCAAGGAACCGATCTACCACTGATGGAAGACGTTGCTGAAGCTGCGGAATTTCCAGTTTTCGCCTCGGGCGGGCTGGGAAGTGTCAGCGATCTTCGTGCACTCGAGGATCGCGGGGTCGCCGCCGCTATAATCGGCATGGCGCTCTACAGCGGTGCGATGGATCCTCGCGTTGTCGCCGAGGAGTTCGCGGAGTAGTCAGTCACTTGGTCACGTTTGCGACCTGAGTTATCTCGCCCCCGTTAGAACAGGCTGATAGTTCCGGGATTCAGCTTCGATGGATCGCCCACGTACGCGAAGCGAAATCCTTTCATGTACTTCCTCGCCACACGCTGAACAGCTTCGGGTGTAACCCTCTTCAGCTCGTCGACGAAGTGCTCCGCTTCGTGGTAGTCTCCCCCGTACAACTGCGATCGGGCAAGAAAATCAGCCTGAGCCGCATTTGTTTCATTGTCCAGGAAGTACTCGGTGATGAATTGCTCTTCGAGCTGTTTTAGTCCGGTGGGATCGAGCATGCCCTGTTGAAGATCGACAACAGCTGCTCGCATCAGTTTGAGAGTCGTGTCGGGCGAGACAGTTGAGACGTAGAGTCCGCCCAACGTTGCCGCTCGGTCCACGAATGGCGCGTGAACATCGTATGTCAGGTTCTGGCGCGTTCGGATCTCGGCGAACATGCGTCCGGTCAGGACAGAAGTCGCCACTCTGAGGGCCTGATAGTCCTCTCCTTTTGCCAGTGGCCCACTGTAATAGCCAAGGATGTAATTGGTAGGCAATTGTCGGCGCGCGATCACAACCGCCGTTTGCGACTCCGGAACCCGGGGTGGAGCAGTCCAGCCATAGCTGCCACGCGGAAGCTGTCCGATGGACTTGCTCACCAGGCGCTCGACGTGAGCTCGGTCGATATTGCCCACGACTACGAGCAGCATTCGCGACGTGACGAACTGTGTACGCTGATAAGCGCGCAGCCCTGCCGAGTCTATCGCCTGGATCGACTTTTCATTTCCTCCCACCGAAACCGCGTACGGATGGCCAACGAACGCGATGCTGTCGGCGAGAAGATCAGCGAGAGCATCGGGATCGTCTCGCCGCTGCCTGATCCCAGAGAGGTATTGGGCCTTGACGACGCCTATTTCCGCCTTTGCCAGCGTCGGATGCATCGCCCTGTCGGCGAAGATCGCCCACGTAGAATCGAAAACCTCGGTGCTGGACCGAATTCCGAACATCGTCCAGTCCGCGCTAGGGGCAACTACGATCTCGCTTCCCAGCTTCGACATCGCGCGACGCAGCGCGTTCTTGGGATACTGCCGTGTGCCTCGCTCCGAGACATCGAGGAGGATGGGCTCAATACCCGCGTTGGCGTCGGTGACTTGGCGAGCACCGCCGAGCAGATAGAGGTTCGCTGCGACGACATTATTCGCGCTGTTCTGGCGCAGAATCACGTGCACACCGGATACGTCGAAGCTGGTGGTCGCCGCAGTGATCGCGAGTGCAATGGAAAGGAGCATTAGCGTGCCCCCGCCATCACGAGATCTTCCGGCGCGAGTTTCAAGGATTGCCGTGCGTCCGATGGAATCAGAATCCCCGCGATGTGCGGCTTACCGACGATGTATTTGCGTGCGTACGCACGCAGGTCGTCCAATGACTGTTGTGCCATGTAATCGACGTATCCCATGTAATACTCGAGGCTTGCCACGCTCCACCAGAAGCCGAGTGTATGGGCAAATCCGGAAGCGCGTTCACGATCGAATGCCGATGACACGGCCCGCTGCGCTTTCACGGCCTCCAGCTCGTCCAACGCGAAGTATCCAGGCGTGTTGAACTTGGCGATCTCGGCGTAAAGCGCGGCCAACGCTGGGCGGAGCTGTTCCGGCGATGTTTGGCCACTGATAGTTATCGGACCGGTGTGATTCAACGTGTAGTAATTGACTCCAACGGCTTGCCATAGACCGCTATCGACGAGCTTCTGTTGAAACTGCGACTGCGGATCATTGAGCACATCCGAAAACACGTCTGCAGCGTAAGTCGATTTCGGATCCTGTCCGACACTCGGACCCTGCCATTGAATCTGAACCGTCACCGCTCCCACTGGGGCTTCGACGATGAGTCCCTCACTCTTTTGAAGCGGTGGAATCGCTGGAATCGGGTCGGCCGCGAAGGGATCGGCGCCACGCTGCCATTGGCCCAGCTCTCGCTCCGCCATGGCGAAAACCGCTGCGGGGTTGACGTCACCGGCAACGATCAGGGCGGAGTTGTTCGGCACATAATACTTGCTCTGGATGGTGCGCATCTTTTCCGGGGTAGTGGTCGAGACTATCTGCCTGTCCCCGATGACGTCCTTTCTGCTGAAATTGCCCGGATAGAGCTTTGCATCCATCTCGCGCGATAGCGCGAAGAACGGGCTCGACTCGTTTCTGTCGTATTCCCCGATTACCACCTGCCGCTCGCGTTCGAGCTCGTCCTGCCGGAAGAGCGGAGCACGCAGCGCCGTTGCCAGGAGATGTATTCCATCTACCAGCTTTTCTGCGGGGACTGTCATGTAGTAATTGACGCGCTCCTCCGCCGTAGTTCCGTTGAACACCGCGCCCAGATCTGAAGCGCGGTCCCAAAATTGATTGGGGTCAGGATATGTCGAGTTTGCACGGAAGAACATGTGCTCGTACATGTGAGCCAGCCCCTCGTACGCAGGCGTTTGGGTGAACGACCCGTTCTTTACATCGATCTCGATCGTCGCTAACGGAACACCGTGATTCTCGACAACGATTATCTCGAGGCCGTTTCCGAGAACTTTGCGCTGAATGATCTTCTCCAGCTCCGCTCTCTGCGCCCTGGCCTCCATCGGCAGAAACACGGACAGAAGAAGCGCGAGAGTGGCGCAGTAACGCAGGACACCTTTTCTTTCGGACATGTCAGATTCTGGGAAAGCCCGCTCGAGCTCCTACGGGCATTTGGTCGCTCGACTCGATAACGCGAGACTCAAGCGAGATGAGCCACTTGCTCAATACACCACATTCAAGATCGGCGGTCCAGCCGATTTCTTTTACGATGCCACATCGACCGAGGATCTGGCAGGGGCTGTCACTACTGCCCGTGAGCTCGGAATCGAGTATTTCGTACTCGGGCTCGGTGCAAACATCCTCGTCGGCGACAGGGGATTCCGGGGCCTTGTCATCCGGAATACATCCAGCCATTTGAAGTTTTTCGACGACGGCAGGCTCTGGGTTGAGAGCGGAGCAGTGATGGCAAGGTTGATACCTCAGGCTGTCGAGCGCGGATTGTCTGGCCTGGAGCACTACGTCGGAATTCCCAGCACGGTCGGCGGAGCGGTCTGGCAAAACCTGCACTTTCTTTCGCCCGCCCCGGCAAGAGAGAGAACCATGTTCATCGCGGAGGTTTTCGAGTCCGCCGAGCTGCTGACACACCACGGCAGGCGACAGACGGTCGACCGCGACTACATGCAGTTCGGTTACGACACCAGCACACTCCACAAGCAGCGCGACATTGCGTTGGCCGTGACTTTCCAGCTCGAGCGGTGTGACAAGGCGATCATGCACCGCATCATGCAGGAAAATCTCAGCTGGCGTGGCGGTAAGCATCCGTGGCTTGAGTATCATCCAAGCGCCGGATCCATCTTCAAGAAAATCGAGGGCGTCGGAGCCGGCCGCCTCATCGATGAGGTCGGGCTGAAGGGTTTTCGCCACGGCGACGCGCAGATCTCGCACATTCATGCGAACATCATGGTCAATCTGGGAAACGCCACCGCGAAAGACGTTCGTGAGCTGATCGCGATTGCCCAGGAGAAGGTCCAGCAGCGGTTTGGCCACCAGTTGGAGGTCGAGATAGGGTTTATTGGCGAGTTCTGATCAGAATCAGGTAGCGGAGAGCTGCTCGGCTCGTTCGGTCGCCTCGGTCCACCTTTCGATAGCGGCATCCAGCTGTCGACGCGCTACATCGAGCTCCTTTCCCGCGAGCACTGACTTCTCCATTCCCTCGCGATTCGTGTAGAGCTCCGGGTCTTCGAGAAGTGCGGTCAGCTCGGCTACTCGGCGCTCGAGCACGGCGACCTCTTTCTCGCACCTCTCGACCTTCTGCCTCATTTCGCGCACCGCTGCTCGGCTCTCGTCCCCTTTGACTTCACGTCGGCGGGTTGTCTTGCGCTCTTTCACCCTTCGGAGCGCTTCCTGCTCGGATGCAGCGACGGCGGCAGCATGCTCGCGCTCTCGGCTCTGCTCTTCCCACTCTCCAAAGGATCCCGGGAAATCCGTCACATGGTGCTCGTGAAGCACCCACACTCGTGAAGTAAGTGCTTCGAGCATCGCTCGGTCGTGACTCACCAGGAGAATGGTGCCCTCATATGATTCGAGCGCTTCTTCGAGAGCCTCGACTGACTCGATGTCGAGGTGGTTCGTCGGCTCGTCGAGCACGAGAAAGTTTGCCCGGCTGAGCACCATCATCGCGAGGGCGACCCGAGCTCTTTCTCCACCAGAAAGCGTCTCGGCGCGACGTTGAGCCTCATCGCCGGAGAAACCGAAGCGTGCAAGATGACCCTGCACCTGCCGGCGTTCCCAGTTCGGTCGCAGCTCACTGATGACATCGAAGAGCGTACGATCAACCGGGACCTGAGCCATGTCTTGTCGGTAGTAGCTGGGACGAACTGATCCCCCGATGCGAAGCTCTCCGCTGGTGATCTCGCGCTCTCCCACGAGCGCGCGCAGAAATGTTGACTTTCCGCTTCCGTTTGGCCCAACAAACCCGACTATTTCACCACGCTGAATCGTGGCAGTAAAGTTCCGGATAAGGGTCCGCCCCTCGACGCCCAGCGTGACATCCCGGGCGACAATGACCTGATCACCACCTCGCTCGGACATGTCGAGCCTGAGACCCATGGCGCTGCCTTCTTCCGCGGTCGGACCGCTGAGTCTGGGCGTTCGGCTCAGACGCTTGCGTCGCCCCTTTGCCTGCTTGGAATTCTGACCAGCGATGTTGCGTCTGATATAGTCTTCTTCTTCAGCGATGACCTTGCGCTGCTTGTCGGCTGCCCGTTGCTGACTAAGCCGTCGCTCTTCGCGCTGAGCAACGAATGATTCGTAGCTCCCGGTATACTCCACGGCTGAACCGCCTTCCAGGTGGAGCACGTGATCCACGACATTCGCGAGAAATGTCCGATCGTGGCTAATCAGCAAAATCGTCTTGTCAGTGTTCTTCAGGTAATCTTCGAGCCACCTCGTAGTCTCGAGATCGAGGTGATTCGTCGGCTCATCGAGCAGCAGAACGTCGGCCGCGCTCACCAGCTGCCGTGCCAAGCCAAGTCGCCCGCGTTCGCCTCCGCTCAATTGCTCCAGCGGCTGGGTGCGCGCTTTCTCCGCGTCGAACCCAAGACCCTGAAGCACCGCGTCCACCCGTGGGGCAAACGTGTATCCTCCCTCGCGATCGAATCGCTCGAGATCCCGGTCGTACCTCGCCAGCATCTGCGGGGAAGCGGCTTCTCCGACCTTTGCTAGCTCGCTGCCTTGCTCCGCCAAGGAGTGCTCGAGCGCAAGCAGATCGGCGAATTCTCCCGCTCCCGCCTCCCAGACAGTTTGTGCGCCACCGAAATCGCGATGCTGCTCCAGAAGCGCCACCCGCAAGTCGGGTTGCTGCGTCATAACACCTTCAGTGGGTTTCTGGACTCCGGTGATCACTCGGAACAGCGTGGTCTTCCCGCTCCCATTTCGCCCGAGGATTGCCCATCGGTCGCCTTTGCCGACCGTGAACGTCACACCTTTGAATATCCTCGAAGCGCCAAACTCGACACCGGCGTTCGAAACTGATATCTGTGTCAAGCGCGGAGCACGCTCGAACAGGCGGAGAGACAACGCTCCAGAGTTTCGATCGTGTGATCACCCATGTGTCCAATCCTGAAAGTCGAGCTCTTGAGCTTTCCGTAACCGCTGCCGATCACAATCCCTCTTTTCGCCACCGCGGCTGTGAATGTCTCAGCAGGAATGTCGGTTGGCAGTTTGATCGTCGACACAGTCGGCGACTGTGATCCAAGTGGTGCGATGTTGACGACGCGCTTTCCAGTTTCATCGGCAATTTTCGCCAGCCATTCCTGGGTCCTGGCAGCCATTGCTTTGTGCCGGGCCCATCGAGCTTCGATTCCTTCGGCAGCGATCGACTTCAGCTGGAGCTCGAGCGCGTAAAAAAGCGATAGAGCCGGAGTGCTCGGAGTTTGATTCCTTCGCGCATATGCGTCGAGCTCCACCAGATCGAAGTAAACACCGCGCGCGGATGCCGCATTCGCCTGATCGACAAACGATGGCGAAGCCACGGCGAACGAAAGACCCGGCGGGAGTGCCAGCGCTTTCTGAGATCCTGTCAGCACATAATCGAGCTTCCATTCGTCAAACCGAAGCTCGGCCCCGGCGAACCCGCTCACACTGTCAACCAGGCAGACCGCTCCGTGGCGATGAGCACAGTCAGAGATCGCACGTACATCGTTCAACGCGCCCGTCGAGGTTTCTGAATGTACGACCGTGATAGCGGTGTACTTTCGCATCGACAGTCTCTCATCCAGCTGTGGTATGGTGTGGATCTGTCCCCAGCCGACTTCATAGCGATCTACGTCACGAGCGCACGTCGAGGCGATGTGTGCAAATCGCTCCGAGAATGCGCCGTTTACGAGACTCAATATGCGGCCGGCGGGCGCGCAGCGGATCGCCGACTCCATCATTCCCGTCGCGGACGACGAATTGATATAGACAGGACGCTCGGTCTTTAACAACGGCCGCAAGCCGCGCTGAAGACGCTCGAACAGCTGCTCGAACGCTGACCCACGATGTGCAATCATTGGCTGCATCATGGCTGCCAGGATTTCCTGCCGAACTTCAGTTGGACCGGGAAGAAAAAAGGTGCCGAATGTCTTGTTCGTGCTCATTCTAGTACAAGGGCTCGGAGTTGGTCAAAGTTTTCGATTACGAAATCGGCGCGCTCAACGACGGGATCGCGCTTCATGAACCCCGTAAACGCAGCGAAACCGTCTACGACCGGCCTGATCTCCGAGTCCGTCATCCCATCGCCAACTGCTAATACCGGACCCTTCAGGTTCATTTCCTTTACCGCAGCTCGCTTTCCGTTCTGACGTGTCATTGGCGAGCGTTCATCGAAACCGGCGTACTCACCATTTCTGCCAAAGAATACGGAAACAGCGTAAACCCGTTCTTCACGGACTCCGAGCTTCTTGGCAAGAGGCAGGATGGCCTCACGCAAACCGCCGCTGACCATTACAAGCTCGACATCGTGCTCACGAAGTTCGGCGAGAGCCTCCTGCGCTCCTGCTGCCGCACGATCAATGTAGACTGCGCTCAATTCCTGGATCTCGGACAGAGATGGCTTCACTACACCCATCCTCTCTCCGTAAACAGCTTCGATCGGAATGAGTCCCTCCATCGCCCTGGCAGTCAGAGAACCACTCCATGCTTCGACCTCGGCACCGCGCAACGATGCGAGCCAGTCAATCCCTTCCACGCCACTCAAAGTCGAATCCACATCCAGGACGACCGAATTGAATCGGGTCACAGGATGTTGCCGGGTGCAAGAATGCCAAGTGGGTCGAGCTCACGCTTTACCGCCCTCATCATCGATATCTGGAGTGAATTCATCTGCAGCGGGAGCCATCGCCGCTTGATCTTGCCAATACCGTGCTCCGCCGCAACCGTACCACCGAGCGACAGAATGTGCCTCAGGGTCTGCTCAACCACCTCTTCTATGGTAGTAAGCTCCCGCGCGTCACGTGCGATGAAATTCTGATGAGGATGACCATTGCCTGCATGTCCGTAAATGACCGGTGCTTCGAGTCCTCGCTCTGCTGCGAAGGATCGGGCCGCCTGAATCGCCTGTTCCAGCTTTCGGTAAGGAACAGCCCAATCAGTGCCGACCTTTCTGCCTCCTGCGTCACGATGTTTTCCTCCCTTCTCGTTCATCGTGGCCGGAATGCTGTGACGAATCCTCCGTGCCTCTCTCAGCCTTGCTTCGCCATCGAACACCAGTGGCTCGAAGTCCGGAGCAATCGACTCTATCAGCTCGAGCCAACGGACAAGACTAGCATCGAGATCGTCATTGATTTCCTCTTCGACGTACACCATCGCTCCCGCGTTTTGCGCTATCACGGCGCCTGGGACGCTGCGCCGGGCGATTTCCAGTGCTCGTTCGTCGAAGTACTCGATGCATCGCGGGGCGACCGATGCCGCTTCACGGCTGGCGATCACGAATTTCAGCGCTTCGCTCTCATTCCTGAACAGCGTCGCAAGTCCCACTACGCGTTGTGGCAGAGGAAGCAAGCCAAGTTCCGCCTCTACGATGATTCCCAGTGTCCCTTCACTTCCGATGAACCAGTCGATCGGATCGTGCGCAAACGCATACCCGACAGTGTTTTTCTCGAGGTCAGATCTGCGGAATTCGACCAGCTCGCCACTCGCCATAACCACTTTGAGAGCGCGGACGTGCCTTCGAGTCGCGCCGTACTTGAAAGTGCGCGCTCCCGAAGCATTGCACGCGATCGCACCACCGATGGTTGACTCTTCTTCACTTGTTGGGTCCGGTGCAAACAGCAGCCCGGCGGCTGCCACCGTTTTTTTTATCTCGCCGACGATTGCACCAGGACCGACTCTGACTGTCCTCGATTTGACGTCGAGATCGCTGATCCGATTCAAGGAGCGAAGGGAGAGCAGCATTCCCTTGTCAGTGATCGACGCGCCCGTAGTGCTGGTCTGCGCGCCAGCAGATGTCACGGAAGTCCTGTCCGCGGCGGCCTTTTTCACGAGCTCGATTACGTCGTCGAGCGTCTCAGGCCGCGCTACCAGCTCCGGAATCAGCTGAAGCCCGGATGAATCCGCTTCGTATGCCTGCCGTATGGCCCGGTCGCTGCTTACGTCCGTGCTCACCCTGAGGTAAAGCAGACGACGGCGGCAGACAGAACGTCCGGCAGCCGCAGTAGCGACTGCCGAATGGTTTCACTCACGTCTCCGTCGACGGAAACGGCAGCCAGCGCCTGGCCTCCTTGAGCGAGCCGTGCCTGATGGTATTCGGCGATGTTCACCCCGGCTTCGCCCAAGAGTGTTCCGACTCGTCCGATCACCCCGGGAACGTCATGATTCGTAAGAATCAGCAGCGTGTCCCTCGGTTGGATATCTACGTGAAAGGCGCCGATTCGGCTCAGTCTTGCTGCCGCGCCAGGCTGGGCTGTACCTGCAATCGCGATTTCCTGCATTCCCCCACTCAGGCGCACTTCAATTCCGTAAGGATTGTCCTGAGTCGGGGTCTCCGTGGTCGATAGTTCAATACCGCGCGTCTCCGCTACGGAACGGGCGTTGATAAGATTGAGACGCTCCTGTTCTACGGTGCCCTCCAAAACCCCGCGCGCGGCTGCGGCTACGAGCGCACTTCTCGCCCCGGCTAGTGCTGACCCGGCACGAATATCCACGCGTTGTACCGCTCGTGTTCCCTGTGTCGCAAGAATTGCTCTGCCAACTGCTGCAGCTCTCCTGGCGAGGGTGAGCGCCGGCTCGACCTCGGCCCATTGACCCCCTACATCAGCCACATTGATGGAGCGAGAAAGCTCTCCACTCAGCAACGCATCGCGCACAGCGATGCACACATCCACAGCGACATTGCGCTGCGCCTCCGTGGTCGACGCGCCGATATGTGGTGTGAGCACCACTTCCGGCCGCTTTCGGAGCGGATGATCTGCCGCCAGGGGCTCCTTCTCGTAAGCATCGATCACTGCACCAAAGAGATGTTTGCTTTCGAGCGCTTCTATGAGCGCTTCTTCGTCGACAATTCCCCCTCGTGCCATGTTGACCACTATTGATCTCTGCGGCAGCCTTGCAAGCTCGCGGCGTCCAATCATGCCGGTGGTCTCATCGGTAAGCGGGGTGTGAACAGTGACCACGTTCGATTGCTCCAGCAGAGAGTCGAGAGAGGTCGTTTCCTGAACTCGCAGTGCCTCAAACCGTGCCCGAGCAATGTACGGATCGTATGCGAAGACATTCATTCCGAACGCCCTCGCTCTTGTCGCAATCTCTCCGCCTATACGTCCCAGACCGACAATTCCCAGCGCCTTATCCTTGAGCTCGGAGCCAACAAGGGCCGACCTGTCCCATCTTCCCGCGTGCATCGAGCTATCAGCACGCGGAATGTGCCGGAGAAGTGAGATCACTGCGCCAAAGAACAGCTCTGCGACCGCGATGGTGTTCCCTGCCGGGGCGTTGATCACCGCAACTCCCAGCGATGTCGCTGTGTCGAGCGCAATGTTGTCCACACCCACACCGGCACGACCAACTACCTTGAGGCGGCGTCCTTTCTCGAGCAGCTCCGCGGAGATGCGCGTCGCGCTCCGACCGATGATCGCGTCATAGTCAGCAATCCGGGTGAGAAGCTCGTCCTTGGGGAGGGTAGGCACTTCGTCGACGACAAGCTGAGGCTCGGCGGAGAGAAGCGCGACACCTTCGGCATCGATCTCATCGGTGACGAGAACGCGGTAAGTCACTGTTCTTGAGTCGGTTGTGAACGGGAAGGGAGGAAGCTCAATATCGCTCGACAGAGCTTGGCGCCACAAGCGACCAGAAAGCCCCTATCGTTCCGTCCATGTCTTCCACGTGGTCTCATCGGCTCCGACCGCCAGTTGGTTGGCGTTTCGTACCAAGGGAATTCTCAACAGCAACGGCTCCTCAGTGAGTCTCCGGAGCCAGTGATCGTCCGAAAGTTGCGCATAGCGAAGTCCGAGCTCTGCAAATCGTTTGGAATCTTTGTCAACGAGGAGCATAACGCCAAATTTCTGCGCAAATCTCCGCAACTCTCCGAGGGATGCTGGTTTCTCCATCAAATCGACGAAGTGAGTCTTGATTCTCCGTTCCGAGAAAAAGCGAAGAGCTTTACGAGTGTCTGCGCTTTTTCTGATACCAAAGATCTGTACTTCCAAGACTGCCTCCATGTTTTCCCAGGAATGCGCTCGCGGACTCTCTTGATCCTTCATTTTCTCAATTGATGGCGCGTGACATAATCTATTCCCCCGCCTGGTGGATTCCCGGCGGTCATCTGCAAACTCTGTGGGGAAAGCTTTTCCGGCGACAGACGCCGGCGCCGACAGTCCTGGAGCGTTGGAATACGCCCGACGGTGACTTTCTGGAGATACATCGACTGGCTGCGGAACACGGCGCCCCGCGGGTGCTGTTGCTCCACGGACTCGAAGGCACTGTACGCTCCCATTACGCACAGGCGCTGCTGAACGAGGCGGGCAGAAGAGGGTGGGGAGCTGATCTTCTAATCTTTCGTTCCTGCGGCCCCGAGCTGAACCGCACTCGGCGGTTCTATCACTCCGGTGAAACAGGCGATGTCGGATTCGTTCTCGACAGAATACTGGACGAGTTTCCAGCGTCTCCACTCGCGCTTGCGGGCGTGTCGCTTGGTGGAAATGTCCTGCTGAAATTTCTCGGTGAGCGGAGTGAAGATCTTCCTTCACAGCTCAAAGCTGCTGCCGCGATTTCAGTCCCTTTCGACCTCGCGCGATCTTCCAGGCAGATCAATCATGGATTCTCACGGTTTTATCAGCGATTCTTTCTGAACTCACTTCGGAAAAAGGCTCAGGAAAAAGCGAAGCGTTTTCCGGATCTTGCGCCTCGGGAGAAGATCGCCGCTCTACGGACTCTTGAGGATTTTGACAATCTGATCACGGGGCCCTTGCACGGATTTCGCGATGCCCAGGATTACTACGCTCGTTCGAGCTCTCTACCCTTTTTGAAGAGCATTAAACTCACAACGTTACTATTTAGTGCGATGGACGATCCCATGCTTCCTGCCGAAGTGCTCGATGAAGTTCGCGAAGCGGCTAGTGACAACCCCGCACTCGAAGTCGAGTTCGTTGACAAGGGCGGGCACGCCGGCTTTATCACTGGCTCAGTACCATGGCGTCCATTTTATTACGCGGAGCACAGGGTGGGAGAGTTCTTCGCTCGCCAGTTTAATGCGAGCCCGGCGCCTAAGCATCTAGCCAAACAATAGTGGGGGAGATATGAAAGCTCGAAATCCCGGTGCGAGAGTCTGGCTGACGTTTTCACTCGCCAGCCTGGCATGTACTACCAACAAAATGGTGCCGGCGGCTGATTCCCATACCGGGACAGATCACACTTCTCCATCTGCCTCGACTGTGGCAGCCGCTCCTCAAACGCAGGGCCTGCCACCTGATGCTGCGGGGGCTCTCTCTCGTCTCGGCAGCTCACCAAGGCACGGGCAATGGGTAACCATCCACACAGGGGGCGGAGACAGTCTGCGCGCCTGGGTGGTCTACCCCGAGAGAAGCACGAAAGCGCCTATCGTCTTGGTTGTGCACGAGATTTATGGCTTGTCCGCGTGGGTCCGAAGCGTAGCCGACCAACTCGCCGCTGATGGCTTCATCGCCATCGCGCCGGATCTGCTCACCATGAAGAATCTCCCGGCCGGGCCAGACAGTGTGGTAGCGCCCCTCGCCGTCGCCGCTATACAGAAGCTCGATCCGGCGTGGGTACAGCGCCAGCTCGACGCCGTCGCGAAATACGGGATGTCATTGCCCGCCGCGCAACAGAGATACGGTATTGTAGGCTTTTGTTGGGGTGGTGGAGTCTCATTCGCCCATGCTGTCCACGCTCCCACTCTCGGCGCGTCGGTGGTTTACTACGGAGTATCCCCGCCGACAACGGACCTCGCGTCGGTTCGGGCTCCGGTGCTGGGGTTGTATGGAGGGAACGACGCCCGTGTAGATGCCACTATCCCACCTGCGGACTCAGCGCTCCGGGCACTTGGCCGCACATACGAGCACATCATTTACCCCGGCGCGGGCCATGGATTTCTGAGGCAACAGACCGGAACTGCTGGAGCCAACTTTGCTGCCGCTCGGGCTGCTTGGCCAGCGACTATAGCATGGTTCAGAAAATACCTGGAATCGTGAGTACGCCGGACATCCACCGGAATCAAGGCACCCCCTCGAGCGAGTGACGATACTGCGCGTAGTTTTTCTCGCGTCGTTCATTGGTGGATTGTTGTTGGCGGTATTCGCCATGTTGCACGGCGTAGAGCACGCGCGGACAAACCGCTCGAAGGCCCCTTCTCCATTCTTCAATCTGCCAGCGATTGCTGCGTTCGCCGTAGGCTTCGGAGCGGCTGGCTATCCCCTTGTCTCCCGCACTCGGCTGCCCTCCTGGGCCATCCTGCTGATCGCTATCGGGAGCGGTGCCCTCGCGATCAGCGGAATGATCACACTCCTCGCGCGATGGGCACTACGCGATTCAGGTCATTTTTCCGTAGAGAGCGATGAGATCCAGGGCCAGCTCGCAGTGGTTACGCAGGAGATCACGCCTGGCAGGGCTGGTGAAATCGCTTACGAATATATGGGCCGGCATCTCCGAATTCCGGCCCGCGCGCTGAGCGAGAAAACGTTATCCGTCGATGCAGAGGTAGTAATCGACAGGATCGAGAACGGTATTGGCTTCGTCGAGGAGTGGTCCGTCGTCGAGCAGCGCCTCTAGATTCACTTCGTCTTCGCACTCCGCGCATAGAGCATCAGCCATTCCGGCCAATTTCCGGTCAGATCGAAGAAGTCGTCGAAGTAAACGAGACCACTTTGCTCGAGATCGTCGATCAGCTGTGGCAGGATATCATCCGAGGGAAGTGGGCCCAATACTACCAGGCCTTCCCCAACCCGAAACTCATCAGCAGTAAGATTGTACCGCTCATCGATTGCGCTGCGCGTTATTCCGCTACGCTCGAACGCGTTCTGACGGATGAGAACGACCGCATGACTGTGGGCAAGCTCCAGCGCCATGATTTATGTTCGATTAGAGACTAACTGCGCCATGTTCGTCGCGATGCTTATCTTAATGTATGCCCCAATCGAAGGATTTCGAAGCCGAGTTCGATGTAGTTGTCATCGGAGCCGGTCACGCCGGAACTGAGGCCGCGGTTGCAGCAGCACGTCTCAGCTCCCGAGTAGGGCTCATCACTAGCGCGCTCGAAACCATCGGCCAGATGTCGTGCAACCCGGCGATCGGTGGGATTGCGAAAGGAACCGTCGTACGTGAGGTGGATGCGCTCGGCGGAATAATGGGCAAAGCTACAGATCTCGCAATGCTCCAGTTCCGCATGCTCAACAGGAGCAAGGGTCCGGCGGTGTGGGCGCCACGTGCTCAGTGTGATCGCGGGTTATACCGGCGCGCAGTTAGGTCACTACTCGAGGAGCATGAAAGCCTCCGTACTGTGCAGGGGACTGTCGCACGGCTTCTGCTTGCACAGAATGAAGCACGTGTGCTCGGGGTCGAGACTCTCGAAGGCAGGCGTTTTGGTACGCGAGCGGTCGTCATCACTACCGGCACTTTCCTTCGCGGTCGAATCCACATTGGTACTGAAACCCGTCTTTCGGGCGGCCGTGCCGGTGAAAACGCAACTACCCATCTTGCCGAACAATTGGAACAGGCAGGACTCTCGGTTGCCCGGTTCAAGACCGGAACTCCCCCGCGCATCGACGGACGTTCCGTCGATTTCTCCCAGCTGGAGCGCCAGGAAAGTGAGATCGAGCAGTTCGATTACTCGTGGTCTCATTTCTGGCGCTCAAAACGCAATAACGGATCGGACACCAGACATCCCGCACAAATGCCGTGCTGGATCACTTACCTCGAGGCAGATGGTAAGCGGATAATCCAGGAGAACATCGCCAAATCCGCGATGTACGGCGGTGCAATCTCTTCGCGCGGTCCTCGATACTGTCCGTCCGTGGAAGACAAGATTGTCAAGTTTCCTGACGCGGAGCGACATCAGATTTTTCTCGAACCCGAGGGACACGATACGTCCGAGCTGTATGTAAACGGTTTGTCGACTTCTCTTCCCGCTCCTGTGCAGCTCGAGATTCTGCGATCAATCAACGGACTGTCGAATGTCGCGATGAACCGTGCGGGCTACGCGATCGAATACGATTACTATCCGCCGACCCAGCTCGACTCTTCGCTTCAGGTGAAAGCCGTACGGGGACTCTATTTCGCTGGACAGATCAACGGTACCACTGGCTATGAGGAGGCCGCCGGCCAGGGACTCGTCGCCGGATTGAACGCAGCGCTTTCGACACAGGACAGGGAACCTCTCGTTCTTGGCAGAGAGACTTCCTATATTGGCGTTCTTGTCGACGATCTGGTCACGCGCGGCGTCGACGAGCCGTACAGGCTATTCACTTCGCGCTCTGAGTTCAGGCTCACAGTCCGTCAGGACAATGCGTTGCGACGCTTGGGCAGTATCGGGCTGGAGCTTGATCTTTATTCCACCCCGGAACAGGAAACCATCAGCACGAGACTGAGTCATGAGGATTCAGCGCTTCGACTCGCGGAAACGACGAGCATACAGCCGGCCGAGGCTGCGCCAATTTTGTCCGCCGCTGGAAGCGCTGATCTCTTGCAGCCAGTCAAAATCGTCGAAGTCGCGCGCCGTCAGGATATCTCGCTTCGGGCCTTGCTCGATGCAGTGGGGCAGGGTGCCGATCTCGATGACGAGGCGCTCGTCACCGCGGACCTGGAAATCAAATACGCCGGCTATTTCGAGCGCGAGAGAGCACAGGCTGATCGTATGCGTCGCATGGGCGACTTCTCTCTCGATGATGATCTCGAATACGGTGAGATGCAGTCTCTGTCGATGGAAGCGAGGCAAAAGCTCTCGAAACTGAAACCCCGGTCGCTAGCTCAGGCTTCGCGAATTCCTGGTGTCAGCCCTAGCGATCTGCAGAACCTCGTCATCGAGGTGGAACGCCGCCGCCGGCTCGCTGCTACGCGATGACTTCCAGCCGAGTTGAGCTCCACTGAATCAGCAGCACAGCGGCGGCGATTAGAATTCCGCCGACAAGTGTGGTAATAGTTAGCTGATTTCCGAGCACCGCCACGCCCAGTATTGCGGTGAAGAAGGGCTCAACGGTCGCAATGATAGAGGTTCTCACCGGACCGAGAACTGATAGGCCTTTTAACAGAGAAGAAAACGCAATCACAGTCGATACCAATGAGAGCAGGACAATGTTCGACCACACTGTCACCTCTGCCGGCAGGTAGAGCTCGCGCGCAAAGAATGCGGCGATGACGAAGGTGACGGCTGCTCCAACCACCAGCAGAAAAGCTGACACCAAAGCTGGCATCCCCTGCTGAAAATGCTCGAGCGACGGCAGGTACGCCGAGTAGAGTAGAGCGGAGACAAGCGCGAGTAACACTCCAATGGGATTCAGCTTATCGGTAGAGGGCGCTCCTACCATTACCGTGACGCCGACGAGAGCTAGCGTCAGCGCGATTACGCGCACTGACGTCAGTTTTTCGGTTCGCCGAATCGCCGCGAGCAATGCGACCCACGCGGGATAAGTATAAAAGAGGAAAGCGAGCGGACCGACAGGTATATATTCGAGCGCGTACAGGCTGAGGTATGTGATAAGCGCCTGCCCGAACCCGCCAATCAACAGAAGCTGGACGAGACGTCGCCTGGGTACCGATCTAAGCTGGTTGCCGCCAATGACCGCAAGAAACAGCACCGCAGCAAGCACGTAACGCCAAGCCATCGCGGTGAGGAGCGGAACTCCGGCCCGTGTGATCTGAACGGTAAGCACCGAGATCGATCCGAAGCTCAGTGCGGACACCACGATGAGCAGTGTCGCGCGCGCGATTGAAGTGCTCGAGGATTTCATCGCGGGAATGTAGCGTTGGCTAACAATCGTAGCCATTTTTCCGATGCGACTCTCTCGCC
>Ga0137415_10002913_pt1 | contig 16967 bp, 13 predicted proteins | sample CZODoug3_1_1_16f_FD_183082 | JGI IMG/M metagenome (GOLD analysis project Ga0137415, IMG submission 183082) | Vadose zone soil fungal communities from Angelo Coast Range Reserve, California, USA - CZODoug3_1_1_16fungal (Hybrid Assembly) | ecosystem: Environmental > Terrestrial > Soil > Vadose...
CCGTCATGCCTGAGGCCGTCATCGTCGAGGCCGTGCGCACCCCGATCGGCAAGCGCAACGGCTCGCTGGCGGGGATACACCCGCAGGATCTGTCCGCGCTGGTGCTGACCGCGCTGGTCGAGCGCACCGGGATCGACCCGGTCATCATCGACGACGTCGTGTGGGGCTGCGTCAGCCAGATCGGCGACCAGTCCAGCAACATCGGCCGGTACGCCGCACTCGCCGCCGGCTTCCCGGAGTCGGTGCCCGGGATCACCGTCAACCGGGCCTGCGGGTCCAGCCAGGCGGCGCTGGAGCAGGCCGCGCACGGTGTCATCGCCGGGCAGTACGACGTGGTGGTGGCCGGCGGCGTGGAGTCGATGAGCCGGGTCCCGCTGGGCGCCGCCCGAACCGTCGGTCAGCCCTACGGTCCCAAGGTGCAGGAACGCTACGACCACTTCGAGTTCAACCAGGGCACCGGCGCCGAGCTGATCTCGCAGAAGTGGGGCTTCTCCCGCAACGACCTGGACTCCTACAGTTCGCGCTCGCACGCCCGCGCGGCGGCGGCCATCGACGCCGGCGCGTTCGCCGACCAGATCATCCCGGTGGTGCTGGAGGACGGCCGGGTGTTCGACACCGACGAGGGGCTGCGCCGGGGCACCAGCCCGGAGACCCTGGCCAAGCTCAAGCCCTCGTTCAACGCCGACGGGGTGATCCACGCCGGGAACGCCTCGCAGATTTCCGACGGGGCGGCCGCGCTGCTGGTCACCACGCCGGAGAAGGCCCGTGAGCTGGGGTTGGCGCCGATCGCCCGGTACAAGGCCGGCGCGGTCAGCGGCGCGGACCCGATCATGATGCTGACCGGGCCGATCCCGGCCACCGAGAAGCTGCTGGCCCGTACCGGCGTGTCCATCTCCGACATCGGGGCCTACGAGGTGAACGAGGCGTTCGCCCCGGTGCCGATGGCCTGGGCGGTGGAGCTGGGCGTGGATGCCGACACCGCCCAGGAGCGGCTCAACCCGGTGGGCGGGGCGATCGCGGTCGGGCACCCGCTGGGCGCCTCCGGCGCGATCCTGATGACCCGGCTGGTGCACCACATGCGCGCCAACGACATCCGCTATGGGCTGCAGACCATGTGCGAAGGCGGCGGCACCGCGAACGCCACCCTGGTCGAACTTGCCGCCTGAGCCCCTCTCACGGCCGACGACGCCCGCTTGGTGTTACCGAACTCCACACGACGCAGGTTTGTACGCCGTCACACCTGCCTGATGTGGAGTTCGGTAACAGGAGACCTCGGTAGTTTCACGGAGGTGGGGGCTCAGCGGCGGGGGCTATGGTCCGGGGCATGGCTTCAAGATCCTCAGGTGAGTCGGCCGCCGCGCGGCGACCGTGGGTCGTGCTGTTCTACTTCTACATCGCCGCGCTGATCGGGCTCGCCTTCCTCATCGCCGGCACCACGACCGCGCTGTTCGGAGCCAAGGATCTCGCTTTCCCCGAGCTCGGCATCCAGTCGTACTCCTACGACTCCGGGTTGCACCGCGACGCCCAGGGCAACATCACGGCGACCGACGCGGATCGTGCGGCCGCTCGACGGACGGCCATCGAGGACCGACGCCGCGACGGCGCCGACAGCGTGGTGAACGGCGTCATCCTGATGATCGTCGGGCTGCCCACGCTGGTCTGGCACCTGCGGCGGGCCCGCCGGGTCGGCGCCGGCGAAGCACCCGCACCGCCCGGACCGCCCGGACCGCCCGGAGATGGCGTACGGACATGATCGGCGGCGCACCGGCCGTTCGGCCCCTGGCTATAGTGCCGAGCGGAGCCACGGGGTCGTTGCCTGTGATCGGGCACACAGCTAGAGTCTGGGCAAATCCTTCCCGGATGTGCCGACTCTGCTCCCTGTGACGCCCAGCAGCGTCGACGCGGGAAGAGAGCGGGGGACTCGTGGACCTTTCAACGATTTTCCCGCTCGTGCACGCCGAAGGAATCGTCAAGCACCTCTCCGTCCCGTTGTTCACCGGTGTGATCGGCTGGATCACCAACTGGACCGGCGTACTGATGCTCTTCTACCCGGTCCGGTTCATGGGCATCCGCATCCCGGGCCTGAAAACGCTGGCCCAGTTCCTCCCGCGCAAGGTGCTCGAGGTTCCCATCGGTCTGGCCAGCGGCCGGTTCGGCTGGCAGGGAATCATCCCGTCGCGCGCGGCAAAAATGGGCAGCATCGCCGTCGACAAAGGCTTGACCAAGCTCGGCACCCCGGGCGAGTTCTACGAGCAGCTCGACCCGAACGCGATTGCCGAACACATTCTCCGCACCTCCCGCCACGAGATCGACCACATCATCGACCGACTCATGCAACGGCACTACCCGCTGCTCTGGTCGAACGTCCCGCCGAGCTTCCGGCACGCCGTCTACGCCCGGGTGGACAGCGAGCTGCCGGGCATCGTGCACGAGCTGACGAGGGACATCGGCCGGAACATCGACCAGCTGCTGGACATCAAGCTGATGGTGATCGGGTACATGGAGGAGGACCCGACCCTGGCGAACATGATCTTCCAGGAGATGGGCCGGCGGGAGCTGCGGCTGATCGTCCACATGGGATTCGTGTTCGGGTTCATCCTCGGCATCCCGCTGTTGTTCCTCACCATCACCTTCCCACTCTGGTGGCTGGTGCCCATCTGCGGCGCAATCATCGGCTGGGTCACGAACTGGTTGGCCATTGCTGTCATCTTCGAGCCGGTACGGCCGGTGAAATTCGGCCCGATTGCGCTGCAGGGCCTGTTCATCCGGCGTCAGCGGCAGGTGGCTGACGTGTGGGCGAGAATCATCTCCGAGCGAATCGTCTCGCTGACGAACATCGGCTACGAACTGTTCAACGGCCCTCGGGGTGACCGCACCCGAAAGCTCATCGAGAATCTGCTCAGGCCGGCCGTCGATCGGGCGGTCGGGCTGGCCAGGGTACCGATGCGCGCGGCGATCGGGAGCCGGAACTACGACACCATGTCCCGTTTCGCCGTCTCCGAGGCAACCGACCTGGCGAGCCACTCGCTGTTGGACGCCGAATTCAACCGTCAGCAGAGCGCGCGCATCCGCAATCTGGTCGCGGAGAAGACCCGCACGATGAATCCGCACGACTTCGCCGACATGCTCCGGTCCGCCATCAAGGCGGACGAGTGGCTGCTGATCCTGCACGGCGCGGTGCTCGGTATCGCCGCCGGGCTCACCCATCTGATGGTATTCGGGGCCTGAGATGACCGTGGAACGCCGCCCGAACGCCGCCCGGAGCGTGACGAGATCGAACGCGGCCCGCCCGAGCGTGACGAGACCGGGCGTGACGAGACCCGAGCCGGTCCGCGCGCCGGACGTGGCGGCGGGCGAGAGGTCGAACGGCGAGGTCAGGCCCGGGACGCTGAGCTCGTTGGCGGACGCCGCCGGTGAGCTGCTCGCCGGGGTGACGCCGGCGGCGGCCGTCCAGGCGTTACCCGATGTGGTCAAGATCGCCGGCTCGGTGCTGTGGCGGACCAACCGGTGGACGCTGAACGCGTCGCTGCACATCGGAAACATCGTGATCCGGGGCGCCATCTCCGGCCAGTCCGCGCAGACCCTGATCGACGAGATCAGCGCCGAGGCCAAGCACTCGCTGCGGGAAATCCTCGGCGTCTCCGATCCCGACCCGATGCCGAAAGCGCTGCGCGCGCGGATCATCCCGAACGGCGCGTCCTCGGCCTCCCCGGAGATCACCCTGCCGGAGCGGATGGCCGCGCTGCTGGACGCCTCGGCCGATCTCGACTACTCCGACGCCGGCCACCCGGCCTATGTGCGGCTGCTCTCCGAGCTCGCCCCCGACGAGGCCCGGATCCTGCGGCTGTTCGCGCAGCGGGGCGCCCAGGCCGCGGTGGACGTACGCACCCGGCGACCGTTCGGGGTCGGCAGCGAGCTGGTCGCCCCGGGGATCACGATGATCGGGCGGTACGCCGGCTGCCGGCACCTGGACCGGGTGCCCGCCTACCTGAACAACCTGTTCCGGCTCGGCCTGATCTGGTTCTCCCGTGAGGCGATCCCGGAGCAGAGCGTGTACGACGTGCTCGAGGCGCAGGAGGAGGTGGCCGAGGCCATGGCGCGGGCCGGCCACGGCGTGACCGTGCGCCGCAGCATCGAGCTCACCGCGTTCGGCCGCAACCTCTGTGCGCGGACCGGCCTGTTGCCCCCGACCGACGAGGTGGCCAGGGCGGGCCACAACGAGGCCACCAAACAGCTACCCCCGCCGGACGCCCGCTGACGCTCAATACAGGTGTGTTTAGCGGGGGGCCATCCGGATCGAGCCGTCCAGCCGGATGGTCTGCCCGTTGAGGTACCCGTTCTCCAGCATGTCCACCGCGAGGCGGCCGAACTCGGCGGGCTCGCCGAGGCGCTTCGGGTGCGGGACGGATTCGGCCAGCCCCGCCCGGATGTCTTCGCGCAGCCGTTGCAGCATCGGGGTGTCCATGACCCCGGGGGCGATGGTGTTCACCCGGATCTGCCAACTGGCCAGGTCCCGCGCGGCCACCAGCGTGATGCCGTGCACGCCGGCCTTGGAAGCGGTGTAGGAGGTCTGCCCGATCTGGCCGTCGAACGCGGCCACCGAGGCGGTCAGCACGCAGGCGCCCCGGTCGCCGTCCAGCGGCTCGTTGCCCGCCATCCGCGCGGCCGACAGCCGCAGTGCGTTGTACGTGCCCACCAGGTTGATCCGCAGCACCTCGGTGAAGGACTCCAGCTCACCGGGGGTGCGGTCCCGGTTGAGGATCCGCAGGCGGTCCCCGCCCCGGCCGGCGCAGTGCACCAGCGCGCGCAGCGGCCCGCGCTGCTCGGCGGCGTCCAGCGCCTCGTTGAACGCGTCGGGGTCGGTCACGTCGGCCGGCACGAACCAGGCCGACCCGTCGCGGATCTGGCCCAGCTCCTTGGCCGCCTCGGCACCGGGCGAGCTCTCCAGGTCGACCAGCACCACCGTCGCGCCCAGCTCCACCAACCGCCGCGCCGACGCCAGCCCGAGCCCCGACGCTCCCCCGGTGACCAGCGCCGAAATACCCTCGATCCGCACCCTGTACCCCTTCCCTACAGCCCCAGTGACTTGCTGATGATCGACTTCATGACCTCGCTGGTGCCGCCGTAGATCCGGGTCACCCTGGCGTCGGCGTACAGCCGCGCGATCGGGTACTCCAGGATGTAGCCGTAGCCACCGAACAGCTGCAGGCAGCGGTCCACCACCCGACCCTGCAGCTCGGTGCAGTACAGCTTCACCTTGGCGGCGTCCGCCCCGCTCAGCTCACCGGCCACGTGCTCGGCCAGCGCCCGGTCGATCAGCGCCTGGCCGGCCTCCAGGTCGGTGGCCACGGCCGCCAGCTCGAACTTGGTGTTCTGGAAGTGGCTGACCGGTTGGCCGAACACGTGCCGGTCCTTCACGTAGGCGATGGTGGTGTCCAGCGCGGCCTGGGCGGCGGCCAGCGCGCCGACCGCGATGGTGAGCCGCTCCTGGGGCAGGTTGTGCCCGAGGTAGCCGAAGCCCTCGCCCTCCTCGCCGAGCAGGTTCTGCACCGGCACCCGCACGTCGGTGAAGGACAGCTCGACGGTGTCCTGCACCTTGAGCCCGATCTTCTCCAGATTCCGTCCCCTGACGAACCCGGGCATGCCGTCCTCCACCACCAGCAGGCTCAGCCCGCGCCGGCGATTGGCCGCGTCCCGGGAGGTACGCGCGACCACCACGACCAGGTCGGCCCGTGCGCCGCCGGTGATGAACGTCTTGGCGCCGTTGAGCACGTAGTGGTCGCCGTCCCGGACCGCGGTCGTGCTCATCCCGGCGAGGTCCGACCCGGTGCCCGGCTCGGTCATCGCGATGGACGTGATGAGGTCGCCGGAGGCCAGCCCGGGGAACCAGCGGCGGCGCTGGTCAGCGTCGGCGTAGGTCAGGAAGTAGGGCAGCACCACGTCCAGGTGCACCCGCAGCGAGCCGAGGGAGACCAGTGCGCGGGCGGCTTCCTCGGACATGATCGCGTTGTATCTGAAGTCGTCCTCGCCGCCACCGCCGTACTCCTCAGGCAGCGCCATGCCAAGCACGCCGAGCTTGCCCAGCGCCCGGAAGAACTCCCGGGGGACGGTGCCCTCGGCCAGCCAGTTGTCGTACTCCGGCACCGCTTCACGGGCCAGGAAGTCCCTGATCATCCGTCGGAAGTCAGCGTGCTCCTCGGTGAACCCGGTACGCCGCATCCGCGATCCTCCTGCCGCCGCCGTTGGGGTGCGGAGTCAGTATCGTCAGTTGAATTCAAATCTGTAAACCGGGCCAGGACAGAGGCGACGCAGCTCACCCGGGCTGAGGCGGCCAGGGGCAGAGGCGACGCAGCTCACCCGGCCAGTGCCGCGCGGCTCACCGGGCAAGTGCCCCCGGTTAGTTCGGCAACCCCTGACAGAGCCATGGCGAGATCTCCCCGTCCCGGCAGCGCTGCTCGAACGGCGACTGGCTGCGCCGCGCGCTGGTGGGCCGCGCGCTGGTGGGCCGCGCGCTGGTGGGCCGCGCGCTGGTGGGCCGGGGTCGACGCGAGGTGGCCGCGGGCGCCGGAGCGGGCGGCCGGGCGACGCGGCCGGTCGGTGGCGTGGGGATCGGCGTAGGCCACACCGGGACCCCCGAGGGCGGCGCCATGAGCTGGGCCGACGGCGCCGAGGGCGCGACCGACGGTGGCACCGGGAAGGGTTCGACCGACGGCAGGGGCGACGGAGCCACCGAGGCCGCCGGGACCGTCACCCTCGGCACCGGGTCATCCTCCCCGGTGGCCAGCCCGACCACCACGATCAGGTCAGCCAGTACCACGATCGAGGCGACGGCGGCCAGCGCCAATCGCGCTGTCGGATTGCCGAGAAAGCGGTCCACGGCGGTCTGCATACCTGAATTGTGCTGATCTTGCCGATACCCGTGGCACCACTACCGGGCGTGCCTCGAAAACAATGCCCGAAAAGCAATTTCGGGGTTTACGCAATATGGGTGTGTGCCAGAACACAACGTCCGGCGAAACCGCTGGCCGGAGACGAAAGCGGGCGCCGGGCCATCCGGCCCGGCGCCCGCCTCGAAGCCCTCCGCCGCCGGACGGGCCCCACTCCAGATCAGTGGCCGCGGTTGGACTGGCCGCATTTGCCGTCGTGGCTGTCACTGTTGCTCTGGCCAATGCTGAGGATGCCCAGCACGCCGGACAGGAGCGAGTTGTTGCACGCCTGAATCGGTGCCTGGACGCCGACGTCCTGCAGGTTTACCAGGCCTTTCTGCACGTGCACGCTGTTGCCGCCGTCGTTATCGTCATTGTTGTCGCCATCGTGGCCACCGCCGTGGTGGCTGTGGCTGTGGTGGTGGCCGTGGCCACCGTCGTCGTCGCTGTAGTCACCGGCGAACGCCAGCGGGCTGACCGCCAGCAATCCGGCCGCACTCACCGCGAGGACGATTCCAGCCTTCTTGAACACGGGGTATCTCCTTGATCAGTATGCGGAGGGGGAGCCTCCGCTGCGGGGACGCCGGCGATCTTGGGGAGCCCGCCGACCAGAGAAAAGTAAGCCGATTACCCGACACGCGCAAACTCGATACCCTCAAATACGGGTAGCGCAGTGATCATGGTCGAAGTTGCACGTACATTCCGGTGAATTGAAACCGTTCCCTCGGCCGCTCCGCGGTCGACACCAACGGGTGGCGAGAAGGTTACGCGTATTTTTCGGTGATTTTTTTGACTGCGCCGAACGGTCGAGCGGTCGGAAATACCGGAATCGGCCGTTCGCAGCTAGCTATGGACCGCTCGCCGCAGTGACTCTAGATGATCACCGAATGGCCGAGTCGGCGGACGACCAGAGGCCGCTGACGACCGCCGCAACCCGCCCGTCGGAGCGAACCAACTGACACCGGACGGTACGGAACGCCCGCCCGCGCCGGACGTACTCGGTCCGGCAGGTCAGCTCGGCGCCGTCCGCCGGCACCGGACGCAGGTACTCCGCCTGTGTGCTCAACGGCCTGGGCCGCGCCATGCCCGCGGAGTCGGCGAGCTGGAACCGCTGCTGCGCCAGTTGGCCGATCGCCAGCAGTATCCCGCCGTGCACATCGCCTCGGCCGTTGGCCAGTCGTTCCGCGGCCGCCAGGGACCACACCGCCGGGTCTCCCCCGGCCGGCCCCAGCGCACGGAACAGCTCGTCCGCACTGCCCGGAGCAAACCCGTCGAGCTCGCCCGCTCCGTAACCAACCGAGCCGTTGGTGCCGGCGCCGTTACTGCCCGAGGCATTGGTGCCGGCGCCGTTGCCGGCCGGGGCGTTGCCGGCCGGGGCGGGCAGGGCCGCGACCGGCTGGGAGCCGCGGGAGAGGAGCAGGTAGTGCCCGGTCGCCCTGGCCACCATCCGGTCGGTGTCGTCCGTGACCTCCGCGGTCACGTAGGCGGCGCCGCCAGCCTCGTGCAGCACCCGCGCGGTGGCGATCAGCGCGCCGGCGTCCTGGGCCGGTGGGGCGACGTGGTCCAGCCGCAGTTCGATGGTGGGACCGCCGTGCCCACGGCCGTTGTACGCGGACAGCGCCACGCCACCAGCGGTGTCAGCCAGCACGCCGGTCGCCACCCGTGCGCCGTCGGCGGCGTCGGCCAGCGCACCGACCGGGATCGGCATCCATGTCGTGGCGTGCCCGGCGGACTTGTCCATCATCCGCATGCCCAGTTGCCCCTCGACCGGCGCGCCGAACAGCTGGCCGTTCCCCAGCCGCACGGCGGTCTGCCTCATCGTCTCGGTCTCCAGGCCGCTGGCCATGCGCTCTCCCACCGCTCGGTCCCCGACCAGCTTGCGTGATCGCTGGGGGCGGAGGGGCCCGCCGGGGTGAATCTCACAGTCCTCGAGCCCACGATCAGCCGTGACCAGCACAAACGCATGCGGCAAGGTATGCGGGAGCGGCCCGCGACCAGGTTTCTCTACCCTGGGAACGTGTCCATAGTCCTTCAGGCCCGCGCCGTCCGCGCGCTGACCGCCTCTGTGCTGCGCGCCACCGTGGTCACCGCGACCACCGCCGGGATGGGTCTGCTGGCCCGAGCCGCGTGGGGCATCCCGACCGCGCTCGGCGCCTCCCGGGCCGACATCGAGCAGGTGGCCGCCGGCTCGCCCCGGTACGACGGGGGCACGTTCCGCAACACCCTGCCGAGCACCGAGCAGCGGCCGGCCAACCCGTTGGCGATCGTCGTGGCGATGCTCACCCGGGGCACGGCGGGCACCCCGTCCGGGCCGGTGCCGCTGGCCGTGCCCACCTTCCCCACGGTGGCCGACCAGCTCGCCGTCACCTGGTACGGGCACTCCAGCGCGCTGATCGAGATCGACGGCCGGCGGATCCTGGTGGACCCGGTGTGGAGCCACCGGGTATCCCCCTCGGCGGTGATCGGGCCGAAGCGGATGCACCCGGTGCCCACCGGTCTGGACGCACTGCCCCGGGTGGACGCGGTGCTGATCTCCCACGACCACTATGACCACCTGGACCTGCCGACCGTGCGCCAGCTGCTCCGGCTCGGCCCCGAGCGCTTCGACGGGCCGTTCGTGGTGCCGCTCGGGGTGGGCGCGCACCTGCGCTCCTGGGGTGTGCCGGCGGAGCGCGTCGTCGAGCTGGACTGGGGCGGCCAGGCCCGGGTCCGGGAGATCACCCTGACCTGTACCGAGGCTCGGCATTTCTCCGGCCGGAGCCTGGCCCGGGACACCACGTTGTGGTCGTCCTGGGTGATCGCCGGGCCGCAGCACGGCGTGTTCTTCGGCGGCGACACCGGTTACACCCCGAGCTTCGCCGAGATCGGCGCCCGGTTCGGCCCGTTCAACCTCACGCTGCTGCCGATCGGCGCCTACAACGAGCAGTGGCCGGACATCCACATGAACCCGGAGGAGGCGGTCCGGGCGCACGGCGATCTGGGCGGCGGCCTGCTGGTGCCGGTGCACTGGGCCACGTTCAACCTGGCCTTCCACGAGTGGTCGGAGCCGGTGCGCCGGCTGCTCGCCGAGGCGGAGCGGGCCGATGCGCGGGTCGCGGTGCCGATGCCGGGCGAGCGGTTCGTGGTCAGCGACCCGCCCGGGCACGACTGGTGGACGCCGATCTCCTGATCAGGCGCCGCGGCGCGTCAGGCGCGGCGCGTCAGGTGCGGCGCGTCAGGTGTCGCGCCGCCGGATTCCCTTCCTCACCGAACCCACCGCACGAACATCAGACAGTTCTCGGGGCTCTCACAGGACGGCCACAGGTAGGCGGCCGACAGTGGTGCCATGAGCGACACACCGGCGGGGACCTCAGATCCGGCCGGCCCGACAGGCCCCGGTGCCGCACCGGGCGCGCTCGACGGCCACGCCGAGAACGGCCCCTTCACCAGCCAATACGTCAACGGCATCCGGCCGTACCCCGACCAGAGCGGTGCCCAGCCACCCCAGCCGCGATCCGAGCGGGAGTCCGAGGAGGCCGCACGGCTCGCCCAGGCCGCCGCGCCGGGCCAGCTTGCGGCGCCGGACCCCGCCCAGTACGCGGCGTCGGGGCCCGCCCAGGCCGCCACCTCGGGCCCCGCCCAGTACGCGCCCAACCCCTACTCGGCGACCCCCTACCCGGCCAATCCGTACGCAGCCAACCCCTACCCGGCCAACCCCTATCCGGCAGCGCCCGGGCAACCGCCGCATGGCCAGGTCCCGCCCGGCCAGGCACCGCCGCCCGAGGTTCCGCCGACCACGGTGTTGCCCAGCGACCCGGCCCCCGAGCCCCGGAGCCGCCGCCGGGTTGCCGGCCTGGTCGCGGTCGCCGTACTCGCCGCCGCGGTCGGTGGCGGGGTGGGCGGCCTCGTCGGCCGGGGTACCGCGCCGTCGTCCAGCTCGGCCGGCACGCTGAGCCAGCCGGTGCCCGCCGCCGGTGACCTGCCGGCCAGCGCGATCACCACGGTGGCCCAGCACGTGCTGCCCAGCGTGGTCCAGCTGGTCGGCAACCAGGGCGAGGGATCCGGGGTGGTGCTGTCCTCGGACGGGCTGATCCTGACCAACGCACACGTGCTGGGCGCCGCCCAGGGCGGGCAGCTCACCGTGACCTTCCAGAACGGCGCCACCGCACCGGTCTCGGAGGTCGGCGAGGACACCCAGGCCGACATCGCGGTGGTGAAGGCGCAGAACGTGTCCGGGTTGACCCCCATCCAGCTCGGCAACTCCGACAGCCTGCAGGTCGGTCAGCAGGTGGTCGCCGTCGGCTCGCCACTGGGCCTGGCCGGCACGGTGACCAGCGGCATCGTCAGCTCGCTGAACCGGCCGGTGGAGACCCAGGGCGAGCCCACCCAGAGCCAGCAGGACCAGGGCGGCCTCGGCGGCGGCCTCGGCGGACTGGGCGGCCTCGGCGGTGGTGGGCTCGGCGGTGGTGGGGGTGGCCAAGCACCCCAGCAGGCCGCGCCCACCTCGGTACTGGACGCCATCCAGACCGACGCGGCGATCAACCCCGGTAACTCCGGCGGGCCGCTGGTGGACATGCAGGGCCGGATCGTCGGGCTCAACTCGGCGATCGCCTCGCTCGGCTCCAGCGGGGGCGGGCAGAGCGGCTCCATCGGCCTCGGCTTCGCCATCCCGATCAACCAGGCCAAGCGGATCGCCGACGAGCTGATCGCCAACGGGCACGCGACACAGGCCCAGCTGGGCGTGTCGGTGCGCAACTCACAGCCGACCGGCGCCCAGGTGGTCGGCGTGGCGCCGAACTCGGCGGCCGCCAAGGCGGGCCTGCAACCCGGTGACGTGGTGACCAAGATCGGCGACCGCCCGGTGCAGAACTCCGACGCGCTGGTGGCCGCGATCAACTCGGCCACCCCGGGTGGGAACGTCACCCTCACGGTGTCCAGCGGGGCGGGTGCGCCGCACACCGTGCCGGTGACCCTGGGGAGCGTGACAGCCAGCTAACGAGCCAGCGGTATCTCCTGGTCAGGCCCGGTGGGGAGCCCGGGCCCGGCGGACCGGGGCGGGGATCGGATGCCGATCCCCGCCCCGGGCTTTTTTGCGCCCGCTTTGCGCGGAACGTCTCCACGTCCGCTTTCCGCGCACGTAAGGTCTCGACGTCCGGTTTTGCGGACGGAAGGTCTCAACGTCCGGTTTCCGCGCACGTAAGGTCGAGGCATGGGCATGAAGGTGCGGATCGGCGTTGGACCCATTCCCACCGGCGGCCCGGAGCCGGACGTCGGCCCCGCGCTCGCCGATCTGGTCGACGAGCTGGAGGCGCACCATGTCGACTCGATCTGGCTCTCCGACCTGGTCTCCAACCGGCACACAGCCGACCCGCTGATCGGGCTGGCCTACGCCGCCGGCCGCACGGAGCGGCTCAAGCTGGGCACCGGTGTGCTGGTGCTGCCGGGGCGCAACCCGGCGCTGGTCGCCTCGCAGCTGGCCGGGTTGGCCGCGGTGGCGCCCGGGCGTGTGTTGCCGGCATTCGGTGTCCGGCCCGCGCAGCTCGCCGACCGCACCATGTTCCCGGTTCCGGACGGGCGGCGGGGGGACGTGTTCGAGGAGGCCCTGGGCGTGGTCCGGGCGCTGCTCACCGAACCGGTGGTGACCCACCACGGCGAGTTCTTCCACCTCGACGAGGCGTCGGTGGGCCCGCTGCCGGCCAAGCCGCTGGATCTGTGGCTGGGCGGGCGGCTGCCGGTCGGGATGCGCAGGCTCGGCCGCCTCGGGGACGGCTGGCTGGGCAGCTTCGTCACCCCGGAGGAGGCCGCCGAGTGCCGCGCCCAGATCGAGCGGGCGGCCGCCGACGCGGGCCGGCGGATCGAGGAGGATCACTACGGCACGAACCTGCTCGTCGTCCCGGACGGGCAGGACGCCCCCGACCTCGCCCGGCTGCGGGCCCGGGCTCGGCGCCCCGACCTGGACCCCGAGCGGCTGATCTCCGTGGGCTGGGCGGCCGCCCGGGACGAGCTGCGCCGGTTCACCGACGCCGGGCTGACCAAGTTCGTGGTCCGACCGGCCACTGCGGTGGGCTCGCGCCGCGACTTCCTCGACCAGTTCACCACCGAACTCATCCCCCTCCAAACCTGACCCGCGCCGTTGCGTATCTGTACGCAGAGCTGCTCTGCGTACAGATACGCAACGCGCCTGTCGAGATCGACACCATGGCTGTTATAGCAGCTCGGAAACAGCCCTCCTGTCGATCTCGGTGCCGGGGTACCGGCCTGGGGCCCGGAGCGCGAGCAACCGGGCGATCCTGGCGACGGTCTGGGGGAGGCTGCAGTGGACATCCTCGGAGACCAGGCGCAGGGTCTCCCAGCCGAGCTGAGCGAGCTCGGCGTCCCGGGCGCGGTCCCGCTCCGCGCGGCGCCGGTCGAAGTGGACGGCCCCGTCATACTCGATAGCCAGCCGGGCATCGGGGTAGGCCAGGTCCGCGCGGGCCAGGACGAACCCGTGCTCCTCGACGATCCGGTGCTGTACGGCGGGCGACGGGAGGCCAGCCCGGACCAGCGCCACCCGCAGCCGGGTCTCCGGTGGTGACTCGGCCCTCGGATCGGCCAACCGGACGATGTCGTCCAGCTTCCGACAGCCGCGCGCTCCGGGCTGTGTTGCCCGGCGCGCAACCAGGGCGGCGGGGTCAAATCCGGTGACCCGCGCCAGCGCGTCCACCGCGACAACCCCTTCGACCAGCGGCAATCGCCGAGCAAGATCCCAGGCGGTGCGAACACCGGTCGTAATCCGGACCCCACTCGCCGTGGTGATGTCGGCGTCGACCACCTCGCCCCGGGTGACCCGCAGCCCGGCCCGGGCCCGCGCGTCGCCACTCACCAGCACCTCCGCCGGGGCTCGGGCCGGAGCGCAGTCGGCGCCGAGCAGCACCGCCGCCGAGTACCCGGCCAGCACTCCACCCTGTTCACGAACCAGCAGGTACGCCGCACGCGACCGGGTGGCCAGATCGTCGACACCACCGGCGGGCAGGTAGACGTCGGGGAACACCCGCAGGTACCCCGCTCCGCGTAACCGCGCCCTGGTCAACAGCCCGAGCGCAACCGCTTCGCTCCCCCGGAACGGCCCACCCAACACACCCACCAGCGTGATCCATGGAGCGTGGTCCCGGGGCCGTTTCGCCGAGATCGACACCACGGCTGTTATCCGCGTGTGATAACAGCCCTGGTGTCGATCTCGGCGCAGGTCGCGGCCCGGTCCCGGGGCCCGGCCGGTGGCCGGGCAGGGAGCGCAGGTCGCGGACCGGACCCGGGGGTTAGCGGTGTTCGGTTAGGGGGAGGCGGATTTGGAAGCGGGTGTTTCCGGGTTCGGATTCCACGGTGAGGTCGCCGTGGTGGCGGTTCACCACGACCCGCCAGCTCACGTCGAGACCCAGGCCGGTGCCTTCGCCGACGCCCTTGGTGGTGAAGAACGGCTCGAACACCCGCCGGCGGATGTCCGCTGGGATGCCGGGCCCGGTGTCACCGATCTCCACCAGCAGCCAGTCGTCGTCCTGGCAGGTGCGCACGGTGAGCGTGCCGGAGCCGTTCATGGCCTGGACGGCGTTGTCGATCACATTGGTCCAGACCTGGTTCAGCTCGGCCGGGTAGGCCGGGATCTTAGGCAGTGACAGGTCCAAGTCCTTGACCACCTTGATGCCGAACTTGGCCAGCCTGGCGCCGAGCATCACCAGCGTGGCCTTCAGCCCGTCGTGGACGTCGATCATCTGGTACGGGGCGCGGTCCATCTGGGAGTACTGCTTCGCGGCGCCGACCAGCGCGGTGATCCGCGAGGTGGAGTCGGTGATCTCGCGCAGCAGGCTCTCCGTCTCCACGGTGTAGGCCAGCCAGCGCAGCGCGCCGTCCAGGGAGGTTTCCTCGGCGGCGGTGCGCACCCGCTCCAGGTCGGCCACCCGCAGCCCGCCGGCCACGAACACCGGAGCCAGGTCCCAACCGCCGGCCACCTCATGGTCGTCCAGCCAGTCGGTCAGCTCGTCCTCCATGTCGGTGGCCGCCACCCCGGACAGCTCAGGAGCCTCCTGCACCCGGTCGGCGAACTCCTCCTGCAGCCCGGTGAGCGCGAGCAACGCGTCCTTGTCCAGCTTGCCCTCGGCCAGCATGCCGAGCTTGTGCCGCATCCCGGCGACCCGCTCGCGGAGCGTGGCGGTGGCCCGGGCGGCCGCCGCGGCCGGATTGTTCAGCTCGTGAGTGAGCCCGGCGGACAGCTTGCCGAGCGCCAACAATCGTTCGCGCTGCCCGAGAATCGCATGGCCCCGGCGGGTACCCAGCACCATGCCCTGCAGCAGGTGCACCGCCATCGGGAACCACTCGCGGAACGCCAGCGCCAGCTTGCCGGACGGCAGCGCGAGCAGCCGCACGTCGGTGATGGCCCGCGCACCGCTGGCGTAGCCGTTCTCCAGCGACTCCTCCAGGTAGAAGGTGACCGCGCCGAGGTACACGCCGACCTGGTCGGTGCGCCCCGTCTCCACCCGGTCGCCGCCGACCATCCGGCTCATCGCGATGGTGCCGGACAGCAGCACCCAGAAGCAGCGGGCCGGCTCGCCCTCGGCGAACACCTCGGTGTCAGCGGCGAACTCGACCACGTCGCCGTTGTCGTTCACCCAGTCCAGCTGCTCGTCGCTCAGCTCGGTGAACAGGAACAGCTCGCGCAGCTGGTCCTTCGTCAAATTAGCGCTCATTGTTCTCCCAAGTACCGGTGTACCAGGGTGACGGCCATCGCGCCCTCCCCGACGGCGGACGCCACCCGTTTCACTGACGCGGCGCGTACGTCACCGGCCACGAACACCCCCGGCACGCTGGACTCCATGTAGTACGGGTCCCGCTCCAGCGCCCACCCCGGCGGCCGCTGGTTCTCCCGCATCAGGTCCGGCCCGGTCCGCACGAATCCGTGCTCGTCGCGCATCAGCACACCGTCCAGCCACTCGGTGCGCGGCGCGGCGCCGATGAACACGAACAGGTAAGGGGTGTCCACCGTCTCGGTCGTGCCGTCCTGGGTATGGCGCAGGGTGATCCGCTCCAGGTGGTTCTCGCCGTGCGCCTCGGCGACCTGGGTGTGGGTGCGCACCGCGACGTTCTCGATCTGGTCCAGCTGCTGGATCAGGTAGTGCGACATGGACGACTGCAGCGACGCACCTCGGATGACCAGCGAGACCAGTTTGGCGTGCCGGGAAAAGAACACCGCGGCCTGGCCGGCGGAGTTCGCCCCACCGACGATGTACACGTCCTGCCCGGCGCAGGCCGGCGCCTCGGTCATCGCCGATCCGTAGTAGACACCCCGCCCGGTCAGTCCCTTCACCCCGGGCGCCTCCAGCTGGCGGTAGGACACCCCGGTGGCCAGCACCACGGAGTGCGCGGCGATCTCGGTCCCGTCGCCGAAGTGCACCACCCGGGCCGAGCCGCGCGCCTCCAGCTTGGTGACCTCGCGGGCGGACAGCGCCTCGGCGCCGAACTTCTGCGCCTGCCGGCGCGCCCGGTCGGTCAACTGCGCGCCGGACACCCCGTCCGGGAAGCCCAGGTAGTTCTCGATCCGGCTGCTCTGCCCGGCCTGCCCACCGCTGGCGCTGCGCTCGACCAGCACGGTGCGCAGCCCCTCGGAGGCCCCGTACACCGCGGCACCCAGACCGGCCGGGCCGGCGCCGACCACGATCAGGTCGTAGAAGTCCATCGCCGGCTCGGTGGACAGCCCGACCGCGGACGCGATCTCGGCGTGCGACGGCCGGCACAGCGACGTGCCGTCCGGGGTGATCACCACCGGCACGTCGTCCGCGCAGGCGCCGGCGGCCTCCAGCAGCCGCAGACCCTCCGGCTCCTCCACGCTGTAGTACCGGTACGGCACCGCGTTGCGCGCCAGGAAGTCCCTGGCCTTGAACGACGGCGCGGACCAACGGTGCCCGATCACCTTGGTCTCCTCGACCGGGGCGTCGCGGGTGGCTCGCCAGGTCTCGATCAGCGCGTCCACCACCGGGTAGAGCTTCTCCTCCGGCGGGTCCCACGGTTTGAGCAGGTAGTGGTCGACGTCGACCA
>Ga0137415_10002915_pt1 | contig 16967 bp, 12 predicted proteins | sample CZODoug3_1_1_16f_FD_183082 | JGI IMG/M metagenome (GOLD analysis project Ga0137415, IMG submission 183082) | Vadose zone soil fungal communities from Angelo Coast Range Reserve, California, USA - CZODoug3_1_1_16fungal (Hybrid Assembly) | ecosystem: Environmental > Terrestrial > Soil > Vadose...
CATCGTCACCGCGCTCACCAACGGCTGTGCGGCCATCATGCCGGTCGCCACCCCGGAGGAGGCCCGCGCGCGCCTGGCGGGCCTGCCCGGCGCGCTGGTGGCAGGCGAGCGGCGGGGCGAGCCGCTCGAGGGCTTCGACCTGGGTAACTCGCCGCTCGAGTTCACGCGGGCGCGCATCGGCGGGCGCGCGGTGATCATGACCACCAGCAACGGCACGCGCGCGCTGCTGGCCGCGCGGGGCGCCGCCGCCATCGGCGTGGCCGCCTTCGTGAACCTCGGCGCCGCCGCCGCCTGGGCGCTCGCCGCGCGGCGCGACGTGCTCCTGCTCTGCTCGGGGGAGCGGGGTGCCCGCTCGCTGGAGGATCACGTGTGCGCGGGCGTGCTGGTCGAGCGGCTGCTGGCCGCCGAGCCCGGGGCGCACGCCACGGCGGCGGCCCAGGACGCCGCCGCGCTGGCGCGGCCGTACGGCAAGGAGGTGGGCCGGCTGGCTCGAGACTCGTCCTGGGCCCGGCACCTCGCCTCGCGCGGCCGGGCGGCCGACGTCGCCGCCTGCCTGACCCTGGACACCTCCACGGTGGTGCCCGTCTATCGCGCCGACGTTGACAACCTCGTCGTCGCCCACGGATAATGACGCAGCCCAACGACTGGGCGAGCGGGAGCGAAGCGTGAACTTACCGATCGGGCTTACCCTCACGCGGATCGTCGCCGTCCCGCTGCTGATCCTCTTCCTCATTTCCAGCTCGCGGGTGCACGCGCTCATCGCGGCCGGCATCTTCACGGCGGCGGCGCTCACCGACTGGCTCGACGGCGTGCTGGCGCGGCGGCGCAACCAGGTGACCACGCTCGGCACCCTGCTCGACCCGATCGCCGACAAGCTGCTCGTCGCGGCCGCGCTCGTGTCGCTGCTGACGATCGACAAGATCCCGGCCTGGATCGTCGTGGTGATCATCGGGCGCGAGCTGGCCGTCACCGGGCTGCGCGCCGTCTCGGCCGGTCACGGGGTCATCGTGCCCGCCTCCCGACTGGCGAAGTGGAAGACGGTCGGCCAGTACGTGGCGGTGACGATGCTCATCCTCGAAAAAGGGATCGTCTCGCCCACGTTCCATGGCGCCGCCATGGGTGTGCTCTGGGTGGCCGTCGCGCTCACCATCGTCTCGGCCGTGGACTACTTCTACCGGTTCTTCCGCAAGGCGGACTACCGCGCCATCGTGCCGGACGAAGAACGCTGGTCGTGATCGCGCTCGCGGCCGTCGCCGCGTACGTCGTCGGAGCCATTCCGGTCGGATATCTCGTCGCGCGGCTGTTCGGAGTCACCGACATCCGCCGCCACGGCAGCGGCAGCATCGGCGCCACCAACGTCCTGCGCACGGCGGGCCGTCTGCCCGCGATCGTCACGCTGCTCGGCGACATCGTGAAGGGCTACCTCGCCGTCGGCGTCGCGGGCTGGGTGGGCGGCGGCGCGCCGCGTGCGCTGGCCGTCGGCGCGGTGGCTGCGGTCGTCGGCAACTGCTGGTCGGTGTTCCTCCGCTTCCGCGGCGGCAAGGGCGTGGCCACGGGCCTGGGGGCGCTGCTGAGGCTGGCGCCGCTGGCGACCCTCGCCGCGCTCCCGGTGTTCCTGGTCGTGGTGATCACCACGCGCTTCGTCTCGCTCGGCTCGCTCCTCGCCGCCGCGTGCGTGCCGTTCGGCGCCCTGGCGCTCGGGGCGCCCCGGTCGGCGGTGGCCGGCGCCGTCGCGGTGGCGGCGATCGTCGTGCTGCGCCACCATGAGAACATCGCGCGGCTGCGCGCCGGCACCGAGCGTCGGCTCGGCGAGCGCCGGACGCCGCAGGCGTCGCCCTCGTGATCGCCGTGGTCGGCGCGGGCTCCTGGGGCACCGCGCTCTCCATCCACCTGGCGCGCACCGGGGCCCCGATCCGCCTGTGGGCGCGCGAGCCGGAGATCGTCGATGGCATCCGGGCGCGCCGCCGGAACCCCGTGTACATGCCCGACTTCGACCTGCCGCTCGGCGTCGAGGCGACCGGCGACATCGCGGCGGCGGTGGACGGCGCCGAGGTCATCGTGATGGTCGTGCCTTCGGAATTCTTCGCGGCGACGCTGGCGAGCGTGCCGGTCCGCCGAGACACCATCATCGTCTCCGCGACCAAGGGCTTCGATCCCGTGCGCCATGCGCGGATGAGCGAGCTGGTGCGCGAGCGCTTTCCTCAGGCGCGCGTGGCCGCGCTCTCGGGGCCGACGTTCGCGCGCGAGGTGGCGCTGGGCAGCCCGACGGCGGCCGTCATCGCCGCCGCCGACGACGCGCTCACGTCGATGCTGCAGGCCAGGCTCGGCGCGCGCGCCTTCCGGCTCTACGCCAACCGCGACATCGTCGGCGTCGAGGCGGGCGGCGCCCTCAAGAACGTCGTCGCGCTGGCCACGGGCCTCTCCGACGGCCTCGGCCTCGGCGAGAACGCGCGCGCCGCGCTGGTCACGCGCGGGCTCGCCGAGATGACGCGGCTGGCGGTGGCGCTCGGGGGCGAGCCGACGACGCTCGCGGGGCTCGCGGGCATGGGCGACCTCGTGCTCACGGCGACCGGCACGCTCTCGCGCAACCGCTCGCTCGGCATGGCGCTGGCGCGCGGTGACAGCCTCACCGCGGCCTCGGCGAAGACGCGCATGGTCGCGGAGGGCGTGCCGACGGTTCGCTCGGCGCTGGCGCTGGCGCGGCGCCACGACGTGTCGCTGCCGATCTGTGCCGAGGTGGCCGCCGTGCTCTTCGACGGCAAGCCCGCCGCCGACGCGCTGGCGTCGCTGCTCGGCCGCGCGCCCACGCGCGAGGATGCGCCGGTGGAGGGCCGCCGTGCCTGAGCTGCGCAAGGACCCCGTGGTCGGCCGCTGGGTCATCATCTCGACCGAGCGCGCGCGGCGGCCGACGGACTTCAACACCGAGCCCGTGCGGCCGCGCGGCGGGACGTGCGTGTTCTGCACCGGCAACGAGGACAAGACGCCACCCGAGATCGTCGCCGTGCGGCCACCCGACACGCGACGCAACGGGCCCGGCTGGTCGCTGCGCGTGGTGCCGAACAAGTTCCCGGCGCTGCGCATCGAGGGCGACCTGGAGCCGAGCGCCGAGGGGCTCTACGACCGGATGAACGGCGTCGGCGCCCACGAGGTCGTGATCGAGACACCCGACCACTCCGCGACGCTGGCCACGATGCCGTCCGACGCCGTGGCCGACGTGTTCCTCACGTTCCGGGACCGCATCCTCGATCTCAAGAAGGACCCGCGCTTCGAGTACGTGCTCGTGTTCAAGAACCACGGCGAGGCCGCCGGCGCGTCGCTCGAGCATCCGCACAGCCAGCTCATCGCCACCCCGATCATCCCGATCATGGTGACCGAGGAGCTGGCGGGCTCGCAGCAGTACTGGCAGCGCAAGGAGCGCTGCGTGTGGTGCGACGTCATCCGCCAGGATCGGCGCGACCGGCGGCGGGTGGTCGCGGAGACGGGCGGCTTCGTCGCCCTCGAGCCCTTCGCGCCGCGCTTTCCGTTCGAGACGTGGATCCTGCCGCTGCGCCACCGCGCGGCCTTCGAGGAGTCGGGCGTCGAGGAGCTGCGCGGCCTGGCCGAGATGGTCGGCGCCTTCATGCGCCGCATGAACCGCGTGCTCGGCGCGCCGCCGTTCAACTTCATGCTCCACACCGCGCCCCTGCGCGACGGAGCGGTGGACTACTTCCACTGGCACCTGGAGATCATTCCGAAGCTCACCCGGGTGGCCGGCTACGAGTGGGGCAGCGGATTTTTCATCAATCCCGCGCCGCCGGAGGACGCCGCGGACGCGCTGCGGTCCGCCGCTCCCTGAGCGGCGTGGTACAATCCGAATCCGCTGGAACGCGGGAATAGCTCAGTGGTAGAGCACGACCTTGCCAAGGTCGGGGTCGCGGGTTCGAATCCCGTTTCCCGCTCCAGCATTTCTCCCTCGCGCACGGCGGCGTACCCAAGTGGTTAAGGGAGCGGACTGCAAATCCGTTATGCGCCGGTTCGAATCCGGCCGCCGCCTCCATTTTTTTCAATACCGTGTCGGTCGGTGCCGTATCGGACGGTCGGGTTGCGGTTGGACGGTCGCCGAGGTCGGCGACCGTGGACCACGCCGACGATATATCGGAGTTCGGGCGAAACACCGCGAAGCGGTGTCTCGTGCGTTAGAGTTATGGCGCGCGGGCACACCGACGGCCGCGATCGCCAGGGAATTGTTTATCGCACGGTCGACCGTTCGGTACTGGCTCGTCGATGGTGCTGGTGTAGCCCAATCGGCAGAGGCGATCCCCTTAAAAGGGACAAAGTGGGGGTTCGAATCCCTCCACCAGCACCAACATCGCGCATACGCCTATCTGATTGGCGCCTATCTGGGCGATGGGTGCATCTCGTTTACCGGACGAACGTATGTTCTGCGAGTCTATCTGCATCGCAAGCAGATCGATGTGATTCGTGAAGTGTTACACACGATCCACACTGTTGTGCCGTACCGTCGACCTTGGCTGCGAGATCGTCCAAGATCGCCGGTGGTCGAGGTGACTTCATCCTTTCTGGAGTGGCCGCACGTCATCCCTCAGCACGGGCGAGGACGAAAACACATGCGCCCCATCGTTTTGCAGCCATGGCAGCGCGACATCATCGCTCGTCACGCTGCCGATTTTGTCCGTGGATTGATCGATACTGACGGATGCAAACATCGTCGTATCGTCGACGGCAAAAACTACCCGGCCTTCAGCTTCTCGAATCGATCCCGCGATATAAGTGGACTGTTTCGGCGTGCGTGTTACCTCCTCGGTGTCAGTCCGCGCCAGGCTACGGCGATCACGACATCGATTGCGCGGCGGGCCGACGTTGCGCGGCTCGATGCCGTTATGGCCGATCGCCTGGCTACGCCGCTCCCGAGTTCCTTGGACTAAGCGCCTCCCGCGGTTTATCGTAGTCCGTCATGTTCGCGTCCCCCGGCGCCATCGCGTTCCAGATCCCCGCCCTCTTCGGATTCGGACCGTTCCCCGTCCGCTGGTACGGCATCCTCATGGCGACCTCGATCGTGGTCGGGCTCTGGCTCGCTCATCGCCAGGCGAAGCGCGAGGGCCTGCCGGCCGATGACATCATCAGCGTGGGGCAGTGGTCGATCCTCGCCGGGATCATCGGCGCGCGACTCTACGAGGTGATCTTCAACTGGGACTACTACGGCCAGCACCTGTCGAAGATCCCCGCGGTGTGGGAGGGCGGCCTCGCGATGCACGGCGGGCTGATCGTGGGCCCGCTCGTGGGCGTGCTGCTCGCGTGGAAGTGGGGCGTGCCGATCCTGAAGGGGCTCGACGTCATCGCGCCGGCCATGGTGCTCGGCCAGGCGATCGGACGCTGGGGCAACTTCTTCAACGAGGAGGCCTTCGGCCGGCCGACCGACGTGCCCTGGAAGCTCTACATCTCGCCCTCGCACCGGCCGCCGGGCTTCGGCCAGTTCGAGTACTTCCACCCGACGTTCCTCTACGAGTCGATCTGGGACGCAGCAGTGTTCATGGCGCTCGTCGCGTGGCTGCGCCCGTCGCTGCGGCAGCACCCGGGCGCGCTCTTCTTCTGCTACATCGGCCTCTATTCGATCGGACGCTTCGCCATCGAGGCGCTGCGGCTCGACAGCTTCTGGCTCGGCGCCTTCCGCGTGCCGCAGCTCGCGAGCGTGCTCGGCGTCATCGTCGCGGTGATCGGGCTGGCGTGGACGCGGCGACGCTCGTCGCCGGTGACAGCCAGCTGAGCTGGCGGCCGGCGGTGAGCGATGCGCGTCGAGCAGGTCGGACCGTACCTCTGGCGCATTCCGCCTGACGCGGCGCCCGGCATGCGCGTGCCGGGGCTCGTCGTCGCCGACGAGCCGCTGATGCGCCAGATCCGCACCGACGCGGCGCTCGCGCAGCTCGCCAATGGCGCCACGCTGCCGGGCATCGTGCGCGCGGCGCTCGCCATGCCGGACATCCACCAGGGCTACGGGCTGCCCGTGGGCGGCGTGGTGGCGACCGACGTCCGCAGCGGCGTCGTGAGCCCGGGCGCGATCGGCTTCGACATCAACTGCGGCGTGCGGCTCCTGCGCACGGGACTCGAGCGCGCCGAGGTCGCGCCCCGGCTGCCCGCGCTCGTGGAGGCGCTCTACTCGACCGTGCCCAGCGGCGTCGGTGGCCGCGGCTCCGTCAGCCTCGACGCCCGCGAGCTCGCCCGCGTGATGGCGGACGGCGCGCGCTGGGCGGTGGGGCGCGGTCACGGCGCGCGCGAAGATCTGGAATCCATCGAGTCCTCGGGCGCGATTCCCGGCGCCGACCCCGAGGCCGTCTCGCGCCAGGCGATCGAGCGCGGCGTCCGCCAGCTCGGCTCGCTCGGCTCGGGCAATCATTTCGTGGAAGTGCAGGTCGTCGACGAGATCTACGACGAGGCGGTGGCGGCGCGCCTCGGGCTGCACGCGGACGGCGTCACCCTGATGATCCACACGGGCTCGCGCGGCATGGGTCACCAGGTATGCACCGATTTCTTGAAGACGACGGGAGCCGCGCTGGCGCGCTACGGCATCAGCGTCCCCGACCGCCAGCTCGCGTGCGCGCCGATCGACTCGCCGGAGGCGCGCGCCTATCTCGGCGCGATGCGTGCCGCGGCCAACTTCGCGTTCGCCAACCGGCAGGTGCTGGCCGAGGCGGCGCGGCGTGTCTTCGAGCGCGTGCTCGGGGTCACGCCGGCCGGCCTGGCCATGCGCGTGGTCTACGACGTCGCCCACAACATCGCCAAGGAAGAGGAGCACGACGTCGACGGCGCCCGCCGGCGGCTGCTGGTCCACCGCAAGGGGGCGACGCGCGCGTTTCCCGGCCAGCCCGTCATCGTGCCCGGCGACATGGGACGGTACTCGTTCGTGCTGGTGGGCACGGAGACGGCCATGCGCGAGACGTTCGGCTCGACCTGCCACGGTGCCGGCCGTGTGATGAGCCGCACGGCGGCGGTGAAGGCGGCCAAGGGCCGGCGGATCGTGGAGGAGCTGGCGCAGCGCGGCGTGGTCGCCCGCGCCGCGGGCTTCCAGTCGCTCGCCGAGGAGATGCCCGAGGCGTACAAGGACGTGCGCGACGTCGTCGACGTGGTCCATCGATTCGGGATCTCGACACGCGTGGCGCGTCTGAAGCCGATCGGGGTGATCAAGGGCTGAGCCGAGTGGCGTGGTAGACTTGTCCGATGTCGTGGAAACTTAAGAAGAAAGCACTGGCGCTGCTGGCCGCCGAGCAGGGGACGGTCTACCGGGACTGGGGCGGCCGCGTCTCGATCGCGCTCGTGTACCCCAACACCTACGCCGTCGGGATGTCGAACCTCGGGTTCCAGACGATCTATCGGCACCTGAACGCGCTGCCCGACGTCGTGTGCGAGCGCGTGTTCCTGCCCGAGCCCGCCGATCTCGAGGAAATGCGGCGGACCTCGACGCCGCCGCAGTCGCTGGAATCGCAGCGCCCGCTCACCGATTTCCAGCTGATCGGCTTCTCGGTGACCTACGAGGGCGACTACGTCAACGTCCTGCGCCTGCTCGAGCTCGCCGGGATCCCGCTGCGCGCCGTGGAGCGGCGCGCGCACGACCCCTTGATCCTGATGGGCGGCGTCTGCGCGTTCTCCAACCCCGAGCCCATCGCCCCGTTCATGGACTTCATCGTGGTCGGCGAGGGCGAGGAGCTGGTCGGCGAGCTGATGCAGGCGTACCGCGAGGGCTATCGCGAGCGCGAGACGTTCCTCGACGGACTCGTCGGGCTGGAGGGTATCTACATCCCCGAGCGTCACGACGTCAGCTACGCGGACGACGGGAGCGTCGCGGACGTGAAGCCGCGGCAGGGTGCGCCGGCCGTGGTGAGCAAGCGCCGCCTCAAGCAGGTCGACGCGTTTCGCACGATCGCCGCCGTCAAGACGCCGAACGCCGAGTACGGTCACATGGCGCTGCTGGAGGTCGGCAAGGGCTGCGGCCGCGGCTGCCGCTTCTGTCTCGAGGGGCAGGTGTATCGGCCGGTCAGGCACCGGAGCGTGGCCGCCCTGAGTGCCACCATCGCGGAGCTGGCCGCCCAGGGGGAGAAGCGCATCGGCCTCGTGGGCGCGTGCGTCTCGGACTATCCGTGGATCGGCGAGCTGCTGAAGGTCGTCGAGGACAACGGCATGGAGCTGTCGATCTCCTCGCTCCGCGCCGACAGCCTCACCGACGACCTCGTCGCCTCGCTCGCGCGCGGCGGCCATCGCACGCTGACGATGGCACCGGAGGCGGGCACCGAGCGGCTGCGGCGCGTCATCCGCAAGGCGATCACCGACGAGCAGCTCATGGCCGCCTGCGACCTCGTGCGCGCGCGCGGCATTCCGAATCTCAAGTGCTACTTCATGATCGGCCAGCCGACGGAGACGCCCGAGGACGTGGCGGCGATCCCCGACCTCGCGGGCCGGATGCTCGAGCGGCTGCGCGTGCTGGATCCCACCGGCAAGCCGTTCGGCAAGCTGACCCTGTCGATCTCATCGTTCGTGCCCAAGCCCTGGACGCCGTTCCAGTGGGCGCCCTTCGACGGCGCCGAGTCGCTGAGCGCCAAGCTGGAGACGATCAAGCGCGGCGTGCGCACCTTTTCCAACGTGCGCGTGCTGCACGAGAACCCGCGCGAGGCGGCGCTGCAGGCGCTGCTGGCGCGTGGCGACCGCCGCGTGGGCGACTTCCTGGAGCTGGCGGCACGGCTGGAGGGCGACTGGCGGCGCGCGCTGCGCGAGTGGGACGGCGACCCCGGGTTTTACACGACGCGCGAGCGCCCGGTCGGCGAGCGCCTGCCGTGGGACCACTTCGACGTCGGCGTGAAGAAGGCGGGGCTGGTCCGGGAATGGGAGCGCGCGCTGGCCGGCGAGCCGGCGCCGGCGGGGACGGCCTGACCGACATGGCCACGGCGATCGTCGACACCCGCGGGCGCTCGCTGCGGAATCTGCGCGTCTCGGTCACGGACCGCTGCAACCTGCGCTGCGGCTACTGCATGCCCGAAGAGGAGTACGTCTGGCTGCCGCGCGAGGAAATCTTGATGTTCGAGGAGACCAGCCGGCTGGTCGACGTCTTCATCGAGCTCGGCGTCGACAAGGTGCGCCTCACGGGCGGCGAGCCGCTCCTGCGGCGCGACCTCCCGCGCCTCATCACCATGCTGGCGGCCAAGCCCGCCCTGCGCGACTTCGCCATCACCACCAACGGCGTGCTCCTGGCCGCGGAAGCGCCGGCGCTCCGAGCGGCCGGGCTGCACCGCGTCACCGTGAGCCTGGACACCCTGCGGCCCGAGCGCTTTGCCGCGCTCACGCGCCGGACCACGCATGCGCAGGTGCTCGAGGGCATCGCGGCGGTGCCGCGCGCCGGCTTCACGAACACCAAGCTCGACACCGTCGTGATCCGGGGCGTGAACGACGACGAGCTGGCCGACCTCATCGAGTTCGGCAAGCGCGTGCCCGCGGAGGTGCGGTTCATCGAGTACATGGACGTGGGCGGCGCCACCCGGTGGTCGCCCGACCAGGTGATCAGCCGCACGCAGATGCTGGACGTGCTCGAACGGCGCTACGGCCGGATCGAGCCGGTGGTGGAGACCTCCACGGCGCCGGCCGACCGCTTCCGGCTGCCCGACGGCACGGTGTTCGGCATCATCGCGTCCACCACGGCGCCGTTCTGCGCCGACTGCGACCGCAGCCGGCTCACCGCCGACGGTCTCTGGTACCTCTGCCTCTACGCGATGCGCGGCATCGACCTGCGCGGGCCGCTGCGCGGCGGCGCGTCGAACGCGCAGCTCAAGGCGCTCGTCACGGGCGGCTGGAGCGCGCGCACCGATCGCGGAGCCGAGGAGCGGCTGGCGATGGCCGGCCGCTCGCCGCTCGTCCAGGTCGGCGGCCTCAAGCGCGATCCGCATCTCGAGATGCACACGCGAGGCGGTTGAGGTGAGCGCGGGCGCCGGTCACCCGGGCGGCGAGCCGTTCAAGGCCGACGTCCGCGAGCGGGGCGCCGGTGAGCAGGTCGCCGACCGGCGCCTTTTCATGCTCCTTCAGGTGTTCGGCGGGTGCACCGATCCCAAGCCGCTCGTCAGCGCGCTGGAAGGCAGCCGCCTCGCGGCGGTCCTCTATCAGGACGTCAACGACCCGCGCGGCGTCGGCGTGCTCGCCCTGAGCGAGGACCCGACGGCCTTCGTCGGCGCCTATCGTGACCTGCTCAACGCCGAGCCGTTCGCCGGCCTGCCCCAGCGCCGCGAGCTGACGATGCTCGGCCGCACGTACGCCTCGGGCTTCGAGCAGGATCTCGAGGAGTGGCTCTTCCTCCGGCCGCGGCGCACCGTGCTGAATCCGGCGTGGCCGTGGGCGATCTGGTACCCGCTGCGGCGCACCGGCGCCTTCGGCCGCCTGTCGCCGAAAGAACAGGGGGAGATCATCCGCGAGCACTCGATCCTGGGGCGCGCCTACGGCGACGCCGACTTCGCCCACGACGTGCGGCTGGCCTGCCATGGCCTCGACGTCCACGACAACGACTTCGTGATCGGCCTGATCGGCCGTGAGCTGCACCCGCTGTCGCACCTCGTGCAGACGATGCGCAAGACCGCCCAGACCTCGCAGTATCTCCAGACCCTCGGTCCCTTCTTCGTGGGGCACGTGCGCTGGCAGAGCGCTGCGCCGCGCTGAGCGCTCTCCGGGAGGGATGACGATGAGGACGCGCACGATCGCCCTGGCGGTGCTGGCCCTGCTGCTCGCCGCGCTCCTGCCGGCCACCGCCGCCGAGCCGGTGAAAGTCGTCTACCACCTCAACGAGGGCGTCGAGCAGGCGGTGCGCGCGCTGACGAACATCCGCAATCACCTGTCGGCGGATCCGACGGCCAGGATCGTCGTGGTCGCCCACGGGCGCGGCATCGATTTCCTCCTCAAGGAGGCGAAGACGCCGGGCGGGACCGCGTTCGTCACCGACATCGACGAGCTGGCGCTGCGCGGGGTCGAGTTCCGCGTGTGCCGCTTCACGCTGGAGCGCCGCAGCATCGACGCCACGCGGGTGGTGCCGGACGCGAAGATCGTCCCCTCGGGCGTCGCGGAGGTGGCGCGCCTACAGTCGCGCGAGCACTACGCCTACCTGAAACCCTGACGTCGTTCGCGGCTCGCCACCCACGCCAGCACGGCGGGCACGAGTTCGCGCAGACACCGCCGGCTCAGGACGAGGCCCCAGTGTGAGGCGTCCACGTCGAGCCAGTCGGCCGCCATCGGCAGGTCGGCGTAGCGACTGCGGGGCCACTGCGCGTCGCGCGCGCCGAGGACGATCAGCAACGGACACGGCAGCGGACCGAGCACGATCCCGGCCTGCCGGTCATCTCGTGCCAGTAACGACTCCGGTCCCAGCGAGCTGAGGGCAACGAGCCGCTCTTCGCGATCCAGATCGGGCATCATCGCATCCTGGTGGTCCGGGTCTCGATCGACGATGCCGTAGGCCTCGGGCCCGAAGACCCCGGGGCGGAGCGGCGCTGCGGGATCGCGCGTCGTCGCCGGCGTGCTCGGGGCGAGCCCCACGCACGCGCGCGCGCCGCCGCCGACCGCTGCCATGAGCGCGACGAGCCCGCCCATGCTCCAGCCGACCAGCACGGGCGGAGTGCCGAGCCGATGGATCGCGCGCCGGGCGTCGTCGGCGTAGTCGGCCATCGCGGCGTGGGCGAGGTCGGAAGGAGCACCGCCGCCGTGGCCACGCAGATCGATGGCCTCGGACGCCACACCATGCTCGGCCAGCGCGGCGCGCCAGTGAGTCCAGACGCGCGCCGAGTTGGCGGCACCGTGGACGAGAAGGTAGGGGGGAGAGGCGCTCAGATCAGGACAGCGGCGCAGGGAGCTCGGTGGCGCCCATCAGCCAGCGATCGACGCCGGCCGCGCACGAGCGTCCCTCGGCGATCGCCCACACGATCAGCGACTGGCCGCGCTGCATGTCGCCGCACGTGAACACCCCCGGCACGCTCGTCATCCAGCTCGCGTCGCGCGCGACGTTGCCGCGGTCGGTGAGCGTGACGCCGAGGTCGGCGAGCATGCCCGGCTTCTCGGGACCGACGAAGCCCATGGCCAGCAGCACGAGGTCGGCATCCAGCGTGAACTCGCTGCCGGCCACGGGCTTGAAGTCGAGCCGGCCGCCGGTGCGGAGCATCTCGACCTTCTGCGCCTCGAGCCGCTTCACGCGCCCGGCCTCGCCGAGGAATCGCTGCGTGGACACCGAGTAGACGCGCTCGCCGCCCTCCTCGTGCGCGGAGGACACGCGGAAGATGTTCGGCCACTGCGGCCACGGGTTGTCCGCGGCGCGCGCGTCGGGCGGGCGCGGCAGCAGCTCGAACTGGTGGACGGAGCGCGCGCCCTGGCGATGCACGGTGCCCAGGCAGTCGGCGCCGGTGTCGCCGCCGCCGATGATGACCACGTGCTTGTCCCGCGCGCTGATGAACTGCTCGTCCGGGACCGTGTCGCCCTCGCAGCGCTTGTTCGAGAGCGTCAGGTAGTCCATCGCGAAGTGGATGCCCCCGAGCTCGCGGCCGGGGATCGGCAGGTCGCGCGGCGCGCAGGCGCCGCCGGCGAGCACGATCGCGTCGAAGTCGCGCTTGAGGTCGGCCACGGGCACGTTGACGCCGACGTGGGCGTTCGTCTGGAAGACGACGCCTTCCTTCTCCATCAGGCCGAGCCGCCGGTCGAGATGCTTCTTTTCCATCTTGAACTCGGGGATGCCGTAGCGGAGCAGACCGCCGATCCGATCGGCGCGCTCGAACACCATCACGGCGTGCCCCGCGCGGGTGAGCTGCTGGGCCACGGCGAGGCCGGCCGGCCCCGAGCCCACGACGGCGACCTTCTTGCCCGTGCGCGTGGACGGCATCTCGGGCCCGACCCAGCCGTGCTCGAACGCGTGGTCGATGATCGAGACCTCGATGGCCTTGATGGTGACCGCGTCGTCGTTGATGCCGAGCACGCACGAGCCCTCGCACGGCGCCGGGCAGAGCCGTCCCGTGAACTCCGGAAAGTTGTTCGTCGCGTGCAGCCGCTCGATGGCGTCGCGCCAGCGGTCCTTGTAGACGAGGTCGTTCCAGTCGGGGATCAGGTTGCCGAGCGGGCAGCCCTGGTGGCAGAAGGGAACGCCACAGTCCATGCAGCGCGCGCCCTGCTTGCGGAGATCCTCGACCGGGAAGGGAAGGTAGACCTCCTTCCAGTCGTGCACGCGCTCGGCGATGGGGCGCGTCGGCCACTTCTTGCGCTGGATCTCGAGAAAGCCGGTGGCCTTACCCACTCGTGGCCCCGACCAGCTCGGCGAACGTCGGCGCGCGCCCCTCGGCGCGCGCCTTGTTCTCCGCCGCGCGCACGCGCTTTTCGTCCTTGGGCGTCACCTTGACGAAGCGCGGGCGCATCGCCCGCCAGTCGGCGAGGATCTTCGCGGCGTGCGCGGAGTGCGTGTAGGTGACGTGCCGATCGATCAGCTCGCCCACCAGCGACACATCCGCGGGCTGGTCGAGCGGCTCGAGGTCCACCATCTCGCGGTTGCAGCGCCGGTGGAAGTCGCCGTCGAGGTCGAGCACGAAGGCCAGGCCGCCCGACATGCCGGCGGCGAAGTTGCGTCCCGTCTTGCCGATGACCACCACGCGCCCGCCCGTCATGTACTCGCAGCCGTGGTCGCCGACGCCCTCGACGACGGTGTGGGCGCCGCTGTTGCGCACCGCGAAGCGCTCGCCGGCCACGCCCCGCACGTAGGCCTCGCCGCTGGTGGCGCCGTAGAGCGCCACGTTGCCGATGACGATGTTGTCCTCGGGCACGAACGTCGCGCGCCGGTGCGGGTGCACGATGAGCCGGCCGCCCGACAGGCCCTTGCCCCAGTAGTCGTTGGCGTCGCCCTCGAGGGTGAACGTGATGCCGCGGGGCAGGAACGCGCCGAACGACTGGCCGGCGGCGCCGGTGAAGTGGACCTTGATCGTGTCTTCGGGCAGCCCCGCCGCGCCGTGCTTCAGCGTCACCTCGTAGCCGAGGGTGGTGCCGACGGTGCGGTTGACGTTGCGGATGGGCAGCGACAGCTCCACGCGCGCACCGTGCTCGATGGCGTCACGGCAGGCGGGGATCAGCGTCGTGTGATCGAGTGACTTCTCGAGGCCGTGGTCCTGGGCCACCACGCAGCGCCGTGCCACCTCCGGCGGCATCGCGGGCGAATAGAGGATCGAGGAGAGATCGAGGCCACGCGCCTTCCAGTGATCCACGGCGGCCGCGACGTCCAGGCAGTCGGCGCGGCCGATCATCTCGCTCATCGAGCGGAAGCCGAGCGAGGCCATCAGCTCGCGGACTTCCTGGGCGACGAAGCGGAAGAAGTTGACGACGTGCTCGGGCTTGCCCGCAAAGCGCTTGCGGAGCTCGGGGTCCTGCGTGGCCACGCCGACGGGACAGGTGTTGAGGTGGCAGACGCGCATCATGATGCAGCCCAGCACGACCAGCGGCGCCGTCGAGAAGCCATACTCCTCGGCGCCGAGCAGCGCGGCGATGACGACGTCGCGCCCGCTCTTCATCTGGCCGTCGGTCTGCACGACGATCCGGTCGCGCAGCTTGTTGAGCACGAGCACCTGCTGCGTCTCGGCCAGGCCGAGCTCCCACGGCACGCCGCCGTGCTTGATCGAGGTGAGCGGCGAGGCGCCGGTGCCGCCGTCGTGGCCGGAGATGAGCACGACGTCGGCGTGCGCCTTCGCCACGCCCGCGGCCACCGTGCCCACGCCGACCTCGGCGACCAGCTTGACGTGGATGCGTGCTCGGGGATTCGCATTTTTCAGATCGTGGATCAGCTGTGCCAGGTCCTCGATCGAGTAGATGTCGTGGTGCGGCGGCGGCGAGATCAACCCCACCCCCGGCGTCGCATAGCGCACCTTGGCGATCCACGGGTAGACCTTGTGACCGGGCAGCTGGCCGCCCTCACCCGGCTTGGCGCCCTGCGCCATCTTGATCTGCAGATCCGTCGCGTTGACGAGGTACTCGCTGGTCACGCCGAAGCGGCCCGAGGCCACCTGCTTGACCGCGCTGCGGCGCCAGTCGCCGTTGGTGTCGCGCACGTAGCGTGCGGCATCCTCGCCGCCCTCGCCGGTGTTCGAGCGCCCGCCGATGCGGTTCATCGCGATGGCGAGCGTCTCGTGCGCCTCCTGGCTGATCGAGCCGTACGACATCGCGCCGGTGGCGAAGCGCGTGAGGATCGACTCCACCGACTCGACCTCGTCGAGCGGCACGGCCGGGCCGGCCGGCTTGAGCGCGAAGAGCCCGCGCAGCGTCGCGCGATGCCGGCTCTGGTCGTCGACGATCCGGCTGTACTCCTTGAAGGCGGCGTAGCTGCCCGAGCGCGTGGAGGCCTGCAGCCTGGCGATCATGTCGGGGTTCACCTGGTGGTGCTCGCCGTCGCGCCGCCACTGGTACTCGCCGCCCCAGTCCAGCTCGGCCTTCTCCACCGGCCGCTCGGGATACGCGGCGGCGTGCCGGCGCCGCACCTCCTCGGCGATCACCTCGATGCCGATGCCGCTCACGCGCGAGGCGGTGCCGGTGAAGTACCGGTCGACCACGGCGCGGTTCAGGCCGATGGCCTCGAAGATCTGCGCGCCGCAGTAGGACTGCAGCGTCGAGATGCCCATCTTGGCCATGACCTTGAGGATTCCCTTGTTCAGGGCCTTGATGTAATTCTTCACCGCCTTGGCGCGGTCGAGGCCGGCCAGCACGCCCTCCTGGATGAGATCGTCCAGCGTCTCGAACGCCACCCAGGGGTTCACGGCGCCGGCGCCGTAGCCGATCAGCAGGCACATGTGGTGGACTTCGCGCGCGTCGCCGGTCTCGACGACGAGGCCGCAGCGCGTGCGCTCGCCGTGGCGCACGAGATGGTGGTGCACGGCGGCCGTGGCCAGCAGGCTCGGGATCGCGGCCTGCGCACGGCTCACGCCGCGGTCGGAGAGGATCACGACGTTGTGACCGCCGGCGATGGCGCGACTGGCCTGCCGCTGCAGCGCCTCGATGGCGCGCTCGAGACCGGTCGCGCCCTCGGAGACGGGGTAGAGCATGGCCAGCGTGACCGCCTTGAAGCCCAGCTCCGAGACGTGCGCGAGCTTGGCCAGGTCCTCGTTGGACAGCACCGGGTCCTTGAGCACGATCTGGCGGCACGACCCGGGCTCGGCCTTCAAGAGGTTGCCCTCGGGCCCGACCGTGGACTCCATCGCCGTCACCAGCTCCTCGCGGATCTGGTCCAGCGGCGGGTTGGTGACCTGGGCGAAGAGCTGCTTGAAGTAGTCGTAGAGCGGCCGCGGCCGGTCGGAGAGCACGGCCAGCGAGGTGTCGGTGCCCATCGAGCCGATGGGCTCCTCGCCGTTCCTGGCCATCGGGGCCAGCAGCATCCGCAGATCTTCGTGCGTATAGCCAAAGGCCATCTGCCGCGTCAGCACGGTGGCGTGGTCGGACTCCGTGACGGGCGCCGCCGCGACGTCCTCGAGCCGCACCTGGTTCTGCCGGAGCCAGTCACCGTACGGGTGCTCGGCCGCGAGCTGCGCCTTGATCTCGTCGTCGTCGATGATGCGGCCCTGCGCCGTGTCGACGAGGAAGATCTTGCCCGGGTGCAGCCGCTCCTTGACCAGCACCTTCTCGGGCGGGATGTCGAGCACGCCGACCTCGGAGGCCATGATCACGAGGTCGTCGCGGGTCACGTAGTAGCGCGAGGGCCGCAGCCCGTTGCGGTCGAGCACGGCGCCGATGACGGTGCCGTCGGTGAACGCGATGGAGGCGGGACCGTCCCACGGCTCCATCAGCGACGAGTGATAGTCATAGAACGCGCGCCGCTCCGGGCTCATGGACTCGTGATGCTGCCAGGGCTCGGGGATCATCATGAGGATCGCGTGCGGCAGCGAGCGGCCGTTCATGACGAGGAACTCGAGCACGTTGTCGAAGGTGGCCGAGTCCGACAGCCC
>Ga0137415_10002916_pt1 | contig 16960 bp, 20 predicted proteins | sample CZODoug3_1_1_16f_FD_183082 | JGI IMG/M metagenome (GOLD analysis project Ga0137415, IMG submission 183082) | Vadose zone soil fungal communities from Angelo Coast Range Reserve, California, USA - CZODoug3_1_1_16fungal (Hybrid Assembly) | ecosystem: Environmental > Terrestrial > Soil > Vadose...
GGGCGGGCGCTTGGCGGTGATCACCTGGACGAGATAGGGGATGACATCCCCGGCGCGCTCGATGAGCACGGTGTCGCCCACGCGCACGTCCTTGCGGTGGATCTCGTCCTCGTTGTGCAGGCTGACGTTGCTCACGGTCACGCCCGACAGCTCCACCGGCTCCAGCTCGGCGGCCGGAGTGAGCGCGCCCGTCTTGCCGACATTGATGGTGATCGCCTTGACGGTGGTGGTCGCCTGGCGCGCCGCGAACTTGAAGGCGATGGCCCAGCGCGGGTGATGGGCGGTGGCGCCGAGGCGACGCTGCTGCTCGAGGTCGTTGACCTTGACCACGGCGCCGTCGGCCTCGTAGTCGAGCTGGTCCCGCTCGGCCTCGAGGCGCTGGCCATAGGCGACGACCGCCTCGATATCCGGACAGCGCTCCGAGCGCGGATTGACGGGGAAGCCGCTCTTCTTGAGCGCCTGGAGCCGCTCCCAGTGGGTGTCGAAGAGAGGCGGCTCGAGAACGCTCACGTGGTAGAGGAAGATCTCCAGAGGCCGGGTGGCCGTGATCGCGGGGTCCTTTTGCCTCACCGCGCCCGCGGCGGCATTGCGCGGATTCGCGAAGGTGGCTTCGCCCGCCTCTTCCAGGCGGGCGTTCAGCTTGGCGAAGGCGCCGCGGGGCATGTAGACCTCGCCGCGGACCTCGAGCCGCTTGGCGTCCTCGAGGGGGCCGTGGAGCGTGGGCGGGATGGTCTTGATGGTGCGCAGGTTCTGGGTCACGTCTTCGCCGATGCGCCCGTCCCCGCGCGTGGCTCCGCGGACGAACCGTCCCCGCTCGTAGAGGAGGGCGACCCCGAGGCCGTCGATCTTCGGCTCGCAGACGAAGTCGAGCTTGGCCTGGGGGCCGGCCCGACGGAGGCGCGCCTCGAACTCGCGAAGGTCGTCGGGCGACATCGCGTTGTCGAGGGAGAGCATGGCGGTCAGATGCTCGACGGGCGCGAAGGCCTCCTGGCGTCGGCCGCTCGGACTCTGGGTGGGGCTGTCCGCCGTGATCAGCTCGGGGTGCGCTTCCTCGAGGGCGCGGAGCTCCTTCCACAGCCGATCGTACTCGGCGTCCGTGATCTCCGGGCGGTTCTCGGCGTAATAGAGGTAGTTGTGGCGGTGGATCGCCTCGCGGAGGGCCTCGATGCGCTCCGCGGCATCGGCCGGTGTGGTCATGATGGGCTCAGGATAGCACCGGCATCGGCGGCGCGCTCGGCCGGTCGAGGCCCGCGTGACGTCCGAGTCTGCTAATCTTGGTGCGCTGTGCGACGCGCGCTCGCTCTTCTCGTCCTCATCGTGGCCGCCGGCTGTGTGTGGGCCGGCTCCTCGCGCGATGTCCTCCGGGAGATCGTGCTGGAATGCCTGGATCCGGCGGAGCCTCGCTACTGCGCGCGATGCCGCTGGCCCCAGGCGGGGACGTGCGACCTCGAGTACCCGTGCGCGCGCACCACGGAGATCTGGGCCCAGACCCAGGAGTACGTGGCCATTCGCGACATCAAGATGTGCGGGTGCCCGGCTGGATTCGTCCACGGCCTCGCCATGCCGCGCTATCCCGTCTCCGGCGTGGAGGATTGGCGCCGGCCGGATGGCATCTGGCGCTTCGGATGGGAGGCGGCCCGCTCCCGCATCCGCGACGAGGTGGAGATTGCGCTCGTCGTGAACCCGCCCGCCCTCCGCACCCAGGACCAGCTCCACCTTCACCTGGTGCGGCTCCTTCCGAACGCGCGGCCCCGCGTCGACGCGCTCAAGCCCGCCCGGGCCGACCGGCTCGAGGAAGTCTGGCTCGTGGCCGGGCGTCATGCGGCCGGGCGCGGGCTCAATGCCTACGGCATCATCGTGATCCTGGCTCCCGACGGCGGCTGGCTCGTGGCCGCGGACGCCAGGAGCCCGGAGTCCGAGTACACGGCCGGACGCTGCGGGAGCTGACCCCGCCTACTTCGCGAGCGCCTTCTGCTTCGCTTCGCTTATGAGGGTGGTCACGCGATCGCGATCCTCTCCAGGTGGCGCCAGGGCCACGAAGCGCTGCCAAGCCTTGATGGCCCCGGCATAGTCACGCTTGACCTCGTAGAGGACCTGGCCCCGGTAGAGGAGCGCCGGGGCGTAGTCCGGGTTTATCTTGAGCGCCTTGTCGAAGGTCTCGAGCGCAGCATCGGCATGTCCGCCCATGGCCACGATGAGGGCCAGGTGGGTCATGGCGTCGACGTTGCGCTCGTCGCGCCTCAGCACGGCCTGGTAAGCCGCGATCGCCTCCTGGTACCGCCCTTCCATCAAGCTCTGTCGCGCCGCGCTCAGCATTCCCGCCAGCATCTCGGGCGGGATCGCTTTCATCGGCGCGCCGGACTTGCCCTGGAGCAGCGGCCCGGGATCCGGGCTCGCGAGCACGGGCAGGCGGCTCTCGGGCGGAATCATGGTCTCCGCGGGCGTCGTGTAGCGGCTGACTCCGACGCCGAGCCCGATGCCCAGGGCGAGCATGGCCAAGCCGCCCACGGTGAGGGTCGTCGGGCGCCGCGTCCATGGGGCGGGCCCGACGGGCTCGGGCGCGGGTGCCGGCGGCGTGATCACCGGCCCCATGGCGTCGAGCCGGGCGATGACCTCGGCGGCGCGGCCTTCGTACCTGTCACGGAGCGAGTGATAGTCGTCGTCGGAGAGCGAACCCGTCTCGTGATCGAAGTCGAGCTCGGCGAGGGCCTGATAGATGGAGGCCTTCTCTTCCTCGAGCTCCAGCCTGTCGTCGAAGCGCGGTGAGGCGCTGGCGAGCCGCCCGCGGCCACGCGCGAGCGGCCAGAGAACGATCGCGAGCGCGGGCAGGCCGATGGCGAGGATGGCGATCCACTGCGCCGCCGTCACGGGCGCGGCCCCCCGGACATCTCGCGCCTGATTCGCTCCCGCATCGCGGGGTCCACCGGCGTCGGGGGGACGGCCGCGGGCTTCCGGCTCCAGCGTCTCAGGACGACCGCCACGAGGACGAGCCCGGCCCCGAGCCCGACGAAGGGAACCACCCACACGAGGAGATTGAAACCCTCCTTCGGGGGCGAGAGCAGGATCCACTGACCGTACTTCTGGACGAAGTACGCGCGCACCTGCTCCGGGCTCTCGCCGGCCGCGAGGCGCTCGCGGATGATCTGTCGCATCTGGTTGGCCGTCTCCGAGGGCGAATCGGCCACCGAGAGGTTCTGGCACACCACGCAGCGGAGCTGGGCGGCCACGTCGTGGACGACGCGCTCGTCGACCGGCGAGGCCGCCCCCGCGATTCCGGTGAGCGCCGTGGAGACGGCGAGAACGGTAAGGAGAACCCGGATCACGAGGGCTCCTCGAGGAGCGAGTCCAGTCGCTGGCGCGCGGCCTCGTCGGTCAGGGCGCCCACGTGCTTGAAGCGGACCCGACCGCGCCGATCGATGAAGAAGGTCTCCGGCACTCCGTACACTCCATAGTCCACCGCGACATGGCCCTTGGGGTCGGGGGCGTTCGGGAAGGAGTGACCGAATCGGGCCAGGAATTTTCTCGCCGGCTCCTCGGTGTCCTGCACGTTGACGCCGACCACCATCACGCCCTTGTCTCTGTACGCCTGCCACGCGCGCTCGAGGGCCGGCGCCTCGTCATAGCAGGCGGGGATGCACCACGAGGCCCAGAAGTTGAGGAGCACGATCTTGCCGCGCAGGTCCTCGAGGGCGAGGGGCGCCCTGTCGAAGGTGGTGAGGGCGAAGGGAGCGGCCGCCCGGCCCAGGAGCGGCGAGGGAATCTCGCGCGGATTGGTCCAGAAGCCATAGGCGAGAAGCGCCAGCACCGGCAGGACCGCGGCCGGGATGGCCCAGCGCAGCCAGCCTCGCCTCACGCGGGCTTCCGGTGATCCGGCAGGATGGCGAGGGCCGCTCCCAGCGTGAGCACCAGTCCACCGATCCAGAGCCAGGATACCAAGCGGTTGACCTGGAGCTTGACGGTGGCCCGGGAGCCGTCGCGGGCGAAGTCGCCCAGGACCAGATAGACGTCCTCGACCCAGCCCAGGCGATAGTCCACGGCGGCGATCGGCGTCTGTTCCTGCGGGTAGAACTTGCGTGCCGGCCGAAGCTCAGCAAAGCTCGAGCGTCCCGTGGTCATGGTGAAGGCGCCCGTGACCTTGAAGTGGTTCGATTCCTCCGAGGCGGAGAGCCCGTCGAAGCGCACGCGATAGCCAGCGAGCTCGACGGACTGGCCCTTCTCCAGCGTGGTCTCCGTCTGCAGCGACCAGGCCTGCGATCCCGCCACCCCGAGCGCGATGACGAGGATGCCCAGGTGGACGACGAAGCCGCCATAGCGCCGGTTCTGCCTGAGCAAGAGTCCCCACGTGGCGGCGCTCCACCCATCGCCGCTCCGCCGGCGCGCGCGGACGGCGCGGCCATAGTCGAGCGTGATGGTGCCGGCGACGAAGACCACGAGGGCCATGGCCGTGAGCACGAGGACATTGCCCACGCCGAAGAGTCTCAGCACGGCCGCGGCCACGATCCCGGCCAGGACCGGCTTGAGGAAGTTGCGCTTGAGGTTCTCGGCGGACGCGCGCCGCCACGCGATGAGCGGGCCCACCCCCATGAGAAAGAGGAGGGCCAGGAAGATGGGGATGTTCACGAGGTTGAAGAAAGGCGCGCCCACGCTGACCTTGACGCCGCGCGCGGCCTCGGAGAGCAGCGGGAAGACCGTCCCGAAGAAGACGGTGAAGGTGGCGGCGATCAGGAAGAGGTTGTTCAGGAGAAAGACCGACTCGCGCGAGACCGCCGAGTCGAGCTCGCCCTGTGCCCGCAGATGATCCGTGCGCCACGCGAGGAGGGAAAAGGCGCCGAGGAGGGCCAGGGCCAGGAAGGCCAGGAAGAAGACGCCGATGGAGCCCTGGGTGAAGGAGTGAACGGACCCGATGATGCCCGAGCGCGTGAGGAATGTCCCGAACAGGGTGAGGCCGAAGGTCAGGATGATCAGGGTCAGGTTCCAGAGCTTGAGCATGCGCCGGCGCTCCTGGATCATCACCGAGTGCAGGAACGCCGTGCCCGTGAGCCAGGGCATGAAGGCCGCGTTCTCCACGGGATCCCAGGCCCAGTAGCCGCCCCAGCCGAGCACGTGGTAGCTCCACCACCCGCCGATGAGGAGGCCGAGGGAGAGGAAGTACCAGGCCACGATCGTCCAGCGCCGCGTGATGGTGATCCACTCGTCCCCGGTGCGTCCCACGATGAGCGCGGCCATGGCGAAGGCGAAGGGGACGCTGAACCCCGTGAAGCCGAGGTAGAGCGCCACGGGGTGCGTGATCATCCCGGAATCCTCGAGGAGCGGATTGAGCCCCCGCCCATCGGGCGGGATGGGCGACAGGCGCTCGAAGGGCGGGGCGGGGATGCTCATCACGAGGAGAAAGAAGGCGAGGATGCCCAGCATGACCGAGAGGACCCAGGGATACAGCTCGGGCTGCCGGCGCCGGTAGCGGACGACCACGATCAGCGTGTAGATCGAGAGCATCCACGCCCAGAGCACGATGGAGCCCTCGAGGGCGCCCCAGAGCGCGGTGATGCGGTAGTAGAAGGGCGTGCCGCGATTCGTGTTCATGGCCACGTAGCGCACGGAGAAGTCGAAGGTCAGGAAGGCGTAGAGCATGAGCGCCATACAGGCGGTGATGAGGATCCAGATGCCGACGGCGGCCCGTTCGCTCGTGCGCAGCCAGTCGGCGCGGCCCGTCCGGACGCCGATCACGCCGGCCATCGCCCCGTAGAGCGCCAGCACGAACCCGACCACCGTCGCCGCGTAGCCCAGCTCCGCGATCACTTGTCCTTGCCTCGGAGTGACTTCAACAGCTCCTTGTAGCCGGGGTCGGCGCCGTCATGAGGCGCCTTGTACTCCTCCGAGTGCTTGGCCAGGATGAGCGAGGCCTGGAAATATCCCCCGCGCGCCCAGGCGCCCTCGACCACGGCGCCCCGACCCTCGGCGAAGAGATCCGGGGGAGCGCCGCGGTGCCTGACCGGGACCTGGGCCTTGCCGTCCGAAAGCGTGAAGGAGAGGGCGAGGCTCTTGGCGTCCCACGTGAGCGAGCCCGGCAGCACGAGCCCGCCGAGCCTGTAGGTCTTGTTGGCCACGGGCGCGGCCAGGAGCTCGCTCGGCGTCACGAAGTAGACCACGGATTGCGTCACGCCGGACCAGATCAAGTAGCCGAGGGCGGCGACGATGACGAGCCCACCGGCCACGAACTTCCGCTGCGTGCTCATTCACTTCCGCCCGGGCCGGCGAGGCTCTTTGCGCGGCGAGCGAGGCGACGCCAGTAGGCGCCGAGCGCGATCACAGCCAGGCCATAGGCCGCGAAGACATACCCCCAGTTATCCGGCATGGGACTCCTCGAGCCGGGCGATCTCGGCCCGACGCGCGAGGAAGTAGAGGAAAAGGAGGGTGAAGGCGATCCAGTTGACGAGCAGGGTGAGGGCGATGGGCGCGGCAATGGGCGAAGGCTCGGGCCCGAGAATGGTGGACGGCTGGTGAAGGGCGCGCCACCACTTCACGGAAAAATGCACGATGGGGATGTTCGCGGCGCCCAGGATGCCGACCACGGCCGCGTAGCGAGCCCGCCGATCGGGCTCGTCCACCATCCCGCGCAGAAGCAGGTAGCCGACATAGACCAGGAAGAGGACGGCCGTCGACGTCAATCGCGCGTCCCACGTCCACCACGTCCCCCAGGTCGGCTTGCCCCAGATGGAGCCGGACACGATGGTGAGGCCCGTGAAGAGGACGCCGGGCTCCGCCGCGGCCACGGCGAGGCGGTCCCAGCCCATGCGGCGCGTGAAGAGATAGCCGAGGCTGCCCACGAAGACGAGCGCGAAGGCGAGATAGGCCGTGAGCACGGCCGGCACATGCAGGTACATGATGCGCTGGACGTTCCCCTGCACGGCCTCACGCGGCGCGTAGCCGAAGGCGGCGCCGAGCCCCGCGATGAGCGCCAGGGCAGTCAGCCATCGGAGCGCGCGCGTCATGCCTTCTCCTCGCGCAGCGCGCGCTCAGTTTGGGGCAGCTCTGGTTTCACGGGGTTCGCCGGCATCCGGTCTCCTTCACGAGCGGGGTCAACGGGACGCCATCGAGTGTAGAGGCAGGATGTAGGCTCGTCAACGGTGCGGCCACGCGTCCTTACGCGCCCTCGAGGACGAACTCGAAGGTGAGGAGGCCGACCACGAGATAGACCACGTCGGCGGCGGCCAGGAGCTTGAGCCACTGCGCGGCCTCGGCGAGCGGCTGCCCGGCCAGGACGATCTCCGTCGCGCTCACCGCGCCCAGGAGCACCGGTACCTGGGCGGGCAGGAGGAGGACGGGAAAGAGCAGCTCGCGCGCACGCACCTGGGCGGTGATGGCGCCGAAGAGCGTACCCACGGTGGCGAGGCCGAGGGTGCCGAGGGCCAGCACCACGACGAGCCGCGGCAGCACACCGGTGAGGTCGAGGCCGAAGAAGACCGTGAAGAGCACCAGCAGCGTCGCCTCGACCACGGCCATCACCAGGATATTGCCGGCCAGCTTGCCCAGGTAGATGGCCGACTTGTCGCCGGGCGTGAGGACGAGCCCCTCCCAGCAGTCGTTCTCTCTCTCGACGAGGAACGTCCGCCCGAGCCCGAGGACGCCCGCCAGGATGAAGCCCAGCCAGAGCAGCCCGGGCAGCGCGGTCTCCACGCGCGCGCGCTCCGGCCCGAGGGCGAACTGGAAGATGAAGAGGAGCAGGACCGAGAAAAAGAGCAAGGCGTTGAGACTCTCCTTGCTGCGCCGCTCGGTCAGCACGTCCTTCCAGACCACGATCCCGGCCCGCCGGAGGTAGGCGCTCACGGCGCAGACCCCGGGCCCAGGGCGAGGTCATCGTACAGGCGATGGAGATCCTCGCGGCCGAGCTCGGCGGCGGGGCGATCGAGGACGACCCGGCCACCCGAGAGAATGGCCACGCGATCACCGACGCCGAGGCCCGCGTCGAAGCTGTGGGTGGCCACGACGAAGGCCCCGCCGCGGCTCTTGAAGCCCAGGAGAAACTCGGCCAGCCACTTTCTCCCCGCGCGGTCGAGCCCCGTGAACGGCTCGTCCAGGAGGAGAAGGCGCGCCCGGCCGAGGAGCACGCGGGCGAGGGCCAGGCGGCGCTTCATGCCCGCGGAAAAGGTGCGGGCCCGCTGCTCGGCCGAGGCGCCGAGGTCGACCGCCTCGAGAGCCGCCCGCAACGTGGCGGGCTCGGCGGCCTGCCCGCCCATCACCGCCCAGAACCGCAAGTTCTCGAGCGCGGTCAGATCCTCGTAGACCCAGGCGCCGTGGCCGACCATGCCGATGGCGGCCCGCGCCGTTTCGGGCTCGCGCACGGGATCGACTCCGGCGACGAGGAGCGCGCCCGAGGTCGGACGCAGCAGCGTGGCCAGGATGCGGAGAAGCGTCGTCTTGCCTGCGCCGTTCGACCCGAGGAGGGTCAGCCCCTGGCCGGCCGCGAGATCAAGGGACACGTCGTCGAGAACACGAGTCGCGCCGTACATCTTGCGGAGACGCTGGGCCTGGATCATGCGGCGGGAGCGGGTCGGCCGGGGCGGGCTCCCCGTCCCGAGTGGATCAGAGCTTCATCGCCTGGAGGCGGGCGATTCGCTCCTCGATGGGCGGGTGGGTGGAGAAGAGCGAGGCGAGCCCGCCCGAGGTCAGCGGGTTGACGATGAAGAGGTGCGCGGTGGCCGGCGAGGCGGGGAGGGGATTCTGCTGCGAGGCAGTCTCGAGCTTCTCGAGCGCGTGGGCCAGCCCCGAGGCTTTGCCCACGAGCCGAGCGCCCGACGCATCCGCTTCGTACTCGCGTGAGCGGGAGATCGCCATCTGGATGAGCAGGGCCGCGAAGGGCGCCAGGATGGCCATGATGAGCACGCCGATCATGCCGAGGCCCCCGCCGCCGCCCTCCTCGTCATCGCGCCGCCCTCCGCCGAACATCGCCCCCCACTGCGCCATCTGCCCCAGATAGGTGATGGCCCCTGCCAGGGTGGCCGCGATGGTCATGGTCAGCGTGTCGCGGTTCTTGACGTGGGAGAGCTCGTGGGCGAGCACGCCCTTGAGCTCCTCCTCGCTCATGATGCGCAGGATGCCTTCCGTCACCGCCACCGCGGCGTGCGAGGGGTTGCGTCCGGTCGCGAAGGCATTGGGTGAGTCGTCGGGGATCAGGTAAATCGGCGGCACGGGGATCTGCGCCTTGGCCGCGAGCTCACGGACGATGCGGTAGAGAGCAGGTGCCTGCGCCTCGTCGACAGGCTGGGCGCCGTACATGGACAGCACGATCTTGTCGGAGAACCAGTAGCTGCCGACATTCATGACGAGGGCCAGGATGAAGGCGATGGTCATGCCCTGCTGGCCGCCCAGAGCTCCGCCGACGAGCACGAGCAGGCACGTGAGGACGATCAGGAGGAAGCCGGTCTTGATCAGGTTTGCCATTGCGGGGGGCCTCCAGCTCGAATGCTAGCAGCCGACTGTAACACCGTCAAGCAAGCGGGCCGGCCGCGCGACGCCGGCGGGCGGTCGCGCGCGGCTCGAGGCCGACCCAGCGGATGCCACGCACGCCCGCGAAGCGTCGGGCCATCACCTCGAGCGCGTCGGGATTGTCGTCGATCAAGATGAACCGGCGATCCGTCTCGAGACAGGCTGCCCCCGTCGTTCCGCTGCCCGCGAAGAAGTCGAGCACGACGTCGCCGGGCCGAGAGGAAGCCTGGACGATGCGCCGCAGGATGCCCAGCGGCTTCTGGGTGGGATAGCCCGTACGCTCGCGCCCCTGGGTGGGCACGATGGTGTGCCACCACGTGTCGGTGGGCAGCTTGCCCCGCGCCGCCTTGTCGGGGCCGACCAGCCCCGGGGCCATGTAGGGAATGCGCTCGACGGCCTCGCGGTCGAAGACGTAGCGGGCGGGGTTCTTGACGTAGACCAGGATGTTGTCGTGCTTGGGCGGCCAGCGTCGCGACGGGCGGCCGCCGTAGTCGTAGGCCCAGACGATCTCGTTGAGAAAGCACTCACGCCCGAATATCCGGTCGAGGAGCACCTTGCAGTAGTGGACCTCGCGGTAGTCCAGGTGGATATAGAGCGTGCCATCGGCGGCGAGCACCCGATGCGCCTCGCGCAGCCGCGGCTCGAGGAAGGCAGGATAGTCGTGGAAGGCGTCGGGAAAGGCCCGCGAGCCCATCTTGACGGTCTGGTAGCGCTGTCCCTGGAAGCCGACCCGATCCCCCGAGGCGCTCCGCACCGTCTTGATCCGCGTGTGGGACTGGGGCTTGCCCGTATTGAACGGCGGGTCGATATAGACGAGGGTGACGGCGCCGTCAGGCACGTGGCGGCGGAGGATGTCGAGGTTATCGCCGTGATAAATGGTGTGCACAGCCCGATCAGTATAGGGCGGTGCGCCGCTTCTGGCCGTATGCTGGGAGGGGAGGGGGGCCTTTGAGGTTGACAATCGGGACGGGCCGCCCGTAAACTGACCCGGTTTTACGGAAATCTACAAATTCTGTCGAGGGTTAGCGAGACTCAGCCATGGTCATCAAGGTATCCGAAATTCCCGAGGAAGGCATACAGATCGAGGGCGTCTCGGCCTTTCCGGAGCCGTTCCAGGACCGATCCTGGCGGCTCGAGGACCTCGACCTCGCCATCTCCAGGGATGGCGACACGGTCTTCGTGGACGGTCGGCTCGACGCGCGCATGCCCCAGGTATGCTCGCGCTGCCTCGAGCCGTACGAGGCGAGGGTCGAGGCCGATGTCCACACGCGCTTCGTCCCCAGCCCCGGTCGCGGGGAGGAGCGGGAGCTCGGCGCCGACGATCTCGAGAGCGACGTTTACGACCATGACCAGATCGATCTCGACGCGCTGCTCGAGACCGAGGCTGCCCTCGGGCTGCCCATGAAGCCCCTCTGCCGCGAGGATTGCAAGGGACTGTGCCCGTCTTGTGGCGTCAACCGGAACGCGGTGGCCTGCGCCTGCGCGCCCGCCACCGGGGATCCGCGCTGGGCCGCGCTCAAGACGCTCGCGGATCGACTGCATCGATAACGTGCCCGGCCGGCCCGTCCGGCCCGGCTCCAAGGAGCCATCACGCCATGCCGCTGCCGAAACGAAGACATTCCAAGACCCGCGGGCGCAAGCGCCGCACCCACTACAAGATGGCCGTGCCCACGCGGTCCATCTGTCCGCAGTGCCGGGAAGTGAAGCTGCCCCACCAGATCTGCCTGAAGTGCGGCTACTACAAGGGCCGGGAAGTCATCGCGATCGAGGGCGAGTAGCTTCGACGCCAGAGAACCGCGGCCGATGAAGATCGCGGTGGACGCCATGGGCGGCGACTTCGGTCCCGCCGTCGTGGTCGAGGGCGCCGTCGCGGCAGCCCGCGAGTTCGGGCTCGCCTCGGTGCTCGTCGGCGACAAGGCCGCCGTCGAGCGCGAGATCGTGCGTCTCAAGGCGCAGGAGCTGCCCGTTTCCGTCCGCCACGCCAGCCAGGTGGTCGGGATGGCCGAGCCGCCTTCCCACGCCCTCCGCCGCAAGCGCGACTCGTCGCTCCGCGTGGCCGCCGAGCTCTGCAAGTCGGGGGAGTGCGATGCCCTGGTATCGGCGGGAAATACCGGGGCGGCCATGGCCATCGGGATGTTCGTGCTCGGCGTCCTCCCCGGCGTGGACCGCCCCGCCATCGCCGCCGCCCTCCCGAGCCTCGCGGGCTATACCATCCTGATCGACGCCGGCGCCAACGTCGATCCCAAGCCTCGCCATCTCTTCCAGTTCGCCATCATGGGGCACGTGTACTCGCGTGACATCGTCGGCAAGGACAACCCGCGGGTGGGGCTGCTCTCCGTGGGCGAGGAAGAGGGCAAGGGCAACGAGCTGACCCGCGAGGCGTTCGACGAGCTGCGCACCTCCTCCCTCAACTTCATCGGGAACATCGAGGGGCGCGACATCTACAACGGCCGCTGCGACGTCGTGGTCACCGACGGCTTCACGGGCAATGTCTGCCTCAAGGTCTCCGAGAGCCTGGCCGAGATGCTCACGGCCATGATCCGCGAGGAGCTGGGGCGTAACGTCTTCTCCCTGGCCGGGGCCGCCCTCTCCCGGCGGGCCTTCGAGCGGATGAAGCGCCGCGTGGACTACACGGAGATGGGCGGGGCGCCGCTTCTCGGCATCAACGGCGCCTCCATCATCTGTCACGGCGCCTCCCCGGTGAAGGCGATCAAGAACGCGGTGCGCGTGGCGGCGGAGTGGGTCAAGAACGGCGTGAACGAGCACATCAAGACCGCCCTCGAGGCCGAGGTGGAGCTGGCCGAGGGACGGGAAGGAGGTCGTGAATGACCCGAGCGCGGATCATCGGTGTCGGCGCGTACGCTCCGAAGCGCATCCTGACCAACGAGGAGCTGGAGCGGATGGTGGAGACGTCGGACGAATGGATCGTCCAGCGCACGGGCATCCGCGAGCGCCGCATCGCCGACGAGAGCGAGGCGACCTCGGACCTCGCCCTCAAGGCCGCCCAGCAGGCCCTCGAGCGCGCCGGGGTGGAGCCGCGGGAGATCGACCTCATCGTGGTCGGGACGACGACGGGCGACATGGCCTTCCCCACCACCGCGAACATCGTTCAGCACCAGCTCGGCTGCCGCAACGCGGGCTCCATGGACGTCTACGCCGCCTGCTCGGGCTCGATCTACAGCCTCTCCGTCGGCTCGCAGTACATCGAGAGCGGCAAGTACCGGACTGTGCTCTGCATCGGGGCTGAATGTCTCTCGCGCATCGTGGACTACACGGACCGTGGCACGTGCATCCTGCTCGCCGACGCGGCGGGGGCGGCGGTGCTGCGCGCCTCCGACGGGGAGGCGGGCATCCTCGACACCGATCTCTACTCCGACGGGCGCTACGGCGAGCTGCTCATCCAGCCCGCGGGCGGCTCCCGTTACCCCGCCACCCACGAGACCGTGGACAAGCGGATGCACTTTTGCAGGATGAAGGGGAACGAGGTCTTCAAGGTCGCCGTGCGGATGTTCGGCGACTGCGCGGAGCGTATCCTGTCGCGAAACGGCATCACGGCCGACGACCTTGCCCTCTTCATCCCGCACCAGGCCAACCTGCGCATCATCGAGGCGGCCGTGAGACGGCTCAAGGTGCCCATGGAGCGGGTGATCGTCAACGTGGACCGCTACGGAAATACGGGCGCGGCGTCGGTCTACGTGGCGCTCGAGGAAGCCCTGGCCCTCGGCCGGATCAAGCCGGGGGATCTGGTCTTGATGGCGGCCTTCGGGGGCGGCTTCACGTGGGGCGCCGCCCTGCTTCGCTGGTAGGCACGGCGTGAAGATCGCCTTTCTCTTTCCCGGGCAGGGATCCCAGGCCGTGGGCATGGGGCGGGGCCTCGCGGAGTCCTCGGTCGCCGCCGCCGCGGTGTGGAAGAAGGCCGACGAGGCGCTGGGCTTTTCCCTCTCCCGCCTCTGCTTCGAGGGGCCGGCAGACGCCCTCGAGCTCACGGCCAATACCCAGCCGGCCGTCCTCGCGGCCAGCGTGGCCGCGGCCGCCGCCCTCCACGAGCGCGGCATCCAGCCCGATCTGGCCGCCGGCCACAGCCTGGGCGAGTACTCGGCCCTCGTGGTGACGGGAGCCCTCGGCTTCGTCGATGCCGTGCGGCTCGTCCGCCGGCGCGGCGAGTTCATGCAGGAGGCCGTCCCTGTGGGCACCGGCGCGATGGCCGCGCTCCTCGGCCTCGAGCTGCCCGCGGCCGAGCAGGCCTGCGCCGAGGCTGCGCGGGGCGAGGTGGTGAGCGTGGCCAACATGAACTCGCCGGGCCAGATCGTCATCGCGGGGCACAAGAGCGCCGTCGAGCGAGCCGTCAAGGTCGCCGCCGGCCTCGGCGCCAAGAAGAGCATGCTCTTGCCGGTGAGCGCGCCCTTTCACTGTGCCCTCATGAGCCCGGCCGCCGATCGCCTCGCGGCCGAGCTCGAGTCGATGGCCGTCCAGGCGCCCCGGGTGCCGGTCTTTCGCAATGTGGACGCGAAGGCCACCACCCGCGCCCAGGACGTCAAGCCGTTCTTGATCCGCCAGGTCGCCAGTCCCGTCCGATGGACGGAGTGCCTCGAGGCCCTTGCGGGCGCCGGGGCGACCTTCTGGTTCGAAGTGGGGCCGGGGAGGGTGCTCATGGGGCTCCTCAAGCGCACCATCGACGGAGCCCGCGGCCACGCCGTGGAGGATACCGAGTCGCTCGAGAAGGCGGCGACGGCGCTCGCGGGCGGAGCGGTGGCGTGACCGACGGCAAGGCGCTGGCCGGCCGCTCGGCCATCATCACCGGCGGCACCCGCGGCATCGGCCTCGCCATCGCCCGTTTGCTGGCGGAGGACGGCGCCTCCGTGGTAGTCTCTGGCCGCGACGCGGCCCGGGTCGACGCGGCGGCCAAGGAAATCGAGACGTTGGGTGGCGCCGCGCTGGGGATCGTGGCGGACCAGTCCAAGCGCGAAGACTGCGAGCGGCTCGTCGAGGCAGCCAAGGAGGGCTTCGGACGCCTCGACGTGCTGATCAACAACGCGGGGATCACGCGAGACCAGTTGCTGGTGCGCATGAAGGATGACGACTGGGACCAGGTGATGGACACCAACCTCCGCGGCGTGTTCCTGATGACGCGGGCGGGCGCGAAAGTCATGATGCGGCAGAAGAGCGGGCGCATCATCAATATGACCTCGACGGCCGGAGCCATGGGCAATGCGGGCCAGGCCAACTACTCCGCGGCCAAGGCGGGCGTCATCGGTCTCACGAAGTCGGCGGCGCGCGAGCTCGCGCACTGGAATATCCAGGTCAATGCGGTGGCCCCGGGCCTCATCGAGACCGACATGACGGCGGGGATATCCGACGATGCCCGCGAGGGCCTGCTCCGGCAGGTCCCGCTCAAGCGGATGGGCGCGGCGCGGGAGGTGGCGGAGGTGGTACGATTCCTGGCCGGCGACGGGGCCGCGTACGTCACGGGCCAGATCATCCACGTCAACGGGGGCCTGTACATGTAGGGGCGCACCCCGTGGACACGGGATCGGTCGTGTGAGTTCAATACACTCGGGTAGTCGGGAGGTGTGCATGGCAAAGCCGGTCGAAGAGCGCGTCAAGGAAATCATCGTCGAGCAGCTCGGGGTCGAGGAGGACGAGGTCAATCCCAACGCGAAGTTCATCGAGGACCTGGGCGCCGACTCGCTGGACACGGTGGAGCTCGTGATGGCTTTCGAGGAAGAGTTCGACCTCGAGATCCCCGACGAGGACGCCGAGAAGATCACGACGGTCGGAGACGCGATCAGCTACATCAAGGAAAACCAGTAGCCGGGGTCCGGCTTCACCCATGGCCATGGACAAGCGTCGCGTCGTGATGACCGGAGTGGGGGCGGTCACTCCCGTCGGAAACACGGCCGAGGAGTTCTGGGCTGCGCTCCTGGAGGGGCGTTCGGGCATCGGTGCCATCACCCGATTCGACACCACCGGCTATGCCACGCGCATTGCCGGCGAGGTCAAGGGGTTCGACCCCCTCAAGTACATCGACAAGAAGGACGACCGCAAGTTCGACCGCTTCCTCAAGTATGCCGTGGCCTGCGCGGCGATGGCGGTGGAGGACGCGGGGATCCAGACGGACCGCGTCGACGCCTCCCGCTTCGGGGTGCTCGTGGGCTCGGGCATCGGGGGCCTCGAGACCCTGCTCGAGAACTTCGAGACGCTCCGCACCAAGGGGCCGGACCGCGTCTCGCCCTTCTTCATCCCCATGATCATCATCAACATGGCCTCCGGGGTGATCGCCATGCGATTCGGCGCCAAGGGGCCGAACTCGTCCGTGGTGACGGCCTGCGCCACGGGGAACCACGCCATCGGCGAGGCCATGCGAATCATCGAGCGTGGCGATGCCGACGTGATGATCGCCGGCGGCTCGGAGGCCATCATCGTTCCCCTCACCATCGCGGGCTTCTCGCAGATGAAGGCCATGTCCACGCGCAATGACGAGCCGACGAAGGCGTCCCGGCCCTTCGATGCCGGGCGGGACGGCTTCGTGTGCGGTGAGGGTGGCGGGGTGGTGGTGCTGGAGTCCCTCGAGCACGCGCGCCAGCGGGACGCGCGCATCTACGCCGAGATGGTGGGCTACGGCATGACGGGCGACGCCCACCACATGACGGCGCCCGATCCCGAGGGCGACGGCGCCGCGCGGGCCATGGCGGCGGCCCTGCGCGACGGCGGCCTCGAGCCGTCGGCCGTCGGCTACATCAACGCGCACGGGACGTCGACGCCCTACAACGACAAGTTCGAGACCATCGCGATCAAGCGCGTCTTCGGCGAGCACGCGAAAAAGGTGCCGATCTCGTCCACGAAGTCCATGACCGGACACCTCCTGGGCGCCGCCGGCGGCATCGAGGCCATCGCCACCGCCTTCGCCATCCATCACGGGGTCCTTCCCCCCACCATCAACTACGAGACGCCCGACCCCGATTGCGACCTCGACTACATCCCGAATCAGGCGCGCAAGCAGGAGGTCGAGGCCGCCCTCACCAACGCGTTCGGCTTCGGGGGGACCAACGCGACGCTGGCTCTGAAGAAGTTTCACCCGTAGTGCCGGCCGGGGCCGACGCCCTCGGCGCCCTGGGCGCGCGCCTGGGCTTCCGCTTCCGCGACGCCGCCCTCCTCGAGCAGGCCCTCACCCACAGCTCCTACGCCAACGAGCATCCCGGCACGGCGGACAATGGCGCGCTGGCCTTTCTCGGCGACGCCGTGCTCGGGCTCGTGGTCGGCGAGCATCTCTGGCGTCTCCACCCTGGTGCCAGTGAAGGCACACTGACCCCACAGCGCGCCGCTCTCGTCTCGGGCTCCAATCTCGCTCGCTGGGCTGCCGATGTCGGGCTCGGGGCCGTCCTGCGGGTAGGCCGGGGCGAGGGACAGACGGGCGGACGCGAGAAAGAGTCGGTCCTCGCCACCGCCTTTGAAGCCGTCCTGGCCGTCATCTATCTCG
>Ga0137415_10002917_pt1 | contig 16959 bp, 16 predicted proteins | sample CZODoug3_1_1_16f_FD_183082 | JGI IMG/M metagenome (GOLD analysis project Ga0137415, IMG submission 183082) | Vadose zone soil fungal communities from Angelo Coast Range Reserve, California, USA - CZODoug3_1_1_16fungal (Hybrid Assembly) | ecosystem: Environmental > Terrestrial > Soil > Vadose...
GAGAACCTTTTCGACTTCGAGAGTCTGCTTCTTACCGCCGACCTCGACGCTCATGGTCACGGAAGTCTTGCCAACTTTCACGTCACCGATCTTGGCAGCGGGGATTACGTCGATCTTCCGTTTCTTGAAGCTTTTCGTGAGCTCGGCGCTGACGTCGCCGTCTTCGAGCGGGAGAATTCCCGGCAGTGCTTCAATCAGCGTGACCTGCGTGCCGAAAGCGGTGAAGACGTCGGCGAATTCGCAACCGACAGCGCCGGCGCCGATGATCGCCATCGTTTTCGGTGCGGTCTCGAGAATGAGAGCCTCATCGGAGGAGATGACGGTGGTTTTGTTCAGCTCAAGTCCGATCTGCGGCAATCCTTTTACTTTCGATCCCGTCGAGATCACAACTGCTTTTTTCGCCTCGTGTTTCTCTTCTTTGCCGTCAGCCTTCACCGAGACGGAATTCTTGCCCACAATTTTTCCGGTCCCCTTGATCCAGGTGATCTTGTTCTTTTTGAAGAGGTACTCGACGCCCTTGGAGTTCTGGGTGCTTACGGCTCGCGAGCGCTTCATCGCGACACCGTAGTCGAGCTTCACGTCGCCGACGGTGACGCCGAAGTCCGCCGCATGTGAAACTCTGGTGGCGAGCGACGCGGATTCGAGCAGCGCTTTAGCCGGGATGCAGCCCCAGAGGACACAGGTGCCGCCGAGTCCCTCACGCTCGACTACTGCTACGGACATTCCAAGCTGGGCAGCGCGAATGGCGCCCACGTATCCCGCAGGCCCACCGCCAATGAAGATCACGTCGTAACTGGCCATTTCTTTCTTAGGTCGTTTTGAAGTTCAAGTAAATCTAGTCGACGGACTTTCGACTGCGGACTAACCGCTGAGGACTGCGGGCCAACTGCAATTGCGAATCGCAGACTAACTGCGGATTGGGGCACCAACTGCGGATCAAGGGCCTACTACGAAGTGAGTACCAACGACAATTCGCACTGGTCTCATCTTAGTCCGCAGTTCGTAGTTAGTGTCCCAATCCGCAGTTAGTCTGCGGTCCGTAGTAGCAGTTGGCCCGCAGTCCTCAGATGTTAGTCCGCAGCTGTTGACGTGAGTCCTCAAATAATCAAGCTGAGCGGATTTTCGATGTAGCGCCTCACCGTCTGCAGGAATTTGGCTCCGGTGGCTCCGTCGACCACCCGGTGGTCGCAGCTCATCGTGACGCGCATGCGCTGGCGCACTTCAAGCGAGCCATCGATCACCACGGGCTTCTCTTCAACGCCGCCAATTGCAAGGATTCCGACTTCCGGCGGATTGATGATCGCCGTGAACTGATCGATGCCGAACATGCCGAGGTTCGACACCGTGAAGGTGGCGCCGGTGTATTCCTCCGGCATGAGCTTGCGTTCGCGAGCCTTCTTCGCGAGCTCTCGGGCTTTCTCCGAGATCTCCCACAGCGTCAGCCGATCGGCGTCGAACAATACCGGCGTGATGAGTCCATCCTCGACCGCGACCGCCATCGCGACGTGAATTCTGTTGAAGTGGCGAATCTTGTCGGTAAGCCAGTGCGCGTTGACCTCGGGATGCTCCGCGAGGGCGAGCGCGACGGCTTTGATGACGATGTCGTTGAATGAGACCTTGTACTGATCCCCCATTTCCACCAGCTGCGTGCGTAGCTCCGCGGCGCGAGTCGCATCATACTCCGCGGTGAGGAAGAAGGTTGGAATTGGCCCGTTCGACTCGGAGAGCCGTCGCGCGATGGTCTTTCTGATCTGAGTAAGCGGGACGTCCTTGAAGTCACCTTCCGTCGCGAGCCTCTCGGCCGCGGCGGATCGGCCGGAGCCACCCGTCGCCTTGGCGTTCTCGATGTCGCGCTTGACGATGCGGCCGCCCGGTCCGGTACCGTGGATTGCTCCGAGCTGGATGCCTTTCTCGCTGGCGAGTCTTCGCGCCAGCGGCGACGAGCGCTGACGTCCGCCTGGCGCCGACGGCGCACCTGGTTGCGTCGACCCGTTTCCCCGCGGAGCGGCTGGCGCTGCGGGCGGTCTTGGCGGGACGGGACGCGGCTGCGCAGGCGCAGGCGGCGTAACGCTCGGGCCGGCTGCGGCTTTTTGCGGCGGAGGTGCTGAACCTTCACCCTGCGACTGCGTCGGAGACTGGGCCTGCGCGGCCGGCGCCGGCTGGGCTGGTGTCGCGGCAGCTGCCGCCGGCGCGGCCGATCCAACGATGGAATCGATGTTCTCGTCGGGAGCGGCGATCACCGCCAATAGAGTTCCGATGGGAGACGAATCTCCCTCATTCGCCAGACGCTTGCGAAGCACACCGTCGCCGCGAGCGACCAGCTCCATTATGGCCTTGTCGGTCTCGACTTCAGCCAGCACGTCTCCGGCTTTGACCTGATCGCCCTCGTTCTTGGTCCATTTGACGAGGCGGCCTTCCTCCATCGTCGGCGAGAGCGCTTCCATCGTGACTTTCGTGGCCATAGTAGCTCAGTCGAGGTACATAACTTTCTTGACCGCCGCGATCGTCTTGCCGGCGTCAGGCTTTGCCGCTCTTTCAAGATTCTTGGCGTAGGGCATCGGCACGTCTTCCTGGTGCACGCGCAGCACCGGCGCGTCGAGATCGTCAAAACACTCGCGCTGGATGAAATCGACGACCTGTGATCCCATGCCGCAGATCTCCCATCCCTCCTCGAGAACGACGGCTCGATTCGTTTTCTGAACCGAGCGCGCGATCGCCTCCACATCGATGGGACGCACGGTACGGAGATCGACGACGTCGATGTTGATTCCCTCCTTTGCCAAATCGTCAGCCACGCGCATGGCGACCAACGCCATTTTGCCGTGTGTGATCACGGAGCAGTGATCGCCTTCGCGCTTGAGCTCCGCCACACCGAGCGGAACGATGTGCTCACCGTCCGGAACCTCGCCCTTGGTGTTGTAGAGCATCTCGCCTTCGAGGAAGACCACAGGGTTGTCATCGCGGATGGCTGACTTGAGAAGTCCCTTTGCATCGGCCGGTGTGCCGGGCGTGCACACCTTGAGTCCGGGGATGTGCGCGAGCCAGCTCTCCCATGCTTGCGAGTGCTGCGCTCCAAGCTGGAGTGCCGCGCCGTTCGGCCCGCGGAAGACCATCGGCATCTTGTATTGGCCGCCCGACATGTAGAGCATTTTGGCGGCAGCGTTCACCACTTCGTCGAGGGCGAGGAGCGCGAAGTTCCAGGTCATGAACTCGACGATCGGGCGGAGTCCGACCATCGCAGCGCCGACACCCAGACCCGCGAAGCCGAGCTCGGTGATCGGAGTATCGACGATTCGCATGGGGCCGAACTCGTCGAGCAATCCCTTCGAAACCTTGTAAGCGCCGTTGTACTGCGCGACTTCCTCTCCCATGAGGAAGACGCGATCGTCGCGCTGCAGCTCTTCGCGGAGCGCCTGCGTAAGTGCGTCGCGGTAAGTGACTACTGCCATATCAGGAGGTCGTGTCCGTGTAGACGTCGGTGTAGAGCTTTTCGAGCGGCGGCTCGGGGCTGGCATCGGCAAAGTCCCACGCATCCTGAGCGATCGCCTTGGCCTCGTCGTCGATCTTGCTCATCTCGCCCTCGGAGAGCTCGCCCGACTCGTAGATCTTGTTGTGAAGGACGAGGATCGGATCGCGCTTCATGTTCTCCTCGAGCTCGTCCTTGGTGCGGTACGTCCCGCTCACCGCGTCCGACATCGAGTGGCCCATGAAGCGGTAGGTTCTCATCTCGATCAGCGTTGGCCGCTTCTCCTTCCTGGCTCTCTCGATCGCTCGCGCCATGCTCTCGCGCACCGCGAAGACGTCCTGGCCATCGACCGACTCGCCTTCCATTCGATAACCCTTGGCGCGGATGAGCACATCTTCGTTGGCCGTCGAGCGCGAGATCGCGGTCCCCATGCCGTAGCGATTGTTCTCGATGATGAAGATGACGGGGAGATCCCACAACGACGCCAGATTCAAAGCCTCATGAAAAGCGCCGATGTTGACGGCCGCCTCTCCGAAGAAGCAGATGCAAACCTGATTACCGCGGCGATACTTGATCGCGAATCCGACTCCCGCGGCAATCGGAACGTGGCCGCCTACGATGCCGTGTCCGCCGAGGAAGTTGGTCTTGGCATCGAAGATGTGCATGGAGCCGCCCTTGCCGCCCGAGGTTCCTGTGTCGCGGCCAAACAGCTCGGCCATGACTGCTCGCGGGCTGACTCCGCGTGCGAGCGCCTGCCCATGATCGCGGTAGGCGGTGATCACGTAATCATCGGGACGGATCATCGACATCACGCCGGTCGAGATCGCTTCCTGTCCGATGTAGAGGTGCAAGAACCCGCCGATCTTTCCGAGCGCGTACCCTTCGGCGCACCGCTCCTCGAAACGACGTTGGAGGAGCATCGAATGAAGCAGCTCGCGCCTGATCTCCGGCGTCGTTCCAGCGAGCTCACTTGCCGGTGGGGCATCAGCGCCGTTGTCTCTGGGCTCGCCTTTCTCCTTCTGCTTCTGGGCAGGAGCTGGAGGGCGCTTCGCTTCAGTGCTCATACGCCAGCCGCCTGCACCTGCTCCCACGCGTGATAGCTTGAGCGAACGAGCGGACCCGATTCAACGTGCCGGAATCCCATTTCCATTCCAATCTCGTACAACTTTCTGAATTCCTGCGGAGTGTAGTAGCGATCTAACTTGATGTGCGCATCCGACGGGCGAAGGTACTGCCCGAGCGTGAGGATATCGACGTCGACTTCGCGCAGATCGCGCATCACGGCGACGACCTCCTCAATAGTCTCACCCATGCCGAGAATCATACCGGTCTTGGTCGGAATATCGGGCGCGATGCGCTTGGCGTAGCGGAAGATCTCCATCACCCTCGGGTAACGACCTCCCGGCCGCGCTTTCTTGTAGAGTCGAGGCACCGTTTCGGTGTTGTGATTGTAGATCTCGGGTCCTGCATCGAGTACGGTGCGGATGCTGTCCTCGTTGCCTTGAAAATCTGGTACGAGAACTTCGACCGAACAGCCCGGAATCTTCTCGTGAATCTGGCGAATCGTTTCGGCGAATACCCAGGCGCCGAAGTCGGGAAGGTCGTCACGGTCGACCGATGTGATCACGGCATGCTGCAGTCCCATCTCCGAAATCGCCTTCGCGACTCGATAGGGCTCGGCGATGTCGTATTTGGGTGGCCGGCCGTGGGCGACGGCGCAGTAGGCACAGTTGCGGGTGCAGACGTCGCCGAGGATCATGAAGGTGGCGGTGCCATGCTCCCAACACTCGCCGACGTTGGGACAGTGCGCTTCCTCGCACACGGAATGCAGGTCGAGCTCACGCATCAAGTGCTTGAGCCGCATATAGTTGGGGCCGCCCGGCGCCTTCACCTTGAGCCACGATGGTTTGCGCTCGGGCAACGGCTCGGCGCGGTGGCGCCCCATGATCTGATAGAGAGTATCTGGCATCTTTTGGGGCTCGCGGGGGGAGAGGGTCCGTCGAGCCAACGGAATCTACATCAAAAGCGGTCGGCGCGAAATTGTGACAAGTCCCGGCTAAGTGGTGACTCTGTCACGAGATCGGCGATTAAATCCCCCGTCAGGGGGGCCATGAGGACGCCGTTGCGGGAATGACCGCATGCGTAGATGAGCGATGGGTGCTCCGGATCGGGCCCGAGTATAGGCAGCATGTCGGGCGTGACCGGGCGGAGACCCGCCCATGCGTCGGCTTTCGGTGCGAACGCGAGAGCAGGACAAATCTCTTCCGACGCGGCGCGGACTTTTTTCAACCCGGCGGTCGTGGTGTTCGAATCGAAGCCAACGTTTTCCATAGTGGTGCCTCCGATCGTGATATCCCCGCGTGGCACCACGTAGCCGCGAGGTCCGTACGCGACATGACGGAGAGGCGAGGCTGAGTAAGACACGAGCTGCCCGCGCGCCGGCGTTACAGCATGGGCGAATTGCGCTCCGGAGATCCTTGCTGCCCACGCACCGGCGGCGATGACCACGCGATGTGCGGTGAATGCCGCACCCGATTCAGTCCTTACCCTGCACGAGTCTCGCGCCGGGTCGACGGCCACGACGGCGGCACTCACTCTCATGATCCGATGATTGTTCGCGCAGAGTTTTTCGAGGGCCGCGAGCAATACGGTATTGTCGACTGCGCCATCGTCGGGACTGAACATCGCGCCCAGTCCGTGAGATAGCGCGGGCTCGAGGTCCTTCAGCTCCCTGGCGCCGATCCAGCGGCTGGTCGGGAGGGCGGTCTTTTTCAGTCCCTTGATTCCTTTATCGCTGAGAGCCACCTGAAGGATGCCGAGTCGATTGAGCGGGACTCTCACGCCCGTTCGGTCGGCGAGAAAATCCACGTACGATGGATACCGATCGCGCGCGGCGATTCCGAAATCGTGGGCTGGCCCGGATGCTCGCTCGACTGATGGTGCCAGCATTCCTGCCGCAGCGGGCGAAGCCTCCCCGGGGCGCCTTTCGCTGATCAAGGTCACGGAGACCTCGCGTTCGGCCAGCTCCGCGGCGATAGCCAGGCCGATCACGCCACCGCCTACTACTATGACCTCGCCGCTCAGCTCTCCGGCCACCCGCATTTGCTCTCGTGAAACAAGCCGGCCGGCTGTATCGTAGGGATAACTGTCACCGTATCGGAGAACGTCATGTTACGCGCCATTTTCATGATCGGCCTATTCGCCATGCTGGGCCTCTTTGCCGTGGGCATGGTGTTCAAGCTTTTCGGCGGACTGGTTGGCCTCACATTCTTCATCGTGGGCCTCGCGATCAAAGTACTTATTGTCGGCGGGTTGCTGTACCTCGGAATCAGAGTTCTCGCGCCCGGAACCGCTGCGCGACTCAGGGATCGGTTCTCGGGGACGAGGCTTACTCGCTACTAGGCTGGGGACTGCAACTGACTGGAACTGGAACTCACCGGGAACTGCAACCGAACAGGCGAGAGGTCCCGGTAGCTAAGTTGTCAGTGATTCAGTTCACGACGCCCGGACTTGCCTCTGTGGCGTAAAGGGCACAGGCAGTTGCTTGTGCCCTTTGCCCATCGAGATAAGTCGGGGCGTAGTGAACTGACAAGCTTGCAGCTCTGCCACTGGGACCTCCCGCCCATTCAGTTGCAGCCTGCATCAACTCTCCAGCGCCTCGACGACCCCCCAGGTGAGAAGAGGGACCATGATTTCATGGTGGCCAGTGATCTCGTAGCCTTTGCCGCTCCCCTGAGTCGGGCGCTGGACCACGTTCACGCGCGGACGGTAGTGGCGCTGCATGTCGAGATCACACGTAGTGAATCCGGTCGGCCTTCCGTCGTTTAGGTTCCGCGCGATCGTCAGCGCTTTCAGGAATACCTCCGGCATTATCACCGCGCTGCCGAGGTTGAGGACCACTCCCCCCTCGTGTAACGCGGGAAGGGACGCGGCGAGCCGACGGAAATCGCGGTGGCTCGTGTCGCCGATCGCCGCGCCATTCGCGGCCGGGTGTTGATGAATGATCTCGGCGCCGATAGCTGCGTGAACCGTGCAGGGGATTCCCAATCGGTACGCGGCTAGCAGCACCGACAGCTCGCCGTTAACCAGCGGAAGGTCTTTGAGCGCACGGGCGAGCGCCTCGCCCATTCCCCAACCGCTTTTCATTCCGATCGTGAAAGCCTGGTTCATGCCGCGACCGGTTTCCTCCGCCATGCCGAAAGTTCCGTCTACGAGTCCCCGGGCGACGTCTTCCGACGTGGCGCCGAAGCGGGCGATCTCGTAATCGTGGATTGCAGCGGAGCCATTCATCGCCAGGTGCGTGATCACTCGGCGATCCATGAGGTCGATGAGAAGCGGCGACAGGCCCGTTTTCACGATGTGGCCGCCGAGCATCACGACCACCGCGCGCTTGTTCCTGGCGGCGGACGCTATCGCGTTCACCACGCGCATGAAATCCCGCGCTACGAGAACATCGGGAAGCGATTTCAGGAACGCGGCGAAGCTGCGGTTGGCTCCTGGCGCAGATGCAAATTCGGCGGCGGCAACTTTGTTGGGGCGCCGCTCGATTGGTACGGTGCGGACCCTCGAGAGATCGACTTCCGCGATCGGCTCGGAAGGCGCGCTTTTGGGCTTCGCCCCTACCCCTTTTGATGGTCGGGGGCGGGGGCCGCTGTTACCGCCTACGGATTTGGCGATGGGAAGTAGGACTTGAGATAGAGATTGAGCGAGCCGAACGACAGCTTCGATTTCAGCTGGAGCATAATGCGCCTGTCGTCGTCCGACAGCCACACTTCCGCGTGCCCGTTCTCGGAAAAGATTCCCTTGGTCTTGATGATGGGCTGAAGTACGATCGCATCAAAGGTCCCGGCGGGAATCTTGATTCTCTCCCTGCGAAGAACCGTTATTCGAACCGGATTCCGATCAGGCCGGAAGTAGCGGTCGAAGGAGTAAGTCTGGCCGACGACGAGCGGAATGGTGCGGAGGAAGTAGAGAAATGATCCGTCATCGAGCGGCTGGCTGACAGACTTCTCTTCCTTCGGCGGTTTCTTCGATGTCTGCACGAAGATGCTGCGCTCCGGATAGATCTCGAACCTCCTCTCGATCTCCTTCCCGCCTTCCTCGAGGTTCTGGACGAAACGAAGGGACGACAGAGTCTCCGCGTCCATCCAGCTTTCGTACACGTCGTTAACGCGGTACAGGAAATTTCCGCCCTGCACCCAGAAAGCGGTGTGCCAAGCGGTCCGGCCGCGAAGGTTGTCGAGCGCGACGACTTCCATGTGCGCGCTTCCGACTCTTAGCGCACCGAACTTCACGTCGTACTCCATACGCTCGCCAGGACCGAAGGGAACGTTCGCCCGCTTCACGGTCGACGCGACGACTGTCGGGGTTGCGGCCGGCATGGGGGTCGATTGCGCCCAGGAGCCAGTCGCTGTTGCGACGGCAAGAATAACCACTTGTGAAATGACAGGGTGCCTCACGTGCCGCCTCCCGCGGGAGCGGCGAGAAGTCTCGCCCTGCGGCTGAATCGAAAGAGATTCAATGCGTCCGCGACGGGGCGGACTCGCGTCTCCCGAGTGCGCACATCGTATCGCGGAGCGAGATCGACGTTCTCGATTCTGCGCGCGAAGCGGCGCGCCTCGAGCAAAAGCTCAATGTTGGCGGCCCATCCGGTGCTTGTAACCGCCGGCTTGTCCCCGAGAGTCTTGAGCAGCTCTCGCAGCACGGAAATGCGATAGAGTCGGAATGTCGTAAAAGGATCCGTTGCGTCGGTTTTGAGGAGACCTGTGCGCTGCATCCAGTCGGCAAAACGGCGGAGTCTCCGGACGGGTGCCGGAGCTTCGGTCATTTCCTGCCTTGCCGCCACGATATCGGCCCCGCCCTCGAACGGCTTGACCAGCTCCGGGATGTGTTCCGGCTGATCGGTGAAGTCGGCCTGCATCACGATAAGAGCGTCACGACGCGCATAACGAGTACGCCGCGACACTTCACGAATGAGCTTGTCCAGCGCGGCGCCGTAACCTTTGCGCTGCTCGCCGCGCAGAATCGTGAGCGGGATCACCTCGGCGTACGGATCCAGTGTCTCGCGGGTGCCATCGGTGCTCGCATCATCGTAGACAACGATCTCGTACTCACGCGAGTAGTCCTGAAACACCCGGCGAATGCGCCAAAGGAGCACACCAATAGTCTGGGCCTCGTTGTAGGTCGGAATACATATGTAGATCAATTCATTTCCGCTGCTATGGGTGACTACGGCGAGGGTGGTTCAACAGGCAAGATAGGAGGCTCAGGTGATTACTCGCTACCCCGCGACCACTCTATTGTACACCTCAGCCGTTCGTTCGATCATCCGCTGGGCGTCGAACTCCTGGGCCCGCAGTCGCGCGCCTTCGCCGAGCATCACGCGGAGCCCGTCATCACTGATCAGTGCGGCGGCGGCGCGGACGAAACCAGCAACGTCACCCGCCGGGAGGAGCAAACCGCTCTTGCCATCTTCGATGAGCTCGGGCAGGCCACCGACCGCGAAAGCAATCGGCGGAACGCCCAAAGCCATCGCATCGATCACGGACGTGCCCAGGCCCTCCGAGCGGGCGGGATGCCAGAGCACATCCAGGCCCGCCATAGCGTCGTGAATTTCCTCGACGAATCCGGCGTCGAATCCTTCCACTCCGGAAACGGTCGTCCCTCCTTTTCCCTTTCCGCCAAGCAGGACGAGGCGGGTGCGGCGAAAAACCTCACCGGGCAGACGGCGCGCAATTCCCGCCACCATATCGAGACCTTTCTCCTGCGTCATCGCCCCGACGATGCCACAGATCACTGCACTGGGGGGCCAGCCACGCTCGCGTCGCCAGTTGCGCGGACGCTTTACCTGCGGAGAGGGGACTCCCGAGTAGACGACCTCGATTCGATCGGCCGGAACGCCGGCGTCGACCATGGCGGTTTTTACCGCCTGTGAGATTGCAATGAATGCATCTACGCCGTACCGATACTTCAGCCGGACCTGTTTCGGCGGGAACGCTACACGACGCGTCACCACGAGACGCGTCTTTCTCTTTCCGAGCAGCGCCAGCCTCGCGATCGAGTGGGTGCGCGCATCGTGCGCGTGAACGACTCCCGCATCCCATTCCCGAGCGACGGCGCGGAGCTCGCGCGCGGAGCGGATATCCCATTCACCGCGCAGGGTCAGGCGATATGTGGGAAGCCCGGCTTGCTCGGCGCGCCTGATGAGTGGTGAACCGGTCGGCGCCACCACGAGCGTTCGATACCCGAGATCGCGAAGTCCGGTGGCGAGCAGAAATACCTGACGCTGCCCGCCGCGCCAGCTGCGCCCGGAGTCGACGTGAAGAATCCGGGGAAGCTCCACTACGCTTCGAGTTTCCGCGCGAACGCCTTGAACAAGCCCCTGTCCCATGGTTCTACCGCGCCCGTCATCTCTTCGGGGTGCCATTGAACAGCCATCACCCACCAGTCTTCGTCCGTGGACTCGAGTCCCTCGATGACTCCGTCGGGAGATCGTGCGGTGATACGCATCCCTTCGGCGACTCTCTTCACCGACTGGTGGTGGAACGAATTCACCGTCAGGTGGTCCGTGCCGACCGCTTGTGCGATAAGGGAATCCGGCTCGACGGAGATCTCATGCGAGCGTGAATCGCGAGCGCCCTCATCGTCGTGCTCGATGTCGGTCTTGCACTGCGACGAGATGTCCTGAACCAGAGTTCCCCCGAGGGCAACGTTAAGAATCTGTATTCCCCGGCAGATCGCCAGCACCGGAGTTCCACGATTCTTTGCCTCCTTGATCAGCGCGGCTTCGGCTGCATCGCGCACGGGGTTCACGTTACGTACTTTTTCGTGGCGTTTTTCGCCGTAGCGCGCGGGATCGACGTCTTCGCCGCCAGTCAACACGAGGCCCGCGACGGAATCGAGAACCGCCGACGCGGCATCAGGGTTTGAGAGTGGAGGCACGATGAGTGGTATGAGCCCTGCGTTTTCCAGTGCGGTCACGTAGGCGGCGGTCAGCCGGACACGACTGGTATCCCCATCCGGGCGGATGCTGGCGGTAACAGCAACTGTGCAGGCTCGAACCGGCTTGCGCGCGGACGACACGAGTGATCTCTCTTAGACAGGGTACGTTGGCAATGCTGCTCGCCGCCGCGTCGGCGACAAATGCGCAGCCCCAAAGTCTGAGCGGCCTTCCCGTCACCTGCAAGGGGGAGATCATCAGTCGCATCGACATCGATGCGAGCCCGCCCTTTCGCATCACCGGCCATAACATCTGGCAGCGAGCGGGGCGATTCGCCGCGAAAGAGCACTACACGACCAGGGAGGCGGTGATCCGGCGGTATCTCGCTCTCCAGCTTGGTGATAAATGCACAGAGGTCAGACGTGCCGAGTCGGAGCGCATTCTCCGCGCGCAGCCGTTCATCGCCGACGCGACCGTGCTTGCCTATGCGGATGGACAGGGGGGAGTCATACTCAGCGTCGCCACTGTGGACGAAGTCTCGCTGATCCTGAGCGTCGGCTTCGGAGGCGGTACAGCCGTCCACGCCGTGACACTGGGGGAGGACAATCTCCTTGGCAGCGCAGCTCACCTGGAAGGCGGTTGGAAGAAGGGCGCCCACTTCAGGGACATCTACGCTGGCAAGGCGATGGATTATCAGTTTCTCGGACGACCCTACCAATTTCGACTGAACGGTGGACGCCGAGAGCTGGGGAGCGACTGGTCGACAGAGGTGAGCCACCCATTTCTCACCGACCTGCAAAGGCTTTCCTGGCGAACGACCGCTGGAAACTCGAACGGGTACTTCTACTTCCGACGGCCGGGCGCTGATCCGGCGGCGATAAAGCTGGAACGCTCTTACAGCGACATTGGCGGCGTAGCGCGAATCGGTCCACCACTCGGGCGTCTGGCTCTCATCGGTGGATCGATATCGTTCGAAGACGAGAGTCCCGCGACGTCTCCGATCAGAGTCACCGATACGGCTCTCGTGCCGGACACGAGCCAGGCGCTTATGAACAGGTACGTAAAGCACCAGACGGCCCGACTCAATGCATTGTGGGGCGTGCGCGACGTGCACTTCGTGCGCGTCAGCGGTTTCGATGCGCTGGAGGGGACTCAGGATCTTCGCGCCGGGATTCAGCTCGCGACCTTGTTGGGGAAAGGGGCGAGATTTCTCCGCGGCAACGAGCGCGACTGGTTTGGATCGAGCGACCTGTACCTTGGCGTGGCGTCACCCATTTCTTACGTGGCGCTCGACCTCGCAGGTGAGGCACGTCGCGATGAGGACGGCAACTGGGACGGCATGTTGGCGGACGGACGTGCCGCGCTATACATGAAGCCGCTCAACAGGCACACGGTAATGTCCGATCTCAAGTGGAGCGCGGGCTGGAAGCAGAGAATTCCGTTTCAGCTCACTTTCGCGGATCTGGATGGTGGTCTGCGCGGCTTCAGGACAGCTGATGTGGGCGGAGCCCGGCGAATGGTCGCTCATGTGGAGGACCGATACCTCATTGGTCGCTACAAGGATGCCGCGACTATTGCGCTGGCAGGGTTCGCGGAAGCGGGGAAGTTATGGGCCGGCGATTCCCCTTTCGGAGTCAATACTCCGCTTTATGCCTCGGCTGGCATTAGCGTGTTCACCGCCTTTCCGCCGCAATCGCGTCGGACCCTCAGAGCGGACTTGGCATTTCCGGTTAAGGGGCCGCGCGGTCACGGGTGGGAAGTGCGTTTGATCACCACCGACCCCACGAGAATGTTCCGCCTCGAGCCGCGCGACATCTTCAACAACCGCGAGAGGTCGGTGCCGGCTTCGGTATTCAACTGGCCGTGATTTTTCAATTATCGCGAACCTCCCGGTATGAATTCCCATCGGCCGAGAGCCTGGGCCGATACGGTCAAATCTCGCGGTGAAACAACTGTCGGAACGGACGACACGCTGCTCACCAGGACAGCGTCCAGCTGAGCCGAAGCGTAGCCGGGAGGGAAGGAGCTGCTCGAAGAAAGAGTTATCAGTCTTCCGAGTGTCCCGCCGGCGGCACTCGCAAGCACGGTGGCGTCGGCACGAGCCTGCTTGACCGCCTCGGTCATGGCGGCGCGACGAGCCTCCTCGATGTTCGGCGCACCGAACTGAACGGAATTGATTTCTCCTGCTCCGCCACCCACAGCAGCGTCAATGATTTTTCCAACCTGATCAACACTGTTTACTCGCGCGCGAATGGTATTACGAGCGGTAAAGCCGCCACGTCGTCGGCCGTTGTCCTCGTACGCTTGCTCGATGCTGTAGCCCTGATTCGTCAGGTCTTCAGCGGCAACACCGGCTTGTCGCACCGCGGCAAGAGTTGATGCGACTTTCGCAGCATTTTGCGCGGCAGCTTCGGCGGCGGTTCCGGCGCGTGTGGTAACTCCGATCATGACCACCGCAAAGGTCGGAGGGAGATGGGTCTCTCCGCGCCCGGTCGCGGTAATTTCGGGCTCGCGCGCGGTAGGGCCTGGCGAGAACGTCTGTGCTCCCACGGAGCTGACATCAATCGCCATTGAACAAGCGGACAGCGATAAGGCGATTCCAACAAGGTGTCTAACCATTGGTTCTCCCGGTCGACGTGTTTGGATAGAGAGACGTCAGACCATCAAAAACTTGCACAGCGAGAGTTATCCACTCGATTGCGCAATGGCGCTCCGAGCTAGCGATTTCCCGCCGGAACGTCGCGCATCATTCTACGAACCGGGATGACGAGCAATCCGCACACGACTGCGGCGATGAAGAGGAACATCGAGGTCTGCCTGAACAGGATCGGCATCTGTGGCAGCTTCTCCGGATCGACGCTTCCACCCACGAGCCCCGCCACGAGATTGCCAAGCGCGCTCGCCATGAACCAGACACCCATCATCTGACCCTTGAACTTGATCGGCGCGAGCTTGGTCATCGAGCTTAGCCCGACGGGACTGAGTGACAGCTCGCCGACCGACTGGAAGAAATAGCTCCACACCAGCTACCACGATGAGACGCGGACATTGCCACCACCAGCGATGACTATGTTCGCCGCTAACACCATCACCACGAAGCCAACGCCGGCGAAGAACAGTCCCCATGCGAACTTGGCAATGCTCGATGGCGCTTTCCCGCGCTTGCCGAGCGCTATCCAGACTGCGGCGAATACCGGGGCGAGCGCGATGACGAATACGGAGTTTGCCGCCTGGAGCCACAGCGTCGGCATCTCCCATCCGAACACGACTCGATCGGTGAAATCGCGTGCGAACAGATTGAGCGAGGTTGGTGCCTGCTCGAACGCCGACCAGAAAATCGCCGCAAAGAAGAACAGCAGGATGATGACAACCACGCGCTTCTTTTCTTCGCCGGTCAGCCCGCCACCGACGAAGAGATAGATGAAATACAGGAGCGCTGAGCCGACGATGACGTACGTCATCTTTTGCGCGAGCGAGACGGCGTTGATATGGATCACTCCGGCCATCGTCAACAGCACCAGCAGCGCGATCACGGCGACTCCGATCATCGCCGAGAGTTTGACGCGGCGGTGTTCCGCCGGATCGCTCGAACCCGGGGCCACGCCGATGTCGCCGAGCGTTTTGTCGCCGCGCAGACGATAGGTAACGAGTCCGATCACCATACCGAGCCCGGCGGCGCCGAAGCCGAGGGACCAGCCCACCCGCTCGCCGAGGATGCCCGTAATAAGGGGAGCGACGAGTGCGCCGATGTTGATTCCCATGTAGAAGATCGAGAAGCCGGCGTCGCGCCGCGATCCGCCCTCGGGATAGAGATCACCGACGATCGCCGAGATATTCGGCTTGAGGAGTCCGGTGCCCATCACGATGAGAACCAGACCGATGTAGAACGCGGACTGCGCGAAGACGATCGAGAGCGCGATCGACAGATGTCCCAGCGCAATCAGCACGCCCCCGTACCAGATCGAGCGTCTCAGTCCGAGCCACCTGTCGGCGATCCAGCCGCCGGGGAGCGACGCGAGGTAAACGCTGGCGGCGTAGATGCCGACGATCGATGACGCCGTCGCCCGATCCATTCCGAATCCGCCCGACGCCAGCGCGGCCGTCATGAACAGCACGAGGAGCGGACGGATCCCGTAGTACGAGAACCGCTCCCACATCTCGGTGAAGAAGAGAGTGGAGAGTCCGACCGGATGCCCGAAGAAGGTGCGTTTGCTCGCGCCCACAAATCCCGGAGGTGGCACGTCGCCTGTTACTGCTCCGGCCGAGGGCTGCTGGAAAACGCCTTTCGAGTCTCTGGGCATTTGTCGGAAGTGTTAGGGTTCCTTATGCGTGCACAGCGGCGAGCGGAAGATACCGCTCTGGTGGATGTACGCCACCAACCTCCTTTTGTTGCTCCCAGCTGATGATCGTCGGCGGCTGCTTGATGCAGGCGGCGAAGTGTCCGGGAGTCTTTTGCTCCAGCGGCGGAACTATCGCTGCGCAAGCGGCGTCCCTGGCCGGATGGTGGCAGCGCGGATGGAAGACGCATCCCGACGGCGGATTCGCGGGCGAAGGGACGTCACCCTGGAGAATGATTCGCTCCTTACGCGCCTTGGGATCCGCGACCGGAACGGCGGACAGCAACGCCTGCGTGTAGGGCATCAGCGGCTCGCGATAGAGATCGTCGGAGCTCGCCAGCTCGACCACCTTGCCGAGGTACATGACTGCAACACGATCCGCGATGTGCTCGACGACGGAAAGATCGTGCGCGATGAACATGTAGGTGAGGTCGTGCTCCTGCTGCAGATCCTCGAGCAGGTTGATCACCTGTGCCTGCACCGAGACATCGAGCGCAGACACCGGCTCATCGCAAACGATGAACTTCGGCTCGACTGAAAGCGCACGCGCGATCCCGATACGCTGGCGCTGTCCTCCCGAGAACTCGTGCGGATAGCGGTTCGCGTATTCCGGACGCAGTCCAACTTCCTGCAGCAGCTGCCTCACGCGGGCGTCCGCTTTAGCACCCTCGGCCAATTTGTGGATGGTTAGACCTTCGCGAATGATCGCCCCAATCGCCATGCGAGGGTTGAGCGAGGAAACGGGATCCTGGAAGATGATCTGCATCTCTCGTCTCAGCGCGCGAAGCTCGGATGTGCCCATCGCGCGCACGTCGCGCCCCTCGAACGTGATCTCGCCCGATGTGGGCTCGATTAGACGCAAGATCGCGCGGCCGGTCGTCGTCTTTCCGCAGCCCGACTCGCCGACTACACCGAGCGTCTCACCGCGCGCAACGTCCAGCGACACGTCGTTCACTGCCTTCACCGCACTCACCTGGCGTGCGAAGACGCCCTTCTTGATCGGAAACTCCTTGTGGAGATTCCGCACCGAGACAAGCGCCTGGGTGCCGTTCATGCCGCGGCAACTCCCTCTTCGACGACGAGAGCCGGATGGGGATTGTTCCTGCGCTCCGGCTCGATAGCCAGGTGGCAGCGCGACACGTGACTGCCGCCGATCTGATATAGCGGCGGATGCTCTCTCTCGCAGAGATCCCACGAGTACGGGCAGCGCGCTCGAA
>Ga0137415_10002918_pt1 | contig 16957 bp, 14 predicted proteins | sample CZODoug3_1_1_16f_FD_183082 | JGI IMG/M metagenome (GOLD analysis project Ga0137415, IMG submission 183082) | Vadose zone soil fungal communities from Angelo Coast Range Reserve, California, USA - CZODoug3_1_1_16fungal (Hybrid Assembly) | ecosystem: Environmental > Terrestrial > Soil > Vadose...
CTGAGGAGACGGAAACTGCTCAACCAGCGTTCGGGACCAGAACGTTCATAGGTGAGTTCCGCGGATACCTGATTCCAGCCATTGCCTTCCGTGCCGATCATTGCAGAGTCGGCCACCACAACATCGGTAAGTAGGACTTCGTTGAAGTCGTGCTCACCTGGCATACTGACGATGGGGTTCACGGTGACACCGGTACTTTTCAAATCGACGATGAATTGTGTCAAGCCGGCATGGCGAGAGCTTTCTGCGGGCGAGGAGCGCGCCAGGACAATAATGTAGTGTGCTCGATGGGCGTTCGTAGTCCAAATCTTGTGGCCATTGAGTTTCCAGCCGCCGTCGATCCGTTCGGCTCGCATGCGCAGCGATGCCAGGTCTGACCCTGATTGAGGTTCACTCATACCAATACAAAAGAAGCATTGTCCCGCCGTAATTCTGGGCAGGTAATCCCTCTTTTGCTCCTCGCTGCCGAACTTAAGTAGCACGGGACCGCTTTGACGATCAGCGACCCAGTGCGCGCCCACGGGAACAGCGGCGGCAAGCAATTCCTCGGTGACCACATAGCGCTCCAGGGCGGAGCGCGCCTGACCACCGTATTGAGAAGGCCATGTAATGCCGATCCAGCCCCGCGCTGCGATCCGCTGCGTCATCTCCGCGGAGAAACCGAGGCCTACTTTGGTGGGTGGTGGCAAGCGTCCGTCGGCGCGTTGCTCGGCAATGAAGGAACGGACCTCCCTGCGCAATTCATCGGCCGCAGGGGGCAGTGTGGGAAGTTCCAGCCGAAGGGTTGTGGCATTCACGGTGAGCTCGAAGGCGGCGCTACGCGCTGATATGCGACCCGCCGTTCACGGACAGATGCTGGCCTGTAATGAAAGTGGAGGCCGGCGATAGAAGGAAGGCTATCGAGAGCGCAGCCTCCTCGGGGCTCAGAAAGCGGTTCAAGGGAATATTCGCAAGATAACGCTCACGGAACTTGTCACCGCGCACGGCTTCCGTCATGGCGGTTTCCACAATCCCATAGGCCACACTGTTGACGCGAATTCCGTGTCGCCCCCACTCGCGCGCCGCGCTCATGGTCAACCCAAGAACTCCCGATTTAGCAGCCCCGTAGTTGATCTGACCGATAGTACCTTTACGTCCGGCATCGGAGGAAACATTCACTATTGCACCTGGCGAGGTGTCGCCATTTCTCGCGCGACCAATCATTTCCTTCCCCACCGCCTGCAGCACGTTAAAAGCCCCCGTCAAGTTGACGTCGATGACCGCCTGCCATTCCTCACTCGTCATTTTCTCAATCATCGCAGTACGGGTTATGCCTGCATTATTGACCAATCCGTGGATTCCGCCGAATCGCTGCACACTCCTTTCGATTGCGGAGTCGATAAATGCTCTATCGGTAACGCTGCCCGCGAGTACCATTGAACGATCGGCCGGCAACGCGGCCTGGGCATTCAAAAGCGCCGCCTCGTTCTGATCGATCAGAGTAATATTTGCTTCGAGCGACGCCATCAAGTTTACCGTCGCCAAGCCAATTCCTTGAGCCGCGCCCGTAACGAGCACATTGCGACCAGAGAGGTTCATGGGGTTTTTCATGGATTGGCGCCGTTGCTAGTCTCTTGCGATCTCTCCCAATCCTGCGAGGCGAATCCTCTTGTGGATTGATCTTCTCAAAAGTAGTCGGCCATGCATGGAAGCGCAATCGCCACGTGAGCGTTTGCTGGAAACCATCATGCCTCTGTTGGATCATCGCTCACTTACCTTGGTAATGTGGCTCTCGCTTCTCGATCGCCGCCGCCACGGCTTCGTACTGGTCCTTTGTCTGTTGGACGACAGCCTGCATGGCGGCGGCGAGTTCCAATGTGGCCGGTAGGTCAAGCCGGGCCGCTTCGCGCAAGAGACGCGTGTTGAGCCGAATTGAATGCATCGGGTGGCGAACAATGCGCGTGGCTATGTCGCGGGCTTCGTCGAGCAAGCGATCGGGGGGCACAATCCGAGAGACTATTCCCAAGGCGAGCGCGCGCGCGGAATCGATGGTATCGCCAGTCAATGTCAGCTCGGCGGCAGCAGATGTGCCGATGCTGCGAGTGAGGAACCACGAGCCGCCCGCGGCCGAAGCCAGTCCGAGCTTGATAAAGCTCTCGGCGAAACGGGCTCTCTCCGATGCGATACGAATATTGCACATCATTGCCAAATCGAAGCCAGCGCCCATCGCCGGGCCGTTGACGGCGGCAATGACCGGGATCTCCAAATCATACAGCGCGCGCGCGACCGCCTGCACACCATGAAGATAGGTCCGCCGAATTTCGGCTGCGTTCCCTGCGAAATGATTCGCTCGCGCGTACATGTCTTTAATATTCCCGCCGGCGCAGAATACATCGCCGGCCCCCGTCAGGATGGCGCAGCCGACAGTGACGTCGGTATTCAGCGCGGCACAGGCGGCCACTAAATCATTGATCAAGCGCGCGCTAATGGCGTTTCGCGTAGCTGGATCATCGATTGTCAGAATGACAACGGCGCCTTCGCGGCTAACTGTCAGTAGATGTTCGCTCGCCACTCCACACCACTCCTAATTTGCGACGGCAAGCCCATCTATTCATCACCATCATGAAAAGGGGCCCACGCGATGCGAATTTTGTATTTTGCGATGGACAGGGCAGCACCGTACCGCGGGCCGCCAAATTACTCGATGCATTCTAACCTCGGGCTTTGTACATCGCGGCGCAGTCGTGTGTCGAGCGAGAGAGATTGGCATACCATCACATATGTGATGGTATGCCCTAGACTCTGCACACGGTGGTGGTACATGATGGCAGTGCCACAACACATATGTGCTATCCAATCGAACAGCGTCGAGTTGCGAAGGGGGGATCTCATGGCTAAACGTCGCTCTGCGCCGCAAAAGCCAAGTATTTCTGCGCGGCTGCACGTCGAACAAAAGACGGTAAAATCGGCGGGGCGCGTACTCGAAATTTTGGAGTACTTCGACGACGTGCAGCGGCCGTTGGCCGTGATGGAGATCTCACAGGCACTGAAGTTTCCGCAATCGAGCACGTCCGCGTTACTGCGAAGCCTCGCGGCGCTTGGATATCTCTCTTACAACCGATATTCGCGCACGTATTTGCCTTCGAGTCGTGTCGCACTGCTGGGCAGTTGGATCGGCTCTCAGTTCATTGCGGAAGGAGCCATCATATCGATGATGAGGGAACTCAATGAGAAAACGGGAGACACCATTGTGCTTGCCGTTCGCAATGGTCTATATGTGCAATACATTCACGTCATTCAGGCTACAAGCCCGGCGCGATTGCATATGACACTCGGAACGGCGCGGCCATTGGTGGCTTCGGGCGCAGGCTACGCGGCCCTGAGCGCGCTGCCTGATTCGGAGGTGACACGACTCGTGATGCGCAGTAACGACGAGGCACAGGAGGGGGTGCCGCAGGTCGATGCACGCGAGCTGATCAAACGGTTAGTTATCGTACGTCAGAGAGGCTATGCATTCACATGTGATCTTGTCACGCGAGGCGGGGGTATTATTGCGATGTTGCTACCTCGCGACGGTGACCAGCCGCAGATGATTATCGGAATAGGCGGCATCAGCGAAGTAATGCGCTCTCGGGAGCAGGAACTCGCGAGCGTTCTGAGGGAGCACATCGAAGCCTGCTTCGGCAAGCAGCTGCGTACTATCGTTGTGCCGCTGAAAGACGCTGTGCGCGATGCGCGGCGTAAGGAGTGGAGGCCTCAATCCTTAGCACGATGAGATCGCATTGCGTTTTGACGCGAAGTTTTGAATGCTTCATGAGCGGCTGGTGGTAACGTGAGCAGTGAACCCAACGGGCGGCATCGGGATAGCCCAGCACTTCGGGCGCCGCTCGCAGGTCGCCGTGTAGTCGACTTAACGCGTGTGCTCGCAGGTCCCTGGTGCACGATGACACTTGCCGATTTGGGGGCCGACGTGATTAAGATCGAACACCCTCGCGGCGGCGACGACACGCGTCACTGGGGTCCTCCCTATGTTGCAGGTGAAGCAGCCTACTATCTGTGCGCGAATCGCAATAAACGCAGTGTCGCGGTCGATCTTGCGAACCCTGCAGGACAACGCATTGTCCGTGAGCTCGCGCGCCATGCTGACATTCTCGTGGAAAATTACAAACTGGACGGCCTAACGAAGTTTCAGCTCGACTATGCGACGATTGCGGAAATGAATCCAAAAATAATTTACTGCTCGATTTCCGGCTACGGCCGCAACTCACCGATCGCAGAGCGACCGGGCTATGACTATGTCATTCAAGCGGAAGGTGGTCTCATGGCAGTCACAGGTGAGGTCGAGGGAGAACCCATGAAAGCCGGCGTCGCGGTAGCGGATCTGTTCACTGGAATGGCAGCTACTCAGGCGATTCTTTCGGCTTTGATAGCGTGCGAACGCGATGGAATAGGGCAGCATATCGATATGGCATTGTTCGATTGCCAGCTCGCCATGATGGCGAATGTTGGGAGCTCCTTCCTGGCAACGGGTCAAGAACCCCGGCGGTATGGTAACGGCCACCCCACTGTGGTGCCATATCAAGTCTTCGATTCGAGCGACGGCAAGGTCGTCATTGCCATCGGTAATGACCGTCAGTTCGCCTCGTTTTGCAATTCCTTGTTGGGGCGGCCGGATCTCGCGTTCGACGACCGTTTCTCAACAAACAGTGCGCGGGTTGCGCATCGTGAGGAATTGCTGGCAGCCCTTCGGCCTTTGATTCGCGCGAAACCGACTGGCTTTTGGCTGGAAAAAATGCGTTCTATCGGCATTCCCGGCGGGCAAGTGCGATCGGTCGGCGATGCATTGCGGTCTCCAGAGGCGGCCGGGCGCAATATGGTGAGCGATATTCCACATCCCACGGCCGGTAGAGTATCGCTGGTGGCGTCACCGTTGAAACTCGCTCGCACGCCGGTGATTGAGCCGGTTGCACCTCCGCTTCTCGGTGAGCATACCGAATCCGTCTTGAGGCAAGTCCTTAATTATGACGAGGCGACAATCCTGTCGCTGCGACGCGACCATGTCATTGCTTAGGTGGCTGGCAGTCGCGCCACATGATTGAGCGGGTGCGTGAAATGGCGTAGAGCGGGGTTTGCGGAGAGTGGATGAACACAACACAACACATATGAACAGATATGTCACTGGAATGGTGGGAAAACGAACGTGAGCTTCGCGCGACAAACACATCCTTGCTGAATTGGCGACTTCTGGCGTTTCAGGTTTGACGTGATGGAGAACGGTATGGGATTTTGGTGGGCCGCCTGCACTTGTAGGTTCTAGAGACGGATTCATTGCAATCGAGGGGCTTCAGCTATGGCTACAATTGAAGGTGATATGAGCGGCCCGTCCGGCGAGACCGAAATCAACATGTTTCGGAAAATGATGTTGATCAAGCTTTGCGATGAGCGCCTCATCGAAGTGATTCGCGCCGGTCAGCTCCGGTCACCCTATTATTCGCCACGTGGGCAAGAGGCCATTTCCGCAGCAGTGTCGGTCAATTTGCGTCTGGAAGACTACGTCGTCACCATTTATCGCGGCCTACACGATCACTTGGCGAAGGGCGTGCCGCTTAAGGAGTTGCTGGCGGAGTACGCAGGGCGCGAGGCTGGCTCCTGTAAAGGAAAAGGTGGCCCGATGCACATCACGCATCCGGCGTCAGGCGTAATGGTAACCACGGGTATCGTCGGCAGTGGCATTCCGATCGCGAATGGTCTTGCGTGGGCCTCCCTGGTCAAGCGCGATGGTCGTGTTTGTGTCTCCAATTTTGGCGATGGCGCGAGCAACATCGGTGCGTTCCATGAGGGATTGAACCTTGCCTCGCTATGGAAGTTGCCCGTGGTGTTTGTGTGTCAAAATAACGGTTACGGTGAGCACACGCGCTATGAATTGGGAACTGCCGTGGCCAACGTCGCTGATCGCGCGACCTCCTATAATATGCCGGGCGTGACGGTGGATGGCAATGACCCGATCGCATTGTGGAAAGTCGCGCGACAGGCAATCGAAAGGGCGCGCTCCGGCGCTGGACCCACGTTGATCGAGGCGAAGACCTTTCGCTTCAACGGCCACACCCTAGGTGATCCGAGCGAATACATTCCGAAGGACGTCATGAGCGCAGCAAGGCAGCGCGATCCCATCGTGTGTTACCGGAAAAGTCTGCTCGATCGGGGTATCGCCGACGAAGCACTGCTGACCGGGATAGTCAAGACGCTCAGCGACGATGTCAACGAAGCAATGACATTCGCACTCAACGCCCCGTGGCCCGTCGAACAGGAACTCGCTCGCGATACTTATCAAGAGGAGCTTGCACTTTGAACGCCGTTACTCAAACCGACCTGCCGCTCATCACCGGATCCCAGGCGACTCTCATGGCGCTCGATGAGGCCATGGCTATGGACCCTACCGTACTGGTTTTGGGCGAGGATGTCGGCGATCTGGAGGGCGGAGGCATCTTGAAGGCAACAAAAGGACTGTCAAGCAAGTACGGAGACTTGCGGGTACGCTCAACACCGATAGCCGAGCAGGCCATTGTAGGCGCTGCCGTCGGGGCGGCGATCGCCGGGATGCGGCCGGTGGCGGAAATTATGCTCATGAATTTTATCACCGTGGCGATGGATCAAATCGTCAACCACGCGGCGAAGATTCGCTTTATGTCGGGCGGTAAGACCAGCGTACCTTTGACCATCCGTACGATGAGCGGCGTCGGATCGGGCTCCGGAGGGCAACATTCGGATATGCTCGAGGCTTGGCTCGCCCATGTGCCTGGGCTAAAGGTCGTCGTACCCTCTAATCAGGCGGATCAGAAAGCGCTTCTCATGTCGTGCATTTTCGACGACGACCCATGCATTTTCATTGAGACGACGATGTTGATGCGTTCGAAAGGAGCAGCACCGGCGCCGGGATACAAAGTTGACATCGGCAAAGCAAATGTTATGAGAGCGGGGAGCGATGTCACCATTATTGGCTATGGCCGTCCGCTTTACGACGTCATGAGCACCGCGGAGCAACTTCAGACGCAGGGTATTTCTGCGGAAGTGATCGATCTGCGCACTATCGTACCGTGGGACGAAACGACGGTTATGAACTCGGTGGCAAAGACGCGACGCGCGGTGATCGTACACGAGGCAGTGCAAAGTTTCGGCGTCGGCGCGGAGATCTCGAGTCGCATTCATGAGGAACTCTTTAGCAGTCTCAAAGGGCCCGTGCAACGCGTGGGCGCGAAGCCGACACCGGTACCGTTTTCCAAGCCTCTCGAAACCGCATATATGTGGGGACCACAAAAGATCGAGGCCGCCGTCCGCCGGACCTTGGAACAATAGGTCTACGCATGGCGCACGAAGTGGTTTTGCCGCAGCTGGGTTTTTCCATGACTGATGGCAGTCTTGTGGAATGGTTGGTGAAAGATGGTGATAACATCCAAGCCGGAGCCGCGATCTTTTCGCTTGAGACTGACAAGTCGGTGCAGGAAATTGAGTCGCCGGCAGCCGGCAAGATCCGAATTCTCAAAGCAGCAGGGCAGACATATGCAGTAGGCGAGATTCTGGCGGTGATCGAGTGAGTGATTCATGACACGTCTCAAGGACACCCTCAGCGCACCGGGTGTATTTGCGGGCGAACACTTTGATTCATGAGTGTGATGAATCAGCCAACTGAACGAGCGGCGGGCCGCCCGTCGCCGGGATGAGGTGACCATTGTCGAGGGATGCAGTAATCGTATCAACCGCGCGCACACCGATCGGCAAGTCCTATCGTGGAACCATGAATGGAACTCACGGTGCGACGATGGGTGGCGCGGTGATTGCAGAAGCTGTGCGCCGCGCCAACGTCGATCCTGGTGAAGTGGAAGATGTGTTCATGGGCACGGCATGTCAGGAGGCAGCCACCGGCAGTAATATTGCTCGGCAGTCGGCGATTCGTGCCGGTCTCCCTGTGCACGTCCCTGGCGCGACCGTTGATCGCAAGTGCGCTTCAGGCCTGCAAGCCATCGTTATGGCGGCGCAGCGAATTCGGTCCGACGGCGGCGCGATTCTGGTTGCGGGCGGTGTGGAGGCCTGTTCGCTTGTGCAAAATAAGTATCGCAATCGATACCGTTCTCGCGAGGAGTGGATCGACGCGAACAAGCCGGCAATCTATTGGAACATGATCCGAACGGCCGACGTTGTGGCGCACCGCTACGGAATTCCGCGATTGGCGCAAGACGAGTATGCGATGCAGAGCCAAGTGCGTACGGCACGTGCCCAGCGGGAGCATCGATTTGATGAGGAGATTATCCCGTTCAATGCATATCACGATCTTCTCGATGCAAACGGTGAGGTACAAGAAACAGTGCGTGTCCTCATTGAAACCGATGAATGCAATCGACCCGGTTCCAGTCTGGCGAGCTTGCAGAAACTTAAATCCGTACTCGATGATGGTTCGACCACGGCAGGCAACGCGAGCCAGGTTTCCGATGGCGCCTCTGCATGCGTTGTCATGGATGCGCAATTGGCAGAGAAGCGAAACTTGGTGCCATTGGGAATATATTTAGGCTTCGAAGTGGTTGGTTGTGAACCTGACGAGATGGGGATCGGTCCTGTGCTTGCGGTTCCGAAGCTACTGCAACGACACGCTATCAAAGTGCAGGATGTCGATCTTTGGGAGATGAACGAAGCGTTCGCTTGCCAGGTGATCTATTGCCGGGACCGCATCGGTATCCCGGAAGACCGGCTCAACGTAAATGGCGGGGCAATCGCGATCGGACATCCATACGGCATGACGGGAGCACGGCTAACGGGTCATGTGCTCCTGGAAGGTAAGCGGCGCGGCGCGAAGAAGGTAGTTGTAACAATGTGCATCGGTGGGGGTTTGGGCGCTGCGGCGTTGTTTGAGATTGCCTGACCATTACGTGCAGACAGACCAATCCTACACATGATCAAACGAAATGCGGTGCGATCCGTGACGGATTGTACGGGGATTATCTAGCGGCTTGAAGCGAATGCAGAGGCCGTCGTTGCTGAAAGGAAACAGATCATGAACTACAATGGATTCTCCTACCTTGGCGTCAGCATCGAGGATCGCATTGCGACGGTGACAATGCGGCGTCCAGCGGAAATGAACGTGGCGAGCACCGGTCTGATCGGTGAATTAGAGCTATTTTGGCGTACCGTCACGACCGACGACGATGTGTCCGCGGTTGTGTTGACAGGCGAGGGCAAGACGTTTTCAGCGGGTGGCGATATCAAACATATGGCCGCGCGTGCGGGAACCAAAGAGGGATTAGAGCATGCGATGCGCACGCCCGGAGCCACCCGTCGACTATGGCAATCGATGTTGAGTGTCGAGCAGCCGATCATAGCGGCCATCCAAGGCGATGCAATGGGATTTGGCGCGAACCTTGCGCTGTTCTGTGATGTGACCGTAATGTCTGAAGAGGCACGGATAGGTGACACACACGTCAAGATCGGTCTGGTGGCCGGAGACGGTGGTGCGGTCATATGGCCGTTGCTGATCGGAATCGCGCGAGCAAGGGATTTTCTAATGCGCGGGCGCGTGGTGAGAGGGGCGGAGGCGCAAAGCATCGGATTGGTCAACTACGCGGTGTCGAGCGACAAGGTAGCCCATCAGGCTCGAGAAATTGCCGCAGAGCTTGTCGCGCTTCCGAAGTGGGCCGTTCGCTGGACGAAACTCGCCGTCAATAAGCAACTGCAGGATAGTCTGAATCTTGTGCTCGATACCTCCATTTCTTACGAGATGCTTACGATGCAGACGGCGGATTTCGGCGAAGCGGCACGGGCATTTGTGGAAAAACGCAAGCCCAATTTCACCGGTGACTAGTGGGAGTTGCCATGCAAAATTGGAATGGTCTTACGGACGATGAATTCAGAGTCCAAGCGGCGCACTCGTTCGCTGCGTGGTGTCCGTCGGAACTCAAAGGGTTCACTCACAGGCAGCGTTGGCAAGTAGTGAAACCCTGGTTTCTGATTCTCTCCGGGCGGGGCTGGATTGCACCGGGCTGGCCGAGTGAGTACGGCGGCATGGGTCTGTCGCCAGCGAAACACATGATCTATATCGAGGAGTACGAGAAATGCGGGGCGCCGCGGCTCCTGGATCAAGCACTCACTAATCTGGGACCGATCTTGATCGCGCGCGGTACCGACGGGCAACGAAATGAATATCTACCCCGGATTCTGCGAGGAGAAAGCGTGTGGTGTCAGGGCTACTCGGAGCCCAACGCAGGTTCGGATCTTGCCGGCTTGCGCACCGAAGGCCGTGTTGAAGGCGAGACGATTATCATCAACGGACACAAGATCTGGACGAGCATGGCCTTCGACGCAACCCATATGTTCGCTCTTGTGCGCACCGACAAAGCCGCCAAGAAGCAGGCCGGCATCACGTTTGTCATGTTCGAAATGGATCAGCCGGGGATCGAGGTACGCGCGATCCGCGACATCGCGGGATCGGAAGAATTCTGCGAGGTCTTCCTCAGCGACGTACATGCGAATATGCGAGATGTGGTCGGTGGGTTGAATGGCGGCTGGAACATCGCGAAAACGCTTCTCGGATTCGAGCGCGTGTGGGCGGGATCGCCGCGCCAGTCGCTAGTTGCATTGGGGATGCTCGAACGCGTGGCGAGGCAGATGGGTATATTTGACGATGCGGTTTTCCAAGACAAATTCGTTCAGCTCACGTTTGATGTGTCCGATCTTGCCGCTACCTACGGGCGTAGCGTGCGCATGCTGGAGGCGGGGGGGGGATTTGGCTACGAGGCTTCGCTGCTCAAAATCATCGCTACGGAGACATGTCAGCGGGTGACGGAACTACTCCTGGAGACAGCGCAGGAGGCCAGTGCGATGGAGGGACGTCAGGTCCTAGTGGGCGACGTAGATGTACTCGCACCCTTCCTTGAATCACGCGCGCCGACCATCTACGGTGGTTCGAGCCAGATTCAGCGCAATATTTTGGCAAAGCACGCATTGGGCTTGCCGGACCGATGAGCACGCAAAGCTTCCACGCGTCGAACGACGGATCCTCGCGTGAAGAGCAGACGGAGACAGTGACGATGCTTCGCGAGAGCGCGGAGGATTTTGCACGAGCGAAAACGGCCGGTAGGCCTCTCCGCGCATTTCGACATGTCATGCCAGGTTATGATCCCCAACTCCTTGCTGAGATGGGCGAATTAGGCTGGCTGGGGATCTTGGCGCCGGCCACATCGGGCGGCATGGGCCTCGGCTTTCGAGAAATGGCGGCAGTGCTTGAAGAAACCAGCGCATACCTAATTGCCGAGCCGTTGACCGCAACCGTAGTACTTGCGGGACGCGTCCTGGAACGCAGCGCGAACACAGAATTGAGGAGTGAGCTGTTATCCAGCTTGGTGGCGGGGCTGGGGTTCCCGGCGCTGGCGTGGCAGGAAAGATTGGGCAATCGTGATGTCCTCGATGTGACCACGACACTGCGCCCGGCGGGTCGTGCTTACCGGCTCGAAGGCCAAAAGCAGTTCGTAGTCGGCGCCGGCGCGGCGTCTGGGTTTGTGGTCAGTTGCAAACAGGGCGAGGAACTGATTCTGGTGTGGGTGCCTGCGTCGCAAGTAAAGGTTGCCTCGCACTGGAGGTGTGATGGAGTGCCCGTACTCCAAGTCACGTTCGATGATGTACCCGTGTCGAAGGCGCAGATCCTGCAGGCCGGCGTCGGGGCCGCTGAAGCGCTGCGATGCACAATCATCGAGGCCACCGTCATGGTGTGTGCAGAACTCGTCGGGCTCTCTCGCCGGGTTCTTGCGATGACGCTCGAGTATATGGGAATTCGCGAGCAATACGGAGAACACATCGGATCGTTCCAAGCTCTTCGGCATCGCGCAGTGGATTTGTTCGTGCAACGAGAATTGGCGATTTCGGTCACTGCCGAAGCGATCGCGGCGCTTGGGCACGAGGTGAGTTCGACTGCGATGCAACGGCTCGCGAGCCGCGCGAAGGCTCGCTGCAGTGACGCCGCGCTGCGCATTACGCGCGAGGCGATCCAATTGCACGGCGCCATCGGTTACACCGATGAGCATGACTTGGGGTTGTTTGTGAAACGTGCGCTGGCACTGTCGGCGTGGTTGGGTAATGCTGCCGAACACCGGGCTCAGTACGCGGGGCTCCGCGACGTGAATTGACACTCCAGATCTGCTCTCATACTCATTTATCGCCCAATCATACGGCAGCACGGCACGCGGCGGCTCGCGGGTCTGAGAATCGGACGAGAATTGCGGGGACGTTGAGGTGCGGCGCAGATTGCGCCGATAACTGCTATTACAGCCTATTCGAAGGCTCAAGCTACGTATGTGATGGATCGCCTTCATGATGTGTTCAAACTCGACGGCAGCGGGCGTTGCGAGGAATATAGTAACTGGATAGTCGGCGAGTGGATTTTGGTTGGATCGGCGTCTTGCGGCTATACGTCGACGACCGGGCTCCCGAGGAGTCGGTTGATGCGATTGCAGCGCACGCCCCCGACTTGTATGACTTGAAGGCAATAGAGCACACCTAAGGAGTTTTATGGATGACCTCGTCATAGTGACCCGACGCGGCACCACGGCGACGCTAACGTTGAATCGACCGGAGAAACGTAACGCGCTGTCGCTCGCGCTCCGCATCCAACTTCTCGCGGCGCTCAACGCATCGATTGAGGACTCTATGTGTCGCGCCGTGATCATCACCGGGGCGGGCCAGGCCTTTTGCGCCGGGGCGGACCTTGCCGAAATGAATGGCTCCATGACACCAAGTATGGAGGATCGGCGAAAGCGGCTCGATCTGTTGCAACGTATTAGCCACACCATCATTCATTCGCCCAAGCCTGTCATCGCAGCGGTCAATGGGGCCGCATTCGGCGCGGGTCTATCCTTCGTTGCGGCGTGCGACGGTATCGTTGCAACTGAGAAGGCAGAGTTCTGTGCAGTCTTCAGCCGAATTGGACTGTTGCCGGACGCTGGGATTATGTGGACACTACCCAGGCGTGTTGGCGCGACCAATGCCCGTCGCATGCTCACGACGGGAGAACGCGTTGGTAGCTCGGCCGCGCTATCGATGGGTTTGGCAGATGAAATCGTTTCCGAAGAGGCTTTGCTTGAGACGGCCCAGGTGATGGCCGACGGATATCGGCATTCAGCACCGCTGGCAATGACACTCATTAAGCAAAGTCTCGCCAGAGAACCCGTAACCCTGGAGGCGATTTTCGCCTATGAGGCCGAAGTTCAAATCGTCTTAGGGGATTCCGAGGACAGCATGGAGGCGAAGGCGGCATTTTTTGAGAAAAGATTACCCAATTTCCGCAGTAAGTAATGCTTGTGATTGTCAGCCGGCTCTCGTGCAAGGCATTTCTAGAAACACCAGCGTGAGCGTTCTTGACATGACGTTCGCCGATCTGCTCGAAGCGAACGCCGAAAAATATGGCGATCACACTGGGTACGTGCAAGGCGAACGCGTCTTGACCCATCGGCAGTACCTGAACCGCGCCCGGCAGCTAGCCAATGCCTTGCACCAACGTTCGGCTCGCTGGCAAGACCGTATCGCCATGTTGTCGATGAACAGCATGGAATATCTCGAAGTGTATGGTGCGTGTGAGGTGGCGGCCTTCATCATAGCGACCGTAAACTATCGCTTAAGTCCTGCGGAGATGGTGAAGATTCTCGCAGATGCCGCACCCACGGTGCTCATCTTTGAGGCGCAGTATGCGCAGATCGTCGCAGAGATGCGCACCCGCCTGCCGAGCATTAAATCGTACTTATGTATTGGTAACGGCCCGGATTGGGCTGAAAGCTACGAATTGGCCGTTGCGAGCGGCCGACCTGAAGCGCCGCCATCGACGCGGCCCCGCCCCAAAGATCTTGCGCATCTCATTTACACGAGCGGGACAACCGGACAGCCTAAGGGCTGCATGTTGGCGCACCAGGCATTGGTGAGCAAGGCGCAGCTTCACGCCGGCGATATGGGTACGGTACCCGACGACCGGTTGCTGATTGTAATGCCCCTATTTCATGTGGGCTCACGCGGAATCGTCAGCGCCGGCCAGTGGCGTGGCGCAACGATCTATCTTCTTCGCAGTTTTGAGCCTTCGGCATTCCTGCGGACATTGGAGCAGGAGAAAATCACGATTGCCCACCTCGCGCCCACCATGGTGAAGGATGTCTTGGAACATGAGTCGGTCGAGATGCTCGATTTGTCCTCACTACGAGTGATGTGCTACGCCGCTTCCCCCATGCCCTTGCCCACGTTGCGCAGAGGGTTGGAAGTGCTAGGGCGCGTATTTCACCAGTCGTACGGTCAGACAGAAGGGATGATTTCCTCGCTTCTCCGATCGCAACATTGCCTCGACGGGAACGATGTGGAGCGCGCGCGCTTGCAGTCGGCGGGCCAGCCCTACCCAGGTACGCAAGTCAGAATTGTCGACGAGTCCGGCAACAACCTGCCGCAAGGCGCGATCGGAGAGATCGTGTATCGCGGACCTTGCATGTTCAGTGGCTATTGGAACGACTCGGTCAAGACATTCGAAACGATGCGCGAGGGTTGGATTTATTCGGGTGATATCGGACGGTACGACACGGACGGCTTTCTCTACGTCGTGGACCGCAAGAAGGATATGATTATTTCCGGCGGAGAGAACATTTATTCCCGAGAAGTCGAGGAGGCGTTGCTCAGCCATGCCGCTGTCCACGAAGCGGCGGTCATCGGCGTACCTGATGCCAAATGGGGTGAGGCAGTACATGCATTTGTGTCTTGCAAGGAAGGACTCGCCTTGAGCGAATCGGCATTGATAGAACATTGTCGACAGCAGATTGCCTCTTACAAGAAGCCGCGGAGTGTGACCTTTGTTCCGTCGCTGCCCAAGCTAGTCAACGGAAAAGTCAACAAGATGGAATTGCGCGCGTGGCACGCCCCGAGCCGTTCGTGAGTGCGATCCGGAAAGACCAAGGCGCTGCGCATTGCAAACCGCACGAACATCCTTCTACCCCATTTCCATCCAGCCGTGTCGCGTACTACACGCCGACATTGCTGATGCTGGCGGCCATCGTATCGCTGAGCGATCTGGTGCCCAATGAACTTCGTGGTCGGATGGCAGCGACTTATCTGCTGACTGTTAGCATCGTCGGCGCGGGCTTAGGTCCCACGGTTGTCGCGATGACGACTGACTATGTGTTCGGGGCGGACGGGGGCGGTGCGATATGCCATGGCCGTTGTCGCAGCCACTTGCCTGCCCGGTGCGGCGGCTATCACTTGGTTTGGGCGAGGGACGTATTCCAAAGCGTTGCTGCGCTCCCAACGAATGACTGCCCGTTCATCACAAGTGTAATGGTTTGATAGATTGCGGCTCTTGGGACCGTAGCGATGCTAGCATGCCCTTCACCAGATACGGAGGGGACTAAGCAATCATGACTGTGACGATGCTGACCGCGCGGGAAGCCTTGGCTGACATTCGGGTCGTAGATGCGGATAGTCATGTCAGCGAATGGGCAGATTTGTGGACATCGAGGGCCCCGGCAAGTCTTCGGCACCGCGTGCCGCAGAGAAAGCTCGTAGACAATGTGCCAACCTGGGTAATCGACGGCGACAAACCGTTGGGTGTATTTGGCGCGATGTCCGCGATCCACGGGAGTGGTCTGAAATCACACGGCATGGAGTTCGGTGATTGGCAGCTCGAAGACGTTCATGCGGCCTGCTATGACGTGAAGGCCCGGGTAGAGTATCTCAACCAGGAGGGTATCTGGGCGCAGATTGCCTATCCGAATGCCTTGGGCTTTGGCGGCCAGAAGGCTGCACTGGTGGACGGCAATCTGAGACTGGCCAGCACTGAAATCTTCAACGACGCAATGGCGGAAATGCAATCCGACTCAGGCGGTCGCATTTACCCCATGGCCCTGTTGCCTTGGTGGGACGTTAAGCTCTCTGTGACTGAGGCGCGGCGATGTCATGCGATGGGATTGCGCGGCGTCAATATCAATCCCGACCCTCACGGCCACGGCCTCCCGGATTTGTCGGATCACTACTGGGATCCGTTATGGGAAACTTGCACGGAGCTTGACCTTCCGATCAATTTCCATATCGGCGCAAGCGACGAATCGGCAAGTTGGTATGGCGTGGGCGCGTGGCCATGCAACCGATCGGGAGCATCCCAGCTAGCGTATGGTTCACTGATGCTCTTTGTAAGCAATATGCGGGTAATCGCTAACATACTGATGTCATGCATGTTGGAGCGTTTTCCGACGCTGAAAGTAGTGTCAGTGGAAAGCGGCGCCGGCTGGGTTCCCTTCCTGCTTGAGGCAATTGAGTATGAAATGATGGAATGCAGGGTTCCGTTCAAAGTACCTCCGACCGATATATTCAAGAGGCAAATGTATGCTTGCTCATGGTTTGAACGTAGGGACTTTGCAAATAGCGTGCGTAACGTTGGCATCGACAACGTGATGTTCGAGACTGACTTTCCTCATCCTACGTGTCTCTATCCGAATGGGCTTGACTACCTGACCTGCGCTCTCAACGACATGACATTGGATGAGCGGCGGCGCGTATTTGGCGGAACAGCTGCCCGCGTCTATAATCTCAAGGCGACTTGAGAATTGCTGCGGCGCTTCCCTCAGGACCCTTATTTCCTTAGGACGCGGCTATTGGCAGCAACATCCCAATCGCGGATGACCCGCTTTGCGCTGCCGCGCATGACGTAGCCGGCATCGCAATCGAGGGGCATATTTGGGAACCAGAATCCCCGAGTAGCCTGAGAAATTCCATCGAAACGGCCAAAAGCATTCATCATTGATATACAGAAAGCGTCACACAAAGCACTGGTATTGACTGAGTAAATGAACGCAGTTAAAGCAATACGGATGGACGAGCCTGCAACAGATCACTTAGCGACGATCGATTGGCAGCGAGGCGCGTGGTCGGACAAGAAGGGTAAGTATTCGCGGCAACACCTGTCGGTGCGGGCGCGTACGAA
>Ga0137415_10002919_pt1 | contig 16954 bp, 19 predicted proteins | sample CZODoug3_1_1_16f_FD_183082 | JGI IMG/M metagenome (GOLD analysis project Ga0137415, IMG submission 183082) | Vadose zone soil fungal communities from Angelo Coast Range Reserve, California, USA - CZODoug3_1_1_16fungal (Hybrid Assembly) | ecosystem: Environmental > Terrestrial > Soil > Vadose...
TGGTCCCTTTGGTACCCGAGGGAGGTCGAGAGCGTGTGCGGAGACCTTGGCGCCACGTTCTGGCTTTGGCAGCGATTGTCTGCGTTTCGGTTGCTGCGATTTCGTATGGATTTTGGTCCCGGGCGCCCCCGACGTATCCGCCCATGCCGACGCTCGTCCCGGGAGTAACGCCCATCCAGCGCGTAATTGTCATCATGAAAGAGAACCATGGCTTCGACAACTACTTCGGAACCTTCCCTGGCGCCGATGGCATTCCGGCGAATGCATCCCTCCCGGACGGTGCGGGAGGCATGGTGAAGCCGCACTGGCTGGATACGTCCTGGACCCTTGACCTCCCGCACACTCGGGCTGATATGCTCGATGCCTTCGATGGCGGAAGGAACGATCTCTTTGCGGCCGTTGCCGAGCGCGTCTTCCCGGGCTTGGGCAACATTTCAGTGGGATACTACGATGGTCGTCAAATCCCCTATTATTGGTCTCTTGCTCGAAATTTCACGTTAGCCGACCGATACTTTTCATCGATGCTCGGGCCAACAGACCCGAACCGGCTTTTCTCAATTGCAGGAACCGCCGGCGGACTGGCCAATAATCCGTTGTATGGGTCCGGAGTCGATGTCCCGACGATCTTCGATCAGCTCGAGGCGCAGGGAATTTCTTGGCGGTACTACGGCATTACGAATGACCGGGAAATAACGACCCCGCTGCAGCTCCCGCATATCGCGGCGAATGGCGCGATGTCTTCGAAGGTCCTCCACTTGGACACGGTCGCTTCCGACATCACCGCAGGGCGTTTCCCCTCGGTCACGTACATCGATCCCAACGGATACCTCGCCGACTCCCTCAAGATCAGCGAGCACCCACCCGGAGACGTCACCGATGGCCAGGCATGGACAGCCGGCGTCATCGACGCCATCATGGCGAGCCCAATGTGGCCAACGTGTGCCGTGTTTCTCACTTGGGACGAATCCGGCGGCTTCTACGACCACGTTCCTCCGCCGCAGGTCGATGAGTGGGGCTATGGCTTCCGTGTTCCGATGCTTATCGTCTCGCCTTTTTCGAAGCAGGGCTTCCTCGACCACGATGTCATGGATCACACGTCGATCTTGAAATTCATCGCCACCAACTGGAACCTGTCCGCGCTGACGACTCGGGAGGCGAACGCAAACGACATGATGTCCGCCTTTGCGTTTCCGGTCGGTCAGATGAGCGAACTGGTTAACTTCCTCCAAGCCCCGGGCCCGAGGACGGCGGTCGATTTGCTTTCGTTTGGGATGCCGACGCGGTCCTATCCCCTGGCCAGGGACGCCGCGAACGTTCGGTTCACGCGCACGGACAGGTCCCTCTGAACCAATGTCTCATCGGGTTGCGAGCAGATCGGAGAGGAGCAGCAGTCTGTGCACGCGCTCGTTGACGGGTGGATAACGGCTGAAGAGGCCTCGTCCCGGGGCATAGATACTCAAGCCCCACGTTGTCTTCGTCGGTGCGCCCCGCTTCACAATCTTGAGTAGGGCCGATGCCAGCGCGGCTGGCTTGCCCGTCGATCGACCGCTCATTTCGTCCGCAAGATATTCTCGTTCGCGGTGCACCGCGGGATCAAAGAACTTGCTGAACGGGTCGAAGAATAGGAACCGAGACAAGAGCTTCGAGAAGACCTTGAATTCGGCATCGTGATGTTTCAGGTGCATCACCTCGTGAGCGATGACCGTCTCGAGTTCGTCCCGATCAAGAAGGGCCATCAAACCCCGTGAAATCAAGACATGCGGTTCCTTCCCGCCGATCGCCATGGCCAAGGCCTCGTCCGACTCGACCAGCCGGACGCGGACGACCGGCACCTCCTCGAACCTTGCAAGCAGGCCTACATACTCCCCGACCCAAGCCTCGGAGGGTCGTAACTCCCTCATTGAGAATTTCCGAAGCACCGCCTTGTTCCCATATCGCCAGACGAGGAACGAGATGACGGTCGATGCAGCCAGGCCTCCACAGACGGCACCGAAAACCGCGAGGGGAACTCCGAAACGCGCGTATGCCACCATTCGTGCCTGAGAGATACAAAGCACCAGGCTCGCCGCGATGAAGGCCCAGAAAAAGATGGACAGAGCGTACAGACCGGTCAGCAGGCTCACACGAAGTTTCGCGTTTCGGGCGTTCGTCACGAAGACGTAGAGCAGGGTGCCGATCGAAGCGCCGCAAACCGCCAGAACGCTCAGGGAGAGTGGCGAGAACCAGTATGTCTGGAGGGCCTCGCGGATCACCTCGACCAGACTAGCCATCCCGCTTCTCCCTCGTCCGGCGCTTGTCCACTTGCGCCTTGAGGTCCGCCATCTGGTCCTCGGAGACGGATCCTGGGTTGTCGAGGAGATACGAGACCGCGGCGCCCCCGAAGGTGTCGACGACGCGGTCGATCATCGAGGACATCGCGTTGCGGTAGGCGCGCCCTTCCTTGACTCGGTAGTACACCTTCTTTTCGCTCTTCTTTCGGATAGCGATGAGGTCCTTGTCGACCAACCGATAGAGAGTCGTCGTGACGCTCGTGTACGCGACATCGCGATCTTTTCGGACCTCGTCGTAGATCGCCCCGGACGTCGCCGGTCCGAGGTTGCGGACCGCCCGCAGTACCGCCAGCTCAAGCTCGCCAAGCTCCATATGACTACTACATCGATAGTAATCTAGTTAAAACTTGTCCAAGAAAGGTGCGCGCCGCCGCCAGACTAGGCGAGTGCCGAGGCCTGCGTCGCGAGTTCGGAGAACCGCTTCGCCAGGATGTCGAGGGACGCCAACAGGACCGCCTTCGCGCTCAGCGACCCATCCGTCTCGAACTCCATGACGATCCGCGTCGGGTCGTTCGCCGCCTTCACAGACTCCACCTTGTACTGGTCCATGAACTTCTTGCACGTCTCGCAGTCCAACGAGAGTTCGAGGGTCTCTTCCTCCTCCGTCGACGTGGACTGCATGTGGCTCTCGCAGAACGGGACGTTCGGATCGAGCGCATCCAGCGTCTTGCTGCCCGCCTTGAGGATCGGGTAGTACCGGTATCCCACGCCATGCGTCGACTGCCACTTCGCGTGCTCTTTCCCCGAGCCGAGGATTGCGGTCGCGTAGATGAGCATCGCCTGGCCGTCCCCGAGCTTGACGATCGGGATCTTCGAATCCTTCGGCTTCAGCTTCGCGTCGCCAATCGGCTCCAGGTCCGCGGACGTCACGACCCCGGGACCGCGCTTGTTCACCGAGTAGATGATCGTGCAGTTCGGACACCCTTCGCCGTGGCATGTCGGGCAGTCCTCCCGGCGGTTGTAGAGCGCGAGGTCCGTCGGGATCGGGACGAGGCCGAGGCGGTGGGCGATCATCTCGTCGAACAGCGGGCCCACGCTTTCGTACTCCTTCCCGTCGTCCGCCCGGATCGGTCCCAGGTGAAACTCGACGTCCTCGATCGCCATCTTCGGTACGTCGGAGACCAGCACCCGCCGGAGCGAGTTCGCATACGCTGGCTCCGTCTCCTCGAGCAGGAGTCGCATCGACTCATCGGCCTTTGCGAGGACCTTGACCTTCATCTAGACCCGCCTCCCCCGGCGACCGCCCTTCGCCTTCGTGCCGTCGTGCGGCACCGGCGTGACTTCTTCGATGCGACCGATCCGCAGGCCGGCCCGCGACAGGGCGCGGATCGCCGCCTGGGCGCCCGGTCCGGGAGACTTCGACTTGTTGCCGCCCGGCGCGCGCACCCGCACGTGGATCGAGTCGATGCCCTTCTCCTTCGCGGCATCGGCCACGCGCTCGGCCGCCTTCATCGCGGCGTACGGCGACGCCTCGTCTTTCGCGGCCTTTACGACCATGCCGCCCGTGGCCTTCGTGATCGTCTCTGATCCGGTGACGTCCGTGAGCGTGATGATGATGTTGTTGTACGAAGCGTAGATGTGGGCGATCCCCCAGCGCGGCATCGTCAGGCCTCCTTACCGGGTCCGGATGCGGGCCCAGGCGTCCCGGGCCCCGGTTCGTCCTCGGGTCCCTCCTCGCCGCCTTCCGCGGCCGGCGGAGTCGGGATCTGGCCGGTCTGCCGGACGGGGTGGAGGTCGCTCGATATGACGGAGCGTTCGTCGTATGTGATGCCGTTCTCCTCCGTGCGGCTCACGAGGATTCCGGGGATCGTCACGCGGCGTCCCGCGATCGAGACGTGCCCGTGGACGATGAATTGACGCGCTTGACGCGGCGTGAAGGCGAGGCCCTTGAGGAACGTGAGCGTCTGGAGACGCCGCGACAGGATCGCCTCGACGTCGAGCGCGAGGACGTCGTCGAGCGTCGTGCCTTCGAGCGGCAAGAGCCCGAGGCGGCCGAGTCGCCGGAGCAGTTGTTCCCGTTCCTTCTCCGCCTGCTTGTCCCCGGTCCGCACGCGCGCCTGCAGTTCGCGGGCCCGCTGCCGGAACCGCCGCAGGACGTACTGGGAGCGCCACAGCTCCTTCTTGTTCTTCAGCCCGTACTTCTTCAAGAGTTCGTTCTCCGCCTTGATGCGCTCGGCCTCCCACGGATGGGACGGCCGCTCGAACTTCGCACGGGAGAACTTCGGATCGCCCAACGACTCACTCCTTCTTCTCCGCCGGCTTCTTCTCTTCCTTCTTTTCTTCTTTCTTGGGGGCCGCTTCCTCGGCCTTCTTCGCCTTCGCGGCCTCGAGGGCGGCCTTCTTCGTCACCCCGACCGTCAGGCCCGTGCGACCGTTCGAACGCGTGCGCTGCCCGCGGACCTTCTGGCCCGTCTCGTGGCGCACGCCTTTGTACGACCGGATCATCTTCATCAGATTGATGTCGTCCCGCAGCCGGACCTCGACCTCCGCACCGACCAGGTGCAGGTCGAGCCCCGATTCCCAATCCTTCGGGCGGTTCACCATCCAGGGCGGGAACAGCTCGCCGAGCTTGCTCAGCGTCGCCTCGATCTTGTCCGTCTGCTCCTCCGACAGATTGCCGAGGCGTTCCGCGCGCGGCACGTCGGCCAGGTCGGCGACGGCCTCGGACACGCGGATCCCGACCCCGGGAATCGCCGTGAGGGCGTACCCGACCGAGCGCGTTCCGTCGAGGTCCGTGTTCGCCATCCGGACGATGTAGCGGAAGTCCTCTTTCACGCCCTCGAGTTTCTTCGGCGCCCGCGGGGCCTTCGGCTCCTCTTTCTCCTCGGCCTTCTTCTTCGAGGGCCGCGCCGCCTTCTCGGGCGCCGCGGGGGCGGGCGGGCTTTCGGATTCGGGTTTCGGCTTCTCGTCCGGCATCGGGTTCCCTGGGAGAGGGGTGCTCCAAACTCTGAGCGCTATTTAAGACTTGATGTGGCCGCACATGGAAGGAATCCGCCCTCAGCTCCACTATAGTGCTCAGGATCCCTAGTTATCCTGTCTGCCGGTTCCCATTTTTCGTATCGCTACGACTGGGCGGTCTCCAAGCGAGTCTCCGCCTCTCGAATCCACCCGCCCTCGTACCGCGTGACGAGACCCACGTCGTCGACTTCGATGTCGCTAGCGAAGTTACCGCTCGCGTAGTGATACCGGTATGCAGCCGTTCGGCTGTACCGTTGAAGCAGTGGCTCTAGGGTCAGCCCAGGAAACCGGACCCACGCCGCGGTGACCTCATACTCCTTTCCGATTCCCAGGTTCAGACGACGGATCGGAATCGTGTTCGTGGACGGCGAGATTTCGAGATCGATGTCCGTGCAACCGCCAAGACGGGCATCTTCCTCGCCTTCGACCCACCAGCGCCCGCGGTCTCGGACTGTAATGTGGAGTTCTCGGCGCACGCCCGCACGCTCTTGGGAGATTTCCGCGGCGAGCGTCCGCCACGCCGGGTCACACGCAATCCGGTACCGGACATGGGCAGGCTGCTGGTCCAAGAGCGCGACGATGTCTCCCTCCAGGTGCCAGCCGGCCTCGTCGCTCGAGAGCAGGAAGCTCTCATTCCCGGTCGGTTCGTCGCGGCGCCAGAGGACCGCGCGACGGGGCTTGCGAATCTCCCGGAGACCGGAAGCCGTGTCATCCCCCAGAGACTTCTTCATCGCAAGCGCATGGTCCACGAAGCCGCTTGCGCGGTAGAACCCTTGCGCGTCCACATTCTTCAGACCGGTCGTCAGGACGAGTCGATCGGCCCCGCGCTCGCGAGCTTGCTTCTCAACGAACTCCAACAGGCGACGTCCGACTCCTTGCCGACGATACGGTCCGGCGACGAAGAGGTCCGAGAGTTCCGCGTAGGGGGTCGAATCGAGGGAGGGGACGAGGCGCAGACTCGCGAAGCCAAGGATCTTGCCGTCTCGCTCGGCGACCATCAACGTATCGATGCCTTTCGCTTGGCGGATTCGTCGTTGGACGGCTTGCGACGTCACCGGTTCTCCGAACCACCGCCCGTAGAACCCCTCGAACAGAGGGACCAAGTTCGGGGCATCCGCCTTCGCGACCTCACGGCATTCGACGTCCTGCGACGTATCGTCAACCCCTCGCGGAGGGCCTGCGCCGGCCGCGATACTGGACTTCGTAGTAGTCGCGGAACGCGCCCTCCCGGATGGGGCGCCACCACCACTCGTTCGCCCGATACCAGTCGACGGTCTGCCGTAGGCCGATCTCGAACGGGGTCTTCGGCTTCCACCCGAGTCGGTCCCGGAGCTTCGTCCAATCGACCGCGTGGCGGACGACATGGCCCGGGCGGTCTTGCACCCGCTGTAGGAGCGACTTCGGCTTGCCGAGGCTCCCGAGGATGGCCTCTCCGATTTGAAGGATCGATCGCTCGGCGGACGCGCCCACGTTGAAGGTCTCGCCTTCGACCTCATCCGCCTTCAGGAGGAGGTCCAAGGCGGCGCAGTGATCCTCCACGTGGACCCAGTCCCGGGTGTTCTGTCCGGTCCCGTAGACCGGAAGAGGCGTGTCCTCCAACGCGTTCGTCACGAACAACGGGATGAGCTTCTCCGGGTGCTGGTACGGTCCGTAGTTGTTGGTGCAGCGCGAGATGACGACGGGCAAACCGTACGTCGTGAAGTAGGAGAAGGCCAGTCGGTCCGCTCCGGCCTTCGAGGCGGCGTAGGGACTTTTCGGCATGAGCGGGTCCGACTCCGTCGAGGGAAGGTCCGCAGCTTCGCCGTATACCTCGTCCGTCGAGATATGGCAAACCCGCTTCACGTCGTTCTTGCGACAGGCTTCGAGGACCGACCAAGTCCCCATGACGTCCGTCCGTACGAAGTCACCCGCTTCGAGAATGGATCGGTCGACGTGGGTCTCCGCGGCGAAATGAACCAGGGCGTCCGCGGACTTCGTGACGCGGTCCATGAGCTTTCGATCGCACACGTCTCCCTGAACGAACGTGAGGTTCCGGTCGTCCTTGTAGTCCTTCAGGTTGTTCGGATTCCCGGCGTACGTGAGCTTGTCCACGACGACGACTTCGTCGTTGCCGGCAGCCAATCGGCGGCGCACAAAACAGCTCCCGATGAAACCCATGCCGCCCGTGACGACGAGGCGTGCCATGACGTCCTCACTTCATCTGGACGTCCCAATCGTATGGGATGTCCTTCGAATCGTAGGGGATCCGGAACTCATCCGGCTCTTTGTAGTCGTACAGTTCCGTGGGGAAATTCACAAGATACACGGGTTCGGGTCCGATCGCCTTGAATCCGTGGATCACGTACGGAGGGATCTTGATCAACATGGCGTTCCGCTCGCCCGGGAAGAACTCGTTCACCTTGCCTTTCGTCGGGGACCGATCGCGATCGTCGTAGCAAACGACTTTCGCCGTCCCCCGCACCACGACGAAATGATCCGTCTGCTTCTTGTGATAGTGCCAGCCCTTCACGATTCCGGGGTATCCGATCGTGATGTACGATTGCGCGAACCGCTCGAACTCGGGCCAATCCGTGCGGAGCATTTCCATGAGGTACCCCCGTTCGTCGTGGATCTGTTTGAGCGGCCGGACGACGACGCCTTGGATCAAATCCATGGAGGACTCCCGGGTATTGGGCGGCGCTACATATTCGTTCACCTCGAAAGGGTTTTGGCCCTCTCCTCTATGCGGACGACGTGGCGCGCGTCCTCGACATCGGCGGCACGGGCCTCCTCGGACAGTACATCGGCCAGGAGGCGCTTCGGCGGGGACACGATGTGATCGCGACCCACCGCGGACGTCAGGCCCCCGACGACAAGCGAATCGACTGGCACCGCCTCGACATCCGAGATTCCTCGGCGGTGGAGGCGTTGGTCCGAAGCGTCGCGCCGAATCTCGTGCTCAACGCGGCGGCGATGACGGATGTCGACGCCTGCGAGGCGGATCCGGACGAAGCGAAATACGTGAACGAAACGGCCGCCGGACAGCTCGCGTCCGTCTCGAACGAGGTGGGGGCGGCCTTCGTCCACATCTCGACGGATTACGTCTTCGATGGAACGGGACCCGCGAAGGAAGACACAGAACCTCATCCGTTGAACACGTACGGGGGGACGAAACTCTTCGGGGAACGCGTGGTTCGTCAGGCGCATCCCGACTCGATCGTCCTCCGGCTCTCTTCGGTTTTTGGCTGGAACCGGCTGTCTTCGAAGACGAACGCCGTGACGTGGATCCTCCAGAAACTCGAGGCAGGCCAGGAGGTTCCGCTTTTTCACGACCAAAAAGTTACGCCATCGTACGCGAAGACCGCCGCGGAGGTCGCCTTCGACCTCTGGGATCGACACACCTCGGGGCTCTTCCACGTGAGCTGCCCGGATTGTGCCTCCCGAGTCGAAATGGGTCGCGCGGTCGCGGATGTGTTTCAGATTTCTAATCCAAGGCTCCATCCGATCTCACTGAGAAGCGTGGCCCTCAGAGCGAAGCGTCCGCTGGCTCCGTGCTTGGTCGTCCGCAAGGTCGAAGAAACGTTAAAGAGGCCCATGCCAACATTCCGCGCTTGTCTTGAGGACATGAAGGCGACGCGATGAAGGGCATCATCCTCACGGGGGGAGCCGGCACTCGGCTGAGGCCGCTCACGCACACCGGCCCCAAGCAACTGATCCCGATCGCGAACAAGCCGAACGTGCTCTACTGCCTCGAGGATCTCCGCGATGCGGACATCACGGACATCGGCGTCATCCTCGGGGACAACCAACCCGGGAAGGTCCGGGAACTTCTGGGGGACGGCTCCAAATGGGGTGTCCATATCACTTACATCGTACAGGGCGCACCGAAGGGAATCGCCCATGCGGTCCTCTGCGCGGAGGCGTTTGCCGGTGACGACCCGTTCTGCGTCTACCTGGGGGACAACATCCTCAAGGGTGGCATCCGCGGCATGGTCGACGAGTTCGAGACGAAAGGCTACGATGCCGAGGTGATGCTCTGTCGCGTCCCGAACCCGGAGAAGTTCGGCGTCGCGGAGCTCGACGCACAAGGGCACATCGTCTCGCTGGTCGAGAAACCGAAGGCGCCCAAGTCCGAACTCGCCCTCGTCGGAATCTACCTCCTCCGGAAGAACATCTTCCCGATCATCAAGGGGCAAAAGCCATCGTGGCGCAACGAACTCGAGATCACGGAGGCCCTCGACGAGTTGCGGAAACAGGGCGGGCGGATCCGGGCCGCCATCGTGAAGGGCTGGTGGAAAGACACCGGGAAGCCGGAGGACATCCTCGAGGCGAACCACCTTCTCCTTGACGACGTCGAGCGGCAAATTGATGGGACGGTCGAAGAGGGCGCGGTTGTCGAAGGACGCGTGCGAATCGGGGAAGGGACGGTCATCGCGACCGGGAGCGTGGTGAAAGGCCCGGTTGTCATCGGCCGCGATTGCGTCATCGGTCCGCGCACCTATGTCGGCCCGTACACGTCGATCGGAGATGGTTCGCGCCTCGTCGGCGCGGACATCGAAGCATCGATCGTGATCGGGGATGCGATCATTGAGGGCCCCGACAAGATCGTGAACAGCCTCATCGGCCGATCGGTCACGATTCGAAGTGCGGTGAACCGCCTCCCGAAGGGCCACCGACTGATCGTAGGTGAGAACTCGACGCTCGATTTGTGAGCGGGTGCGATACTTCTTGCTCCCGATTCACTTCGGACCGCCGCGACGGTCTTAGATCCCGGCCTTCGTCGAGCGCAAGACCTTGAAGCCGCTCCCGCGTCGAACGACCTCGGCACTGCCGAAAGAGGCGGCCATCCGCTCTCGGAGCGAGTCGGCACCCTGCCTCGTTCGGGCCACGAGCCAAAGCTTGCCACCGTTCAGGAGGTGCATCGGAGCCTCCGACACGATCCGGTCCACGATGGCGCGGCCTGCGCGGATCGGCGGGTTGCACACGATGTGGTCGAAGGCCAGGTCTCGAACCGGCTCGTACAGGTCGCCGAGGCGGACCTCCGCGTTCGCAATCTCGTTCGCGGCGATGTTCTTTCGGGCCAGCCCAACGGCCCGTTCGTTGATGTCTGTCAGGATAACGTGACCGCCTTCCGACAGGCGGGCGGCGACGATCCCGAGTACACCGTAGCCACAGCCCAGATCCAGGATCAGCTCGCACAGCCCGACCTCGAGTGCGGCGAGCAGGAGTTCCGTTCCGCGATCGATTTCATTGCGAGAGAAGACGCCCGCGTCGGTTTGGAGCGTGAAGGAATGGCCGCGAACGGCGACTTGGATCTCGGCCGGACGGCGCTTCGATTTCGGGTGCCCCTCGAAGTACTGTTCGTTCACGTCGATGAAGACAAGCGCGGGTTCGGCTTAAGTGCGCCGCTCAATTTTTCCGTCCGGCGCGCGGGTCACCTGGTCGAGGAGCACCGTCGCAATCCGAAGGTCTTCGCTCGATCCGACGAAGTTCCCCTGGTGGAATTCATTCTCCGCGCGCGTCAGGACTTCTTGAATATCCGGGAGGAACGTCAGTCCGCTCCCCCGGAGGAACTGCACCCGCTTCCGCGCCTCCTCGATCGCTCTCCCGAGGGCTTCGCGGGCATTCGTCCGGCGCCCGAACGCATGGAGCGCTCGCTCGAGGAATTCGATCGCGCGGGCGTAATTCCCTTCTCGGATCGACCGTCGGGTGTCGCGGAGTGCGACGTCGGCTTCGTAGGAGTGGAATCCCTCGCGCTGCAGACGGGCGTACAAGACCTCCGCATCGGCGATGCCGGTCGTCGCCTTGCGGTACGCATTGCCGATGACGTCGACCTCGTTCCGGAGGCGGGTGGCCATCGCGCTCGCGCCCTCGATGAGGCCTTTCTCGACCATGTCTCGCGCGATCTTGATGTCGGCCTCGAGGCCATTCGTGAGGACGCCTTCGCCGCGTAGGTACGACATCTGGGCCTCCGTCGCGTCGAAGGACTTCGTCGTATCGATATACAGTTTCTTGAGGAGCGTCGCCTTCGCGTCGATCTCGCTCGCCACCTTCGTGGCGCCTTCCGCGTCACCGAGGGCGAGCTGTCTCGTCGCCTCGTGCAGCGACTGTTCCAGCTCGGAGATCGCGCCTTCGGCGAACCGCTCGGGATCGGCGGGACCCTTCATCTCTCCGAGCGATTCGATCGCGAGCTCTGCCAAGAAGATGCTGTTCGAGGCCTTCTCGGCGCGTTCCTGGAACGCTCGACCTTCTTGTTCGGCGCGCTCGACGAGGACTCGCGCCTCCAGGTAGTTCGGCACGAACGCGCCGCTGTCCCAGATTCCGGATAGGACCTTCTTTTCCGCGCGTCCGAGGAGCGTCTCGAGTTCTTCCGTCCGAAGGCCCAGCCGAAGCATCGAATCGATTCGAGACTGGAGCGCCTTCGCGGCCTTCTGGTATCCGCCGAAGCGCTCGTCCAAGGTGATCGCGAGGGACTCGGCTTTCTTCGCGGCGTGGAATGCCTTTGAGAACTGGTTGGAATCGAAGAATCGTTTCGCGACCTGCAGCGCATCCTCCGCAGGCTTGATGTCGGCTTGCGTCAAGCGGAGGACGGTCAGGAGGCCTTCCGATTGACCGATTGCTTCCTCGGCATTCCGGACCTTTGAAGCTTTCAGGAAGCCGACGCTCGTTGCCCTCGCGTTGTACATGGAAACGCCCCCGCACTGCGACCCGCTGTGGCATGGCGTCAGAGGAAAGTCCGCGCCAGTCCGGTGGGTTGTGGAATAGATGGAACGGACCGGGGATAATAGTTCCGATGGAGCGGCCGACGATTCTATTCTCAATACCACGAATGCCAACGATTATTACAAGACGGTCCGTACGTCGCACGGATGGCCGGGCTCTTGCGGTTCTCCCGACCCCTGAACTGCGTGATGTCCGCGGTGGGCGTGGGGATCGGCGGGGTGGTGGGCGTCGGGTCGGCCGCGTGGGGCGACCTCGCTCTGCCCCTCGTCTTGGCGGCGACCGCCGCGGCCTCTTTCACGGCCGGTGGCAACGCCCTCAATGACATCTTCGACCGCGAAACGGACCGCATCAACCATCCGGACCGCCCGCTCGCCTCCGGTCAACTCACGCTCGGTACCGCGCGTGCTTTCGCCGCCTCCGCCTTCGTGATCGCCGCGATCCTGGCGGCCTTCATCAACCCGCTCGCTCTGGTCATCGTCGGCCTGAACGTGACGCTCATGGTCTCCTACGAGAACTGGCTGAAGGCCCGAGGCGCCGCCGGAAACGTCGTCATCGCCTACCTTGTCGGCTCGCTCTTCCTCTTCGCGGGCGTCTCGGTGTTTCGATCCTCGACCGCTCCGCTCATCCGCACCGGGATCCTCGCCGCCCTGGCGTTCCTTGCGACGTTGGGCCGCGAGATTACGAAAGACATTCAAGACATGCGCGGCGACGTCGATCGTCGCACGTTGCCCCGGCGGATCGGAGCGAGCCGCGCGGGGGTGTTGGCCGGCCTCGCCCTCGCGCTGTGCGTCGCCCTCAGTTTTCTCCCGCTCTACTTCGTCGTCCTCGGGGTCGGCTACGCCGTCCTGGTCCTCCCCGCGGACGGAATGTTTATCTACGCCGCCCTCCACTCGGCGGCAAATCCGGCGCGCTCCCAGCGCGTCACGAAGTATGCGATGATCGTGGCCCTCGCGGCGTTCCTCGCCGGTGCGTTCCTGTGAACGTGTACGAGTCGATCCTCGAGCGTCGCCGTGCGGCCCGGCTCCACATGACCCTCCTCGATCCGGACAAACAATCGGCGACGGAGGCCGCGAGCCTCGCGGCGGAGGCCGGCCGCGCCGGCACGGACGCGATCATGGTCGGCGGTTCGACCGGCGTCACGCAAGACAAGGTCGACGGGACCGTCTTGGCGATCAAAGAGGCGGTCCGGGTTCCCGTGATTCTGTTCCCGGCGAGCGCCTCGAACCTGTCGCCCCACGCGGACGCGTTGTACTTCATGAGCCTCCTCAACAGCCGCGACCCCCGCCTGATCGTCGGGGAGCAGCGCCTCGCCGCGCCGATCGTCAAGGCGTGGGGGCTCGAGACGATTCCGATGGCGTACCTGGTCGTCGAACCGGGGATGCGCGCCGGGGAGATCGGTGATGCCGAGTTGATTTCCCGCAACAGCCCCACGGTCGCGGTCCAGTACGCCCTCGCGGCGCAGATGCTCGGGATGAAGCTCGTCTACCTCGAGGCCGGCAGCGGATCTCCCGAGCCCGTGCCGGCGAAGGTGATCCGGGCCGTGCGCGACGCGATCGACATCCCAGTCGTCGTCGGGGGCGGCATCCGGACTCCCGAGGCCGCGAGAGCCGTCGCCGCGGCGGGCGCGGACGTCGTCGTGACGGGGACCATCGTCGAGGTGGCTCGCAAGGGTGACGCGCTTCGCCGGATCATCGAGGCGGTGAAGGCGGCCTGATGCACGTCCTCCGGGCGAAGACGGTCGCGGAGAGCCACGCCGAGACGACGCGGATGGCCCGCCGGCTGTTCGTCTCGCCGCCCGCCCGCCGGATGGTCTTGCCGATCCTCGCGTTCTCGCTCATGGAATCGTTCCTGCTCGTCTACCCGTCCCTCGACGGGGTGCGGGTCGTGTCGGCCGCGTTGGCGTTCGCGTTGCCCGCGTACCTCGCGGCCTATGCGACGGTTCCCCTCGCGGAGCGGCTCGGGGGGCGCATGTACTTCCGACGATCGTTCCTCCTTGTCTTCGTCGGCCTGATCATGGTCGGCGCGATCGAACTGGTCGTCGTGGTCGCCCTCACGGCGTACTCGATCTTTGGCGGCACAACGTACGCGTTTCGAATCGACCGCGCCGTGGTCCTCGGGTACGGAGCGGTCCTCTGGATCCGAGCCGTCATCCTGACGGCTACGTCGAACTCGATGTACGTCCGGACCCTTCCCGCGGCGTCGCTCCATCCGGTTCTCGGCCTGATCGGGCTCGCGGTCTTCGCCCGCCTGGGTGTCTGGGACATCGTCATGGCGCTCGCGGTGTATGCCCTGTTCTTCCTCAGCGCGGTCGCCTACACGGAGATCGCGAAGCGCCCGCTCCTCCGGTCGTTCGGGGCGGACGGCCTTAAGCTCCTGCGGTCGACACTCGACCAGTACGGGGAGCAGGAGGAGTCCGGAGTCGCGGAGCTCGAGACGTTCTTCGATTCGATCAGCGTTCGGGCGCGGGTCCGGGTGGGAGGGCTTGCATTTCGCACGGCGAAAGGAATCAAGGCGATCTTCCTCGCCCCGACGGTGCACCCGGGTCCGATGGGATTCGTGAGCGGGAGCGATCTCCCGACGAAGGTCGCCCGGGGGTTGACGGACCTCACGCCTAACGTGTTGGTCGCCCACGGCCCGACGACGCACGACGAGAACCCCGCGACGACCGCGGAGGTGAAGAAAGTCTCCGACGCGGTCCGCGAGATGGTCGGCGCGTCCACCTTCGGCCCGAAGGTCGGCCGGGCCTGCCGGGTCACGTACGCACGGGCGAGCGCCCTCGCACAAGTCTTCGGGGACGTCGTGTTGATCGTCGCCTCGTTCGCGCCGAACCCGACGGACGACATCGACAGCGCGACGGGCCACGCCGCCGTCCAGGAGGCGCGACTCGTCGGAGCGCGGGACGCGATTTTCGTCGATGCGCACAATTGCCTCGAACCCGGAGTGGGGCTCACGTTGTTCGGGAGCGAGCGGAGTCACGAAATCATCCAGGCCGCGAAAGCCGCCACGCAAGCCGCGCTGCAGGCGCCGAAGGACCGGGTCCGTGTGGGGTATGCCTCCCGACGCGGCTTCGCCACGGCAGACCAGGGGATCGGCGCGCGGGGCATCGAGGCGCTCGTGATCGAGATGGGCGGACAGCGGACCGCGTACGTCCTGTTCGACGGGAACAACATGGTCCCCGGAATTCGGGACGAGATCCGATCGCGGCTCGCCGGACTGGTCCAAGAGTCCGAGGCGATGACGACGGACAACCACTCCGTCAACCTGTCGATGGACGGTTTCAACGCTGTCGGCGCGGCCCTCGACCGCCAGACGATCCTCGCGCAAGCGGAAGGCGCGGTCCGGGAGGCGATCGCGAACCTCGAGGACGTCGAGGTGGCGGCGTTCACGGGCGAGATCGCCAACTTCCGGATCTTCGGACCGCAGTCCGCGTCTCGATTGACGACGTCGATCAATTCGACGATGGCGGTCCTTCGGCCCGCACTCTACGTGACGCTCAGCGGAGCGATTGCCCTCGGCGCCCTCGTCATCGTGTTGTTCTAGACGAGATCCAGGAACCAGCGGTGGATGCGCAGGTCTCCGCTCAACTCCGGGTGGAACGCGGACGCGATGAGATGGCCTTGTCGCGCGAGGACGATGCGGTCCTTGTACCGCGAGAGCGGTGTGCAATCGGCCCACGTCCGCAGGATGGCCGGAGCGCGGATGAACACACAGTGAAATGGGGAGTCGAGCCCCTGGATTTGGAGGTCGGCCTCGAACGACTCCCGTTGCCGTCCGAAGGCGTTGCGGTCCACCGCCATGTCCATAAGCCCGAGGAGGCGCGTCTTCGTCTTCTCCGCCTGGGTCCCCGCGTCCTTCGAGAGGAGGATGCACCCCGCGCACGTCCCCATGATCGGCATCCCTTCGTCGGTGGCGCGACGGACAATCTCGTCGAACAGGCCGAGCTTCACGAGGAGCTTCGAGATCGTCGTGCTCTCTCCGCCCGGAATCGTGAGGCCGTCCACGCGTGCCAGGTCCTCCGGTCGGCGAACGGGAATCGCCTCGCCCTCCTTGCCGTAGTCCTTCATGGCCCGTGCGACTGCGTCGACGTGTTCACTCACATCGCCTTGGACACCGATGACGCCGATTCGCATCCAATGGACCTAGGGCGGCGCCCCGATAAAAACCATTTCGAACCGAGCGGTCCGGCTAGGCGGATCGGCGAGGGGTTCAGCTGTTCTCTTGTTCCTCGTTTCGATCGTTGCGGAACAGCTCTTGCAGGATTTCCGCGAACGCGTCGGAATCGAGGAGACCGAGACGCTGGCTCGCGACACTGCTGATGACGACGTCATCACCGGCGTGGGGTGAATCGCGCGGGCGGAACACGTCATCTCCCTCCGGGAACACCGCCTCACCCATCGGGGATCGTTTGAGCGCCTCGGGATGGCGTTCATCCAACGGGACGACTTCGAAAAATCGATCGAGGAGAAGGGGCCGACGCACGCGTCCGAGCACGGTCACGCGGACCCGGTCCGTCGACGGGTCGAGGGACGTGTTTGTCTCGAGTGCTTCGCGGTTGATGCCGACCTGGAACAGCTCGAGTTCGACGGACATGCCACCGAACGGCGTCACGTACCAATGCCGCAACGTCTCGACCGGGAAGGCGGGCGCGGGGTTGCCCGGCGCACCACGTTTGCGTTGCACCGATGAAAAATTGCCCGCGCCGGTATTTGTAATCTCAGTCTCGAAAATCCGACTTGAGAGCACATCCGAATCAGTTGCCACCGTTTTCGTGACCGCGCTCGATACCCTTATCTACAACACGGATGTACGCAGAAAACAAGAGGGGCTTTCACGGCCATCGGATTCGTCCTGATCGACATCGAACCGACGCGGGAAAAGGAAGTCTACCAGAAGCTCACGAAGATCAAGGACATCGTCGAGCTGTACCCGCTGTTCGGGGAGTACGATCTGATCGCGAAGGTCGA
>Ga0137415_10002920_pt1 | contig 16948 bp, 10 predicted proteins | sample CZODoug3_1_1_16f_FD_183082 | JGI IMG/M metagenome (GOLD analysis project Ga0137415, IMG submission 183082) | Vadose zone soil fungal communities from Angelo Coast Range Reserve, California, USA - CZODoug3_1_1_16fungal (Hybrid Assembly) | ecosystem: Environmental > Terrestrial > Soil > Vadose...
GAGCAATGGACTCTTAATCCATAGGTTGAAGGTTCGATTCCTTCCGCTCTCACTCCCTCGAAAGGCCTGGATTCGAGTCCAGGCCTTTCGCTTGCGCGGGCCGTCAGGTAGCGTCACCGCGACGTGCAGAATTGCAGCAACTGCGCTGGACCAAACAACTCCGCCCCATGCGTTTGCCCGCTGCACCACTGCGGTGTAAAGGCCCGCCTCGTGCTCTGCTCCGCCGCTCGGAACGAATCCGGAACTGACGCAGGCGACAGGGCCGTCCTCAGCTGTCCGTCGATCTGCCGCGTGAAATGAGTCGCGCACCCGTCGTTCGAGAGGAGCTACGCATGTAGCCTGTCCGAAGGCGTTCGTCGTCCGGTCTTGCCGTTCTCGTCGGGCTTGTCCTCGTCATGGGCGCCGCGGGCGATCAGAGGGCCCAGGCCCGGGAGGACGACGAAGCGCGCTGCGGCGAGATCCCGCGCCTGCCGCCAGCGACGACGGACTGGCCGCGGATCCGGAGCGAGATCCGGCGCGATCCCTTCACCGAGGAAATCATCGCCGGCATGGTCTCGCGCATGACTCTCCCCGAGAAGGTAGGCCAGATGACGCAAGCGGAGATCCAGAGCATCACCCCTGCCGAGGTGCGCCAGCATCACATCGGCTCGGTGCTGAACGGTGGCGGGTCGTGGCCGAACAGCGACAAGCACGCGACGCCATCCGCCTGGCTCGCGTTCGCCGACGCCTACTGGGACGCGGCGCTCGCGGCCGACGGCGAGGTGAAGATCCCCATCATGTGGGGGATCGACGCGGTCCATGGGAACAGCAACGTGTTCGGCGCCACGCTCTTCCCGCACAACATCGGCCTCGGCGCCGCGCGCGACCCGTGCCTGGTGCGCCGGATCGCCCGCGCGACCGCCGAGCAGGTCCGCGTCACCGGCCAGGACTGGGCGTTCGCTCCCACCCTGGCGGTGGTGCGCGACGATCGCTGGGGCCGGACGTACGAGGGGTTCTCCGAGGATCCCGCCATCACCCGCGCGTACGCCGCAGCCTATGTGGCCGGGCTCCAGAACGCGGGCGAGGGCGAGGACGAGGATCGCTCGGTGCGCCGGCTCCGGGGCGTGCTCGCGACCGCGAAGCACTTCATCGGCGACGGCGGCACCGCCGAGGGCAGGGACCAGGGAGTGAACCCGTCGTCGGAGGCCGTTCTGCGAGAACTCCACGGCCAGGGCTACTTCGGCGCGCTGGGCGCGGGTGCACAGACCGTGATGATCTCGTTCAGCAGCTGGACCAACGAGCAGCTGAACATCCACGAGGGCAAGGTCCACGGGAGCCGCTACCTCATCACGGACGTCCTGAAGGGGAAGATGGGCTTCGACGGGCTCGTCGTGTCCGACTGGAACGGCATCGGCCAGGTGACCGGCTGCAGCAACTTCCGCTGCGCCCAGGCGTTGAACGCCGGCATCGATGTCTTCATGGTCCCCGCCGAGTGGCGCCAGTTCATCGACAACACCATCCAGCTCGTCCAGAGCGGCGCGGTCCCCATGTCGCGCATCGACGACGCCGTGACCCGCATCCTGCGCGTGAAGCTGCGCGCGGGTCTCTTCGGAGCGCGCCGCCCCTCGGAGCGCCGGCTGGCGGGAGACGCGGGCACGCTCGTGCACCGCGAGCTCGCCCGGGAGGCGGCGCAGCGCTCCACGGTGCTGCTCAAGAACAACGGGAACGTCCTTCCCCTGGCGCGCAACCAGAAAATCCTCGTCGTCGGCAAGGGAGCCGACAATTTCGCCATCCAGACCGGCGGGTGGACGCTCTCGTGGCAGGGCACCGGCAACAGCAACGCCGACTTCCCGAACGGCGAGACGGTGCTGGCCGGCATCCGCCGCGTGGTCGGTGACGCCAACGTGACCTTCAGCGAGACAGCGGGGAGCGTCAAAGCGCGCGACTTCGGTGCGGTGATCGCGGTCATCGGCGAGACGCCCTACGCCGAGGGCGTCGGCGACATCGGCCGGACGCGCACGCTCGAGCACGCGGCGCGCTATCCGTCGGACCTGGCGGCGCTGAACCGGGTGGCGAGCCCGGGAGTGCCCGTCGTGACCATCTTCTTCTCCGGCCGTCCGGCCTACGTCAACAAGGAGCTCAACCGCTCCGACGCGTTCATCGCGGCGTTCCTGCCCGGCACCGAGGCGGGCGCGATCGCGGACCTCCTCTTCCGCGATGCGCGCGGCCGGATCGGGCGCGGCTTCACGGGCAAGCTCTCCTACTCGTGGCCGCGCGCAGCGTGCCAGACGCCGCTCAACGTGGGGGACACGCCCTACGATCCGCTCTTCGCTTACGGCTTCGGGCTCGATGATCGCGACCGGGTCAATCTTTCCGCGCTCGACGAGACGTCTCCGGCGATCGGGTGCGGCCAGACCGGCGGCGGGGGCACCGCTACGCAGGACCTCGATATCTACGTCCGAGGCGATGCGCCGCCATACCAGCTCTACATCGGCTCGCCCGCGAACTGGAGCGTCGCCGTGGGCCCGGACCCGACCGCGGTGACGACCTCGGCCGATGGCAACATCAGCGTCCAGACCACCGACGTGGCCGTCCAGGGAGATGGGCGCAGGGTCACCTGGACGGGGACGGGCCCGGGACAGATCTACTCCCAGTCGCCGGCGACGGCGGATCTGCGCGGCTACCTGAACGCCGCGGGAGCGCTCGTGCTCGATGCCATCGTCGGACAGTCGCCCGCGGGATCGGTGAAGATGCGCGTGGACTGCGTCTGGCCGTGTCTCGGCGAGGTGGACGCGACGAAGCTCTTCCAGAGCCTGCCGACGGGGACCCGGAGCACGGTCAAGATCCCGCTCCGGTGCTTCGCGGCAGCCGGCACCGACATGGCCATCGTGAACACGCCGCTCCTCTTCTACACGGAGCGCGCGTTCCAGCTCTCGTTCGCGAACGTGCGCTGGGTGCCCGGTGCGGCCGCGGATCCCGACGCAACGGGCTGCGACCAGCTCGTGCCCTGAGAGAGACGCTTCATCCGCAGAAGTTGCGGACGACCGCGAGCAGCTCGTCGACGTCGTACGATTTCGGCAGGACGAACGGCAGCACGAGGATGCTGGAAGGGGCCGGGAGGGTCCTTCCCCGTACGGGCCTTTGGGGGTACACCGCTACCAGACGGGCGCTCGCCAAGCCGCCGACGCTTCGCATTCACGTGGCCGGTGCGCAAGCTCCCGGCACCTGAAAGAAGGAGGCTTGCAATGTCCAGCATCGCGACCCTGCAGGACCTGATCCACCTCGACATGGACGCCATCAAAGCCTACGACCAGGCGATCAAGGCGTGCGAGCATGAGAACGTCGCCTCGCAGCTCCGGCTCTTCCGCAGCGACCACGAGCGCCACGTCCGCAACCTCTCCCAGGAGCTGACCAGGCTCGGCGAGAAGCCGGACGCCCGCACCGACGTGAAGGGCTTCTTCATCGAGAAGTTCACCGCCATCACCAGCATCGGCACTCGCAGCGCGCTCATGTCGATGATGGGAAACGAGACCCTGACGACCGCGAGGTACAAGGCGGCGCAAGAACTCCAGGACCTTCCGGAGTCCGCGAAGAGCATGATCCGCGCGAACTACGCGGACGAGCAGCGGCACCTGGAGTGGATCCGCAACGCCCTCGACCAGAAGATCTGGGAACGCGCCCAGCCGTCGGCGCGCTGAGATCAGGGCTTCGGCGGCTCCCACGCGGAGCGCACGATTTCCCGCAGATCCTGCAGCCGGGGCCGCCACCCCAGATCCCCGATGATGCGCTGGGAGCTGGCGACCAGCACCGCCGGGTCTCCGCGACGCCTGGGTCCGATGCGGACCGGGATGTCGCGGCCGCACACTGACAGCGCGACTTCGACCACCTGCATCACCGAGTAGCCGCTCCCGCCGCAGCCCAGGTTGTAAGCTCCGCCGGAGTGGCCGTTCGCCAGCGCTTCCAGCGCGAGCACGTGTGCGCGCGCCAGGTCGCTCACGTGGATGTAATCACGGATGCAGGTGCCGTCGGGCGTCGGGTAATCCGCGCCGAAGATCGTCAACTGGGGGATCCGGCCGGCCGCGGCCTGGAGCACGAGGGGGACCAGGTGCGTCTCGGGCTCGTGGCGTTCGCGGCAGCGGGCGGTGGCGCCCGCCGCGTTGAAATAGCGCAGGCTGATCGAGCGCAGGCCGTAGGCCGCCGAGTACCAGCGCAGCGCGTTCTCGAATGCCAGCTTGGTCTCGCCGTATGGATTCGTCGGCGCCGTCGGGTCCGTCTCTTCGATCGGCTGCTTCGCGGGCTCGCCGTACACGGCGGCCGTGGAGGAGAACACCAGCCGGCGGACACCGTGCTCGCGCATGGCGTCCGCCAACGCGATGCCCGCGACGACGTTGTTGCGGTAGTACCTGGCGGGTTCCTGGACGGACTCGCCCACCAGCGAATGCGCCGCCAGGTGCACGACGGCGTCCACGCCGGAAAGCGCTTCGCGCAGCGGTCCGGCATCGAGCAGGTCGGCATGCACGAACTCCGCCTGCGGGTGCACCGCATCGCGATGGCCTTTGTAGAGGTTGTCGTACACCACCGCGGTGTGACCCGACGCGAGCAACTCCTCGACGACACCGCTTCCGATGTATCCCGCACCGCCCGTGACCAGGACCCGCATCGCTCCTCCGCCGTTCGCCGCCAGTATGCCGCGGCGCGGAACCCGATCACAGCGGAAGGACTACTGCGCCAGCAACCCCCAGCGCGCCGCCAGCCGGACGAGATCGACCGCGGAGTGCGCATTCAGTTTGCGGAGGATGCGCCCGCGGTGGGTCTCGACGGTACGGGGGCTGATGCCGAGCTGCTTCGCGATCTGGGCCGTCGGGTTTCCCTGGATGCAGAGCTCGAAGATCTCCCGCTCCCGCGCGGTGAGCGTCGCCAGCGGCGATCGGGCTGCTTCGGGACCGTTTCGCAGGCGGCGATAGTCGGACACCACGAAGCCGGAGACCTGCGGCGCCAGATAGGTCTCCCCGCGCGCAACTGTGCGGATCGCCTCCATCACCTCGGCCGCCGACTGCGACTTGCAGGCGTAGCCGAGAACGCCGGCCTGCAGCGCGTCGGCGACGTGAGCCTCGTCTGCGACCATGCTCAGCGCGAGCAGGCGCCGCTTCGGGTCCTCGCGCAAGAGCTCGCGGGCCACGCCGATCCCGCTCACGCCGGGAAGCATCACGTCCAGCACGACCACTTCCGGTTGCGATGCGCGCACCGCCGGCAACGCTTCCTGGGCGTTCGACGCCTCTGCCACGATCCGGAGGTCGGGGGCGCTCGCCAGCATTGCGCGAAGCCCCTCGCGGAACAGGAGATGGTCATCCACCAAGGCGACACGAAGCGTTGTCATGTCACTCTCTTACATCCGATTCCGTACATGCGAGTCCGTAGCAGCCGGTATCCATCCGCTATCGAGCTTCGGCTCCCCGTGTCAATCCGCGAGAAAAGGCGTACCTTCGTCCGAATGGCCCATCGCGACATCGTCGTGATCGGCGCTTCTGCCGGCGGCGTCGAAGCGCTCGCTGCGCTCGTCCGGCCGCTCCCGTCCGATCTGGGAGCGGCGGTCTTCGTCGTTCTGCATCTTTCCCCCGAGCACAAGAGCGTTCTGCCGCGGATCCTCAGCTCGGCCGGTCCCTTGGCTGCCAAGCATGCGCGAAACGGCGAAACGATCCTTCCCAACCGGATTTACGTAGCCCGACCCGATCACCATCTGCTCGTGCAGAACGATCACGTACGCGTCGTCCGCGGACCGCGCGAAAACGGGCACCGGCCCGCCATCGATCCGCTCTTCCGCACGGCGGCGTTCACGTTCGGCGCGCGCGTAATCGGCATCGTCCTCTCGGGCGCGCTCGACGACGGAACGGCGGGCCTGGCCGCCGTCAAGAACCAGGGCGGACTCGCCGTCGTCCAGGACCCGAACGACGCCCTGGTCGACGCCATGCCGCGCAGCGCGCTGGAGAACGTCGACGTCGATCACGTGCTTCCCGTCACCGAGCTGGGCAAGATGCTCCCGCAGCTCGTCGGAGAGACCGTGGAAGCGCTTCCGGCTGCGCGGTCGGCCGTCCTCGACGTGGAGTCGGCGCTGCAGCTCAACGGTTCGACGGAAGGATCTCTCAAGGTCGGGCAACCTTCCTCCCTCGCCTGTCCGGACTGCGGCGGAGTGCTCAATGAAGTCCACGACGGCGATCTGCTGCGCTTCCGCTGCCGCGTCGGACATGCCTTCGCTCCGGAGACCTTGTACATCGGGCAGCGCACCGAGCTGGAAGGCGCGCTCTGGGCGGCATTGCGCGCCTTGGAGGAACAGGCCGCGCTCTCCAAGCGCCTGGCGGTGCGTGCCCGCGAGCTTGGTCACTCGAAGTCCGCGATCAGGTACGGCGAGCGCGCCCACTCGGCCCAGACCCAGGCGCGGACGGTCCGCGACGCCCTGCGGCTCGGCGCTGCGCCGAAGACCGACGCGGCTGAGTGAACTCCTTCAGCGGGAAGGTCAGGGCGAAGAGCGCGCCGCCGCGCGGCCGGTTCGATGCCTCGATGTTGCCGCCCAACCGCTGCATCGTACCCGCGGCGAGCCAGAGCCCCAATCCCGTGCCGCGCGAGCCCTTGGTGGTGAAGAACGGCTCGAAAAGCCGGCGCTGGACTTCCGGGGATATGCCGATCCCCTGATCGGCGATGGTCACGACGATCGAATCGTTCTTCCGCTGCGCCGCGACGGTCACGGTCCCTCCTTCGGGCATCGCGTCGCGCGCGTTGCGAAGGAGGTTGACGAAGAGGAGCGAGAGTTCGGCGGCGGAACCCCGAACGGGGGGAAGCTCGGGTACGGAGACGCGGATGTCCACCGGAGCGGCAGCGGCCTGGAAATCGATCTCGACCAACGCCGCGGCCTGCGCCACGACGCGATCCAGACGCACCGCCGCCGTCCTCACCGATCCCGTCTGGGCGAAGTCGTGCAGTCGGGCGATCGCCTCGGAGGCGAGCTCCACCCGCTGACCGACGGCCTGGACCGCCTCGCTACGCTTCTCGATCGGGGTCGAGTCGTCGCCGAGGATGGCGAGCTGGAAGCTCGCTCCGCGCAGCGTATTCCCCAGATCGTGCGCGATCGACGCCGCAAGCTCGCCGAGGACGCGGAGCCGTTCGCGGTGCAGCATCGCTTCGCGCGTGCGCGCGAGCTCCTGGTCGCGTCGGGCATGGTCGGTGATGTCCTCGGCGATCACCACGACCACCGGTTTGCCCGATTGCAAGGTGCGCTCGAGATGCAGGGAAATCAGTGCGTCCGATGCCGCGTCCCGGTATCGCGCATCGAAGGCCGCCATGCGCTCGATGAGCATCCGATCCGCGTGCGCCAACACCAGCGCGCGTAGATCCGGATAGGCCGCGAGATTGGCGGGCTCGACGGGAAGCAGCGGCCCCTTCAACAGGCGGGCAAGCTGGACGAACCGGGCGTTGGTCAGCCGGATGTGCTCGTCGCTGCTGACCAGGGCGAGCGCGGTGGCGCCGACTCGCGCGTCGAAGGACCCGATCCGGTAGACGGCGAGTTCGTGCGTCGCCCGGCGGTCGAGTCGCTCCACCAGCTGCGCGTACTTGCGCGCCAGCTCCGCGTACTTCGTCCGGAGCAGGTCGGCGGAGGGTTCAGCGTCGAGTACGCCTGCCATGGTTGTTGTTGTTCGCCTTCAGGGCGGCGACTTCAGCCGTGAGGTTCGACACCTTGGTTGCGTCCTCGAAAGTGATGAGCGCGCCGAGCGCCGTGCCATTGTCCAGGATCGGGATGGCCGTGACCATGGCGTGTCCCTCGCTTCCGTTGGGCAGCTCATAGGTGAGCTGCTCGGCCCGGAGCGTCGCATTCTGGGCCATGGACCTGCGGATCTTCTGGAGGAGCCCACCGTCGATGGCGGGAACATGCAGCGTCCAGAAAAGCTGCCCCATTGCCTCGTCCTCGGGAACTCCCAGCAGCCGCTCCGCCGCCAGATTCCACATCGTGATCCTGCCGTTGGCGTCGAGCAGGATCACCGCTGCGTTCAGGCTCCGGATGGTCACGCGCTGGATGAACGCGAGCGAATTCAGCTCGTCGGTGCGGTGGGCGAGCTCGCGGTTGGTCGCGTCCAGCTCCGCGTTCGTCGATTGCAGCTCCTCGTTGGTGGTCTCCAGCTCCTCGTTGGTCGACTGGAGCTCCTCGTTGGTGGTCTGCAGCTCCTCGTTGGCGCTCTGTAGCTCCTCGTTGGTGGTCTCCAGCTCCTCGTTGGCGCTTTGCAACTCCTCGTTGATGGATTGCAGCTCTTCGAGGGCAGCCTCGCGCTCCTCCGTCGACTTGCGCAGGTCGCGCTCCAGGTCGGCGAACGCGGTCATGTCGTGCACCGCGTACAGCAGGCCGCTCATTTCGTTCGCGGTGTCCCTGAGCGGGGTGATCTCGATCGACAGCTCGAGCGGCGGATGATCGCCGCCGCGGTGGAGGACTCCCCTGCTGCGCTGCACGTCGCTCTTGCCTTCGCGGACCGCGGCGCTCTTCTCCACGAGCAGCTCGTCAGGGAGCCCGGGAAGCGTAAGCGTCGGGAGCTTCTTGCCCGTCACTTCCTCCTCGCTGAGGCCCCAGAGCGCGGCGGCGGCGGCGTTCCAGCGAAGGATGGTGCAGTCCGGGGCGGTCGCGACCATGGGAACGCGAAGCGACTGCACGATGTCGCGGTGGAACTGATCCGCCGTATTGAGGTCCGGGCGGCCTTCCTCGACGCCGAGTGCCATCGATTCCTGCTCGAGCAGCGAGACCAACCGTTCCTGCGCCACGGCAGCGCCTCGCCGGCCATCCTTTCGATAGATGCGCCGCTGCTGGTCGACGGATTCGAAGATCTTCCCGGCGAACGGGATCAGCTCGCTCTTGCCGAGCACCAATAGCCCGTGGCGCCGGAGCGCGTGATGGAAACGGGTGAGCACGCGCTTCTGCAATGCCCCATCGAGATAGATGAAGACGTTGCGGCAGAGCAGCAGGTCGAGCCGGGAGATGGGAGCATCCGACACCAGGTTGTTCACCCCGAATACCACCGTGCGCCGGATCTCCTTTCGCACGCTCCAGCCCGTCGGGTCCTCGACGAACCAGGTCTTGAGGGTTCCGGCGGGAACGGATTTCACCTGCTCGCGCGAGTACACTCCGTGCCGCGCGAACGCGATCGCTTTCTCGTCCACGTCGGTCCCGAAGATCTTCACCTCCTGGTTCTGGAAGGCGGGTCCCATCGCCTCCGCCAGCAGGATGCCGGTGGAGAACGCCTCCTCGCCGGTCGCGGACCCGGCGCACCATACCCGGATCTCCTCGCCCGGCCGTTTCTCCGCGAGCAGCTGCGGGATCACCTTCCCGGAGAGCAAGGTCCAGGTCTCCGCGTCGCGGAAGAAGCCGGTCACCTTGATCAGCATCGACGCGATCAACGCGTCGCATTCGGCCGGGTCCCGGTCGAGCAGCGCGAGGTACTCGGCTGCCGTCTTGCACTTCCGTTCTACCATCCGCCGTTCGATGCGGCGGTGAAGCGTCGGCCGCTTGTAATGGCGGAAATCGAAGTTACGGGTGGCGCGGATCCGCTCGAGGATCTGCTCGACGGTTTCGGCGTTGGACGGCCGGCGGCGGCTGCGGTCCGGGGCCATTTGACCCGATTTCTACCACGCCCCGGGAATGAGGGCGTAACCCGCGCCGGACGGTCTCGGCTCCGTAGGAGGGCTTGCTCAGTCGGTGCAGACCGGCTTGGACCGGCCGCGGGATGCTGCCCGCGCCGGTCCAGCCGCGCTTAGTTCGAGGCCGGCAGCGTGGAGGAATCGCCCTGCCGGACGTAGTCGGTCGTCACGGTCTCGATGCAGACCTTGCCCAGCGTGCCCGTGCCGAAGTCCTGGGCGCCGCACGACGAGGTCGTCTTGGGCGTCGTCGACCCGAAGACGACGGGCAGGCTCAGCTTCGGCTGCGCGCTGTAGACGCTGCCGTCCTCGAGCGTGAAATCGGCCGCGTAGTTGTCTCCGAGCTTCACCACCACCCCGTCCTGCTCTCCCGATTTTTTAGTGTAGTCGCCGGGCACGCAACCCAGCGCCAGGCTGTTGCAGGTGTTCCCCGAGTAGTAGGTGTTGTCCGAGGCGCTGAACGCGACCGAGACGATCGTGGTGCCCTGGTTGGTGTTCGCGTTGAAGCAGCGGATCACGGTCACGGCGCGCCCAGCGGTCATGTCGAAGTCGTTGAGCATCGACTCGTTGGTCGTCGCCGGATCGCACAGGCTCGTGTCCACCGGCGTGACATCCGTGAACGCCGGCAGCATCACCGTGACCGAGCTGAGGGACGTTCCGGCGCTCGAGTCGTTGAACACGATCCGCTTGACGGTGCCGATTGCCGCAGGAATGGTCCCGTAGAACTGGCGCGTCTGCGTGTAGTTGTTCGTGGTCTCGACCAGATGCTCTTCCGGCGTGGCGGACGTCGACGTGTAGTACTTGTCGGTGGTCCTCGTCGAAGTCTGCGGCTGATCCATCACGGCCATGTCGTAGTACATCGTGGCCGAGGCCGAGTTCTGCACCTGGATCTGGCGCGAGAAGACGTTGTTCGAGTCGTCGTAATCACCGGGCTTCACGTTCTGGGCCTTGACGGTGATGGTGTGCAGGCCACCGGACTTGAACGACGTCGTGAACCGGCAGGTGGCCGACCCGCCCGCGTCCACCCAGATCCCGGGCGCGACGTCGACCTGGGCGCCATCGACCAGCAGCACGCAGTCCGCGTGGGCGCCCACCTCATCCATGCGCTCCACGACCGTAGCGTTGACCTGCACCATCGTGTTCACAGGGGTGAGTCCTGGCGCATCGACCATCTGGACCGCGAGGTCGGGGCGGTAGCGGACGACATCGAACCACTTCGCCTCGACTTCGCCTCCACGCCACCCGGCCCTGGCCTCGGCCCTGATGCGGAGCGCCTGCGCGTGCGGGAGCCCCGTATACGTCCAGTGGACGTAACCGCCCTCGCGGAGGTGCTCGTATCTCTTGTGGAACTTCAGCTGGTTGTCGTCATCGTCGCCGTCTTTGCCGCGGCGAGTGGGATCAACGGCCCGGATGTCGCACTCCGAGATGTTTCCGGGCGGAGTCGCGCCGATGTCGAACGGCGCCGTGCTGATCTCGACCTCGGTCTTGCCATCCTTGCCGAGCAAGGACCGCGAGTGCAGGGTCAGCCCGGGAACGGATGCCTTCGCCGGCTTCGCCGACCGGTTGCGGGCGTGGTCCTGATCTTCGCCCTCGTGGTCCGCTCGGTGATGGTGGAACACAGGTCGGCCGGCGTGAGCCCCGCGCGCGGGAGCGAGCAGGGCTGCAACCGCGAAGACGGTCAGAGCGTGGCGGAAGTGTTCCATATGCTCCTCAAATTTTATTTTGCAGCGCTTTTTGCAGTACGGACGCAATTGAACCCGGGATCCGTCCAGCGCGCAATGACACACGTGGTACCGGTTATCCGCCCTTGTGCGCGCCTCCGAGGGGGGCTGCAGCACTCGGCAGCGGCCGAGGTGGATGTGCGCGTTTCACTTCATCAATCGCAGCGGATGGATCCAGTCTCTGGGGCCCCATGCGCGGCCGCGGCGTCCCCCCTCCGAGGAGCGCCGCGGCCGTTCCTTGGCAAGCCGTCAGGGAGCGGCTGCTACGGACACTTCGTCGCGTCCGCGTGGCGGCAGGTGTGCTGCTCGGCCGTCAGCGGGAGCGAGTACAGCATTTGCAGCATCTCCGTAGAAGTACCCACGGTCATCTGCGTGACCTCGGAGCTGCCCGGCTGGATCTCGAGCGTCGAGAGCCGCATCGATCGTCCGCCCGCGCCGACAGCCACCGCCGGGGACGGCTCGGGGGGCGGCGAGATCACGTTGCGTTGGACCGAGCGGGCGTAGGTCGATCCCGTCAGGAAGCTGCCCGCGCAGTTCGGAGCACCGGTCATCGCATCCGCCTGGTAGAACGGAGCGATCGAAGCTCCGGCAGAGGCGCAACCCACCGAAGTTCCGCTGGGGATGAGAGTGCTCCAGATCACGCAGCCGCCGAGGATCGTCGCGCTGGTGACGGTCTTCTCGTCGATGTTCGTGTACTGGACCTTCCAGCCCGCATCGTTGCGCGAGGCGACGTTTCCGCTGACAGAGGTGGTCGTGGCGGTGGTGCTCGAGACGTCGATCAGGTCGCCTGCGGCGAGCCGATTGCCGTCGTAGGTCACCGCGTCGGCGGGAACGTTCATCCTGCGCGTGCGCGCGCTTGGCGTGATCCCCGTGGAATCGGAAAGAACCGCCACCGACACGAAGCTGTTGTCGCCCGGCGTCGCGTTCGAAGCCAGAGCGCGGTTCGTGGCGGTGAACGTGGTCAGAGGCGATTCCGTGCAGGTGAGCGGAGAGCCCGTGCAAGTGAAGGAGGAGCTCTGGGTCTTGTTCATCGCGGTGTTCGGGCAGGCGGAGATCGTCACCGTATCGCTTGCGCTCCCCAGGGTGCAGGCATTGGTGGACACGTTGGTCTGCGTCTGCAGCGGCGCAGCCATCGCCGGAGGGGAAGCGCTATTGGGGCTGGCGCTGCGGAAGGTGCTGCTGTACTGGTTGGGGCCGCTCGTGATGTCCATGGCCGCGGTCACGGTGCACCCGGCGCTGATGCAGCTCATCGGGTCGTCCGCCCGGCAGTCGCCTCCGCCCGTAGAGCGCACGTGGGCACGGTCTCCGGCGCCGACGTAGGCTCGCAGCCAGCCGTTCTCGGGCTGCACGGTCGTGGAGGCGACGGTGTAGATCGGCTGGTGATAACGGGTGTCGTTCGTCGACGAGGAGTTCGGCTCGTATGCGCGGCCGAAGGTCCAGTTGGTCACCAGCTTGGTGGTGGTGTCGATCTGCCCGGGATTGGGGAAGCGGAAGGTCCAGATCTGGCCGCCCTCGTCACCGATCACTGCGGTATCGAAGAAGCCATCGGGCGCGAACGAGTCGGCGTGGCCATAGTCCACCAGCGCCGCCATGGCGGAAAAGCCGAACCGCATCGCCGCGGACGGGCGCGTGTCGGTGGCACCGGTCGGCGGCGTGTACGAGGCCTTGTAGAGAGGGGCGCCCGTGTAGACGTCCAGCATCGCGGCTGCCCGGCCCCTCGTGTTGTACGGGCCGTGGCCGCCGTTCAGGAAGACGACCCAGCGTTCTTCGGTGTGCGCGGAGCCGTAGTTTGCCGGGCCGGCGGTGTCGCTCGTCTCCAGCAGGACCGGTCCGATGGGAGGCGGCCGCGGCGAGAACTGGCCCCATGTCTCCCCCCAGAGCTGCTCGTCGGGGTCGCAGGGCGGCGGATACATCCAGAGCATGGTCGGCTTGGTGGTGTCCGTCAGGTCGAGGGCGACGAAGTGGTTGCCGCCCTGCCGTTCGCTGATCACCGCCAGGGTGTGATACTCGGCGGACTGCTTGACCATGGACGTATTGCTGTAGGTCGAGTCGTTCGGGTCGTTCTTCTTCCCGTCCACCCAGACGTCGCGGACCATGATGTCGCCGTCCAGGTACATCTGGTGGCCGTCGCGCATCATCAGCCAGAGCCGGGGAAGCTGGTCGGGCGGCACGAAGCCCCAGACCTCGCCGCCTCCGCCGTTGTCGTATTTCACCTGGCGAAAGCCGACGTTGGTGTTCATCGCCAGCGGACTGAGCGCCGAACCCGCGTCAAACGCGTGGACGAGACCGTCGTTGGAGCCCACCACGACGACCTTCTGGCGCGTCTCGTGATCCTCCCAGTACTTTTCGTACGCGTCGATGTTCCTCAGCGAAGCGCCTGACCCGACCGTGTAACTGGCCGAGGGGATCGCCGTCACGTTGGCGACCGACTGCTGGTAGCCGTATAGCGTGGAGAGGCACTGCGCGTGCAGACCCAGACTGCAGATGAATTGATCGACAGGCGGGTCCACGACCACCGGCGAAGAGTGGAAGATGTCTCCGAGCATCCGCTTGCGATTCAGCGTCGTCGTGGTGCCGCCGGGGTTCGCGACTGAAGGGTCCACCAGGATGTTCTGGCCGCGCACGAAATCGATGATCGCCTTGGCGCAATGGTCCTTGTCGAACGTGCTCGTAGCAGAAAGGTACGCAGAAGGAGTGGGCGAGACCATCCCGGCCTGGATTGTGGCGCACGCGTTGGTGCCATCGAGGCCGAGCGCGTCGCGGATCTTCGCGAAATCGGGGCTGGTGAGATCGGTGGCCTTGAACTCGATGGTCTTCCAGCCCGGCGGAGTGGTGGTGGTGTCGTAATAGGCGGTGTAGATCTTCCGGTTCGCGTTGGTGCCCGCGACGTTCAACTGCGGACTCTTGGTGATTCCGCTGATCGAGTCGACGACGGCGTTCGTGCCGCCCGCGTCCCAGATCGGGTTTGCGGGGCCGGCTTGCGTACAGACGCCTCCCGAGCAGGAAGACTTGTGGAAGTTGCCCTTGTCGTCTTCGGTCACGATGTCGCCGTCCTGGTCGACGAGGAACACTCCATCCGTCTTGCCGTCGCCGTTCTTGTCCACTCCGGCGACGAACTCGTTGAACAGGTCGAAGCGGAAGAGGTGGCCTTCCCAGACCGGATCGCTGCCAGTGCTCGGCAGGAACCGCGGCACGTAAGCGGTCGAGCCGGTACCGACCTCCAGGGTCTGGATGGCGGTGGAGGAAAAGGCCGTAGATCGGGCGAGCACGCTGAGCACGGCGCTGTTCAACTCGTCGGCCAGGTCGGTGGCGTCGTTCGCCTTCATCGCCTTGCCGGTCTTCCCGTACTTCGCGGCTTCGTCGAGGATGGGCGCGCTGAGCCCCACTCCGATCACGTACGTGATCACGTCCTGGATGCCGACCATGGTCGAGTCGGTGGTGTTCAGGTCGTTGTTCGCCAGGAAGCTCGCCACCTGCGCTAGCGTGTTGGGCGAGGCGTTCCCCATGTCGGTCCCGCAGTCGGTGCAGCCGATGCCGTTCTGCCGGAGGAGGTACGGCACGTTGTTGTCGCCGTACGGCTCACCGTCGGTGATCAGCACGACCGAGTTGAGCTGGCAGGGAATGCAGAGGGGCTTGCTGCCGTTGGTGGGAGCCGTGAAGACGTTCTTGATCCACTGGTTGCCATTCATCACGTTCCCGCTCTGATCCTTGAAGGTCTTGTAGAGATCGTTGTTGCCGGTGAAGAACTGGCCCACGTTGAAGAGCGTCTCCGCCAGCGGAGTTGCGATCGGACCGCCCATCGAGCCCCACGAGATCCCGCCGGTGACCGAGCTCGCGCCCCAGGTGCCGCGGATCGCGGTGTACAGCGTGTCCCGATCGCTGGTCGCCCAGGAGGTCACGCCGCAGTCGGGCACCATGCCGCTCGAGACCAACGAACCGCCGTCGTTGGCCCGCAATCCGGTGTTGGCGGCCGGCTGGGTGAGTGCGCTCACGTTGTTCACGTCGTACGTGGTGATTCCGACGCGGACCGCCTGCGGATTTCCCACCATCGAGCCGATGAAATCGGTCACGGCCTTGCGGGCGATGAGGAACTTTGGCGGAAAGAAGTTCAGCCAGTTTCCCTTGAACAGGATGTTGCCGCCGGTGACGTCCGATTGCGAGCCCGTCGCGCCTGGCTTGATGTAGTAGCCGGCCTCGTCGAGGCACTGCTGGCAGCGCTGCTGCTGCGTCTGTCCGATCCCGCCCGAGTTCAGGCTGCTGGACATCGCCGAGCAGGCGCCGCCTGCGCCGGTCGCCGTCGCGTTGCCGCCCGGCGCCGCCGACGTCCATTCGATGTACTTGTAGTACTTGGCGGAATTGAAATAGTACTTCGGGTCGACGTTGTAGAATGGATCGAGCGGGGCGTACGTCGTCGCCTTGCTGTAGGTGAGGCCGGTCCCCCGGGCGTCCTTTCGCCCTTCCAGCCAGGTGTTCGAGTGGCAGCTCGCGGCCGTGATGCCGTTCGGCGTCACGCCGCTGCTGACGAACGAAGCGTTGGGGAAGGCTCCGACGTCCTGCGGCAGCTCGTACATCGAGGTCGAGTTGTCGAGGATGAACATCACGTTGGGGAGCTGCCCCGTCTGGGTGGTGAAGAAGGTGACGTCGCCACCGTTGTCAGTGAGAATGGTGGTCGGCTGCACGCGCTGCGAGATGGCGCTGTTCGTCAGGCAGTCGCTGGCGTTGCATGCCGCCGCGTCGGTGCGCGCAGGCGCGTCGAGCAGCAGAAGGCCCAGTGCGATCGGCAGGTAGCGCGGGATTCGCAGTCGCATGGAGATCCTCACAGTCCGTACTTGAAGGTGAACTCGAGCTCCATGTCGCCGGCGAGCGGGTCGCTGCAGGCGACGACGACACGGTAGGCGCGGCCGCCGAGCGTCGGGCTGGCGACGATCATGTTGCTGATGTCGCGCGTGCGCGCGCTGGAGGCGCCAACCAGCTGCGGTGGGACGGCCTGGATCGAGGTCACCACCGGCCCGTTGATGTGCCCGGTGCGCAGCTGCCGGCCGCCGCTGTCGACCTGGATCGTCTGATCGAGAGTGATCGTCGTCGGATCGAGGCCGAAAACGCGCAGCCTGCCGAGCACGTATTGCCGCGCGGCCTCGACGCAGGCGGCCTGGCCCAGCGTGCGAGAGTCCTTGGCGGACTGCTGCTTGCTGATGCCCGCGAGCTGCAAGGTGGCCACGGTGACCAGCGCCAGTACGCCGATGACGATCAGGGCAGCGAGCAAGGCGCTGCCGCGGGGCTTGCGCGACATCATCCGCCTCCCACGTTGAGATTCGTCACCACGAGCGGCAGGAAGTGCGCGCGGGTGACGAGGTTTGCCGGCTGCTCCGAGACGGTGGATACCGAGCGCCGGAAGGTGTCCAGGGCGCGGGCGGGCCGGTTGCCGACCTGCGGCGCGCTGTCGCCCGTCCGGTCCGGCGTCGCCCGCGTAGAGCGCGCGTCCACGTTGATGGTCACCGTGCGGATGTTCGCCGGATGACCGGTGTACCGATTCGCCGAGTCGTACGGGTCGTTGCGCCAGTCGGGTGCGGTCGCTGCCTCGC
>Ga0137415_10002921_pt1 | contig 16947 bp, 15 predicted proteins | sample CZODoug3_1_1_16f_FD_183082 | JGI IMG/M metagenome (GOLD analysis project Ga0137415, IMG submission 183082) | Vadose zone soil fungal communities from Angelo Coast Range Reserve, California, USA - CZODoug3_1_1_16fungal (Hybrid Assembly) | ecosystem: Environmental > Terrestrial > Soil > Vadose...
GGCGTGGTCCAACCGGTAGGACACCACACTGTTAATGTGGATGGTGAAGGTTCGAATCCTTCCGCCCCAGCCAATTTCCATCAATCTGGCTGCGATCGGGAAGCACGAACTAATCTTTGGCAGTCGGCAGGCCGGCGTCGAGCCAGCCTTTCCATCCGCCGTCCATCGATTCCACATTCGTGTAGCCCATCTTCTGCAGATTTTCCGCAACGAGCGCGGAGCGAAAGCCGCCGCCGCAATACAAAACCAACTTCGCGCCCGTCTCCGGGATGCGCTGCTCGATGTCGCGCTCGATAATGCCGCGTCCCAAGTGCACGGCATTGGGAACATGCCCTTTGGCCCACTCATTGTCTTCGCGCACGTCGATCAGCAAGAATTTCTCGCCTGCATCCATGCGGCGCTTCACGTCCGGAACATTGGTTTCCTTCACGCGCTTTTTTGCGTCTTGCACGAGCTTCAAGAATTGAGGTGAATGCGCCATCCGCGCCTCCCATTTTGTCAATAAAATAGCGAGGAAAAGCGTAGCACAGCGGCTCGCCATGTGCCGACTGCGCGCCAGGCTACCGGGTGGGAGTCGCCGTCGCGGATTTTTGCTCGCCGCCCTTTGCGGCCATCGCGCGCACCAGGTTCACCATGTTCCAGCGCAGTTTCTCCGACAGACGGTCACCCTCGGCCATCATCTTTCCTTTGCCTTTGGTGAGGATGTAGAAAATCTCGCCATCGGTCACGTTCGCCAAGGTCGCGCGCTCACGCCAATCGTGCATCGTCAGCTTCATCGACTCCACTACATCGCCTTTGCCATCACCTTTGTCGCCGTGGCACATCGCGCAGTCGTACCCAAACACTTTGCGCGCCTCGGCAAGTCCTTCTGGACTGGATTTGACCGGATTTACGCGCGCCGCATCTTCCGGCGTAATTTTGTAATCGGCTGTTTTGGATTTGTCGGAGTTTTCTTGCGCGTCTTGCCCAGCCCAGGTAACGCCCAGGCTCGCAAACAGAACCACACTTGGCAGAAGAAAAGATCGCCTCATACCGCCTCCTTACACCTGCATATGCCGAAGGAGAGGTTCGGCTCCATTTGTGGCGGATTCTACGCCCGCCAAAGGTGCAGCGCCAGCAATAAGTATTCGCTAGTTGCTAAGCAGTGGCTTGCGCGTAAGAGTCTTGCCTGGCGCCACTGTGCAAGCACCGCGCCGGCTTTCATCGCCCGATCCGGCACGGAATCGACTGGACTCGCGCACACGCGTGCGCAACCCATTAATCACGGGTGGGATTGGATTGCGCGCGGCGCCGCGCACCACAAAGATCATCAGCGCCGCTTCACCTGGAGCATCCAGGCTCGCGGTGATGCCTACGCCCTGAACTCCCGGCTGGCTCATCAGCTCCTGCGTATGTACGGCGCGCACCGGCTTCGCTCGCGCCATCTCCGCTTCAGAGATCGGATATACCTCGGGTGCCGCGCCAATCGACTGCTCAAGCAGCGCGCTCTCCTGCGCGGACAGCGCCCCATGCTTTGCGAACAGCGTGCCTTCCACAATCCGCGTGCGCACGCCATCCACTTGCATGGGAATATTTGTTCGTGGCTGCCCTGCCGTAACAAAAAACAAGACGGCCGCCTCATGTGGATTGTCTCGGCTCGCGCCCACGCCAACCGCCTGCACCTCCGGGTGCGCCAGCAGCTCCGGCGCATGCGCATCGCGCACGGCCGCTGCCTGCTGCATAGCCGTAGGAGCAACTGTGGTTGCCGCCTGCGTGCTGCTCGCGGACGCGGGTTTGTTCGGCAAGCTGCACCCAAACACCTGGTGTCCCATAACGCTTGGGTCGCCCACAAACTTGACGGTGTTGCCCCCACTTGCGAAGAAATTCAGAACGTCGGCAACGGGATTGCCAACCGTATCGGTATCCGAACCGGCGAAGAGCAAAGCTACTGGATCCGCGGAACTTTGCCTAACAATCAGTGAACCGGAATCCCCTTCCGCGCTGAAGCTGCCTCCCGCTATGTCCACCTGATTCGTGTAGTTCACGGTGAATGTGGTGCCCGTGCCGCATCCTTTTTGATACTGCACCGCGTTCACGTTTACGGCCACGGCCAAAACTGTCGAGCACGTCAATCCCGTTGATCTTCCGCTCTTCGCAACCGGCATCCCCAGCGAAGCCGCCACTCCTGAGCCAGCATGCGGCGCCCCCGGCACCGGCACGCCGTTGGCATCGGCAGTCGCGCCCAAGTACAGGATGTTCCCCGCCGGATCGACATCGCCCGGAATCACTTGCGCAATCGCCGCATCAATCTTTGGCAGTGGTCCAGTTTCCAGGTTGTAGAACGCGCTGAGATTGGCCACAGTGCGCGCCCCCGAAGCAGTGCACGTCGATGTATCGATCAAGCCAGGCTCAATAATCGGATCGCCAAGATTCGCAATATCACTGCGCGCGAGGATGTGCGTATTACTCAGAATAAATTGCGTGCCGCCGCGCGTGACCAGCGAGCCCAGCGTTCCGCCGCAACACGTGATCGTATGCGCGGCTGTGTTTGTGCTCGAGTCGTTCGCATTCCCTCCCGAAGCACCCAGCTCGATGGCACCGGCCTGCGCACTTTCATTTGCCGGCTGGATGGTCACCGTCGCCGAGCCAGAGTCCGCGCTGTTTGCCTGGGAAACCGCTGCCACCGTCACCATCGTTGTCACGCTGCCGCCCTTGCCGTCCGATTTCGTCGGAACGCCGCTCGGCGCAACGTACAGGCCGCTCGTGGAAATGAACCCGACAGACTGATTTCCGCCGGCGATTCCGTTGACCTCCCAATTGACCGCCATGCTCGGCGAGCCATTCACGGACGCTGTGAATTGCTGCGTGCCGAAATTCGCAACCGAAACAGCGCTTGGCGATACGCTCACAGTACTAGCGACCGCTGCAGTCGTCACCGTGACCGTCGCGGACGCGATCTTTGAGCTATCTTTCTGTGAAGTAGCGGTCACCGTTACCTGCGGAGGATTCGGCACGGTTGCCGGCGCAGTGTAGAGTCCGGCGTTCGAGATAGTTCCGTTCGCCGTTCCGCCAACAGCACTCCAGGTCACCGCAGTATTCGACGTCCCCGTCACGGTCGCCGTGAATTGTTGCGTCTTGGTCACAACTACGCTCGCCGCCGTGGGGCTAACGGCAACTGCGACCGGCGTGTTATGCGAGGTGCTGGCGCAACCCGCTAGCAAAACACACACCCAACTTAGGCCACTCGGTAAAAAAGTGCAGCGCATGAATATCCTAACTGGAGGGCCGGGGCCCATTTCAAAACAGGAATCACAACGTGGATGGTACCGACAGCACTTACCCATGGAATTGGACTACAAAGGTGGCAAAAGGGATGCTTGCAGGGTCATGGCTCAGGGTACAGATTCAGTCGCGGGTGGAGTACGGCAGAAAATTACGCAGTTCACTCCATATCGCGCCAGTTGGCGCCAATACAGATTTCTACTTCCAGCGGCACGGAAAGCTTGTATACGTTTTCCATCTCTTCGCGCACAAGCTTGGCGAGTTCCTTGTTTTCGCTCGATGGTGCCTCGAAGAGCAGCTCGTCATGCACCTGCAGAATCATCTTGGCCTCGAATTTTTCCGCGGCCAGCCGCCGGTCGATTGCGATCATTGCTAGTTTGATGAGGTCCGCCGCCGTCCCCTGCAGCGGCGAATTCAGCGCCGTGCGTTCCGCGAAATTGCGAATCTGCACTTGCGGCGAAGTTATGTCCGGGATGGGGCGAATGCGGCCAAAGAGAGTTTTCGCCACCCCCGTTTGCCGCGTTTCCACCAGCACATTATCCAGGTATTGCTTCACGCCGCGATAGCGCTCGAAATATGCGTTGATGAATTGCGCCGCTTCCTTCTGCGGCACGCCAATCTGCTGCGCCAGGCCAAACGGCGACAACCCGTAAATAATTCCATAATTGATCGCCTTCGATGCGCGTCGATGCTCGGGCGTCTGCGCCATCGGCCCCACGCCAAAAACTTCCTGCGCGGTGCGCTCGTGAATGTCCTGCCCCGTGCGAAACGCATCGAGCAGCACAGGGTCATTCGAGAAATGGGCCATCACACGCAATTCAATTTGAGAGTAATCGGCGCCGAGCAGAATCATCCCCGGCTCGGCCACAAAGGCCGCGCGAATCTGCCGCCCCAGCTCCGTGCGAATCGGAATGTTCTGCAAATTCGGGTCGGACGAACTCAGCCGCCCGGTCGCCGCGCCCGTTTGCGACAAGCTGGTATGCAGCCGGCCCGTTGCGGGATTGATTTGTCTTGGCAACGAATCGACGTACGTCGATTTCAATTTAGCGATTTCGCGATACTCGATGATCTTTGCAGGCAGCGGATGTTGCGCCGCCAGATCTTCCAGGATGTCGACCGCCGTCGACCGCACTCGTCCACGGCCTCGCCGCATCGGCGCCTGCAAATTCAGCTTGTCAAAAAGAACTTCCGCAAGCTGCGTTGGCGAGTTGACGTTGAACTCGAATCCCGCAATCTCCCATATCTCTTTCTCCAGCCGCCGCACTTCCTTTTCCATGGCCAGAGACATTGCATCCAACGCCTTCGGGTCCACACGAATGCCTGCCCGCTCGATATGCGCCAGCACGGCCGCCACTGGCAAATCGATCGTTTCGTAAACGTTTTGCAGCTGTTGCGCATCGATTTGCGCGCGCAACGCAGGCGCCAGCCGGTGCAGATAATCCGCGCGCTCGCCAGGAGCGCCGCTGAGCATCGCGTTGAACTGGCGCATGACTACATCGGTAAAATGGTGATTTGCCGTCGTTGGCCGCAGCAAGTACGAATAGATTTGCGTAGCGTGCTGGATATTCTTCGCGTCGCCGCCAAGAATCTGCGTCAACTTCGGATCGTGTACGATTTTCGGCCGCTTCGCATCACCGAGAAATGCCGACAACTCGCGCAGCGCTTCGCCATTTTCTTCGATCCGTACGGAGCGCCCCTCGCCCGCTTTCGAGGAAACTTCAATGGATGCGATACGCGTTCCGAAGCCCTCGGCCTCGCGTTCGCCAGTCTCAAGATTCAGCCACACCGATACGGCCTGTCCCGCGGGAAGTCCCTTCAAGTACTCGCGGAACTCTGCAACCGAGCCGAACTGCGCATAATCTGTCTTGACCACGGGCTCTGCGCTTGCCACCGCGGAAGCGGCGACTACTTCCGATCCCAGCTCGCGCAAAAGGGAATTGAATCCCAGTTCTCGATACAACGCCGAAAGCGCGGCGAAATCCGGCTCACGCCGCTCCAGACCCGGCAAATCCAATGCGACTGGCACTTGTGTCGCCAGCGTCGCGAGTTGCTTGGACATCAGCACTTGCTCGCTCTGCTGCTGCAGCGCCTCGCGATAGCGTTTGTTCGAAACTTCCGCGGCGTGCTCCAGCGCATTTTCCACGCTGCCATATTTTTGGATCAGCTCGGTCGCGCCTTTTTCACCGATTCCCTTGGCTCCGGGAATGTTGTCGATCGTGTCGCCCATCAGCGACATCACGTCCACAACTTTATCCGGCGGCACGCCCAGAATCTCCTTCACCTTCTCCGCGTCCACGATCACGTCGTTCTTCGCGCCGCCCGTTCCGGCGCGCAGTACACGCACGTTTCCGTCGACCAACTGCATCATGTCCTTATCGTTGGTGACGAGCAGGACGTCCAGGTTCTCCTTCGCCGCTTTCTGCGCCAGGCACCCGATAATGTCGTCCGCTTCATAGCCATCGAGTTCCAAAATTGGCAAGCGCATCGCTTCGCACAGTCGCCGCACATACGGCAATTGCAGCGACAGTTCGTCGGGCATCGGCGCCCGCTTCGCTTTGTATTTCTCGAAGAGCTTGTCGCGAAAGGTTGGCTTGCGCGTGTCAAACACGATGGCGACGTAATCCGGCTTATAGTCGTTCAGCAATCTCCGCAAAATCGTGTTAAAGAGAAATGTGACCTTGGTGGGAATGCCCGAAGGCGCGTTCATGCGGTTCATCGGCGCAAAAAAAGCCCGATAAATGTGCGCCATAGCATCCACAAGAAACAGTTTTTTGCGGGCCGCTGTGCCCGGCAGCGTCAGATTTCGTTGCGATGAAGCCATCGTATCGAGTATAGCAAAGCAACGCAGGTGAGCTTCGGTCAGACAAGAAAAGAAGGGCGCAGGACGCGCCCCTCGAAACGACCGGCTCGTGATTACGCTCTACCTGTTGCTCGGCGCGGCAGAAGCGCTTTGCGGCTGCACCGTCAACAGCAAGCGTGTACCTCCGTCGAGATGGATATTCTTGTCGGTGGAGGTCAGCACTGTTCCCTCTCCGCTGCTGCTAGCGCTCAGGCGTACTCCCTCCAGCCCATAGACGCCTCGCGCATTTGCCGGAAGCGGTCCGGAATTATTCGCCTCGCTATTTCCCGTACCGTTGGGATTCGATCCACCTGAGTTTTTGCCAGGATAGGGCTGGGTCGTCGGTGTCCCTTCCGGCCTCGCGCCCCGGCTCCCGGACATGCTCGGATTATTGCTCGGCGAGCCTGGCGCAGTCGTCGGCGGCGCGTCGTAGCCGCCATAGTTCGTCGTTTCACGCGCCGGCGCCGCGACGGCTTGAATCACGACGTTATTCAGCGGCACTTCCTGCCCACCCTTCAGCATGGCCTTATCGAACTGAATCGCCAGCATGGACTCTCCCTGGCCGTTCGAACGAGCAGAAGCCTTCGTGACATGCCCGATGAGCTTCGTTCCGTTCGGCAGAATCGTCCTCCCGTCCGTGGATTTCACGGCCTCGACGATATGAGCCGTGATCTGCTGGCCAGGTTTCGCCTTTTTCGAATCAATGGAAGAGTTAAGCGTGGCGTTAATCTCCGTGCCGCCGGCCAGCGATGCCTCGCTGCTCGTGTTTTCGGAAGGAGGCACAGATTGCGCCGCTGCGCCAGTCGCGCAAAGCGCCGCAACCGCAAATGCAATCAAAAACGATTTCATGGAAAACCCTCCTCAAGGTTTCAAATCATCTGGAGGCTGGGTTTTTAGCTGGAGCGCCGGGATTAAGGGTTGGGAGAAATATCGTTCAGATCGACGGGCGTGGCTTCAAGATCCCCGTTAGGCGGCGGCTGCACAACCAGGAGCAACCGCGTGCCGCTCTGCAGGTGCATTTGCTTCTTCGCCGAAAGCAAAACCGTCCCGTGTGATCCTTCCGACGTCGGCGTGTAAACCTTCACATCCGGCCGCCCGAACGCGCCCTTGCTGTCTGGCGTGAACAGCCCGTTGGAATCGAGTTCGCCCTCCGCGGCAGGCGCCGCGAAAAGCGGCGCGCGCAATTTACTCCGCGGATTATCATAGACAACCGTGGAAATGATCAGCGCACCGTCATTAGTCGGCTCGGCAGACGTCGGCTCGGCCACTGGTCCCGACGGCTCAGCCGGCCCATTCACCGCGGCGGACGTAGCACCATCTTTGCTCTCGGTATCGGACAGCGGCGCCACCGAACCTACCGCCAAAGCCTGAATTCCCGCGTTGAGAATCACTTCTTCCCCATTTTTCAGCAGTGCCTTATCGAACTGCACAAACAGCGCCGAACCAGCGCGTCCCCGCCCACCCGAAGTCGCACGCACAATATGTCCGATAACCTTGGTTCCCTTGGGAAAAACCACCGATCGCTGGTAGGCTACGTCTTCCGCAATTTCCGCGGTTACCGTGTCTCCGGGTCGCGCTTTCCTCGTATCGAGATCATCCGTAAGAACCGCATTGAAAGCCGTTCCGACACAAAGCGGCGCCATAACCGCCGCAGGAGGCGCTTGCTCCTTCGTCACCTTCTTCGCCACATCCAATTCAGGCCCCTGTGCCGCACCGGCTTTGGTAATCAGGAGCGCGCTCGCCGCCAACGCTATTGCCGCAAACTTCCTCATGACGCGCCGCTTTCTCGGTCTGTTCAGAAGAACAGACAGGACTGGTGCTGGAAGGGAATGCACGACGCCAGCCAAACCTAAGTTGAGGTTTTTCCAGTGCTTAGCCTAGAAGAGTCCGCGAAGCCACTATCCAAAAAGAGGTCATAGTACTTCAAATGTGCTAAGCCAAAACAACGCTGTTTGGCCGCCTAAAGGCCTGATTGTAGAGACCCTTAGGACCCCAGCCCTTAAACGACGCCAAGCTGCTTGCCCACTTCCGCAAGCGTATCCGCCGCCTTCAAGAGCTGCTCGCGTTTATGCGTAGCGCTCACGATCGCCCGCAGCCGCGCCTTGCCCTCCGCCACAGTAGGATACCCGACCGCCGGCGCGTACACGCCCGCCTCAAACAGCTTCCTCGAAAACTCAAACGCCTTCGCCGCATCCCCCACATGGATCGGAATAATTGGCGTCTCGCTCGCCTTGAACTGAAATCCCCGCTTCTTCAGCTCGCGCTTGAACACCTTCGTATTCGCCCACAATTTCTTCACCAGCCGCTCGCCCTCCGGCGAATCCAGCAGCGTAAACGCCGCCTGGCAAGCAGCCGCGGTGGCCGGCGGGTGCGAAGTCGAAAACAGGAACGGCCGCGCCCGCAAATACAAAAACTCGATCAGATCGCGCGACCCGCAAACATACCCGCCCATCGCGCCAATCGCCTTGCTGAGCGTGCCCACCTGGATATGCACGCGCCCATGACAATTTAAGTGGTCAACCGTGCCGCGCCCATTGCGCCCCAGTACTCCCGAAGAATGCGCATCGTCCACCATCATGATGCAGTTGTACTTTTCCGCCAGGTCGCACAACGCCGGCAGCGGCGCGATGTCGCCATCCATCGAGAAAACGCCGTCCGTAATAATCAGCTTGTGCCCGCTCCAATTCGCGTTTTCCTGCAGGATCCGCTCGCAATCCGCCACATCCTTGTGCTTGAAAACTTTTATCGTCGCTTTCGAAAGCCGCGCGCCATCGATAATCGACGCATGATTCAATTCATCCGAAATAATCAGGTCCTCTTTGCCCAACACCGCCGACACCGTTCCCGCATTCGCCGTGAATCCCGACTGAAACACCACGCAGGCTTCCACATTTTTGAACCGCGCAATCTGCTCTTCCAATTCCATGTGGATTTTCATCGTCCCGGCAATCGTTCGCACCGCCCCCGCACCCGCGCCATACTTTCGCACCGCCTCAATCGACGCCTTGCGCAACCCCTTGTGCGTAGTCAGCCCCAGGTAGTTGTTCGAAGCCAGATTGATAACTTCGCGCCCATCGATAACGCAAACCGGCTTCTGCTCCCCCTCCACCACGCGCAACTTCGGCGCCGTCCCCTTCGCCCGCAGTTCCGCCAGCGTGTCGCTGACGTATTGCAATGGATCCTGCCCAACCCTCTGTGTCGCCGTCTCTGACATGATTTTCTTACCTCGCGGTTTCTAGCCCGTCCGGATACATCAAAATCTTCCCCGCCAAGCCGCCCTGCAACAGCGCAAACGCATTCTCAAACTTTTCCATCGGCGTGCGCTCTCCAAACAGCGGCTCCAGATTCAGCCGTCCCGCCTTCAACAGCGCCGTCATCTCCACCCAAGTCCCGTACATTCGCCGACCATAAATCCCCTGTACCGTCGCGCCCTTGAAAATCACGTCATTCACCAAATCCAGCGGCACCGATTCCGTGGGAATCCCCAGCAGCGACGCCCGCCCTCCCGCTCGCAGCGCGCGAAATCCCTGCTGAATCGCCGCTGGATTCCCAGACATTTCCAGCAGCACATCCACGCCCGTCTCACTAGTTTCCGCCTTGATCCGCGCTACCGAATCCTCAGTCGCCGGATTCACCACCACGTCCGCGCCCATTTTCTTCGCCATCGCACGCCGCTGCTCGTTCGTCTCCGTCGCAAACACCGTCGAGCTTCCGCAAGCCTTCGCCACCGCAATCGCCATCAACCCAATCGGCCCGCAGCCCGTCACCAAAACGGTCCGTCCCGCTATCTCCCCCGCTAGCACCGTGTGCACCGCGTTCCCCAGCGGGTCGAGTATCGCGCCGTAATGCTCCGGAATCGCCGGGTCCAGCTTCCAGATATTCGACGCCGGAATTTTGACGAACTCCGCGAACGCGCCATCCTGATCAATCCCGATAATCCGCAAATTCTGGCAGATGTGCGCTTCGCCCAGCCGGCATTGGTGACAGTGCCCGCAACTGACGTGCATCTCCGCGCTGACAAAATCTCCCGCCCTCACCGCGGCAACTTCGTCGCCAACCCGCTCCACCACGCCGCAAAACTCGTGCCCCAAAGTCACCGGCGGCTTGATGCGCCCCTGCGACCATCGATCCCACCCATAAATGTGCAGGTCCGTCCCGCAAATCGAAGCCGTGCGCACCCGCACCAACACATCCGCAGGTCCAATCGACGGCACCGGCGCATTTTCAAAGGAAAGGCCCCGCGCAGCCTGCATTTTGCGCAAAGCTTTCATCGTGGATGGCATCAAAAAGCAGCTCCTCGCAGCTCAATCGCGATGTTAGCACACGCCCCCAGTAGGGGCGCAGCCAGCCTGCGGCAGGCAGGCATTGCTGCGCCCCATCTCGGTAAGACTGACCCGCCACCGACCCACCGCTTTTCGCTTTTCGCGATCTACCCCGACAACTCTTCCAGCGTCACGCGATTCGTCCGCGGCCCCAGCACCGCGATAATCGCCGCCACTCCCGTCATCGCCGCCGCCAAAAGCGCAAACACCGCCGGCACGCCATGCGCCAACACTGCTCCGATCAGCAAAGACGTAAACGCCGCGCTAAGCCGGCTCCAGCTATAAGTAAATCCCACACCGGTCGCACGAATCCGTGTGGGAAACAACTCCGCCTGGAACGCATGAAACGCCGCCGAGAACCAGTAATTGCAAAGCGTCAGCAGCGCTCCAAACGTAACCACCGCCGCCGGCGTGCTCGCGCTGCCAAATCCCAGCCCAAACACGGCAACAAGCAGTGCTAGTGTCACGATCGTCCACTTGCGCTCGATCCGGTCAGAAGTCCACGCCGCCAGTATTGGCCCCACCGGCGAGACTAGCGCAATCAGCATCGTGTACTCGAGCGAATGCAGCAGCGAAAATCCGCGCTTCAGTAAAAATGTCGGCGCCCAGTTCGCGAATCCGTAGAAACCAATCGTCTGCAGCATCTGAAAGAGGATCAGCATCACTGTCCGCCGCAGGTATGGCGGCCGCCACAACTCTGCAAATGCCCCGCGCTGTTGGGAAGGCCGTGCTGATTCCTGTGGCGCGATCGACGCCTGAGGGGGAATTCCAGAAAGCGACTCCGCTTCCAAAGCGCGCATCACCTTATCCGCCTCCGCAGTTAGCCCCCGGCTCTCCAGCCATCGCGGCGATTCCGGCAGCCGCCGCCGGAACCACCAGGTCAGCAACGCGCCGCTCGCGCCAATCACCATCACCCAGCGCCACCCCGCCATCAGAAAGTGCGTCGGCACCAGCAATCGCGCCAGTATCGCCGTAACCGGTACGGCCATGAACCCCGCGACTTGCGTGATGGCCACGTACCTTCCTCGCGCACGGCTCGGCACCAATTCCGTCACGTATGTGTCGACCACCACAATTTCCGCTCCGATGCCGACGCCCGCGAAAAATCTGGTCGCAATCAGCCAGCCCGCCGAAGGCGCGAACGCTCCCACCAGCGTAAATGCCGAATAAATCAGCAACAACGTGATGAACGAAACGCGCCGCCCCCATCGGTCGCTGCCCATCCCGAAGAAAATCGTGCCGAAAAACATTCCCAGAAATCCGGACGCTACAAACATGCTGAATTGCTTTAGGGAAAGAAACCCGGACTGCTGCAGTGCCGCCCCGATCGAGGCGACCAGAAAAATATCGTACAGATCGAAAAAATTCCCCAGCGAAACCAGAGCAATAAACCGCCGATGAAACTTCCCCAGCGGCAACCGCTCAATCCGCTCCGCTATGCCTGTGCCAACATTTTCAACAATCACCGCCACGAATATCCCACTCCTGCGCAGGATCTCACCTTCAGGCCTTGACGACTCAAATGAACGCAAACGAGCCTACTTCACGCGTTCCACAACGCCGATTTTCTCCAAGGCCTGCAAATACTCCAGCACTTTCTCTACGGGCACGGGCCCGTACTCCGCCGAGACCGCATTGCGAATTTCTTGCGTATTCTTCTTGCCGTTTGCGAAATTCAGCACCTCATACGCATACTCTTCCCCGCTGCCCCACAATCCTTCGTAACTCAGCAACTTGGGCATCGGGATGCCTGCGTCCGGCAATCCGTCTGCCATTGAGCCCGCAGCCCACTCCAGCCAACCGGCGAAACACTACCACGTTGACCCCGCGCGCCACAGTGGAACGGGCTTCAGCCGGTTCGCCGCGCCAGCCAGCAAACCCCGTATACTTGCGCAATGAAGTCAAAGCCGTAGTCGACAAGGCCGGTCGAGTTGCTCTTTCCGAACCAGCGCTGAAGGAGATGAACCTGGCCCCGGGCGATGAATTCCGCATAGATCATGATGGTCAAACCATTATGCTGCGCCCGCTCCGCATGAACGGCCTGCTCAAAAAAGAATTCGGCATCTGGGTGTACCAAGGTCGACCTTCATCGCAGTCAATTCCTCGCTTCATTGACACGCAACGTAAGGAGCGGCTTCGCAACCTTCTAATTTCGTGAGGGGTCAGTTACGAAGAGCACTTTCGGTACACGCTCACGGTTTCTTTCGGCTCCCTATCTCTGTGGCTAATCCCTTCCTTCTTCGCTATCATCCCCGCGCATGCCTCTCCCCCAGCGCCTCCAGGAAATCCGCGACGGCTTCGAGCGCCCCTTCTGGGTCGCCAACATCAGCGAAATCTTCGAGCGCCTCTCCTACTACGGCGCATTCTCCTCACTCGCGTTGTATCTCCACGAAAGACTCAATTTCTCCACCGAGCAAACCGGCACGTTGGCCGGCATTTTTGGCGGGGCCGTCTGGTTTCTAGCCATTTTTGGCGGCACCGTGGCGGACTGGCTTGGATTTCGGCGCGCCCTTTCCCTCGCCTATCTCATCCTGAGCGGCGCGTATTTCCTTCTCGGCTCCATCGGCGCGCCCTGGCTCGCTCCAGTCCGCAATGCCATGCCCTTGGGACTGTTTGTCGCCATCGTGCTTCTATTGCCTGCGTTGGGCATTTCGCTCGTCAAGCCCAGCGTCGTCGGTACCACCGCCCGTGCTTCCAAGGAAAACGTCCGCTCCATCGGATATTCCATCTACTACACGATGGTTAATATCGGCGGCACCATCGGCCCAGTGATCGCCGATTGGGCACACGCGAAATTTGGCGTGGAAAATGTCTTTCGCATCGCTGCCCTGAGTGTGTTTGCTATGGTCTTCTTCGTCCTGCTCTTTTTTCGCGAACCAAAGGCGCAAGCCTCTGCGCCGCCTCCTCCATCGCTCGCGGTCACCGCCAAAAACTTTCTTACCGTGCTTTCCAATCCTAAGTTCATGCTTTTCCTGTTGATCTTTACGGGCTACTGGATCGTCTTTTGGCAGCAGTTCACTTTGTTACCCGGCTACATCCACACCTTCATTGACCCGCATGCTCGTGTGGAACGCGTCCTGAGCATCGACGCCGCCGTCGTGATTTGCTTCACTCTGGCCTGGAATCACCTTATTCGAAAAATCCCGCCGTTTCGCGCCGTGATTCTCGGCACTCTCGTTTCCGCTCTGTCCTGGCTGATTCTTGCTTTGTGGTCCAGCTACTGGGGAGCCGTGCTCTCTATTCTTATTCTCGCCCTCGGCGAAATCACCCAAGCTCCTAAGTATTACGAATACATCTCCAAGCTTGCGCCCGCCGAACAGCAAGGCACCTACATGGGGTTTGCCTTTCTTCCCATTGGCATCGGCTCGATCCTCGGTGGATGGTTCGGTGGAACAATGCTGCATCATTTCGGCGAAGTGCAGCACCACCCGCAGCGCACCTGGTTCGCCATAACCGCCGTGGGCGTCCTCACTGCAATCTTATTGTGGATTTACGACCGCGTAGTAAAACCGGAGTCGCAAGACGCGAGTCGGTAGCCCTATTTTGAGGGCGAACACCTACGCAAAGCTCAACTCAGCTTCGAAGTGATTCCTGTTATGTTTTCTCTTCTAGCGCTGGTTGGTAGCGCGTGTTTGCGGGCGCGCACGTTCGCAAAACCCAAGTCAGTTTCGAACCGATTTTTTCTTATCTTTTCTCTTCTGACTCACAACTTAAAACTTAAAACTGTGAACTGTCGAAGTAATCGCCGCCCACAGCGAAATTCTAGTTGACCATCCTTCGCAGCGATTCCAGCGCCTGCCGCGCCGCCGAATAGCGCGGCTCCACTTCCAAAGCTTCCTGGAAGCAGCGCATCGCCCGCGCGTACATTTCCACGCCCAGATACGCGCGACCTAAATTGTAATGCGGAAAATGCCGCGGCTCGTACCGCCGCGCTTCGATCGCGCGTTCCAGCCACGGTATCGCCTCTTCGAAGCGTCCCATCTCGATCATGTACGCGCCGATATCGTTGTACGGATTCCCGAATTCCGGATCGATCTCGATGGCGCGCTTGCATTCCGCGATCGCTTCATCCAACCTGCCCTGAAAATGATACGTCCATCCCAAAAAAGTGTGCGCCTCCGCGGTGGGATACAGCTCCAGCGAAGATTGGTACAGCTCCACCGCCCGCTCGTAGTCGCCTTCCATCTGCGCTTGGTATGCATCCTGCAGAACTTCCCATGCGTGCGTGAGGGTTTCCCGGCTCATGCGGTGTTTTTTAGCATACGCTCCGGGGTGCGTCAAAAGTACGAAAGTAATGGCCGTGCGCGGAGGGAACCTGTCCTTTGTGCCGGGTGCCAGTGGAATTTCAGGCTGCAAACGTGGAAAATGGAAGTGGGTCATTCGAACGAGCAGCTTATCTATGCTTCGCCAGGGGTGAACTGTGAACCGCAATTTTCTAATTCTTGGGACAGCAGCGCTGGCAGTTGCCGGAGCGGTTTTCGCGCAGGATCCGCCGCCCGCAAAGTCGCAGACAAAAAAATCGGCCAACGACAACGCCGCGGCCGAGCGCGGCAAAGAGATTTTCGACAAAAAATGCGGCATCTGCCATTACGCCGACAATGACCAGAAAAAGATCGGTCCCGGATTGAAAGGCCTGAACAAGCGCGGCACCTTCACGGTGAACAACAACAAAGTCACTGACGAAAACCTGAAGACCTGGATCGAAAATGGCGACACGCTGATGCCACCTTTTAAAGACGTGCTTGATCCCGCGCAAATCAAAGACGTCGTCGCCTACGTGAAAACTCTGTAAGCTCGAAAACTTTTTAGGCCTACGTAAAAACGTTGAAACTTTTTAGGGCTACGCGAGAATTTTTCCAGCCCCGCGAGATCGTGCTGTGGTCTCTCCACCGCGTTCCGATTCTGCGAAGCGCGTCTTTATCGCTCTAAAAAAGTTCTTGGTTGCGCAGGCCTGGGCACCGCGCAACCAAGAGACAAACTCAACTGAGACACCTACCCGCGACCTGGCGCCACCGAACCTTCGCTGCGCCCACATTCTTGCGGCGCGATTCGATTGCGGCGCTGTTTTCGGGCCCTACATTTTTCCTGCCGCGAAACCTACTTCAGAATGGCGTCTTTGAACGCCTTCGCCGCGCGCAAGCGCACCACCGTCTTGGCCTTGATCTTGATGGCCTCGCCGGTTTGCGGGTTGCGGCCCATGCGCGCCTTGCGGTGCGCTTTCACGGCGCGTCCGAGGTTCGGGATGACGAACTTGCCGGCGCTGCCCTTGCATTCCTTCACCGCGAGTTTAAAGAGCTCTTCGAAAAAGAGCACAGCGGTTTTCTTCGGAGTGGCGCATTTCTCGGCGAGATGCGACACGATCTTGGACTTGCTCATTGGCTTGGCTGCCATCTAGTATTCTTATCCTCCTGATTTTTTCATGAGCCTCGAGTTGCTCGAAGCCAGCCGCGGACTCTCCCCCGTTGCTTGCACCGAAAAATCCGGGCCGCTGGGCACTATAGCCAAGGCTATTTGAGAACGCAAGCGAAAAGCCGCGAAAAACGCTGAAAAAACGCGTCTTTTTTACGATTGAGCGAGAAAACACCGCAAAAATGCGGGTTTTCCACAAGCTGGCAAGCCTTAGTTCACGGCTAAGCAGCTAGACGCTTGCCAGCTGCTGCCGCCGGCCCACGGCGTATTCGCTGAGCGCTGCGTTGGCGCTGACGATGGTGGCAAGCGCATCCGCTACAATCGCGAGGTCGCGTCCGCGAAGCACAACGTAGACTTCATCTTCACCCAAGCCGGTGTATACGCGATTGCCGATGCAGCCGAGGCTGAGGATCGCTCCATGTTGCAAGGAGGCCGGCAGGGCCATGCACGTCGGGCGTCCGAGGGCCGGTGCGCCGCTGGCGACTCCGGCGCGATTGGCGGCTTCATTGAGGAGCATTGCCGCGGAAGGTTTGCACGAAAACAATACAACATCCGGCGCGAAGGGTGAATCGCCGAGAGGGGCATAAGCGATCGCTGCCGGCGCTTTGGCTAAACGAGGAATCGTGGGGACTTCTTCAGGCTTCACATAATTGAGCTCAAACATCATTTTGAGCGTTTGCTGTGTTTCCTTTTCGCGTTCCGGCGACAGTGAGATATTGTGCGTGTAAGCGCCGACCGCGCAGTTGAAATGGTCTTCCGGCACGGTGTAAAACACCCGGCCTTCGGCGGCCAAGCGCCAATAGCTGCAGCCGGAAGGTTCGGTGCCGGAGAACTTCTGCACGTCAGCGGGAGCAGAGTCGAGGAAGGAAACGGCGACCGGCCGGCGGGGCAGCCTCACGGCCGCGGCAATGCGCTGCTCGATTTCTTTCCAGTTGGATGTGTCGTTCATGGGGTCCCCAGATCCGAGTAAAAGCTGGCGATGGCTTTGATTCCGCCAAAATAATTTTCGAGTGCGAGGTGCTCGTCGGGCGCGTGGGCATTTTCGTCAGGAAGACCAAAGCCGAGGAGAACGCAAGGCACCTTGAAAGTGTCGTACATTTGCGTGACAAAAGGAAT
>Ga0137415_10002924_pt1 | contig 16940 bp, 18 predicted proteins | sample CZODoug3_1_1_16f_FD_183082 | JGI IMG/M metagenome (GOLD analysis project Ga0137415, IMG submission 183082) | Vadose zone soil fungal communities from Angelo Coast Range Reserve, California, USA - CZODoug3_1_1_16fungal (Hybrid Assembly) | ecosystem: Environmental > Terrestrial > Soil > Vadose...
CGAAACGCTGATCGCGTCCTTCGACCGGGTCGTGGCGACGAGCACCGTGGAACTGGTGCTCGTGTCCGGCTATTCCGAGATACTTTTTGAGACCCCCAATGTCGGTGATGGGCTCGATCTTGGCCGCGATGCAAAGCCGCGATCGGCGCAATGCGTCTGCGACGTTGCGATTGCCGACGAACAGGATGTGGGCATGCAGCTCGGGTCGGGTCTCGAAAATCCACACGCTGTACTGCGGATGGCCACAAGCTGCCTGCTCCCGTGTGATCCGCTTTTGATAAGCGGCAATCTCGTGCCGGGTAGATCCCTTCGGCGTGGTCAGCCACCAGAGTTCGCCTTGAGACCAGGTCGCCCGTCGCATCTGATGACATGCACCATGGAAGCGTCGGAGTTCAGGTCCCGTCACACCATGCAGTGCGACTGTGCGGGGTAGCAATCTATCAACTGTATAAGAGGAAGACCCCACAGCCCGTCCTTTGCGATGTGACTTATTGCGCTGTTACCGCTTCAGAAAAATGCTTTTGCTGGAGGCGCCGATTCGGAACCAAAATTTCAAGGCGCGCCCAGCGATTTTTATTTGCAGAACGCGGTGGTCGGCGCCGCCGTGACGTTCGAGTGCGCAGAGCGACCGCTTCCTCGAACTTCACCGAAGTCATCGGATAGAAATGGGTTTGGAAGGGAGAGCGAGGTAGGGCGCTGGACGCGCTGTCCACGCGCTGTCAACGCGGTGGCGTCATTGCCGGTGGCCCACTTGCCGAGTTCGGTGAGATCAAAATCGGCGTGACTTCGCACCCGATTAGGCGGTATCTTCTTCATCGTTGTACCTTTACTTAGCGGTTGAGGGACGACATTTAGCCGACGTGAGTTGACGCTCACGTCGGCGTTTTATTTTCCTTTCGGATGAGGACGGGCAGCTGGCGCGGTCGGTGATGGTGCCGCTAACGATGTCGGTGATGGCGGGCTCGCCGTCTTCAATGACCCATTATGCGAAGCCCCAAGAGTGGCATTGGTGTTGCCGGGCACCACAGGTCCAGCTGACGGGGTATTTTCGATCCTAGAGCCCGGCATAGGCCCTACAGCCGGTTTTCTCCGGACGAACTTCTCACCCATAACGTCGTATTGGGCGGCGACGCCGATCGGTGCCCGCATCGTCACAATCGTGGGTGCGTCGTCGCGCACCTTGCAGATCACTGTCGCGGGATCAGCGCCCCTCAGAAGCAGCACTCGACTGGCGTCGAGGAGAGGCTGCTGAGTTGCCTCACAGATTATTTCAACGCCGCCTTGAAGGCGGACATCGAAGCGACCATGCCGGCGTTTGCCACGACGATCAAATGCGGGCGATACAATAATGGTGATTTCGGTCATCGCACGCCCCTCTTGCGAGCGGGCAGGACCGGACGTTCATTGGTGAGTGTGTCGTTCCGAATATGGGGAGAACCTTGAGTGTCGTTTTCCGAAGGCGGAAGCACCACTATGCTGGTCGAATCCTCACGCTCGCTAATCACATCGCGCGCGCCGCTATCGCCTTCTGAAGAATTTCGACGCGGCGGGGTCAGGCGGCTGTGAGCCCAGACGAGCGGTCGCCACCCCTCAAGCCAGCTGTCGGGGTCGTAACCTGCTGCGATCAAAACCCTCGCCGCATCCAAGAAGGGCTGTCGGCTGGAACCAACAAGGACCGTTCCATCCGGTAGCGACGCGCTCGACCGGCCACGCCGATTAATCGCTTCAAGGACAATTTTGATCGTCGCAGGAGGATTTGACGGCTGACCCGCGTTCGCCTTACGGCGCTGGGCCTCAGTGGTCATCCTGCTGGAGTCGCGCTCCCCAATGTGAGGCAGCGGGGTGTTAGTCACCCCGCTCGGCAGTCCTTTAGCGGCGTAGTGGGCCTTAAGCGCCGTTAGTCGCTCTAAGTGTCTGATGCCATCGGCTTCCAGCCTTTCTGCTGGGATCGCCATTTCTAGTAAAATCAATTACTTACGCGCAGTTCGACACCATTTCGAAGAAGGGTAGACATTTACGCTGCGATTTTCCGTCCGCTTTTTTGCTTCACCTTGTGCTCAATGGCCTCGAAATCGGCGTCAGCCAAGTGACACTCTTAGAACATCGTGTTGGTGTTGGCAGCCGTCTCCGGAACCGGCTGGATCACGTCCCAATGCTCGACGATCTTGCCGTCCTTGACGCGGAAAATATCCACGATCGCACGGCCCCTGTCGTTCTCGCTTGTGGTCGAATGGTTATGCAGAAAGACGAGATCGCCATCGGTAGCACTACGCAGCGTACGCCCCTTGGCCTGAGGGTTGCCCTTGAAGAATCCGGTGAAGAAATTCACGAACGGTGCCTTGCCGGTCGGCACGAGCGGATTGTGCTGGATATAATCGTCTGCAAGAACGAGCGCAGCCTTCTCGACCTCGTGTTTGACGAACACCTGATCGTAGAAGTCCAGAACGAGTTTGCGGTTCGCCTCCTCGTGCGCGAGGTCTCGCGTCTGAGCCTGCGTCTGCGCGAAGCTTGTGCCCGATGCCGTGATAAGGCCGACGACCAGCCCGGCAACGGCGAGTGTGTGAAGAAGGTTTTTCATGAATATCCCTCTGTTTTTTTGGAAGTATGCACGCGTTGCGTGACTGACGCCGTCGTCAACAGCAAAGCAAAGTTGCGTGAATGCACCTTCCCGCACGCGCCGGTAATCTAATGTCCGGGCAATACGGCGACCCGGTCCGCGTCGTCGCGTTTAACACCGCCGAACATTGGTCCGAGGAGGCTTCTGGGCCGCTAGGTCGCAGGAGAAGTTCGCGGGCGGCACGAGGCCGCGCCAGGTTCGAGAATGGGTGCTCGCCCTCACCTCTGATCGTCCGGATCGTGGCCCGAGTCCGCAACGGCGGGACAGACACATCAAACGAGGGCGGCATTACGTCGGCGGCTGTAGCCCTGGCGATGAGAGCCATTCATTGATTTGCGAGGCAGTATGTAACTGCCGAGCCTTTCTCACGAGGGCTTCGCGCTCCTTCCCTTGGGGAAGTTTTTCTGCTTCGTTCTTGGCGTCTTCCGATTGCTGATGCCACTTCTGTTCAATCGTTATTTTGCCGGCCATGAATCGCGCTCCCTGATGTCCTGAAGGCAGGGTGTTCAGTGAAAAACTTGCGCATAGCCAAATTATCAAACCGCCCACCGGGTTCCAGCTCAAAACTCGAAATTCTTTCGGGGCGCCGCCCTCATGAGCACATCGGCGTGAGCCAGGAACCCAAAGCCGTGGGCACGCGTTGCTGCGATGTTGGGGCGATCCGGAGCGGGAGCTCAACCAATGAGCAATATTCCTCTTGACCTTCAAAGACGCTTCGAGCAGCGATGGGCTTCTCGTTTTACCCCACGGGTTGCGTCAAACACCCCAAAGAATGTTGGAACGAAAGCCACACCATCATCGGCTCGGCGCCCGCAGCAAAGACCAAAGAAAAACCCGCCGGGTTGAGACGGCGGGTTTTCGGCCGTTGCTCGCGCGGTATGCGAGGTCCGCGATTGATCAAAACGGTAGCCGCACACGTTAGCAAATATCCCGATTCCTTACCCGCCGGAGTGAACCGGCGCCTCACCCCTCATCGTCGTGAAAGTGCCAGAGGATTGGGAGGAGACCGCCAACTAAAGCGGCCTCCGCCTCAGGCCAATTAGGCCGGCGATCCGGATAATTGCGACTACACTGCTCACATTGGACGCCTGCTCTCCGGCCTGCGTCTCAGATGGCGGCGATGCGCGCCACGGTGGCGGATGATGCTTGTCGGTCCATGAGGTCATCTAATACCTCAGACATTTTCGGCCCAGGCCATGTCACCCACGCCATGTCACCGCTGAAATCTGAGGGACGTTGCCGGGCTCAGTAGCCGGTCGCGTGGCGATGGTCACGTCATATCGGGCGGACCGGAGTTCCGTTGAACCTTTTGGCCATCTTGCCCGACTCACTGGCGGGGTAGCTTTGGAGCTTCGCAAATGGCTGCTTTAGCAAGAGTTCTTGCGCGTGCATTTCCCACGACTGCGCCCGGTATCGATATTCTTAAGACGGTCGCTATGTTTTGTGGAGCCTGTCTGTTCGTGGCGCTGCTCATGGCCACTTATGGTTTGGATTTGAGCCCCGGATTTTTCTAGTGCAGGTCACCTTTCAAGATCGCCCCAAACCGATCTGCCACCGCCGTTTAAAATGTGGCGAGCAACCCAAGTTTGTCACGAGCATGCTGCGCCTGGGCGCGCGTCATGGCTGCACGAATTCGAAATGCATCGGATCCTTGCGGCCCTTGTAGTCGCCACCCCAGCGCGCGCCGTGCGCCTTGAAGGTGGCGACCACGATGTTGCCCAGCGTGGTTTTCTGCACGTTGAACCCGTTGGAGCGCGGCGACAGATCGATCGCGGCCGCCCACGAATGGTTAGACCACTCATCGGTGCCCTCAATCGGGCGGATGTTGAAACAGCCGCCGACGCGCCGGTCGCATCGGCGTGACCCTGGTCAGAAAAACCTGGTGCCAATTGGCAGCGTGAAAGTCGCCGTAGAAGGCGATCTTGGCCGCGGTGGTGTCTTTCGGCCAAACGGGCATAGCGGCATGCGCCGCATCTCGTTTTCAATTTACCTGTTGCATGCCGTCGTCGTGGATTATCTCCCCTTGCACGGCTTCACGCCGGCGCTGCAATTTCTCACAGTTGGCGGGATCGTCATTGTCGCTTCCTCGCTGACTTACCGCTGGATCGAGAAGCCCTTTATCCTGATGTCCAAGACGATGGCGCCCTATACGACGGATCGGCGCTGCCCCCGCCGGAGATCAGCGCCTGGCCGAGCGCGCCGATTCCGGCGTCATCGGGCTGGTGCCTCGAATATCACGACGCCGTGCGCCGTCGTGATCGCGCCCAGTTGCAGGTTGCTGCCGGACATCGCCAGCGGACCGGTCGGCGTGATCGCCCCGGTCATGCCGCCGAGCGAGGTGACGCCGGCGGCCGTGGTCTTGCTGGTTTGCGTCGGGATGATCAGTTCGGGATGAACCCAGACATAAGGGCCACTGGCCAAATCATCAGGCCAAGCGGGGGTCAAAAAAGGCCAGCACGAAAAAGGGCGCTAAGTACACAAGTGAACTTACTGGGCCGTCATTTTGGCCTATTTGCCGCTCCGCTCACACGCGGACGAGTTCCTATGGAATATAAAGGCGTAGAATACTCCGTTGTTCAACTGACTGGCGGCAGCGGTTGGCGATGGGAAATCCGACTTGACGCTGGCAAGAATAAATCCGGTTCAACTCCGGTTAGTCGTGCGGTGGCGATCAAACAGGCCAAACACGAGATCGACCGCACTCTAAAGAGCGGAAAGTGAAGCAAGGTCAGTTTTTTTGCTCCAATCGATTTTTAGGTCCGGGACCGAACAGACACCGAAATAATTTCATGACCGGGATTGCGTCCCGCCACGGGCACGATGCCTTCCAAACATCCGATGGGTTGGGAAGGCGGGGATGGCACGGTATCCGGCGTATACCGTTGGGATTGACGGTCACTTTGTAGGTTTCAAGGCGCTGGTTTGCGCTGACGATGCCGAGGCAATCAACAAGGCCAAACGTCTTGTCGATGGGCACGACATAGAGCTTTGGAGCGGGGCCCGCTTCATCATCCGGCTAACTCCTACGACAGACTAACGCCGTCGACAGATTCTGCGCCTTCCGCGCGCCTTACCTCTCGTCGTTCTTGCCGCGTCCTCCGCTAAAATGCCCAATCCAAAAACGGTTCCTCCCGCTAGAGCGGCCCGCTCGGCCCAGCCGGATGGTCGCAGTTCAGCGCCGGCGCCAAACCGAGGCCGACAGACAGCGGAACCGGGCTTGATCGGTCCGACCGCAGGCGCATATTCAGATGATGAAGAAGTCCGATGTCACCTGCGCCAAATGCCACGCCGGCTACCGCCGGGTTGAACTCGTTTCCAAAAGGGGGACCAGGGGCGAATTCCGCTGTCTGGTCTGCGACGAGGTCCTTGAGGTTTTCGACGGCTCGACTGACGTAGCCATGCGCCTCACCGTCCAACCCGTATTGAATGCTGGGGTCAACCCGATTTCCAAACGGACGTAGCCGCGCACGCGCCAACAGTCCGGCATCTCTCGTGAGGCCGGATCGACCGGCAATCCAGTGATCACCGAACACGAGCGGAGCTAGAGAGGCGCCGTCCTCCGAAGCCTGGTTGTAAGGGCGGCTACATGACCCTCCTGGGAGTAGGCGGCCAGGCGCCGCCGGGTTCGCGCCGACCGGGGCTGTCTTGATGATGGGATGACGGGTCTGGCCGGGACTTCGGGGCGCTGGCGGCCTGGGCCATCGAGCTGGTTCAGGACGTCGAGCCAGGCGGCAAGAAGGGTCTGGCGCCGTTGAAGCGCTCGCACTGCGGTTTTCTTGTCAGACCGGGTCCCCATGGAGGAAGAATAGTCCAATATGGTTGAGAAGTCGTTGCGACCGCAGCCACGGGGCCGGAAGGCCGCGCCTTCCCACCACTTTCCTTCCCTTCTTGAGCCCTTGCGAGTGGTCCTTGGCTGCCCCAGCCAAATCGACCACAGGCTATCGTCGCATGCACGAGGCCGCCGGCGGGTCGAGCAGCGCACGTCTCCCGTTCGGTGGATGACCGACGGCGCAATCTTGACCCACACGGTCAGCGTGCAGATCATGGCCTGAAACGGCTGGGAGCGCGGTACATGTTGAGAAGCTTGATCATCGCGTTCCTGCTTGGCTTTGCCGTCATTGCAAATTCCAATGCCCAGATTGTCGCGCCCGGTGCGAGCAGCACCGCCGGATACGGCGTTGGCGCGTCGTCGGCCTATCCGGCGCAATTGGAAGCCATTCTACGCGCAAGGGGACGAGCGATGTCGGTCAGCAACGCCGGGATAAGCGGGGACACCACCGGCGGCATGCTGGCGAGATTATCGAGCGCGGTGCCGGAAGGAACCAAGATCGTCATTCTTCAAATCGCCGGCAACGACGCCATGAAAGGAATGAGCCTCGCCGACGCAGCGGCAAACCGGGCCGAGATCCGCAGGCGGCTGCACGCCCGCGGCATTCGCACCATCGAAGCCGATGGCTATGTTCAGTCTGCGGTTCGAAGCGGGCACAGGCAGCCCGACGGAATTCATATGACCGTGGAAGGTCATCGCAAAGTCGCACACCAGCTGGCCGCGTCGATCCGGTGAATGACATTGGTTGAGGCCGCCTCCGTTGGCGGTCTGATTTTTTCATTGCACGGATAAAAATACAATTGCCAGCACAACGATCCATCCCACGATGACCAGCGCGGACACTGCCCCGGCAGTTATTTTAAGTTTCTCCTTGGTCGTGTAAGCGCGCATTCGATGCCCTGGTTTGCGGCCTCATTCAGCTGTAATCATATCACTGCCTATGACGCGAGGTGTGCTGTCGATCCAAAGCGGACATCAACAGGAGAAGGCTTGGCAATAGCGTTTGCCTGAATTATTCGGCGCGGCTTCATCGCCGCAGTCTTGATCGCCGCCGGCTTGGCGACTGCCCGTGCTTGATCGCGATCCAGCTGCCGACGCATCCGTCGGATCGATTGAATGTTCCGGCACCTGTATTTCCCGACAATCTTCCGACCGCGCTAAGGGTCATGCCGTTTCCGGCACCGACCGAATGCAACGTGCCATCTGGATCGACCTGCCCGCTGCCGCCCCGAACTACAATCTTCCCGTCGATAATCAGCGCAACTAGCGAGCCGGTATGCCGACACCTGGCGCTGGTAAATGTCCATGCCCCGTCGAAGCTCTTGTTGTCCTCCTCCGGCGTGGCGCGCGGCATTTCTTCGCGTGGCGAAATCACCGCAGGGCCGCGCGGTCCGTCGTCAGGCGCGGCCGAATATTTTCGTAAACTGCGAAGCTTGCCGCGGATTTCTTAGATGTGCGATCTCGAACAAGTGCCAGAGCGCGAGGCCCCGCTGTCGCAGCCGCGCCTCTCCTGTCAGAACGAAATCTGGCTCATGGGGCGGGGATGACGTTGCAGTTCGTCCTTCCCGACATCAGGCAATCCTGCATCTTGCTGGCCTCCGTCAGATCGTGAGCCAGCCACAGTCCGAGCGCCAGGATCGCAACCGCGATCGCCAGCCCGGCGATCGCTCCGCGCCGGTTTCCGCCTTGTTCGGGATCGGTCATCTCTCGGTCAGTCCCAGAAACGGTTGATATGAAACATCGTAGCGCCGCGGCTCGCTGTTGCCACGATCCCAGAAGGCCCTGACGTTCCCGCAATCGCCCTGACGCTTGGAACCAAATCCACCGACGCGATCAGCGCCCTCACCTCCCACGCGTCTGTTCATGCATCTGTGTCCGCTTCGCCACAGTTTTTTTGTTCCTCGGAAGGAACGGTCGTTTTGATTCACGGGTTTGCGCCGCTTGGATTAGCTTCTAACCACCGGGGTTGGGGGATTCATATACACTCAATTTTTACCCGGGGGCCGCAGGGCGAGCCTGCGGCCTTTTCCATTTGCCCATCGCCATACAGAGACCGCCTTCGGGCGGTCTTTTTGCAGGGGCATGTGCGGACAGACAAAACTATCCATCTCACCGCAAAAGATTCCGGGAACGATTCTTGTCCGAGCAGGTTGGATTGTCAGCGCTTGGCGGTGTCGAGCGCGCGGAACACCCGGCGAGGAACCAGCCCCCCTCCGTCGGGAGTTCTGTCAGGCGGCCCCAGGTGCCCCACGCCGGGGCCGTTTCTCTTTGCAATCGACGACGGATGAGCACGTCTGGCGAGCTACAGCCACCCAAGTCAGGGTAACTGTTGCTCCAAGTCATCAGTCAGGTTCCGATTTTCGGCGCGGCGCAAAATTCTTTTGACTGTGCGCGGCGACACGTCGTTCTGTTCGATCCGGGGTGCCAAGGACAATTGCGATGATTGAAACAGTTACGATGGTTTTGGCCCTGATGAGCGCCAGCATTTTCCTCGCCCACGCATTTGATGGCTTTCGTTCAAGAGCTTGATCTCTTACGCGGCACCCTTTGCCAAACAACCGATTTCGAATTTTTAATAAGTTCGAACCAGGATCCGGGGTGGCAGGTGAACTATGCGTCATGATGACTTCGTGTCCGATGGATTCCTCGCGGTAACTGCGGCGAGCCTTGTGCTGCTTTGCTCGGGCTTGCTTGCTCTCGCATTTAGCTGATCTGTCTGGCGGCATCGCTCATCCTCCGCCTGTCTCCGCCGCATCACCCATTTTCGGAACGGAACAAACTGGCTCGTCCGCCTTTGGTTGAAACAATCAAGGGATTGCCCATGCCAAGCAGCCAGCTGAAACGCGCGGAACGATCAATCTAGGCGATCCGGGACCAGGCAGAGTTGCCGCCGGAAGCCGCGGACGTGCTGCAGGAGCTTGTCGACGTCGTCAGGACCATCGAGGGTCGCTTGTCCCAGCTCGAAGGCAAAGGACATCCGCACCCCACTGACCAAATGGAACTGCCAAACCGGCAATCGAAATAAGAACACAAAGTGACGGCCCCAGTGCGGGGGCGCAAACTGAGGCCGTCGGGGGCTTGGATGTCGCGACAGGCGCGACATCGGATGAACGGTCAAGGCTGGTGACCGTTCCGCACCGAAGCTCATTATTTTACAGTTCCAGATCGTTACGTTAGCTTGGCAAAGGCGGCGTGGGCCCGGCCGCAATATGGGGATGGCTATGATTTCACTTCTGATCGGTATTCTGATTATTTGCGTGGTCGGCGCAATTTGCTTCTGGGCCATCGACAAGTTTGTCCGGGATGGACGACTTGCCAACCTTCTCAAGCTGCTCGTGGTGCTGATCTGCCTCGCGGCTATCCTGCAGCGGGTACTGCCTCTGGCGGGAATTGGTGGGCTTTAGCCCGGCCGCCAAATCCGCTGCGGCGCTCTGGGGTGAGTCTTTCCAGCCAGATTTTGTCCCGCCCGGATTGCCGCCGGGCGGGCTTCTTAATAATGCTGCGCCGAGTTCGCGTTCGGCGAGCCCTGAGCCGCCGTTGAGGCAACGCGCGCTCGCGGACGGAAAGCTCGGCGCGCCCGGGCAAAACCCTCCACCCGTTCAAACAGCGAAGGCGCTTCAGGCGTCCCCCTCACCGGGAACTCCCGTTGGCCCGTCAGCAAGCATTGATCGGTGGATAGCGCACCGGGAAAACTTAAATCGCATTGCGTGGCCGTTGGCGTTCCGAAACACTTCGTTTGGGGAATCAAACACTTCGTTCGGGAATCCGTGCGGGGGCACGCCAATGAATCAGCAGGATTCGGAATTCGACTATCCGCGCTACCGAAAATTGCTGGCCGAAGCGGTTGACGAGCCGAGGCGGCTGGCGCTGATCAATTTGCTGATCGACGAGCGTGCCAGGGATAAACTGGCGGCGCAGGCGACACAGCAAAGGAGCGACATCATCCGCCGGATGATCGCTACGCGAGATCCACCGGATGCGCGAAGAAAATCCGGATAGCTCGGAACCGAGGGGCGGGGCCGTCAGAGCCTTGCTCGTCCTCGCTTCTTTCCTGTTTGCGTTCTGTTATTCTCTCGCGCTCGTTCAGGGCGCGTCGGAGCAAGCAGCCGTCGTCATCAGCCTCGCGGCGTTCGCATATGCCTTGGCGCCGCCGGTCTCAAACTGCGAGGCCCGAAAGCCGCCGGCGACCTCTGGCTGCTTGTCATGATCATGAAGCTGATCCGGTGATAACGCGCGCATCTTCCCCGGTGTCGCGCTGGTGCGGCAGCAAATCGGCTCACGCGACGGGGGCCGTCGAAATGGGGCCGCGAACTGCATTTTTCTTGCTTCGGACGGGGGTGGTTGACCGATTAATTGATGGCTTCCCGGCCCGTGCGGCTGTACACCGCTCCCGATCGTGGAAACGCCCCAGCGCGGCGCCGACGCGACCGGCAAATCGATCGTCTCACACCAAACAATGAAAGCGACAAGGCCCGTTCAATGAGTGGATTCAAGGAACCCAGCTTCGCAGACCGGCAGAAGGCGGCACAGGAAGCCAGGCAGAACATCCTGAACAAGTTCCGAGCCAAGCCGGGTCTCGACGATCCCGCGGTCAAGCAGCGGCAGGCCGAGCGCGAAGCCCAGGCCGCCGAGCGGGCCAAGGCCCGATTGGCGCGCGAGGCCGCCAAGGCCGAGAAGATAGCCCGCGAGGCCGAGGCCGCGGCGCAGGCCGCTGCACAACTGGCACGCGAAAAGGAAGAGGCCGCCGCCCGGGAAGTGGCGCTCGAGGCCGAGCGCAAGGCCGCGCGCGACGCGCGCTATGCGGCCCGCAAGAAGCGGAAATAAAATAACGGTCAAGTTTCGGGCGGCGCGACGCCCCGAACGTCACAGGCCCGCCTCTGATCGAGGCGAGCCTACCGGGAAACGAAGCGGCGGGCGCTTACTTCTTCATTCCGTCATCTTTCTTCATCATGCCGTCCTTCTTCATGCCGTCGTCCTTTTTCATGGCGTCCTTGGACATCGTGTCCTTCTTCATCGTGTGCTTGGACATGGTGTCTTTCTTCGTGCCGTCGTCCTTGCCCATCTTGTCCTGGGCGAAGGCGGCGGGGGCGAGCGTCAGGCTGAGCGAAAGAGCGGCGGCCGAAATTCCGAGCGCAATGCGGGTGCTGATGGTCATTTGTGATCATTCCTTTGAAAACTGCTTTGAAAGCGACTGATGCCGCCACATGACAACGATCCCACAACACGGTTTGTTACCCTTTGCCTGAAAAATTTCTCAGCTTGAGAAATTCCTCGCATAAAAAACGTTTGAAGCGTGTGTTCCCTTCGGTATGATTTCTCTCGCTAAAGCTGGCGATTGGTCTTGTTTCTGCCGAACTCTTTCCTGCAAGTGTGCGCCGCAACCGCGCTGGCGCCCCCCCCCGCCGAACTCAGCCTCGAACTATCAGACTAGTGAAACTTCTGATGAAGACGGGCTAATATCCCCTCAACGCCGGCTCGAGCATTCCAAATAGAGTACAACCCGGGAGATATACACATGCTGACACGCCGCTATGTCCTCGCATCCGCGCTTGCCGCGCCCGCCATCCTGCGTTTTGGGACTGGAACCGCCCATGCCGCGACCACCTTGAAAATATCGCACCAGTTTCCCGGCGGCACGGTCGACAAGGGCGATTTCCGCGATCGGCTGACGCGGGTGTTCGCCGATACGGTGGCCAAACGCAGTGGCGGCGAGATCGTCGCCGAAATCTATCCGAACTCGTCGCTGATCAAGACCAACGCGCAATTCTCCGCGATGCGTAAAGGCGCGCTCGACATCAGTCTGGTTCCGCTTTCCTATGCGGGCGGCGAAGTGCCTGAAACCAATATCGGCCTGATGCCTGGACTGGTCTCCACCTATGACCAAGGCCTGCGCTGGAAGAACGAACCGGTCGGCAAGGCGCTGACGGATTTCCTTGCCGACAAGGGCATCATCATCCTGACCTGGATCTGGCAAGCCGGCGGCGTCGCCAGCCGTTCGCGCCCGGTCGTCGCCCCGGAAGACGCCAAGGGCCTCAAGATTCGCGGCGGTTCGCGCGAAATGGATATGGTGCTGCAGACCGCGGGTGCGTCGGTGCTGTCGTTGCCGTCCAACGAACTCTATGCGGCGATGCAGACCGGCGCCTGCGATGCCGGCCTCACCTCCTCCACCAGCCTGATTTCATTCCGGCTCGAGGAAATCGCGAAGGCCCTGACCTCGGGCGCCGGCGCCTCCTACTGGTTCATGCTGGAACCGCTTCTGATGTCGAAGTCGATTTTCGACGCGCTGCCGAAAAATCAGCAGGACATCATCCTGGCCGTCGGCACGGAATTGGAAGCGTTCGGCAAGAAAGGGGCGCAGGACGACGATATCGAAGTCGCCAAGGTCTATGAAAAGGCCGGCGCCAAGGTCTTCCCCCTTGATATCCCGACCGTCGGCAAATGGCGCGACATCGCACGCGATACCGCGTGGAAGGATTACGGCGCCAAGACCGCTGCCGCGGCCAACCTGTTGAAGCTCGCATCCGACGTCTCCGCATGATGCATGGTCCGATCAAGGATCAAAATGACCGTTCCAACGTCGCTGCGGGCAATCGGCTCGTGGCGGCGTTGGAACGGGCGCTGGCTTTTTGCAACAATGTCATCGTCGTCTTCGCAGCGCTCGCGCTGATCGCAGCCTGCCTCGTTCTCAGCCACAGTGTGCTGACCCGCGCTTTGTTTCACAGCCCGAACTATTGGCAGGATGAGGCGGCGGTGTTTCTCTTGGTCGGCGCCACCTTCATGACGGCGGCCTATGTGCAGGAACAACGCGGCCACATCGGCATCGAAGCGTTTGTCGGGCTGCTATCGCCGATGGTCAATCGTATCAGGTTATGGCTCGTCGATGTTGCCAGCCTGCTGTTCTGCGGGTTTTTCGCCTGGAAATCATGGACGCTGGCCCATGAAGCATGGGTCGACGGCCAGGTTTCCAACTCGATGTGGTCGCCGCCGCTGGCGATTCCCTATGGCCTGATGGCGTCGGGCATGACGTTATTGTGCGTGCAGATCCTGCTGCAGATCATGATTCCCCTCAGCGGGCCGGCACGTCGATGACCGTGCTCGGTATTGGAATCAGTTACGGCATAGCTACGCTGGTCGCGATGTTTTCAGGAATGCCGATCGCGTTTGCGCTGGGCGCGGTTGCGGTGGTGTTCATGGGCATCTACATGCCCGCGGCGTCGCTCGATACCGTGACGCAGAATGTCTACGAGGAAATGGCCTCGATCACGCTGTTGTCGATCCCGCTTTTCATTCTCAAGGGTGCGGCGATCGGCAAATCCCGCGCCGGCCAGGATCTCTATTCGGCACTCCATGCCTGGCTGCATCGCGTGCCCGGCGGGCTCGGCGTCGCCAACGTATTTGCCTGCGCGCTGTTTGCCGCGATGGCCGGATCGTCGCCCGCCACCTGCTCGGCCATTGGCTCCGCCGGCATCCCGGAAATGCGCAAGCGCGGTTATTCCGGCGGATTTGCCGCCGGCATCATCGCCGCCGGCGGCACGCTCGGCATCCTGCTGCCGCCGTCGATCACCATGATCCTGTTCGCGGTCGCGGCGGAAAAGTCGCTGGGCCGGCTGTTTCTCGCCGGCATCGGGCCCGGCGTGCTGCTGGTGTCGTTGTTCGGCGTCTACGCGGTGATCCATTTTCGCAAAGAGTATGCTGCCGCCGGCGCGCTTTACGCCAAGACCGGCGCGACGTCGGCGATTCTCGCGCGTGACGAATTCACCATGGCCGAGCGCTTCAACATGTTGCCGCGGGTGCTGCCGTTCGTGCTGTTGCTGACGGGGGTGATGATCGCGCTCTACGGCGGCTATGCGACGCCTTCGGAGACCGCAGGGCTCGGCGGACTTCTGGCGCTGGTGCTGATCGCGCTGATCTACAGCGTGTGGCGGCCGAGCGACCTGGCGCCGATCCTGAAATCGACCATCCGCGAGTCCACCATGCTGATGATGATCATCGGCATGTCGCTATTGTATTCCTATGTGATGAGCTACCTGCACATCTCGCAATCGGTCGCGGAATCGATTGTCGCGATGCACCTGCCGCGATGGGAATTGCTGGCGGCGATCCTCGTCATGGTCGTCGTGCTCGGCTTTTTCCTGCCGCCGGTGTCGATCATCCTGATGACCGCGCCGATCATCCTGCCGCCGCTGCGCGCGGCGCACTTCGACATCATCTGGTTCGGCATCGTCATGACCATCGTCATGGAGATGGGCCTGATCCACCCGCCGGTCGGCTTGAACATTTTCGTCATCCGCAATGTCGCGCCCGATATTCCCCTGAGCGAAGTGATCTGGGGAACGCTGCCGTTCGTGCTGCTGATGATGCTGGCGGTGGTTGTGCTGTGCTTTGTGCCTGAGATTTCGACGGCGCTGCCCGACCTGGTGATGGGACCGGACGGGGGACGGTGAGGTAGCTGGCGAGTAGGGAGTAGCGAATGGCGAATAGGGAAAATTTCCATTCGCTACTCCCTATTCGCCCGCTTCGCATTGATCGCCGCCGCCACGCGGCCCACCGGCAGGCGGCCGATCAACTTGCTGACCTCGTTGGTGGCCGCCACCAATTTCGGCATGTCGACCCCGGTCGCAATGCCCATCCCCTCCAGCATATAGACGACGTCCTCGGTCGCGACGTTGCCGGTGGCGCCGGGTGCGAATGGGCAGCCACCGAGACCGCCGGCGGCGGAATCAATGACCCGCGCGCCCTCCTCGATTCCCGCATAGAGATTGGCCAGTGCCTGGCCATAGGTGTCGTGAAAATGCATCGCCAGATGGGCGATCGGTACATCGCCGGCCACCGCGCGCAACAGATGCCGGGCCTTGAGCGGTGTGCCGATGCCGATGGTGTCGCCGAGCGACACTTCGTAGCAGCCAAGATCCCACAACATCCGCGCTACATCGACGACCGCCTGCGGCTTGACCTCGCCGTCAAAGGGACAACCGAGCACGCAGGAGACATAGCCGCGCACCTTGATGCCGTCGGCTTTGGCGCGCGCGACCACCGGCCTGAAGCGATCAATGGATTCGGCGACCGAGCAATTGATGTTGGCGCGCGAAAACCCTTCCGAGGCCGAGGCAAATACCGCGATCACCCGGGCGCCGGCGGCGCGCGCGGCTTCATAACCCTTGACGTTCGGCACCAGCACATGGAATTCGCTATCGTTGTGATGGCTCAAGCCTTGCAGCACCTGATCGGAATTCACCATCTGCGGGATCGCCTTCGGCGATACAAAGGCTCCGACCTCGACCGTATGCAGCCCGGCGCCGACCAGCGCCCCGATAAAGGCAATGCGGTCGGCGACGCTGACCGGCGTCTTCTCGTTTTGCAGGCCGTCGCGCGGCCCGACTTCGACGATGCGTACGCAATCGCTCATGTTGATCTCACGAAGCTATTGGCTCGACCTCGGCGAGTTCGATGCCTTCCTGCACGATATCGCCTACCTTGCATTTTATAGCCTTCAGCACGCCGGCGAATGGCGCGCGCAGGGTCTGCTCCATCTTCATCACTTCAAGCGTGAGAATGGCTGCGCCCTTCTCCAGCCTCGCGCCCACTTCCGCCAGCAAGGCCACGACGGTACCCGGCAGCGGCGCCACGATCTTGTCTTCGCCGACCTGCTCTTCGTCGTCGCCGCCGAACGGATCGACCCAGTGCAGGTCGAAACGGCCGTTGCGGGTTCGCAGATATAGTTCATGACCTTCGATCGCGGCGATTACGTGGGATTTCATGCCGTCCACTGTGAGATCGAACCCGCCGTCTTCCCGGGGCGACGATGCAAAGGCAAATTCGCGCTCACCGATCGACAGCGTCGCCGGGCCGCTGCCGTAGTGCAGGCAGATCTCCTGCGCGGCCTCGGGCGCATGCCGGAACGTAAACACCCGCTGCCGCCGGCCGACTGGCATCCAGCCGGCCGTGCGCCACGGCGAATGCGCCTCAGCGTGGACGGCTTTCGCTTCTTCGGCGAGGATCGCCGCCACGGCGGCGCAAAGCTCGAGATCGCCGGGCGAAGCGGATGGCGGCGTCAGATTTTTCAATTCGCGTTCAATGAAGCCGGTGTCGATCGCGTTGGCGCGCACCTGCGGATGCGTCACCAGCGCCGCGAGAAACGCAATGTTGCTGACGATGCCGCGAACATCCGATTCCTCAAGCCCGCGATAGAGCCGCTCGATCGCGGCGTCGCGGTTTGGCGCCCACGCGATCACCTTGGCCAGCATGGCGTCGTAATGCGGCGACACCGCATCGCCCTCGCGATACCCGGCATCGATACGCAAGCCGTTCGACGGCTCCGGCATGCGCCAGGTGCGTATCCTGCCGACCGCCGGTATGAAATTCTTGTGCGGATTTTCCGCGTAGACGCGCGCTTCGATGGCGTGACCGTTCAACTTGATCTCATCCTGCGTCAGCGGCAGCTTTTCGCCGAACGCCACGCGCAGCTGCCATTCGACGAGATCGATGCCCGTGATC
>Ga0137415_10002928_pt1 | contig 16934 bp, 10 predicted proteins | sample CZODoug3_1_1_16f_FD_183082 | JGI IMG/M metagenome (GOLD analysis project Ga0137415, IMG submission 183082) | Vadose zone soil fungal communities from Angelo Coast Range Reserve, California, USA - CZODoug3_1_1_16fungal (Hybrid Assembly) | ecosystem: Environmental > Terrestrial > Soil > Vadose...
TTGGAGGTCCGGATGACGCATCGATCTACCGAATCCTGCGGGCGCTGGCGACGTTTGGGAGCATTCGAACGAGCACGAGTCCAACCGCGGCCACGGTGGAATTTCAGGATCAGGTGTCGCAACTGCCTGGCAAGGCGCAGGAGACGCTGAGAAATGCGCTCGCGGGGCTCGCCGAGCAAGGGAAGAACAAAAAACTGGATGAGGGCGTGCTGGTGCAACTGGCGGAGCACTTGTCCATCCGGTTTGCCCTGGAACAATTCGAACGCGGGGACGTGAAGGTGAACGCGGTGCGGCAGATGCTGGACCGCATGAACCAGGAAATCGAACACCTGCGAAATATCCTGGGGCAGCACGAAGACAAAATGGCGGAAGCGGGAATTCTGGCGGAATCGCACCGGGAGATGCTGGACCGCGTCTTCTGGGCTTCGGTGCCGGAGAGCGCGAAACGGGAAGTGCTGCTGTCGGAGGAAGCGTGGTGCATTCCGCCGAAAAACGTTCAGTCTTACGTGGCGGAATTGCTGAAGCAGGGAGAAAATGCGGACGCCGTCAGCATTCTGCAGAACTACGCGAGTTGCGCGGATAACGAAGAGCCGGATGCGAGGAAGCGCGCGGCGACCGGGCTTTCGGAAATGGCCGGGTTGTATGCACAGGCGGGTCCGCGGCTGCTGCAGGATGCGCTGCGGCACATCGGGCTGCGGCTGAGCGTGGAGCAGGACCAGGATTTGCAATCGCTTGTGAGTGCGGCGTTCGTGCGGTTGAGCCAGGAAGCGGCGACGCACCGCCATTATGCGGCGATGTCCCAAGCGTTGAATCTGCTGGACGGAGTGGAATCGCAACGCCCGGGAATTGCGAAGACGCTGCGGACCAAGATGGGGATTGAAGAGCGGGTGCCGGAATTTGTGGAGGAGGCATTACGCGCAAGAGGACTGGCGGCTGGACTGACCGGAGTGCTCAAACACCTGCCGCAAACGGCGATGGAGCAATTGTCCACGCGCTTCAATCGTTGCCAGTTCCGGAGCGATCTGGAGAATGTGGCGAGCCTGGCGCTGGAACTGGGCGAAGAGGCGCTGCAGTATTTGCGGGATACGGTGCGCGGCGGGCCGGTGGCGGAAGCGGCGGACATGGTTGGGTTGCTGACAAGGCTCGATATCCAGGCCGCGGAAGTTTTTCTGCCCGGGCGAATGAAGGATTTTCCACGAACGTCGCAGGACCGCGTCATCAGGCAAGTCGCGGGCTGCGGCGCGCACGGGAGTTGCCGCTTGCTGCTGGCTCTGCTGGACCACGTGGATCCGCTGGTGATGCCGCTGGTGATTGATGAAGTGGGGATAACCGGAGATCGCGAGGCGCTCGGACGATTGCTGACCATCGCCGACGGGGATTTGCCGGCCGATGCAGCTCCTTATTTGCGGTTGAAGGCGCTGGAAGCATTGGGGAGATTGCGCGCGCCAGAGTCGACGAACACGCTGCGGCGAATTGTGGAAGCGAAGAAGATTTTCGGCTGGGCGAATCCCCAGGAATTGCGAATCGCGGCGTTTCAGGCGCTGGCGAAGATGGATCCGGAATGGGCGAGAAAGTTTTTGCCGGAGAGCGGCATCGAAATCGAGGATCTGACGCTGGAGCCGCTGGAGATACCTGTCGAGTCCAAGTTTGTGCGGCAGCGCAGGCACGCGCGAATCCGGCTGCGGAAGAGCGTGGCGGCCGTGAGCACGAACCTGAAACAGAATTGCCGGTTGGAAATTAAGACGGCAAGCCTGGCAGGCGGACTGGCGACGACCAACATGCATCTGGCACCAGGAACGAAGGTGCAATTGCGAGTGCAACTGGGGTTGCGAAATGTGCAGGCGACGGCGTTGATGAGGGACTACCGGGCGCAGGATATGTCCTTTGAAATCATTGACATAGGGCTTGAGGAGCGCGGAAGGTTGCGCAAGCTGCTGATGGAGAGCCTGGGAAAAGGTAACGCCGAGTAGACGCCTTAAGAAAAACCCGCCGGTCGGGAAATCGCAATTTGTCGATAGTACACAACCAGTAACTATTCGCAAGTACTACAACGCGGTACCTTTGAGGTATTTACCCTACACAATTTCCACTTTAATCTGCTTTTAGCGATTTGTTACGCCCATGTGCGCCCTGTTGCGGGCAAGAAAGTCAGTAAGGGTGGTCTGCCTAAATGTCTAAGGGACGTCAAATCCGGATTTGCGCGGCATTGTGTGCCCTCGCAGCGTTGCTGACGGGAGCGCGGGCGGAAGAAACGCGCCAGGACTTCCCTGATAATCCGCGATTCACAGTGCAGAGGTTTCAGGACCAGGAGGGCATGGGCGCAATAACGGCAACCGCGCTGGGACAAGATGCGCAGGGATTTCTGTGGATCGGCACGCAGACGGGACTCTATCGCTACGATGGTACGCGCGCGAAAAAAATGCCCGAGGTGGAGAGCATCATCGGGCACTACGTTGTGGACCTTTTGATTGCCCCGGACGGCACACCGTGGTTTGCGGGAACTCGCGGAATCGCGTTTTACAAGGATGGCCAGTTTCAGAAACTGGAGATTCCAGCGAGTTCGATGCCGCTGTTGAACGGGGTGCAGATTTTTGCCGTGGACAGCCGGGGGATTGTTTACGCGCTGACGTACAAGCGCGGCCTGTTGAAACTTGATCCGAAGAATCCAGGCAAGACGGAAACCATCGCGCAAGGACTCAGCAATTGGGAAACGCCCGAGGGAATTGTCCGGTCGGTGGATGATTCGATCTGGTTTACGGCTGGGCGGAAGTTGGTGCACTTGAACGCGGGATCCCGGCAGATGGAAGTGGAGCCTGGGATCCGTCTGCCAAATGAGCGCGTAGTGGCACTGCAATTCGACGGCATTGGAATGCTTTGGCTACGGACCGCGACCCGGCTGGCCCGAGTGGACCTGCGCGACCGCAAACTGATATTTGAAGAGGAAGTAGCCGGCGAGGCGAACGAGGAAGAAGGGAAACCTTCGGTCGACGCCGAGGGGAAACTTTTGGTACCAAGTTCTGCGGGATTGTACTGGCAACAGAACGGCCAGTGGCGGCTGGTGAACGTGAAGCACGGGCTGGTTAGCAACCTGATTCAATGCGCGCTCGAAGACCGCGAAGGAACTTTGTGGGTGGGCGGCTCGGGCACGGGGCTGGACCGGCTGACGGGAGTGCGCGAGTGGTCGGCGTGGACAACAGCGGAAGGATTGCCGGATAACTCAACTTGGACGACGCTCCGGGATCGCCAAGGACGGTTGTGGGTGAGCACGGCGCACGGAATCGGAATCTGGAACGGAGACACACGAAGCTGGGAGAACGTGCCTGCGCTGCGGGAACGTGTGGGGAGGCAGATCCGTCAGATGCAGCTTGCTCGGGATGGATCCATCTGGGCGCTGACTATCACGGGCGCGATTGTCCAGATTGACCCGGAATCTTACGCGACAACCACCATCGCGAATTTCCGGGGAAGAAATTTTGTGACCATTCAGGCCGCGCCGGACGGCAGTATCTGGGCGACCACGCGCGCGCGCCTGATCCGATTCGTGCCCCGCGGACCGGCCACAATGCCGGTGGAAGTCCCGCTGCCTGCAATGGATGAGGCGGAAATCGAGTATCTGACCTTCTCCCCGAAAGGTGTGCTGTGGGCGACCGGCCCCGGGACACTGTACCGCTACGACGGTAAAAACTGGAGAGTCCTGAAGGTGAAGGACGGCTTGAACGGCCAGACGATGACGAGCCTTGCCGCGCCGAACGACGACGAGGTCTGGGTGGCGTACAACGACGTTGTGGGTGTGACGCACGTAACGCTGGGGCCGGGCGGGGTGCCTCGATTTGAATTTCGCGATTGGGATCGGACAGTGGTGGGCCGCGACGCGGAGAACCGAATTTGGTTCAACGGGACGGATGGGATCGTCATTCTCTGGCCGGACGGCCATCTGCAGCGGCTAAACCATGCGAATGGATTGATCTGGGATGATTTAAGTCCGTGGACGGGAACGCGGGAAGAAGCGGATGGAAGCTACCTGATTGCGACGTCGCGGGGATTGTCGCGATACAAGCCGGTGGGCGAGGCGAAAAAAGCCGCTTCGCCGAATGTGGTGCTGACTTCGGTTTCACTGGGCGGTGCGGAACGCAGTGTGGACCAGAAGTCCTTTGTGGATTCGACCGACGGATCGCTGATGGTGCAATTTTCGCCGGTGGTGCTGGATACGCCGGAAGACGTGTCTTGCCGCTACCAGTTGAACGGACTGGAGAAACATCCGACGGAAACGCTCCAGCGCGAAGTGCGCTACGGCGGGTTGCCACCGGGAAGTTACGAGTTCTGGGTGCAGTGCAAACAGGCGGATGCGCCGAATTATTCCGCGAAGACGAGTTTTTATTTCCGGGTGCTGCCGAATGTGTGGCAATCCAGTTGGATCCGGGGTTTGGCGGTTGTGGGGTTAATGGGCGGCATCTGGGCATTCGTTTCGCTGCGAACGCGAACACTGAACCGGCGAAAGAGCGAACTGGAGCAGGCGGTGGCGCAGCGAAGCGCGGAATTGCTGCAGAAGAATAAGGAATTGGAACAGATCTCGCTGACCGATCCATTGACGGGTACGCGGAACCGGCGCTATTTCTACGAAACGATCCCCACGGATCAAGCGCAAACGTTGCGATCGCATCAGAGGTTCGGCGATGCGCAGAAGGCGGGTGCGGCGCCACGGGAGCTGATTTTTGTGCTGGTGGACATCGACCGGTTCAAGCGCGTGAACGACGAGATGGGCCACGCGGCAGGCGACAAGCTGCTGCAGGAAGTGGCGAAGCGCATCGGATCTGTGATGCGGCGTTCGGACGACCTGGTGCGATGGGGCGGGGAAGAGTTCCTGTTGGTTTGCCGGACGACGGACCGCCAGAATGCGGGGCTGCTATGCACGCGCGTACTGGAAGCCGTACGCGACCTGCCGTTTGATGTCGGCAACGGAGTGCAGTTGCACAAGACGTGTTCGATCGGATGGGCGCCGTATCCGTGGATGCCCGGGGACTCGCAGATGCTCTCGATTGACAACGTGATCGAGCTGGCGGACAAGGCGCTGTACCTGGCGAAGCGAGAGGGACGCAACCGGAGTTATGGACTGGTGCCGGCACCGACCGCGAAGACTTCAGAAAAGAGCATTTCGATCGAAAACCTGCGCGATTGCCCGCCGGAGCTGGTGCAGATCGTTTGATTGCCAAAATTTCCCGATAGTCCAGTTATTTTGCAGCTTTGCGAGCGAGAGGTTGCGGTCGATTCCCCCGAGGTTACTTCAGTGGGGCAGGCACTTCGCGACGATCAGCGTAATGTCGTCATGTTGTTCGTGGGGGCTGAACCGGCGAACTTCGTCCACAACGGAAGAGAGCAGCTCGCACGGTGGAAGGGCCCGGTGGCGGCGCAGGGCTTCCACCAGGCGCTCCTCACCGAATTCCTCGCGGTGCGGGCTGAAGGCTTCGGTGATGCCATCGGTGTATAGCGCCAGAGTGTCTCCGGGAAAGAGTTGGCTTTCCTCCACTTCGCATTCCCACTCCTTGAAAGCGCCGAGAATCGTCGCTGTGGAGCTGAGCCGATCGAGGGAATCATCAGCGCGAAGGAGCAGTGCCGAGAGATGGCCGCAATTGATGTAGCGAAGGCGGCGAGCCGTGTCGTCATATTCGGCGAAGAAAAGCGTGGCGAAGGAACCGCCTGAAGTGTTCTGGCAGAAAAGCTGATTCACCGAGCAGAGAAAACGCTGGGGCTGATCCAATGCGATAGCGGACTGGCTGCGAAGGTTGGCCTGGAGATTGGCCATCAAGAGAGCCGCCGCGATGCCTTTTCCGGAAATGTCGCCAACGACCAGGCCGAGGCGCTCTCCACCCAGGTCGAGAAAATCGTAGTAGTCGCCGCCAACCTGGCGCGCCTGGTGGCAGATGCCGGCGTATTCGAGCGTCCGCAGGCGGGGGAGTGTCTGCGGGAAGAGCCGGGATTGCACCTGCTGCGCGATTTCGAGTTCCTGCGCGGCGCGGCGTTCGGCCTCTTGACGATCGGCGATTGCGCGGCGCTGCGTCTCTACGGCGTGAGTGACTTCATCAAAGCTGACAAGCGAAAATGTGTTGCCGTCGGGATCCCGAAAGCGGCTGAAGACGGCTCCCCAGATCGGCGGAGCATGATCGTCGGGAGCACCGGCATCATTTGAGAGCGACGGCTTCAATTGCAAAGCGTGCTTGAAGCGCCGGAGACGCGGGTTGGAAAGAAAATGGACGCCGCGTTTGCTCCATTCGCGGAATTTTGCAAGCACGTCTTCGGTGACGAAGGTTACGTGGGATGCGCGGCCAATTTGTTTGAACTGTTCGGAGTCCGTGCGTGGCACGATCAAGGTTAAGTTGGCTGTGCCGTCAGGCGGAGAGACCACCACCCATGGCTGCCCGGTTTTCCCAGGTTGCGAGCGTCCGTCAAAGACAATCTGAAAGCCGAGCAGGTCCAGATAGAACTCCAGGCTTCGATCGAGATTCCGCACATAGACCATCACTGACTGCAGGCGCAGGAAAGGTTCCTGGCGTGGCAGGTTACTGTTTGCGGTGTCTGTCACGTGGGGCCCCGAACTAGCCATGGGCGCATTATATAGGGCCGCGGGATATTTTATGAGGCACCTTGTGGTTTTGCTCTGGCGAGGAAGAGAGCCGTGTGCGTCTCGGCTGGCGTTCCAGTGTGGCAGCGGGTGTTGCCCTAACTAGTTCGTATCGTTTTATGCACACTACCGTGTCCTAGGCCCTTGTCACCCGCGCCGCATTGAGTTGGGATAGAAGGGTAGTTTCCAATTCAATTGAACCGGCAGGTATGGCATGAAACTCTTGGCTTTCTGCGGTGGCAGCGTGCTTTGCTTTTTGTTTTCTTTCCCAGCAAGTGCGCAGAGCACGGGGCGGATCGATTGCGCGCGGGACGGCGGCTACGTCTATCTATACAGCTCGATGACCACCCTGGAAGTGCGCATGACGTTGCAGTGCGGCGAGGTTGTGCGCGTCACTGGGCGCAGCGACGATTACTACAGCGTGCGGACCGCCGCTGGCGAGGCCGGGTTTGTTCCCCGGACAAGCGTCTCTTTGCTCAAGGATCAGCCGGGGACCGGCTTGCCAGCGCCGGCAGCGAAGGCGCCCGCGCGGGAACGCACTCACTACGATGAGCCGCGGAACGAGGTGGCTGGACCTGCACACACTGGCACGGGTGCGTTCGCGCTGGCAAATAACACGCCCGTTCGCGTGAAGCTCAGCAAGACGATTTCATCGGCTACGGCCCATGTGGGTGACGCGGTCGAACTTGAAGTTGTGGAAGGCGTGATGGTCGATGGCGTCACCGTATTGCCGGTGGGATCGAAGGTGAGCGGCGTCATTGCCGAAGCGGAACCCAAGAAGCGTTTCGGCCACGGCGGCAAGTTGGCGTTCAGCATTACTTCGATCGCATTGGCCGACGGAGAGCAAGTGAAGGTCCGCTGCTACCAGGAAGCTTCTGGCTCTTCCAATACTTCAGCGGACGCGGTTCTGCCGCTCAATTCGGGCAAAGATGTTGCGATTCCGAAGGACGTGGAATTCACGGTGCTCGTGGACGGCGAAGCGCGCCTGAAACGCGAAAGTTTCGAGACTCCGAAAACTCATCCGACCAGTTCTCCCGCCACCACCGGACAAAAAACCGAACAGGCCCACTGATTACTCGTTCCACAGCGGAACAGACATTTTATCTGGTGAAGTTGGAGTGAAGTCTTTCTAGGTAAACCGGCGCCGGGATGGTCCGCGCTCATCATCATCCTGAACGTCCGCTTCAGGGATTGCGTCAGCTTCTGCTATCGGAGTAAGGACGTCCTGCGCAAGCGTTGCGTCTTCGTCGCGCACCAGAATCTTAAACCCGGCGCCGGTCCACGCAAGGTGTTCACGCATTCCTCCTGCAGTGTCAGCTTGGATTATCGCCTGGATGCCAGCATCCTCCAGCATGCCCTTGGCCAGGTCCGCCTCAGGGCGGTTGCCGTAGGACCGGACGACAACGAGCTTACTGTGATCCATAGCAGAATTATATGCCCGCAAGGGCCAAAGCGCTTGCTTTGCGATTGTTGTTCAGGCATCAGCCCGCAACACTCCAAAGGGACGGTGTTTCTTGGCGGGAGCGCGCCTGACCAGTTACAATGAATTGTTTGGGCGGTGCGGCTGGTGCGAACAGGGCCGCGAGCCTGTATGCCTCCGTCAGGAGACGGTAAACCTTCCATGGATGTAGCCAAGGCAGTAGACAGCGTAATTGCGCGTTTTATTGGGACGAAGCACGAGCGCGACCTGAAGAAGCTGGAGCCGCTGGTTGCTGCGATGAATGCGCAGGAGCCGGAAGTGCAGGCGTTGAGCGACGAGCAACTGAAGGAACGTTTCGCGGCGCTGCGGACTCAGGTGCAAGAGCAGTTGAAAGACGCGGATCCCGCCGAACCCGCGTACAAAGATGAGTTGCAGAAGGCGCTGACAGACGCGATTGTGCCGGCGTTTGCATTGGTGCGCGAGGCCGGGCGGCGATTCCTGAAGATGCGGCATTTCGACGTGCAGTTGATCGGCGGAATGGTGCTGAACGACGGGAAAATCGCCGAAATGAAGACCGGCGAAGGAAAAACGCTGGTGGCGACTTTGCCTGCGGCGCTGAATGCGCTGGCCGGGCGCGGCGTACATATCGTGACGGTGAACGATTACCTGGCGCGGCGCGACGCGGAGTGGATGAGCCCGCTCTATAAGGCGCTGGGACTGACTGTTGGCGTGATTGTGCACGATCTGGATGACGTGCAGCGACGCGCGGCGTATGCGGCCGACCTGACATACGGCACGAACAACGAATTTGGTTTCGATTACCTGCGCGACAACATGAAGTATGACCTGGCAAGCTGCGTGCAACGCGGCCACCAGTTTGCGATTGTGGACGAAGTGGACTCCATCCTGATCGACGAGGCGCGTACGCCGCTGATTATTTCGGGGCCGTCGGAAGAATCCACCGATAAGTATTTCAAGATCGACAAAATTATTCCCAAGCTGATTCAGGACATTGACTACACGCTGGATGAAAAGCACCGCACCGCCACGCTGACGGAAGAAGGCGTCAGCAAGTGTGAGCGGCTGCTGGGACTGGGGAATTTGTACGACCCGGCGCACATGGAGCAGATTCACCACGTGTACCAGGCGTTGCGGGCGCACACGCTGTACAAGCGCGACGTGGATTACGTGGTGAAAGACGGCGAAGTGATCATCGTCGATGAGTTCACCGGGCGGCAGATGCCGGGGCGGCGCTGGTCGGACGGCTTGCACCAGGCGGTGGAAGCGAAAGAAAGCGTGAAGATCGAGCGGGAAAACCAGACGCTGGCCACGATCACCTTCCAGAATTACTTCCGCATGTACAAGAAGCTGGCCGGAATGACCGGAACGGCGGAGACGGAAGCGGCCGAATTCGGGAAGATTTACAACCTGGACGTGGTTGTGATCCCGACGAACCGCACGCTGATCCGCAAGGAACATCCGGACGTGGTGTACCGGACGGAGAAGGAAAAATTTGAAGCGGTGGTGAACGGGATTCTGCAGGAAGACAATTCGCTGGCGAACGGAATCCGGCACTATCACCAGCGCGGCCAGCCCGTGCTGGTGGGCACGATTTCGATTGAGAAGTCCGAAACGATCGCGGAGATTCTGAAGAAGGCCGCCGTACCGCACCAGGTGCTGAACGCGAAGCAGCACGAGCGCGAATCGCGCATCGTGGCGCAGGCCGGACGCAAGGGCGCGGTGACCGTGGCGACGAACATGGCCGGCCGCGGCACGGACATCCTGCTGGGCGGGAATCCTGAAGCCATGACCCGCGAGCATTTCTTGAAAAACAAGTTGGCGATCCCGTACGCGGCGGCGCCCGCGGTGATCGGCGCGGACAGCACGAACGGCGATGCTCCGCCGGCGGCGGTTGTCCCGATGGTTTTGTTCCAGCACGAAGGAAAGATTTTCCAGGTGCCGAAGGACCAGTGGGATCCGGTCTACCAGCAGTTCGCGGATCAGTGCAAAGCGGAGCATGACGAAGTGGTAGCGCTCGGCGGCTTGCACATTCTGGGCACGGAGCGGCACGAAGCGCGGCGCATTGACAATCAGTTGCGCGGGCGCGCGGGACGCCAGGGCGACCCTGGCTCCTCGCGATTCTTTTTGTCGCTCGAAGACGACCTGATGCGGATTTTCGGCGGCGAGCGCGTGAAACAGATGATGTTCCGGCTGGGGATGACGGAGGGCGTGCCAATCGAGTCGAAATTGATCTCGAACCGCATCGAGAACGCGCAGAAATCCGTGGAAGCGCAGAACTTCGATGCGCGCAAACACCTGCTGGAATACGACGACGTAATGAACAAGCAGCGCGAGACGATTTATGCGATTCGCCGCTCCGCGCTGGAAGGAAAAGATCAGCGGGATTACGTGCTGGGAATTGCGGAAGACGTTGCGCGCGAACTGGTGGATACGTATTGCCCGCGCGAGCAGCATCCCGGGCAGTGGAACACGGCGCAACTGCTGGCCGAGGTGAACAGCCAGTTTGGAATCGACGCCAAGGCTGCGGGCGCGGACCCGGCGGCGCTGAACCACGACGAATTGGCGGAGGCGTTGGCGGAAGCGGTGAAAACGCGCTACGCGGAGAAGGAAAAGCAGTTCAGCCCGGACCTGCTGCGCTGGCTGGAGCGGCGAATCATTCTTGATGTGGTGGATACGCAGTGGAAGGACCACCTGCTTTCGCTCGACCACTTAAAGGAAGGCATCGGGCTGCGCGGCTACGGCCAGAAAGATCCGCTGGTCGAGTTCAAGAAGGAAGCGTTCATTCTGTTCGAAGACATGATGGCGCGGATCGACAACGAAACGATTCGGTATTTGTATCACGTGCAGATCCAGCAGGGGGAAGCGCCGCCGCAAGCGTCGAGGGAACCTCAACCGGAGCCGCCGCGTCATCGCCCGCCGAGTGCGATCGCAGCGGCCGCCAGCGCTGCGGCACGTGCTGAAGAGCCTCCGGCGCAGAAGTTGCCGGATTTTGCGCGGGCGCTGGAAAAGCGGCAGGAACGCCAGCAGAAAGACTTGCAGTTTCAAACGGGGGCCGGGCAGGCGGAGGCGCCAAAGCCGGTGCGTGCTGGTGCGAAAGTCGGACGAAATGATCCTTGTCCTTGCGGCTCAGGCAAGAAGTACAAGAAGTGCCACGGGGCGTGAAGCGGTGGCCAGCGACCGGCGACCAGCGAGCGATGGCCAGTGAAGATTCAGAATAGTGACCGGTGAGTTGGGCCTGTTGATAATTTTCTTGGAAGTCTCGAACTAAGAACTAACTGCTAAAAACTGACAACTCACAAAGTACGCCTGAGATTCAGGAAGCGAAGAGGAAACATGCCACCAGGAACGATGCCGGGACAACAGCCGACGCCGCAGAGACAGGGGATACCGGGAGTGAAAAACCTGGTAGCGGTGGCCAGCGGAAAAGGCGGTGTTGGAAAAACGACTGTGGCCGTGAACCTAGCGCTGGCGCTGGCGAAAATGGGCCACAAAGTCGGTTTGCTGGATGCGGACGTGTACGGGCCGAACGTGCCGATCATGCTGGGCTCGACGCAGGAGCCGATGGCCACGGCGCAGCAGCGGATCATTCCCGTGGACGCACAAGGCGTGAAGATGATTTCGATGGGCCTGCTGAATCCCGGCGACAAGCCGGTGATCTGGCGCGGGCCGATGCTGCACAGCGTGATCACGCAATTTCTGCGCAGCGTGGAGTGGGGCGAGCTGGACTACCTGGTGATTGATTTGCCGCCGGGAACGGGCGACGTGCAGTTAACGTTGATCCAGACGGTGGCAGTGACTGGCGCGGTGGTGGTGACGACGCCGTCGCTGGTGGCCGTGGCGGATGTGCGCAAGGCGATTGAGATGTTCCGCCAGGTGAATGTGGAAGTGCTTGGTGTGGTGGAGAACATGAGCACGTTTTTGTGTCCGCATTGCGGCAAGGCGGTGGATATTTTCGGGCACGGCGAAGGCACGAAGACAGCGGTCGCCTACGGCGTGCCGGTGCTGGGAGAAATTGAAATTGATCCGCGAATCCGGATGGGCGGGGACACGGGAACTCCCGTAGCCGCGCAGGGGGAATCGGCGCCGGCGGCGCAGAGCTTGTATCGTATGGCAAAGGCCGTGACGGCGCGGCTCGCGGAAGTGGGCGCCACTTCGACCGGGCCTGCGGTCGAGATTGACTGAGCTTTCCAGGAATTTTTGTAGTGGCCGGTCTTGAGACCGGCCACTACAAAAGCGAAGGGCCCAAGCACGGGCTAGTCGTGGGTAGCGGAAGAATTAGAGATCGGGAGAATGCCGCTGGCGTTGGAGACGCCGGCGGCTTTTATTTTTTCGAGGAGACAGGCGCGGCAGAGGCAGCCGGAAGATTGCCATTCCGCGGGCATGGGGAGATGCGGCAGCTCGGCGCACCAGCAGCCGGGTGCTTTCTGACAGGTCATGGGCGCATTGCATTGAGCGCAGCGAGTTTCCACAAGGAAATTATGGCGCGAAGGGGGACGGGCGTCCAGCGCGAGACAAAATGGTTCGCGCTGCGCTGGTGGTTTTCTTGTCAGCGGGGCGAAGCGGATGCTATCTTGAAGTGTTCGCTGCCTGCTGGCGAATCGCGCGGGGCGGTGTATTTCTTGCCCCTGCAATCACTTACGGGAAATTCGAATTCTTGATGCGCACACCGGATATCCGTCCATACAAAGGCAAATTTCCGCAGATCGCGGCCTCGGCGTACATTGATCCCGCGGCAGTGGTGATTGGCGACGTGGAAATCGGCGAGGAGTCCAGCGTGTGGCCGATGACCGTGGTGCGCGGAGATGTGCACCACATCCGGATCGGGAAGCGCACCAATATTCAGGACGGCTGCGTCCTGCATGTGATGAAAGACCAGTATCCGCTGGTGCTGGGCGATCAAGTAACCGTGGGGCATTCGGTGACGCTGCACGGGTGCACAATTCATTCTCACGTTTTGATCGGGATGGGCTGCGTCATTTTGAACGGCGCGGTGATTGGTGAGAACTCGATTATTGCGGCGGGGACATTGATTACCGAACGCACCGTGATTCCCGCTGGAAGTTTGGTGATGGGTTCGCCGGGCAAAGTGAAAAGAGAATTGACGGAAGCGGACTGCGAATCGATTGGCAAATATGCGGAGCGGTACGCGGCGTATAGGGTGATTTACCGCGAGGAAGCAGCGGAGCGCGGGGAACAAATTGATTGGAGCAAACTGGAGGACTGAACGGGCGGGTGCGGCATTCCAGGGACTCATGGCAGAGAAAAAGAAATTTCAGGCAATCAAAGGCACTCGCGATCTGCTTCCACCGGAGACGGAGTTGTGGAACAGTGTGGAGCAGACCGCGCGCGAGGTGTTTGGCACGTTTGGTTTCGGGGAAATCCGTCCGCCCATTTTTGAGCCGACGGAATTGTTTGCTCGAGCAGTTGGAGGCGAGACGGACATCGTTTCCAAAGAAATGTACTCCTTTGAAGATCACGGGTCTAAGGGCTTGACCGCTCTTAGGAGTCTCTTACTCACTCCACCACGCTCCATCACCGACCAGCAATCAATGTGGCTTTATGAATGCTTCCTGTTGGACTTTTTAAGTCAACTCGATCTGGCCATGCAGAATCAGACCATTTCAAAAAGTCCTGAAAATCTTCGTGCTCAGCAGGATTTGTCCACCCTTGCAGGGGAACTTTCTCAGACTCGGCTTCGATACTCAGAAACTAATTCTGGTACCGATAGTGAGATGTTCAATAAGCGTATGCGCAAGGTTTCGATATTCGTGCTGCTTATCAACATGGGGGACGAGCTAGCACTACGGCCGGAGGCGACGGCGTCGGTTTGCCGGGCGTACATCGAGCATGGGATGCATGCGCTGCCGCAACCGGTGAAGCTGTATTACATGGGGCCGATGTTCCGACGGGAGCGGCCGCAGAAGGGGAGATACCGGCAGTTTTATCAGATTGGGGCGGAAGTGCTGGAGATGGTGCCGCCGAACCAGGATCCCGCGAAAAATATCGGGAAAGACGCGGCGGTGGATGCGGAAGTGATCGAGATGGTGATGGCGTTTTTCGCGCGGCTCGGCCTCGAGGGCGTGAAGCTGGAGATCAATTCGATCGGGGATCGCGACTGCCGGCCAAAGTATGTGGAGTTGTTGCGCGCGGAATTGCTGAAGGTGAAAGACAAGCTGGGGCCGGACAGCCAGCGGCGGATTGAGACGAATCCGTTGCGCGTGCTCGATTCGAAGTTGGAGAACGAGCAGGGGATCATCGCGGGGCTGCCAAAGATTGCGGATCACCTGTGCGCGAACTGCGCGGGGCAGTATGCGGAAGTGAAGCGGCAGTTGAACATGCGCGGCGTGGCGTATGCGGAGAATTGGCGGTTGGTGCGCGGGCTGGATTATTACATGCGGACGACGTTCGAAATCACGGCGCTAGGATTGGGTTCGCAAAATGCGGTGTGCGGCGGCGGGCGGTATGATGGGCTGGTGGAATTGCTGGGCGGGCCGCCGACGAAGGGAATTGGATTCGCGATTGGCGAGGACCGGCTGATTCTTTCGCTGCAGGAAGCCGGCAAAGGCGGCGCGGCGCAGGGGCGCGACGTTTTTGTGGCGTGGATGGGAGAGAAAGCGCAAGCCACAGCGATTGCGGCGGCGCAGAAATTGCGCGCGGCAGGGTTTCGCGTGGAGTTGCCGCCAGTGGGACAGAAATTTGGAAAGGCGCTTGGGCAGGCAGACAAGCTGGGCGCCCGCTATGCATTGATTTTGGGCGACGACGAAGTGGCGACAGGGCAGTGGACGGTGAAGACGCTCGCGGACGGTTCGCAAACGAAGATGAGCGAGGCGGAATTCTTGGAAATGTTGCGGAAGGGTTTGTAGCTCAGGCCTTCAGGCCTGAGGGTTTTCGTTGTGGCAGCGTGGTCGGCAATGGAATGGAAAGCCTCACCCCTGAAGGGGTGAGCTACAGGTGAAACGGACGTGCTGGACTTTTTGGGGAATCTGAAGCGGACACATTATTGCGGCGCGCTGCGGGCGCCGGACGCGGGGCGCGATGCGACGGTGATGGGCTGGGTGGCGAAGCGGCGCGACCTGGGGAATTTGCTTTTCCTGGATGTGCGCGACCGCTCGGGAATCGTGCAGGTGGTGTTCAACAAGGAGACGCAGCCGGAAGCGCACGCGAAGGCGGAGCAGGCGCGGAGCGAGTTTGTGGTTGCTGTGGAAGGGAAAATAGCGCTTCGCGGGAAAGCGAATCCGGAACTGCCCACAGGTGAAGTGGAAATTGTTGCCGCGCGGCTGCACATTCTGAACAACGCGAAGACGCCGCCGTTTCCGATTGAAGACGAAATCAACGCGGCGGAAGAGACGCGGCTGAGGTTTCGTTACCTGGACTTGCGGCGGCCGAAACCGCACCGCAACCTGGCGCTACGCCATAAAATAATCCTCGAAATCCGCAAGACGATGGACGAGATGGGCTTCATCGAGGTGGAAACGCCGATGCTGACGCGCTCAACGCCGGAAGGTGCGCGCGATTATTTGGTGCCGAGCCGCGTGCATCATGGGCAGTTTTACGCGTTGCCGCAATCGCCGCAAATCTTCAAGCAGATCCTGATGATCGGCGGCATGGACCGTTATTTCCAGATTGTAAAATGTTTCCGCGACGAGGATTTGCGCGCCGACCGGCAGCCGGAGTTCACGCAACTGGACCTCGAGATGTCGTTTCCCCGGCAGGAAGATATCTTCAACGTGATTGAAAACGTGATGGTGCGGGCGTGCCAGGTGGCGGGTGTGGATGCGAAGGCGCCGTTTCCGCACATGCTATACAAGGATGCGATTCGAAAGTATGGCAGCGACAAGCCGGACATGCGGTTCGGAATGGAGTTGCATGAGGTAACGGACTGCTTCCCGAAGGAAGCGAAAGAGAAGCTGCAGATTGGCGGGAATGTATTTGCCTTTGCCGCGCCGGGTGCGGCGGGGTATTCGCGGAAGCAGCTGGATGAACTGACGGAGAAAGCGAAATCGCACGGGGCGCGCGGCGCATATTTCGTGAAACTGGCGGCGGAGGGAATGACGTCGACGGTGGAGAAATTGATCGGCGTGGAGAACGTGAAGAAACTAGCTGAAGCTTGCGGTGCGAAAACCGGCGATCTGGTGGTGGCAGTTTCGGCGAAGGAAGAGATCAAGGGCACCGAAGCGGCGGCGCTGGTTGCTGGGCAGCTGCGTTTGCAACTTGGTGAGGCGCTGGGCGTGATCGACAAGTCACAGTGGAGATTCTTGTGGCTGACAGGCTTTCCGCTGTTTGAATGGAGCGAGACGGACAAGACTTGGGTGAGCGCGCAGCATCCGTTCACAGGAATCGTGGATGAAGACTTGGACAAGCTCGAGACCGCTCCGTGGGAAGTGCGCTCGAAGGGCTACGACCTGGTGCTGAACGGAGTGGAACTGGGGTCGGGAAGCATTCGAATTCACCGGCAGGATATTCAGGAGCGGCTGTTCAAGGCCTTAGGACTGAGCGAAGAGCAGTTGCGGCGACGATTCGGATTTTTCCTGGACGCGCTGACGTACGGAACACCTCCGCACGGCGGCATTGCGCTGGGTTTGGACCGAGTCACGATGCTGCTGGCAGGAGAGAAATCGATCCGCGAAGTGATCGCTTTTGCAAAAACGACAGCGGCGGTGGACTTGATGGCGGAATCGCCAAGCGATGTCGATCAGACACAGTTGGAGCAGCTTGGAATACAGATTAAGGGCGCAGGTGCAAAAAACGCTTGAGAAATGGCTTTTGGGGGTCGGAGCTTTAGCTCCGACATCAAGGTGTAGACTCAAAGGGCTTTAGCCCCTGAGGAATTGTCTAATGGGCCGACTGACGCATCGCACATCGCCAAGCTGGACGTAC
>Ga0137415_10002929_pt1 | contig 16930 bp, 17 predicted proteins | sample CZODoug3_1_1_16f_FD_183082 | JGI IMG/M metagenome (GOLD analysis project Ga0137415, IMG submission 183082) | Vadose zone soil fungal communities from Angelo Coast Range Reserve, California, USA - CZODoug3_1_1_16fungal (Hybrid Assembly) | ecosystem: Environmental > Terrestrial > Soil > Vadose...
CCTGGCGATCGGTCCTCGGTACACTCACCACACGTTTGTCCATTGCAATCAAATCGTTGGCTTTCCAGGGGCTGACCCTGTGTCTCGGGCTCGCTAGCGCCGGGCCTGCGTCCGCGGCGCACACCGTGTCGGACGACTTAAGTCGCGAGGTCACGGTTCGCGATCCACCGCTGCGCATCGTGAGCCTGACCCCGGGCGCCACCGAGATGCTGTTCGCCGCGGGCGCCGGCGGGCAGGTGATCGCAACGGTCGAGTATTCCGACGAGCCGCCGGCGGCACGGCGCCTGACGCGCATCGGGGATGTGGCCGCGGTCGACATGGAGCGGCTCGTGGCGCTGCGGCCGGACGTGGTGGTGGCGTGGCCGGCGGGCGGCAATCCAGCGCAGCGCGAGAAAATCGCACGGCTCAACATCCCGCTCTACCAACAGCAGGTGGTGCGACTGGCCGACCTGCCGGGCTCGGTGCGGCGCCTGGGTGCGCTCGCCGGCACCGGCGCGGTGGCCGAGCGCGCCGCGCACGACATCGAGGCGCGCCTCGCCGCGCTGAGCCGCACCTACGGCGCGGGCGGCGCCGGGAAAGCGCCGACCGTGCTGCTGCAGGTGTGGAATCGCCCCGTCTACACCGTCGGCGGTCAGCACCTCATGAGCGATGCGCTCGCGATCTGCGGCGCGCGCAACGTGTTTGCCGACTTGCCGGAAGCCGGACCGCTGGTGGATACGGAGGCGGTCATCGGCCGCGATCCGGACATCATCATCGCGGCCGCGCCGCCCGGGGAAGGCGCGGCGTGGCTCGCCGACTGGAAGCGGTTCGCCACTCTGGCGGCGGTGCGCAGCGGGCGGCTGGTGGTGTTCGAGGACCAGGCACTGAGCCGCCTGGGACCGAGCGTCATCGACGCCACCGAGGGGCTGTGCCGGGCGATCGCGCGCGTCGCTCGCGGCGCGGATGCCGCACACTAATCGCGGAAGTTATTGAACTGCAGCGGCACGTCGAGCTTCGCGCCGCGCAGCAGCGCGATCGCCGCCTGCAGCTCATCGCGCTGCTTGCCGCTGATGCGCACCTTGTCGCCCTGCAGGCTCGCCTGCACCTTGAGCTTGGAGTCCTTGACGAGGCGCATGATCTTCCTGCCGGCGTCCTGATCGATGCCGTGCTTCAGCAGCACCTCCTGGTGCGCGGCCGAGAGGCTCGTCTGCGGCTCCTTCACCTCGAGGCACACCAGGTCGACGCCGCGCTTGGAGAGCCGCAGCTTCAGGATCTCCAGCATCTGCTTCAGCTGAAAGTCCACCTGCGCGTGCAGCGTGATCGTGAACTCCTGCAATTCGAAGCGCGCGCCCGTGTCCTTGAAGTCGAAGCGCTGCGACAGCTCGCGGTTCGCCTGGTCGACCGCGTTGGCGATCTCGTGGGCGTTGAGCTCGGAGACGGTATCGAAGGACGGCATGGACCTGGCGCCTCAGCGCGGCTTTTTTTTCTTCGGCCGGGCGTCGAGCTTGCGGCGATGCTGGCGCGCGAGCTCCATGAAGCGCGGCGTGGGGCCGGCGTCTTCGTAGACCGGATCGCCCTGCTCGTCGGTGGCAATCACCCGCTTGCCCGCGACGTAGGGCATCGCGGCCGCGATTTCCTTGAGCGCCACGCCCAGCAGCTCGGTGATGAGCTGCTCGGGCGCGCGCCCGGGAAACATCTCCGCGAGCGCCGCGAGCCGCGCGGCATCATCGACCGGCAGCCGCACGGCGTAGACCTTAGCGGTGCGCGGCGCGGCCGCCTGCTCGCGCCAGCTGTCGAGCAACTCCTTGAAACTCACCTGCACACCAACCCCCGCGCGCCCGAAGAGCCCGGGCGCGCATTCTAGCGGAAAGCGTGCGTGCACCGGCGCCGGTTGTGACGGCGCACCTGCGGGCGGTAGCATTGCATGACGCAAGGGCAAGGAGGTTTTCATGTTCGACCACATCGGGCTGAAGGTGAAGGATCTGGACGCCAGCGTGCTCTTCTACACCGCCGCCCTGGGTCCTTTGGGTTACGAAGCCACCGCCCAGGACGAGTCGAGCGCGGCATTCGGTGCCAAGGGGACCTACACCCTGTTGCTCGACGCCGACGCCAAATTGGCGCATTCCCTGGTGCATCTCGCCTTTACCGCGGGGAACCGCGCGGCGGTTGATGCGTTTTACCGTGCAGGGCTCAAGGCGCGCGGCCGCGACAACGGGCCACCGGGAGTGCGCAAGGACTACAGCCCGACCTATTACGCCGCGTTCCTGCTCGATCCCGACGGCAATAACGTCGAAGCGGTGTGCCTGAAGTAGGCAGCCCAAATTCAGCGCGGCGCGCCGTCCGGAGCCCGCAGCAGTCCCGTCTCCAGCGCCTTGAGCACGGCGCGCGTCCGATCACGCACGCCGAACTTGGCGAGAATGCTGGAGACGTGATTCTTGACGGTCCCCTCCGCCGTACCGAGCGCGGTGGCAATTTCCCGGTTGCTGTACCCGCCCGCCATCAGGCGCACGACCTCGGCTTCGCGTCCGGTCAGCTGCTCTCGCGGCGCGTCCGCCTCGATGCGCGCCGTCCCGCCGGCCCGTAACAGCCGCTCGGTCACCGCAGGCTGAAACACCGTGGCGCCACTGGCGACGGCGTGGATCGCCGCGACCAGCTGCTGATAGGACACGTCCTTGAGCAGGAAGCCGCGCGCCCCGGCGCGGATGCCATCGAGCACGACGTCACTGTCGTCGAAGGTCGTCAGAATCAGGGTCGGGGGCAGGGCGCCACCAGCCGAAAGGGCGCGCAGCACGTCGATTCCATCCTTGCCCGGCATGCGGATATCCAGCAACAGCACGTCGGTCGGCGTCGAGAGTAGCGCGGCGACCGCTTCCGCACCGTCCGTGGCTTCGCCGACGACCGTGAGGTTGGCGTCCATTTCCAGCAGGGTGCGGATGCCCTGACGGATGAGCATCTGGTCGTCGGCGATGAAGACCCTGATCATGCCGCTCCGCTGCGCAGGGGCAGCAGAGCCGTGACCTCGAAGCCGCGCCCGGGCTGCGTCACCACTCGAAGCTCGCCGCCGGCCTGCGCGACGCGCTCACGCATGCCGCGAATCCCGAAGCCGCCGTCCGCGCCCTCGCTGCCGCGGCCATCATCGCGGGCCTCGATGCGCAGCGCCTCCCCCTCGCACCTGACACAGATCCAGAGATTGTCGGCGCCGGAGTGGCGCGCGGCGTTGGTGATCATCTCCTGGGCACAGCGCAGCAGTGTGTGCGCGCGTTCGGGGTCCGGGGTGCGCAGCTCCGCCGGGATGTCCAGATGTATGCGTGGCCGGGGCACCGAGCCGACCAGCGCTTGAAGGGCCCCGGCCAGATTCACGCCGTCGCGCGCCCGGGATTCGGCGACGATCTCGCGCACGTCGCTCAGCAGCTGTCGCGCCAGGGTTCGCGCGGTCGCGACACTGGCCTGTGCCGCTCCCTGTGTGAGCTGCAGGGCGGCTTCGAGGTTCAGCGACAGCGCCGTCAGGCGATGGCCCAGCGCATCGTGCAGCTCCCGGGCGATGCGCAGCCGCTCGGCCATGCGGCTGCTGTCGGCGATGATCTGCCCGACCCCGCGCAGCTCGGCATTGCCGGCCGCGAGCGCTTCACGCGCCGCGATCTCGCGCCTCATGGCCCGAAACACGAAGAACGCCACCAGCTGCAGGGCGAGATACGGCGGCACCAGCAGCCGGGTGCTTTGCGGGTTGAAGGTGATCGCATCCGCGGCGGCGAGCAGTGCGCTCTGCCCGAGAATCCAGCCGATGCCCATGGCGGGACCGACGCGAGTGCCGAGCTGCATGGCGATGAGTGCCAGCAGCGCGCCCTCGTAGCCGTTGCAGCGAAGCAGCACGAGCGCCAGGGCCATCACGGCGGCGAGCGCCAGGAGCAGCAGATGCGGGCGGCGCAGATCGAGCGCGAACAGGGCCCCGAAGCCCAGGAACACTGCAATCCAGCGCCAATCGATGAAGGGCCCGTGATGCAAGAGCGCGGGCACGTGATAGAGCAGCGCGGGCAACGCCACCATCATCCACGTCACGAGCCCGATGGTGCCGATGAGTCTCGACTGCGGCATGGGCGTGATCTCCGGCGCCGAGCATGGCACCCGCTCGCGGGGGCTGCAAATAGGCCGGAAGTCATGCATGCCCTTATAGGTCGGCCGGCACATGTGCGCCAGGAAGCGGCCGCGTAGCGTGCGCGGGAGAAAAGGCATCAACCGCGGTAGGGGGACGAGCGATGCACAGAACAGTCCTGGCGTTTATCGGTGCGGTCCTGCTGTGCGCAGCCGCGTACGCCGCGCCCGACTACGCCAAGCGCGTCCAGGTACTCGACCCGGGATTGAAGACCAGGCTTCTCGGTCGCTGGACCAACCCGGTCGATGGGCTGGTGATCGAGATCAGCTCGATCGATCTCGCCTCGGGGCAGATCCGGGGCAAAGTGTCACCCACCTCGGGCCCGGCTGCGGCCGACGAGCACGAGCTCATCGGCTGGGTGAGCGCCGCCCCGCAGAAGGAATCATTCGACAACGTCGTTCCCATCACCTTCAGTACTACGCTGTATGAATACGGAACGCTGCCGGTGTGGGCGGGCTTCTTGCGCGATGACAAGCTCATCACCATGCACTATCTGGTGTGGCCGAACCGCACCTATTCCTGGGATCACATCTCGACCTTCCAGGAGACCTGGACGCGCCTGCCGTGAGGGGAGCGATGCGCCCGTCCGTGCACAGCGCGCGCTACGACATGGTGGCGATCACCCTGCACTGGGCTGTCGCGGCACTGATCGTGGTGGATTTCCTGCTGGCGATGTCCTTCGGCCAATTCAATCCGGGCGACACCCTGTACCTGCGCGATGCCTACCCGCTGCACATGTCGTGCGGCGCGTTGATCCTCGCCCTGAGTGTGGCGCGGCTGCTGTGGCGGCTGGCGCACCGGCGGCCGCCGCTGCCCGACATGCCGTGGCTGCTCCGCGCTCTGGCGCGCGCCTCCCACTTTCTGCTCTACGTGTTCATGATCGCAGCGCCCGCGAGCGGCTGGCTCGTGCTGTCACTGCGCCACCAGCGCACCAGCGTGTTCGGCCTGTTCACCTGGGCGTGGCCGACCGTGCCCGCCGTCGCCTCCATGCCCTTCGCGCAGCGACAGCTCTGGGAGGATGTGCTCCTGCCGCTGCACACCCGGCTTTCCTACATCGGCATGGCGCTGCTCGTGCCGCACGTCCTCGCCGCGCTCTGGCACCACCTCGTCCGCCACGACGACGTGCTGTCGCGCATGCTGCCGCGGATCGCGGCCGAGCGCCGCGGCGCCGACAGTACCTGAGGGAGGCGACATGAGTCAGCGCAAGAAACTTGTATGGATCGTACTGGCGGGCTCGTCCGCGGCTACCGCCGCGCCCGTCACGTACAGGATCGACCCGAGCCATACGCATCCGCTCGTCGAGCTCGATCACTTCGCGGGGCTGTCCACCTGGCGCGGTGTGTTCAGGACCACGAGCGGCACGATCACCCTCGATGGCGAGCACGCCACCGGCACGGTGGAAGTCGTGGTCGACACCGCCAGCATCGACTTCGGCCACGACAAGCTCGATCAGATCGCGGTGCGTACGAAGATCGGCGACTGGAACGGTCTGGATGTCGAGAATTTCCCCACCGCCTCCTATCACGGCACCCTCGGCGGCTTCCGGCAGGGGGCGCCGACGCGGATCGAGGGTGAGCTGACGCTGCGCGGCGTGACGCGGCCACTCAGCTTACGCATCGAGTCGTTCAAGTGCATCCCCGATCACCCGATCGTCAAGCGCGAGGTGTGCGGGGCGGACGCCCTGGGCACCTTCAACCGCGCGGACTTTGGCATCAACACGGGTGTGCAATACGGCTTCAGGCAGGAGGTTACATTGCGGATTCAGGTGGAGGCGATCAGACAGGATTGAGCTCCCATGGACGCTGACGCTCGCACCACGGCTACCGTTGCCGCAGACGGCGCCGCTCGCGTGCTGCGTACCTCGGCGCCATGGCTGGCCGGTGGGCTCATTTGCGCAGCCCTGCTCATCGCGGGGCTCGCGGCACGGCGCCCGGCGAGCGATGCCCGCACGGCGGGCGCCAGCTCATCGCCACCGGTGCTTGCAGTCCAGATCGTGCCGGTGCGAGTGCGGGCGATGCCGGTGGTCCTTCAGGCGACGGGGTTCGTGGTCTCGGAGCACACCGTCCAGGTGCGTCCGCAGATCTCGGGTCTCCTCGAGCGGGCGCTTTTCACCGAGGGCGATCCGGTCAGGCTCGGTCAGCGCCTGTTCCTCATCGATCCGGCGCCGTTTCAGGCGGAGCTCGACTCGGCGCGCGCGGCGCGCGACAGCACCCGCGCCAATCTCGAGCGCCTGCAGGGACTGGTGCAGGGCAATTACGTGACGCCACAGGAATTCATCAATGCCCGCGCCAGTGCTGAGCAGGCGGAGGCGGCGTACCGGCGCGCCGCGATCAACCTCTCCTACACCGACATCCGCGCGGGCGTCGCCGGGCGCTCGGGCGGACTTACCGTGCGCGCCGGAAACCTCGTGGCGCCAACCGACGCTGCGCCGCTGGTGACCATCAACCAGACGCGGCCGATCGAGGTGCAGTTCAGCCTCGCGCAGCAGTTCCTGCCGCGCCTGCGCTCAGCGCAGGCCGGAGGCGCCCTCGGGGCAGTCGTCCTGCGCGAAGACGGGACGGGCGAGCTCGACCACGGCACCGTGGTTTTCATGGACAACGCGGTCAATGCGAGCACCGGCACGCTCACACTCAAGGCGCGAGTGCCCAATGAGCGCGAGCAGCTCTGGCCGGGTCAGTTCGTGACCGTGCGTGTGCAGCTCACGCTCGAGCCGCACGCGCTGATCGTGCCGGAGACCGCGGTCCAGACGGGCCCCGCGGGCAACTATTTGTACGTGGTGATTGCGGGACGCGCGACGAAGCGTGCCGTGAGCGTCGACCGGCACCAGGATGATCTGGCGGTGATCGCAACGGGCGTGAAGGACGGCGAGCAGGTCGTCGAGCGGGTGCCGACGAGTCTGCGTCCCGGCATGGCGGTGAGCGAGAGCGCGCCATCGCCGCCGCCGCGGGCGCGTATCGGGCTGTCGGGTCCAGGCACATGAACCCGTGCGCACCCTTCATCCACCGTCCGGTGATGACCGGCGTCCTCTCAGCGGCGCTGGTCATCTTCGGCGCCGTGGCGTACCGGCATCTGCCGGTGAGCGAGCTGCCGAACATCGACTATCCCACCATCGCGGTGTTTGCCAACCTTCCGGGAGCGAGCGCGAGGGTCATGGCGGCTTCCGTGGCAGCGCCGCTCGAGCGGCGCTTCAGCAGCATTCCCGGGCTCACCTCCATGAGTTCGGGCAGCACCATCGGCAGCAGCGTCATCACGCTGCAGTTCGCGCTCACCCGCAACATCGATGCCGCTGCTCAGGACGTGCAGACGGCGATCTCGCAGAGCATCGACCGTCTCCCCGCCGGCATGCCGACGCCACCAGTGCTCGCGAAGATCAACCCGGGCGACTACGGCATCCTCTACCTGGCGCTCACCTCCGATACTCTCCCGCTCACGAAACTCGACGAGTATGCGCGCACCCGCGTGGCCGAGCGCATCGCGCAGGTCCCGGGGGTCGCGCAGGTCGGTCGCATCGGTACCTATGAGTACGCCGCCCGCGTCTACGTCAATCCCTACGCGCTGTCGGCGCGCGGACTCACGCTCGATGCGATCAGCGAGGCGATCCGCCGCAACAATTCCAGCCTGCCGACCGGCACGCTCTATGCCGGGGCGCGCACGTACACGGTGGAGAGCGACGGTCAGCTGGCGACTGCCGACGCGTACAACCGCCTCATTGTCGCCGATCAGAACGGCGCGCCCGTCCACCTGAGCGACATCGGCTATGCGCTGGATGGCATCCAGGAGGACCGGCAGCTCACGACGTTCAGTGAAAGCGGTCCGGGCGAGCCACTCCTGCGCCCGGCCGTGTGGTTGTCGGTCAGGCGCCAGCCCGGTGCCAACACGGTGGCGGTCGCCGAGCAGGTGCGGGCACTGCTTCCCGAACTCACGCGGCGCGCACCGGGGGACACCGCGCTGCATCTGCTGTTCGACCGCGCCGATTTCATTCGCGCCTGCATCGTCGATGTCGAGAGGACGCTGCTCGCGGCAGTCGCGCTCGTCGTCGCCGTCATGTTCCTGTTCCTGCGGAGCTTGCGCGCGACGCTCATCACGGCGCTCACCTTGCCGGTGTCGCTGATCGGCACGGTCGCGGCCATGCGGCTGCTCGGGTTCAGTCTGGACAACCTGTCGCTCATGGCGCTGACGCTCTCGGTCGGCTTCGTGGTGGACGATGCGGTCGTGGTGCTCGAGAACATCGCCCGCTACCGGGAGCAGGGCCAGCCGCCGCTCGCGGCTGCGCTCACCGGGAGCCGCGAGATCGTGTTCACCGTGGTGTCGATGACGCTCTCGCTCGCCGCGGTGTTCATTCCGCTCTTCTTCATGGGCGGGATCACCGGCCGGCTGTTCGGCGAGTTCGCGGCGAGCGTCGCCATTGCGATCCTGATCTCGGGCGCCGTGTCGCTCACCCTGACGCCGATGCTCTGCAGCCGCTTGCTCGGCGAGCGGCGCGGCGTCGCTGCGCGGCTTCGGGGGCCACCCCGCGGCTTCGAGCGCATCCGCGACGCCTACGTGGCATCGCTCGGCTGGGCGGTGGAGCACTGGCGCGCGATGCTCGCGGTGAGCGCCCTGATGCTGGCACTGACCGTGTGGCTGTTCGGACAGGTGCCGAAGGGATTCATCCCGGCCGAGGACACGGGGCTCGTGATCGCCTTGACCCGCGCGCCCGAGGGAACAACCTTCGAGCGGCTGAATGCCCTGCAGCAGCAGGTGGCCGAAACGGTGCAGAGGAACCCTGCGGTGGCCGCCGTGCTGTCGAACGCCGGCCAGGGCTTCAACGAGACCGGCGGCCACAACGTCGGCGTGTTGTTCATGGGGCTCAAGCCCCGCGGCGCGCGTCCGCCCGCCGGCGAGGTGCGCCAGCAGCTGCGCGCGGCTGTCGCCTCCATCTCCGGCCTGCAGGTGTTTGTCGAGAATCCGAGTGCGGTCAACCTCGGCACGACCGGGGGGAACGCGCAATACCAGTTCGTCCTGCAAAGCAGCGCCACCGACGTGCTGTACGCCGTGGCGCCAGAATTCGAGCGGCGCATGGCCGAGCTTGCGGGGCTGCGTGATGTGAGCAGTGACCTCGAGCTCAATAACCCACAGCTCCGGGTCGCCATCCACCGCGAAGCGGCCGCCGCGCTCGGCGTTACGGCGCAGCAGGTACAGAGTGCTCTCGAGGCTGCTTACGGGGGCCAGCAGATCAGCACCATCTACGGCGACGTCAGCCAGTACTGGGTGCTGCTGCAGCTCGCACCCCGCTATCAGACCGACAGCGACGCGCTCAGCGCGCTCTACCTGCAGGGCGCCAAGGGGAGCCTGGTTCCGCTGCGTGCGCTCGCCGACGTGACCGCGGGCGTCGGGCCTCTCAAGATCAACCATTCCGGACAGCTGCCCTCGGTCGCACTGTCCTTCAACCTGAAGCCCGGCGTCTCGCTCGGGGAGGTGACGCCCCGCATCGAAGCGCTGGCGCGCGCAACGCTCCCGCCGGATGTGAGCGGCGCCTTCGCCGGCAACGTCCAGGCGTTCCAGGAGTCCATGGCGGATATGCCACTGCTGCTCGGCCTGACGATCCTGATCATCTACCTCGTGCTCGCCGTGCTCTACGAGCACCTCGGCCATCCTGTGACCATCCTCACCGCGCTGCCGCTCGCCATGGTCGGAGCGCTGCTGTCGCTGATCGCCTTTCGCCAGGAGCTCAACATCTTCAGCTTCGTCGGCCTCATCATGCTGGTCGGATTGGTCAAGAAGAACGGCATCATCATGGTGGACTTCGCCCTGCAACTGCGCCGCGAGCATGGACTGACGCCGCGCGCGGCGATCATCGAGGCGTGCCGCATCCGCTTTCGTCCCATCATGATGACGACCGCCGCGGCGATCCTGGGCACCTTGCCGATCGCCCTCGGCCTGGGCAACGGTGCCGAGGCGCGGCGGGCCCTGGGGATCGCGGCCGTGGGGGGCCTGGTGCTGTCGCAGCTCCTCACGCTCTACATCACACCCGCCTTCTACGTGGCGATGGAGCGCCTCAGCACACAAATAACCACCCGTGCTTGACCTTCCGCGGATCCCCCGGTGATACTCCCTTGCAACATGTCGCACCCGCCTCTCAGCACGGCACGTCTTTGGTGGTGGCGCCCCTCATAACGGAGTGGGCTGACGGCTGGCTGTTTCTCGCGACTTAAAGATTTCCTACGGCACCAGAAAACCCATCTCCGGATGACCCCGGGATGGGTTTTTTGTTGTCCGGTGCGCATTTGGAGCCCTGCAGCGTTGCAATCACTCTTCGACATAACCGGTGATCTGGACACGCCGGTGTCGGCGTTCATGAAGCTCGCCGCGTTCGAGCCGCGCTTTCTGCTCGAGAGCGTCGAGGGGGGCGAGCGGCTCGCGCGTTACTCGTTCATCGGTTTCGGCGACGCGCTGGAGGTGCGGCTCGATGGCGCGGGCCTTACGATCGGCGCGCAGCGTCACCCGCTGCCGGCGAGCGGCGGGGAGCTCCTGGCGGGGCTGCGCACCGCGCTGCAGCTGGCGCCCAAGCCCGCGCCGGACATTGCCGGCGTACCGCTCGCCGGGGGGTTGGTCGGCTATGCAGCCTACGACGTGGTGCGCTATTTCGAGCGCCTGCCGGCGCGCGCGGCGGGTGGCAGCGGCGTGCCGGCACTGCACTACGTGGCGCCGCGCTCGGTGCTGGTGTTCGATCATCTGACGCGCGGCATCGCCCTGCTTCATGCCGGCTCGGAACAGGAGCGCCGTTCGCTGCGTCAGGAAGTGGTCCGCGCGCTGCGCGGCGCGTTGCCCAACGGCCGGCGGCGCGGCCGCTACGCCCCGCCGACCACGGCCTACGCACGCGCCGAGTACATGGCCGGCGTGCGGCGCACCCAGGAGTACATAGCTGCAGGTGATGTCTACCAGCTGGTGCTGGCGAGCCGCTTCTCGGGCCGCCACGAGCTCGATCCCTTCCAGGCGTATCGCGCGCTGCGGCTGATCAATCCCTCCCCCTACATGTACTACTGCGCGCTCGGGGAGGTGGCGGTGGTGGGCTCCTCTCCCGAAGCACTGGCAAAGCTCAACGGGCGGCGCGCGCAGCTGCGGCCCATCGCCGGCACCCGGCCGCGCTCCCCCGATGCCGCCACCGACCGCGCGCGCGAAGCGCAGCTGCTCGCCGATCCCAAGGAGAACGCCGAGCACGTGATGCTGGTGGACCTGGCGCGCAATGACCTCGGGCGCGTGGCCCACGCCGGCAGCGTGCGCGTGGAGCCATATCGCTCCATCGAGCGCTACAGTCACGTCATGCACATGGTGAGTGGCGTGCACGGCGAGCTTGCCGCCCAGCGCGATGCCTTCGATCTGTTCGCCGCGGCCTTTCCGGCCGGCACACTGGTGGGTGCGCCCAAGGTGCGCGCCATGCAGATCATCGATGAGCTCGAGCCGGTGAGTCGCGGCCTGTATGGCGGCACGGTGGGCTACTTCGGCGCCCACGGCGACATGGACCACGCCATCACCATCCGCACCCTGGTCTTCAGGGGCGATGAGTACAGCTACCAGGCCGGCGCCGGTATCGTCGCCGACAGCGTGCCGGAAACCGAGCACGAGGAGGTGTTGGCCAAGAGCGCGGCCCTGGTGCGCGCGCTGGAGCTCGCCGAGGAGGGGTTGTGAAGCCGCGCCTGCTGCTGATCGACAACTACGACTCCTTCACCTACAACCTGGTGCAGGCGTTCCTGGTCCTGGGCGCCGAGGTGAGCGTCTACCGCAACGACGCCCTGAGCCCTGAAGCGGCGCAGGCGCTCGCGCCCTCGCACCTGTGCATCTCGCCCGGTCCCGGGACACCCTACGACGCGGGCGTATCCATGGACATGATCCGCGCGTTCGCCGGGCGCATCCCGGTGCTCGGGGTATGCCTCGGACACCAGGCGATCGTGGAAGTGTTCGGGGGCAAGGTGGTGCGGGCCGATCGGCTCATGCACGGCAAGACCTCGCTCATCCGTCACGATCAGCGCACGCTGTTCGAGGGTCTGCCGCAGCCGTGCGAGGTGGGGCGCTACCATTCGTTGATCGCCGCTCCCGCGACGCTGCCAGTGGAGCTCGAGGTGAGTGCGCAGACCGCGGAAGCGGAGATCATGGCGGTGCGCCACCGTTCCCTGGTGGTGGAGGGTGTGCAGTTTCATCCCGAGAGCATCCTGACGCCCGATGGTCCACGGCTGCTGGGCAATTTCCTCAGGTACACCGTGGGCGAGCGCGCTGAGCAGGCCACGCCCGGAGCAGGCCATGGCCCATCCGCGTGAGCTCCTGCAGCAGCTGTTCGAGCGCCGCGACCTGTCGCAGGCGCAGGCCGAGGAGCTGCTCGCTCACCTGACGGACCCGCTGCTGCCGCCCGCGATGGCGGGGGCGATGCTCGCGGCGCTCTCGACCAAGGGCCTGGTGGCCGATGAAGTGCGCGGCTTCGCCCAGGCGATGCGGCGCGTGGCGCGCCGGCCCGAGCTGCCCGCGCAGCTGCGCGCCGTCGACATCGTCGGCACCGGCGGTGATGCCTCCGGAAGCCTCAACATCTCCACCGGCACGGCGCTCCTGACCGCCGCCTGCGGTGTGCCGGTCGTCAAGCACGGCAACCGCTCGGTCTCGAGCCGCTGCGGCAGCGCGGACGTGCTCGAGGCCCTCGGGCTCGAGATTGCGCCGGATGCGCAGGCCGCGGTGGCGTGTCTGAAGGATACCGGCTTCACCTTCCTGTTCGCGCCACACTACCATCCGGCCACCAAAGCGATCGCCCCGATTCGCGCAGCTCTGGGCGTGCGCACCGTGTTCAACATCCTGGGACCCCTGGTCAATCCCGCGCAGCCCCCGCTCCATCTGGTGGGCGCGTTCAGCCTGGAGGTCGCGCGGCTCATCGCCGACACGTTCCAGGGTCTGCCCATGGAACGCACCTTCGTCGTGCACGGCGCGCTCGGGTGGGATGAGCCCACGCCCATCGGCCCGTTCACGCTGTTCGACGTGCGCCCCGGGCGCGTCGAGATGCAGGTGCGCACGCCGGCGCAGTACGGACTCGCCCCCTGCACGGTGAGTGATCTGGCCGGAGGCGACGCCGCGCACAACGCGCGCGCGCTCGAGGCGGTGCTGTACGGTGAGGATCGCGGCGCGCATCGCGATTGTCTGCTGTTGGGTACCGCGCTGGCGCTCGAGCTTGCCGGCGAGACGCGCGCGCCCCGCGAGGGCCTCGCACGTGCAGCCGCCGCCATCGACTCCGGCGCCGCGCGCCGCTTGCTCGAGGCCCTCAGAGCACGGCGGCCGGACCCGGAGCGCAACACGTGAGCGTCGCATTTCTTGATGAAATGGCCGACGCCAGCCGCGAGCGGGTGCGGGCGGCGAAGCAGTCCCGCTCGGAAGCGGCGCTCGAGGTCGAGGCCCGGCAGAGCCCCGCGCCGCCGCGCCTGCGCCTCGACCGTTGCGGATTCGATCTCATCGCGGAAGTGAAACTGCGCTCACCGGCGGCGGGGCGGCTGGGTCAGCAAGGCGAGGACCTGGCGGCACGCGTCACGGCGTACGCGCGCGCCGGGGCCGCCGCGATCTCGGTACTCACCGAGCCGAGCCGCTTCGATGGCTCACTCGAGCATCTGGCGAGCGCGACGCGGGCGCTGGCGCCGCACGCGGTGCCCGCCATGCGCAAGGACTTCCTGGTGGATCCCTACCAGGTGCTGGAGGCGCGCGCCCTCGGTGCAGGCGGGGTGCTGGTCATCGTGCGCATGTTGTCGCGCAGCGCCATCGATGCGCTGCTCGATTGTGCCGGTTCGCTCGGACTGTTCGTGCTGCTGGAAGCCTTCGACGCGCGCGACATCGAGCGGGTGTGCGAGCTGATCGAGGCGCACGACGGCGCGAACGCGTTGCTAGCGGGCGTGAATTGCCGGGATCTCGCGACGCTGCAGGTGCTGCCGCAGCGCCTGCTGGAGCTCGCGCCGCTCCTGCCCGCGCGCGCGCTGCGGGTCGCGGAAAGCGGCGTGGCGACGGCCGCGGATGCGCGCCAGGTTGTCGCGGCCGGCTACCAGCTGGCGCTCGTCGGCAGCGCGCTGATGCAGGCGCAGGATCCGCAGGCGCTCGCCGGGGCGGTGCTCGCGGCGGGACGAGCGGCGGCTGAGGCCAGGGCCACTTAGATGTGGATCAAGATCTGCGGCATGACCACCCCCGAGGCGGTGAGCGCGGCGCTGGAGGCGCGGGTGGATGCGATCGGGTTCGTGTTCGCCGAGTCATCGCGCCGGCTGACGCCGCAGCACGCGGCGCGCCTGGCGCAGGCCGCGCGCGGGCGGGTGCGCTGCGTGGCGGTGACCCGGCATCCGGCCCAGGCCGCGGTGGACGAGATCCTGAAGGTGTTCAGGCCGGACCTGTTGCAGACCGACCTGTCTGATCTCGCTCGGCTGCAACTGCCGGCCGGCCTGGATCTGTTGCCGGTGGTGCGCGACGGGGATGATGTGCCCGCAACCCTGCCGGAGCGGATCCTGTTTGAGGGACCCGTGAGCGGCACCGGCGTCGCGGGCGACTGGAACGCCGCCCGCCGTCTCGCGCGCTGCGCGCAGCTGGTACTCGCGGGCGGCCTCAACACCGGCAACGTGGCCGCCGCCATCGCCGCCGTGCAGCCCTTCGGGGTCGACGTGTCGAGCGGTGTCGAGCTGCGGCCGGGAGTGAAGAGTCCGGCCGGGATTGTGAACTTTGCATCGGCTGCACGCGCAGCATCAGAGGCGCCGGCGGCCATGGGTACCGAGGATCCCGCATGAGTACACCCGCTGCACTGCCTGATGCCGCCCGCCTGCTCGCCGAGCTGATCGCCGGCAGGCTCCCGGACGCACGCGGCCGCTTCGGCCCGTTCGGCGGTCGTTACGTTCCGGAAACGCTGATTCCCGCGCTCGAGCGCCTCGAGCGGGGTGTGCGCGAGCACCTGCATGAGCGCGACTTTCAGGCGCAGTTCACCGAGCAGCTCACCAGCTGGGTCGGCCGCCCCACGGCGCTCACGTTCGCGGCGCGCTTGTCGGCGCGCTGGGGCGCGAAGCTGTGGCTGAAGCGCGAGGACCTGGCACACACCGGTGCGCACAAGATCAACAACGCGATCGGCCAGGCGCTGCTCGCGAAGCGGCTCGGCGCCAAGCGCGTCGTTGCCGAGACCGGCGCCGGACAACACGGCGTCGCAAGCGCCGCAGCGTGCGCGCGGCTGGGGCTGCCGTGCACGGTCTACATGGGGTCGATCGACATGGAGCGCCAGGCCCCCAACGTGGGGCGCATGCGCCTGTTGGGCGCCGAGGTCGTGCCGGTGACCAGCGGCGATCGAACGTTGCGCGCCGCCATCGACGAGGCACTGCGCGCCTGGGTGTCCGATCCGCGCGATACCTATTATCTGCTCGGCTCGGTCGTGGGCCCGCATCCCTACCCCTATCTGGTGCGCGAGCTGCAGTCCGTGATCGGCCGCGAGGCGCGCGCGCAGATGCTCGCCGCAACCGGTGCTCTGCCGGATGCGGTCATCGCCTGTGTCGGCGGCGGTTCCAATTCCATGGGCACCTTCCACGCCTTCATCCCCGACGCCACGGTCCAGCTCATCGGCGTCGAGCCGGGCGGGCGCGGCGCGGGCCTGGGAGAGAACGCCGCGACGCTCGCCTTCGGGCGGCCCGGCGTGCTGCACGGTGCGTACTCCATGCTGCTGCAGAACGAAGACGGCCAGATCCAGGAGACGCATTCGGTGTCCGCGGGGCTCGACTATCCCGGTGTCGGCCCGGAGCACGCCCTGCTGTCGGCCGTCGGACGCGTTCACTACCAGACCGCCAGCGACGAGGAGGCGCTCGCCGGGGTGCGCGCCCTGAGTGAATGCGAAGGGATCCTGCCGGCGCTCGAGAGCGCGCACGCCCTCGCGGGCGCCGAGCGCTGGGCACGAGCGAACCCGGGGCGCTCGATGCTCGTGTGTCTCTCCGGCCGCGGCGACAAGGACATGTCCACTCTGCTGCACACGCTCCTCGGGCGAGAGCCCTCATGAGCCCGCGCGAGCGCATCACTGAGGCGATCCGCACCGCCGCCGCGGGGGGCGAGCCGGCGCTGCTCGCGTACCTCACCGCCGGTTACCCGCAGCGCGAGAAATTTCGCGAGCATGTGCGGGCGCTGGCGGCCGGGGCCGAGGTGGTCGAGATCGGCGTGCCGTTCACCGATCCGATGGCGGACGGAGTCACGATTCAGCGTGCCAGCCTCGCGGCGCTGGCCCAGGGCGTGAATCTCAAATGGATCCTCGCCGAGCTGGAGCAGATCCGCGGGGTGCGCGCGCCGCTGCTGCTGATGAGCTACCTGAACCCCCTGTTGGCCTTCGGCGTCGAGCGGCTCGCCCAACGGGCGGCGCGCGCCGGCGTGGCGGGCTTCATCGTGCCCGATCTGCCGCTCGACGAAAGCAGCGAGCTGCGCGCGGCGCTGGATACCGAGCAGCTCGCGCTGGTACAGATGGTGACTCCGGTTACCGAGCCGCAGCGCCTCGCGCAGCTGTGCGCGGGGAGCCAGGGCTTCGTGTACGCCGTCACCATGACCGGGACGACCGGCAACCAGGTCGCGGTGCCCGAGGAGCTGCTCATGTATCTGGATCGCGTGCGCGCGATCTGCCCGCTTCCGGTGTGCGCCGGTTTCGGCATCCGCAGCCGCGAGCAGGTCAAGCGGCTGCGGGGGCACGTCGACGGGGTGGTGATCGGCTCGGCGCTGGTGGAGGTGCTCGAGCGGGGCGAGGATCCGACCCGGTGGCTGCAGATGTTGCGATCGGTAGACGCATGAAGACCCTGACCATCG
>Ga0137415_10002930_pt1 | contig 16917 bp, 14 predicted proteins | sample CZODoug3_1_1_16f_FD_183082 | JGI IMG/M metagenome (GOLD analysis project Ga0137415, IMG submission 183082) | Vadose zone soil fungal communities from Angelo Coast Range Reserve, California, USA - CZODoug3_1_1_16fungal (Hybrid Assembly) | ecosystem: Environmental > Terrestrial > Soil > Vadose...
CATGTGAGGATCGTGGCGACCTAGACGGCTATTGGGGCGGACGGATCGTCCCGCATCACGGCAACCCATGCGCCGCCGGCAACTCGTTGACGAGACGATCGCCGAGCGCCCCGGTCGAGTTCACCGCGACCTATTGGAGATGTTCGAGCGGATCGTACTGCAGCGCGCCCTCGAGGTGACCGGCGGCCGGCAACTGCCGGCCGCGCGCCTCCTCGGGCTCAACCGCAATACGGTCCGCGGCCGGTGCTTCGACCTGCAGATACACGTTCCGCGGGGGGCACGTGCGATTGCCGTGCGACCCGTTTCGAGCCTCCTCGAGCCCGACCGGCTTCTCGTGCCGACCCGGCGCGACCGGACGTTCAGGCGGCGGCGTGGGTCCAGGAAGGGCATCGTCCAGGATGTCGGCAGGTCGTCGTGATAGTTGCAGTCGACGGGCAGGTTTTCGGGCCCGTTAAAAAGGGGTCACGGCCGCTGCCGTAAGGTCTTCTTGGTTGCGGCGGCTAGATTCGAGCCAGCGACCTTGGGGTCATGAGGAATCCGGCGGCCACAGCAGCCAAGACGAGCCCCTCACTCATCACGCGCCTCGTCGCGTATGAAATTACCGGTGCGAAGGTCTTGGAGCGTCTGCTCGATCTCCGCTCGCGTATTCATCACGAACGGCCCGTAGCGGGCGATCGGCTCGTGCAGCGGCCGAGCGGCGGCGAGGAGGAAGCGCCCGCCACCTGTGCCAGCGGAGGCCTCTACGATATCGCCGTCCCCGAAGACGACGAGAGCAGGCCCATGAACCGCGGTCTGCTCCGGCCCGAAGCGGAGGTCGCCGTGGTCGACGTACGCGAACGCCGTGTGCCCACGCGGCACAGACTCGCGGAACGCCGTGCCGGGTAGCAGCGTCACGTCGAGGAATTTCGGCGCTACGGCCAGGCCTTCGACCGGCCCCAGGAGCCGCCCGCCGGACGCCTCACCGGCTATCACCCGCACATTCGCGCCCTCGCCGAGCTTTGCCTCCGTCAGCCGATCCGCTTGCAGGTCTCGATACTTCGGCCGCGTCATCTTTTCGCGTGCGGGCAAGTTGAGCCAGAGCTGCAGACCGGCGATGCCCTCGGGACGGACCTGCGGCATCTCTTCGTGCATGATGCCACTCCCCGACGTCATCCACTGGATGTCTCCGGCACCGATGGTTCCGCGGTGTTCCAGGGAGTCCCGGTGTCGCACTTCCCCCGTCCGGACGATCGTCACCGTCTCAATCCCGCGATGCGGATGATAGGGGAAGCCCGCCTTGTAGTCGGCCGGGCTGACCGACTCGAAGTGGTCAAGTAGCAAGAAGGGGTCGAGGTTGTCGAGTGTTCGAGTCCCGATGCTGCGCCGGAGGTGAACCCCCGCTCCTTCGACGACCGGCTCCGGTGCTACGATTTGGGTTACTGGGCGTGACGTCTGGCTCACGCGTCGTGCCTCCTTCTAAAGGGGTTCCACACGGACCAGAGAAACGTCGACCGCCGATTTGCGCGGCCCTGAAGGAGAGGCGGCCAGTAGTTCGCGATCGTCGACGAGCTCGGAACGATCGACCTCAGACTGCCCGACTGCCCCCAATGGCGCATCGACTGCGTCCTCCACAGGCCTCGACTCTGTACAGATGGGATGCCCGAGCCGCTCTCGAGGATTCAGGAGCACCGCTGGGACATCGCCGTACGGGTTCTTCCTCATACCACGATACGCCCCTCGGGTTTCCCGATCATCCTGCCCCCGGCTTCCTGCCTGCCCCTTGAGGGATGGCGCAGCGGGGCCCCTACCGCCCCGCCGCTCGAACCGTCCGCTTGACACCCCCGTGATGTGAGCGCAGATTCTCCGCACTCGGCCACGTGAAGGAGTGCCGGGATGTCCTGCGGAAGGCGTGAATGACGTCTGGTGTCGACCCGGCGGTTCTGTACCCCGACGAGCGCGCGGTGCCGACCCCAGTCCTCAGGGCGCGTCGGCGCCGGTCGCTCACCGGACGGCATGAGGCCCGCCTCGCGTACGCGCTCTTACTGCCGGCGCTACTTGTGATCCTCGGCTTCGTTGCGTACCCGTTCGTCTCCGCCGTCTACCTCAGCCTCCAGAACAAGCCGGTCGGCGCGGTGGGACGCTTCGTGGGCCTCGCGAACTATGCCGAGCTGTTCCGCGATGAGGTGTTCTTCCAGACGGTCCGGAACACGATCGTCTACACCACGGTCGGCGTCAGCCTGAAGTTCGTCCTGGGTCTGACGATGGCGCTCATCCTCGATCAGAAACGGCGTTTCAACAACGTCTTCCGGATGTTATTGTTCATACCGTGGGCGGTGCCGGTGGTCATCGCGGCGCTGAACTGGCGGTGGATCTTCGACGACCTGAGCGGCTTCCTCAACAACTTCCTGATCACCGTCGGCTTGACCCGGGACATCATCTCGTGGCTGGCCGATCCGCGCCTGGCGATGGGGTGCGTGATCGCGGTCGTGGTCTGGCAGGGGACGCCCTTCTACACGATGACGTTCCTCGCCGGGCTCCAGGCCATCCCGCGCGAGCTGTACGAGGCAGCCGAGATCGATGGCGCCTCGGTGGTCCGGCAGTTCGTCCACATCACCGTGCCGCGTCTCCGAACGATCTTCCTGACCACCGTGATGCTCTCGACCATCTGGACCGCCACGAACCTCCAGTTCGTCCTGATCTTGACGCGCGGGGGACCAGCCAACCGGACGGAGATCTTCCCGCACCTCGCCTACGTGACGGCCCTCGGCGCCCGGCGCCTCGGGATGGGGGCGGCGGTCTCGCTGGCTTTCTTCCCGCTGCTCGTCATCTTGATCGTCCTGCTCACGCGTCGCATGTTGCGCCAGACGGACGACTAGGACGATGCCGCGAACGACGTCGGGCACGCGTCGCCTCTTTCGCTGGATCGGCAACGGCCTCCTCCTCGTCATGCTGGTCTGGACCCTGGTGCCCTTCTACTGGATGATCGCGACCTCGCTCAAAGCAGATCGGGAGATCTACGGGTTTGAGGCGACGCTCGTTCCGCACCATCCGACCCTGGCCGCCTACGTCCGCCTCTTCCAGCAAACACCGTTCCTGAAATACGTGCGCAACTCGACGATCATCGCGGTATCGACCACGGCCGTGTCCCTCGTCTTCGGCTGCCTCGGCGCGTACGCGCTTGCCCGGCTGCGCTTCCGGGGGCGCCGGCTGATCGCTCGCGGGTTGGTGTTCACGTATCTGGTGCCGCCATCGCTCCTCTTCATCCCGCTCTTCGCCATGATGTCGGCGCTCTCGCTCGTCGACACGCACCAGGGCCTCATCCTCGCGTATCTCGGGTTCACGGTACCGTTCTGCACCTGGCTCCTCATGGGGTACTTTCGATCGGTCCCGCTCGAGCTCGAGGAAGCGGCCCTGGTCGACGGGTGCACGCGCCTGGGTGCCCTGATCCGCGTCGTCCTCCCGATGTCCCTGCCGGCGCTGGCGGTCGTCGCCTTCTTCTCGTTCACGCAGGCCTGGAACGAGTTCCTCTACGCCAACGTGTTCGTCAATAGCGTCGAGGTCCGGACGATCACGACGGGCCTCACGCTGTTCATCGTCGAGGATGTCTTCTTCTGGGGGCCGATGATGGGGGCGGCGTTCCTGAGCGCGCTGCCCCCGCTGGTCGTCTACCTGGTCTTCCAGCGATGGGTGGTCAAGGGCCTCACCCTCGGCGCTGTGAAGGGCTGATCGGACGGGAGGGTCGGAACATGACGAAGACCAACGTGACCCGGCGGCAGATGTTGAAAACTGCGGCGGCGGCGAGTCTGGCCACGACCGGGCCGTGGTGGCTCGTCCGCGGGAGCCACGCGGCGCGCGCCAAGAAGCTCGTGTTCTGGCAGCTCCCGAACTTCACTCCGCTGGCCGACCAGCTCCAGAAGGAGCAGGTCTACGAGTTCGCGAAGTCGGCCGGGCTCAAGGAGAGCGAGGTCGAGTACGCCACGGTGGCGAACGAAGGATTCGCGGAAAAGCTCGCCGCGGCCCTCGAGGCCGGCAACCCGCCGGACGTCGCCCGGCTGTACGAATCGAACGTCCAGTTCTATGCGGCGCAGGGACACCTCCTCGACGTCACCGACCTCGTCGACAAGATGCGGCGCGAGCCCAAGGGGATCTTCGACTCGAGCCTGACCGCGGTGCGCTACAACGGGCGCGCGTACGGCGTGCCGCTGGCCGTGAACCCGTGGCCGGTCCATGCGCGGATCGACTTGCTCGAGCAGCACAAGCTCGACTACCCAAAGACCTGGGACGAGTTCATCGAGACCTGCAAGAAGATCCAGTCTCCGCCACGCCTATTCGGCTTCGGCATGTGCCTGGGGCTCGTCGAGGACACGACCGACAACGTGATGAACCTGCTCTGGTGTTACGGCGGCAAGATGGTGGAGGCCGACAACAAGACCGTCGTGATGAACTCGCCGGAGAACGCGGCCGGAGTCAAAGTGATCGAGGCGATGTTCAGGACGCACAAGATCATCCCCCAGGGGACGATCGGTTGGGACAACTCGGGCAACAACAAGGCCTACCAGTCGCGACAGGCGGCCTTCGTCATGAACCCGACGAGTATCTACGCCTACCTGAACCAAAGCGACCCGGACCTCCAGAAGCGGACGGGCCTCTTTCCCGTGCCGGCCGGGCCCAAGGGGACCATCAACCTGATCGACACGTGGGCCTTCGGCGCCTTCAAGCAGAACCCGTACCCGGAGCTCGCGCGGGGGCTCATCAGCCATTTCATGCAGCCGGCCAACTACGACAAGATCATCCAGTCTACGGGCGGGCGCTGGGTCCCTGTTTACAAGCGCCTCTTCGACAGCCCGTTCTGGAAGTCGAAGCCCGAGTTCAAGCACTTCGTCAGCATGGCAGAGACCGGCAGGCCGGTGAGCTACGCGGGCTCGCCGACCCCGGCGGCGGGCGAGGTCCTCAATACGCACGTCATCCCGAAGATGATCCAGCGGGTCCTCGTCGACAACTGGGAGCCGCCCCGGGCCCTCGAGGAGTGCCACCGGCGGATAGAAGAGGTCTACGCGCGGAACCTGAAGCTGTGAAGGCTCGTCGCCCGCGGGTCCGGGGCGGCATAGTGCGTCGGCTCTCTCTGTCCCTCGCCACAGCCTCGTCCAGCGGGGTTGATCTCATGCCGCGGTGGCTGCCCGAGTACGCGACGCAGGCCAAGTGGACGCGGGTCGTCAGACTGTCCGGCAAAGGCAAATGCTCGTGTGTCCGCTGGGCGTGACGTTCCGCGATCACCGCTCCTCTACCGTCCACGGCAGCGCACAGCAGGGAGGAATCGCGATGGCAGCACCGGGTACCCAGCCGATTCACTCGGGACCGTGGCCCCGCTCGATGCCGCTCGCGGAATGGCAGGCGACGCACGATACGCTGCACATGTGGATGCAGATGGTGGGCAAGACCCGGCTCGCCCTCGCGCCCCGGCAGAACCACTGGTGGCACGTGACGCTCTACGTCACGGCGCGCGGACTCACCTCGTCGCCGATCCCCTCCGGCGCCCGTACCTTCGAGATCGACTTCGACTTCATCGACCACAGCCTGATCGTGAAGACGAGCGACGGCGCCGTTCGCGACATCGCCTTGCGTCCCCAGACCGTCGCGGATTTCTATCGGGAGTATATGGCCTTGCTCGCCAGCCTCGGGATCGCCGTGAAGCTCTGGCCCGTGCCCACCGAGGCCGACCACACGATCCCGTTCACCGCGGACCGCGTCCACGCCTCGTACGACGCCGCCCAGGCCCATCGCTTCTTCCAGATGCTGCGGCAGGCGGATCGGATCACCAAGCGCTTCCAGGGACGGTTTCTCGGGAAGACGAGCCCCGTGCACTTCTTCTGGGGCGCCTTCGATCTCGCCCTCACGCGATTCAGCGGACGGCGCGCGCCGCACAAGGACACCGACTCGTGGATGCTCCGTGAGGCAAACTCACACGAGGAGATCAGTGTGGGCTTCTGGCCGGGGAGCGGCACCGTGGCCGAACCAGCGTTCTACGCGTACGCGCGTCCCGAGCCTGACGGCCTCGCCGCGACGTCCATCCGCCCCGCGGCCGCTCGCTATGATCCGGCGCTGGCCGATTTCATTCTCACGTACGAGGCCGCGCGCTCGGCCACGAGCCCCGACGACGCGGTGCTGGAGTTCTACCAGAGCGTGTACGATGCGGCGGCCGATCTCGCGCGCTGGGATCGCGCCGCGCTCGACCGACCGCCGGCGGAGTGGTCGTGACGCCGCCCTGAGGGCCCAGAACCCCCGCTGAGAAGGGACGGATGGTATGAACCATCAGTACGATCTCGTCGTCGTCGGAACAGGGGTGACATCAGCGGTGGCGTCACGATGCCGCGAAGCGGGCTGGACCGTCGCGGTGGTGGACTCACGCCCGTTCGGAGGCACGTGCGCGCTCCGGGGGTGCGTGCCGAAGAAGATCCTGGTGAGCGCGACGGAGGCGGTTCACGCCGCGCGCGACATGGCGGACAAGGGCGTGCCGGCCGCCACGCTGACGATCGACTGGGACCCCCTCATCCGGTTCAAGCGTTCACTCGTCGATCCGACACCCCAGCGCACCGAGCAGGCGTGGGCGAAGATGGGCATCGAGCAGTTCCACGGTCGGGCCCGCTTCGTGGGCCCGGCGTCGCTGGCGGTCGGCGATGATCGGCTGGCGGGACGGCGCGTCCTCATCGCGGCGGGCGCCATGCCCGCGCCGCTCAGATTCCCCGGCGCCGAGCGGCTCACGACGAGCGAGGACTTCCTGAACCTCGATCGGCTGCCGCCGCGCATCGTGTTCGTGGGGGGCGGGTACATCGCGTTCGAGTTCGCCCACATTGCCGCCCGCGCTGGAGTGCACGCGACGATCCTCCACCGAGGCGCCAGGCCGCTCGAAGGCTTTGACCCGGATCTCGTCGGCTTGCTGGTAAAGCGCACGCGGGACGTCGGAATCCGTATAGAGCTCGACACGGAGGTCCGCGGCATCGAAGCGCTCGGCGCCGATCTCGTCGTGCACGGCGCCCGGCGCGGCGAGGACCGCCGCTTCGAGGCGGATATCGTCGTCCACAGCGCGGGCCGGGTGCCCGAGATCGACGACTTGAATCTCCAGGCTGCGGGCGTCGAACGCGAGGCGCGCGGCGTCACCGTAAACGAGTTCCTGCAAAGCGTGTCAAATCCTGCAGTGTATGCGGGAGGCGACGCCGCCGCCAGCGGACCTCCACTTACACCCAAGGCCGACCACGACGTCACGGTGCTGGTCACGAATCTGCTAGAGGGCAATCGTCGCACACCGAACTACGACGGCATCGCGTCGGCCGTCTACAGCGTCCCCCCTCTCGCGTCGGCCGGTCTCACCGAGGCCGCCGCACGCGCCGCTGGGCTGCGGTTTCACACGAACTGGCAAGACAGTTCGGCGTGGTTCAACACGCGCAGGGTCGGGGAGACCACATCGGGCTTCAAGGTGCTGATCGAAGAGCAGACCGACCGCATCATCGGCGCGCATCTCCTCGGGCCCCATGCCGATGAGATGATCAACGTCTTCGCCGTCGCCATTCGGCTTGGAATTCCGGCGCGCGATTTGAAGCAGACGCTCTTCGCGTACCCGACGCACGGCTCGGACATCCGATTCATGCTCTGAAGGATGTCCGTCCAGGGGATCTCTCGTTGGGGGGATTCTTCCCGCACGGATATGCGCATGAGGGACAGAATTGCGATGATCCCCGGGAACGGCATCGGCAAGGAGGTGGTGCCCGCGCGGGCGCAATGATGCCGGACCCCCTTGGCCATCCGACGGCGCCCGCGCCGTCGTGAAGGCGATCGAGCGCGCAGTGGAGGAGAACAGACGATCACGCTCGATGTCGGCGGTAAGGCACCCAACGCCGAGGCCTCCGACGTGGTTGCGGTCTTTCCCCTGATGACCATCTGCGGCTATCGGCCGACCGACCCCGATCCGGTCACGGACCGGTGGCAGCGTGCGCCCGCCTCCCCGGATCTGACCGCCGGCCCCGTGAGACTGATCAGTGACGCTTCGATCTGACTCCAGTCCGTCGAACCGGTCGCTGACTGGCTCGCGCCGGCCGGCGGCCCCGCCACCACGCCCGGATCTCGCCCACGTGCTCCTGCTCGTGTGTCCAGCCCGGGGCGGGGAGCCACTCCACCACGGGGTACGCATGCGAGGGATCGCGCAACGACTCCGTCGGGAGACGCACAAACCACTGGACGAGATCGGCGTGCACGTCATCCATCCGGCGGAGCAGCGGGCGAAGGCCGAGCCGGCGCAATCGGGCGACCGACCGCGAGTTGAACCGATCGCCGTCAGCCACGCTCTCGAACCAGTGGATGCGGTTGCCCTGACCCCGCCCGATAAGCCGGAACCGACGTATGGTCTCCTCATCGCAGCTCAGGAGATGAGCGAGGACGTCCTTGACCGACCAGCGATTCTGGGTGCGGGGCCGCAGGATCTCGCCCGCGGGTAGCCGCGCGAGGAACGCCAGCGTCGAGCGGCGAGTCGCCGCCATGCGTCGGACGGCATTACGCCGCCAGGTCGCGAGTGATCGTGACCCCTGGGTAGGCATCGCGGCATGACGGTAGCGGAGGCGGCGCGGCTGGTCAACCGCGCGCGCGCGGCCCGCGCCGGCGCCAGCGCCTCGACGCTGCGATCGGCGGGGGACTGCCATGGCCCCAAACCGCGTCCACGACCCCTCATCTCGACGGGGGCCGCGACGATTATCAGAGCGGCTCGGTGATGGCTCCAGGCGCCGCCCCCGCAGGTCCCCTGGACCAGTTCCGGCCGACGCTCTTCCTGCTTGCCTACTGCCCGGATGCGTCCTTCCCGTGGCCATGACACACGGACGCCCGCGATGAGCGGGCCCCGCCCGGATCGCGTGCAATTTCGGGCTGATCAAGACTCGGGTATCATCGGCTCGTGGCGCGCGCCAGCAAGGGCGGGCGCCGCGCACGCATGATTGCTCTCCGCGACGTCACCAAGACGTTCGGCGCCCGCGTGGCCGTGGATCACGTCTCCCTGGCGCTCGAGCCCGGCACGACGCGTATCCTTCTTGGCTCCAGCGGGTCCGGTAAGTCCACCATCCTCCGCCTGGTCCTCGGGTTACTCGCCCCGGACACCGGAGAGATCCTCGTGGATGACGTCGTCGTCTCCCGAGGCACCCGCCGTGATGCCCTCCGCCGAATGGGCTACGTGGTCCAGGAGGGCGCGCTCTACCCGCACATGACGGCGGCGGAGAACGCGACGCTGGCCGCGCGCGCCGAGGGCTGGGCGCGCGCGCGCATGGCGGCGCGCCTGGCCGGCCTCGCCGAGCTGGTCGGTCTCGAGCGGAGCCTGCTCGACCATTATCCGGCGGAGCTCAGCGGCGGCCAGCGCCAGCGCACCGGTCTCATCCGCGCGCTCATGCTCGACCCGCCCGTGCTTCTGCTCGACGAGCCACTCGGGGCGCTCGACCCCATCTCGCGTGCAGAGCTCCAGACGGAGCTCCTCCGTGTCTTCCACGAGCTGCGCAAGAGCGTGCTCCTCGTCACCCATGACGTGCGCGAGGCGTTCGTGTTCGGCACCACCATCACGCTCCTGAACGAGGGGCGGGTCGTGCAGGAAGGCACATTCGCCGACCTCGCGCGACGACCGGCCGATCCCTACGTTGCGCAGTTCTTGCGCGCGCAGGCTCCGCCGGCCGCCATGACGGCGACGCTCTAGCATGGCATCGTGGCATCCCCGACTGGGGGCGATGCTCGTCGTCGCCGCGGCGACGCTCGCCCGGACCGCCGACGGCGACGCCACGCCGGTGCGCGTGGGCTCCAAATCGTTCACCGAGAGTTACCTGATCGCCGAGATCGTGGCCCGGATCGCCGAGCAGGTCGGCGAGGCGCCAGTGGAGCGCCGGTTCGGGCTGGGCGGGACGGGCATGGTCTACGGCGCACTGGCCGGCGGCGAGATCGACCTCTACCCCGAGTACACCGGCACGATCAGTCGCGCGATCCTGAAGGATTCGTCGGTGACCACCGTGCCGGCGCTGCGTGCGCGGATACGACCGCGTGGGCTCATCATCAGTGACCCGCTCGGCTTTGCCAATACATACGCCCTGGCCGTGCGCCGCGACACGGCGGCGCGGCTGGGTCTGCGCCGCATCAGCGACCTCGACCGACATCCCGGGCTGACGGCCGCGTTCGATCCCGGCTTCCTCGACCGCGATGACGGCTGGCCGGGTCTCCAGCACCACTACGGCCTCCGCCTCGCGGCCGTTCGCGGCATGGAGCACGCGCTCACCTACCCGGCCCTGATCAGCGGACGCGTCGACGTCATCGACGTGTTCTCGACCGACGGTCAGCTCGCGCGGACGGATCTCGTCGTCCTCACCGACGACCGGCGTTTCTTCCCCGACTACGCCGCGGTGCTGCTGGCCCGCGCGTCGCTGGCCGCCCGTCTGCCCCGGACGTGGGCGGCACTCCAGCAACGCCTCGGGGGACGGATCGACAATGCCACGATGGCGCGGCTCAACGCCGAAGTTGAGCTGGATCGGCGCACGTTTGCTCAGGCCGCCTCCGCGTTCCTCGGCGAGCGCGAGGCGGCGGACGCCGGCCCGGCGCGCCGACGCCTCGGCCGGGACCTTGCGACGCTGACTGTCGAGCATCTGGTCCTCGTCGCCGCCTCACTGGCCGTGGCCATCGCCGTCGGGCTGCCGCTCGGGCTCCTCGCCGCCCGCCACCGGTTCCTCGGCCAGCTCGAGCTGATGGGAATCGGTGTGCTGCAGACGGTCCCCGCGCTCGCGCTGCTGGCCTTCATGATCCCGCTGTTCGGCATCGGCCGGGTGCCGGCGCTCGTCGCGCTGTGTCTCTATGCGCTCCTGCCGATCGTCCGCAACACCTACGCGGGCGTCAGCAGCCTCGATCGGCAGCTCCTCGACATGGCGGCGGTCATGGGCTTGAGCGGCCGGCAGCGCCTGGCGTGGATCGAGCTGCCGCTAGCGGCGGTGACGATCATGGCGGGCATCAAGACCGCCGCCGTGCTCACGGTGGGGACCGCTACGCTGGCGGCGTTCATCGGCGGCGGCGGTTACGGTACGCTCATCGTCACCGGACTGGCGCTCAACGATGTGCCGACGATCCTGGCTGGCGCGATCCCAGCGGCGCTGATGGCCCTCGCGATCCACGTCGCCTTCGAGGCGCTCGACCGTCTGGTGGTGCCGCGACCGCTTCGTGGATCGCCCGGCAGAGCGCGATAGCGTCGTCGGCGTAGCCGGGAAACCAGGCGGTCATCCACTCCGGGCGCTCGAAGAACGCCAGCGGCGCCTGCTGCGCGCGGCGGATGGCGCCGCGGTGGACGAGACCGCTGGCGTTGATGAACGAGACGTCCTCGAGGATCCGCCCCGGCGCCAGGACGCCACCCGTGACCGGCGCGAGGCGGGCGACGGACTCCACGCTCTCGGCGACCCCGCGCAGGCAGAAGGCGTGGACCCGACGCGCGGGCCGCGGCGGCAGCGCGGCGAGCACCGCGCGCATCGTGAGTCCCGAGAAGATCGTATCGTCGACCACCGCCACCGAGTCCGCATCGGCGACCGCGCCGAGCTGGGACGCGAGCGGCGCCGGCCCCGCCAGCGCGTAGTCGCCCGCATCGTCTTCCTCCCGCCAGACGTCCACGCGCTCGATCGCCGGGAACCAGGCTGTGCGCGTGTGAATTTCGGTCGCCACGCGAGCGCCGGCCCGGCCGACGCCGATGGCCACCGCGAACGGGGCATGCGCGCCGCGCGCGATGAGCGCCTCGACCTGTCCCTCGAGCGTCAAGAGGATGACGCGTGGATCCCGGCGAAGCAGTCCAAGGAGAGTCTGCCCCAGCCGCTGCACGTGGGACGCGTCGCCATGAGTGCGGAGCTCCTCCGAGAGATCGTCGTAGATGTAGAGTCTCCGCGGGACCGGTGTGGCCGTCACGTGCGCTCCCTCGGGCGCGCCACCGCCAGGCCGAAGCGGTCCTCCGGGTCGGTCTGCCACTCGTCCAGGACGAGGCCGGCGTCGCCCAGCATCAGGGAGACGGACTCGCGCGTGAACTTGTAGGAGCTCTCCGTCCAGATCCCGTCGCCGACGTCGAAGTCCAGCACCAGCCCAAGCGCCCGGAGACGGACGCGCTGGGGCGCGGCGGCGAGCAGGTGCATCTCGATCCGGCTCGCCTCCGTGTTGTAGAAACTGTGGTGTCGCCAGGCCTCGGGGACGAAGTCGCCGTCGACCGCTCGGTTCACGACGCGGAGGATGTTGCGATTGAACTCGCGGGTGACGCCGGCGGCGTCGTCGTAGGCCGCCTCGAGCACTCGCCGGTCCTTGACGAGGTCCACGCCCAGCAGGAACCGGCCGTCAGAGCCCAGGAGTCGCCGCACCTGGGCCAGCAGCGCATGCCGGGCGGGCGGATTGAAATTACCGATCGTGCTGCCGAGGAAGAGGACGAGGCGGCGGCCGATGGGGGGCGGCAGGCACCCGAGGTGGCGCTCGAAGTCGGCCACGACCGCATGCAGATGCATCTGGGGATACTCGTCGGCCAGTGCGCCGACGGCCCGGGCGAGGCCTTCGCGGCCGACGTCCATCGCGACGTAGCGCACGTCGCGGCCGTCTGCCAGCGCGTCGAGCAACCAGCGGACCTTGCGGCAGGCACCGGGCCCCAGCTCCACGATGTCGCGCGGGCGGAGGTGGCGCACCAGGTCCTCGGCGATATCGCGCAGGATGGCATCCTCGGCCCGCGTCAGGTAGTACTCGGGCAGCTCCGTGATGCGCTCGAAGAGTGCGGAGCCGGTCTCATCGTAGAAATACTTGGGCGGCAGCTGTCGCGGGCACGCCGTGAGGCCCCGCCGGATGTCCTCGGCCATGCGCGCGAGGACTCTGGCGTCGTCGGCGTGGACGTCGAGCAGGCAGCCCATGGCCAGTCCTCAGAGCGCCGCCGTGCGGAACCCGGCGACAATGTTGCGGCGGTGGCGCATGTAGAAGTTCCGCCACGTGCTCCGGATGAGGCGCGACCGCGTGGTCCAGCCGCCGCCGCGCAGCACCTTCTTCTGCCCGAAGTAGGGCTGCGAGTACTCCTTGTACGGATCGCACTCGAAGCCGGGGTACGGCTGGAAGGTGTCGTCCACCCACTCCCACACGTTGCCGATCATCTGCCTGCAGCCGAAGGGACTGTCCCCCTCTGGCAGCGCACGCACGTCGATGGTGCCCCCGGCGCGGAAGTCGAGATTCGCGCGGTCGGCGCTCGGCGGCTCGTCGCCCCACGGGAACCGGCGCTTGCGGCCGGTCGCAGGCTCCAGCGTGGCCGCCACCTCCCACTCGGCCTCCGTCGGGAGCCGGCGCCCCGCCCACCGGCAGTAGGCCTGGGCCTCGTACCAGTTCACGTGCACGACGGGATGCCACGGCTCGAGCGGCACCACCGCGTCGAAGCGCCGCTCCCACCAGCGGCCGTCGTGGCGGTGGACCCAGAACAGCGGGTGTTCGGCGCCCTCCCGTCGGCGCCACTCCCAGGCGCGCCGTTCCCAGAGCGGCCGGCGCCGGTACCCGCCGTCCTCCACGAACCGCTGGAACTCCGCGTTCGTCACCGGGGTAGAGGCGATGCGGAACGGCTGTACCTCGACGGGATGCGCCCATTTCTCGTTGTCGAAGACGAAGGGCTCGTCGGGTGTCGCCCCGAGGGCGAAGGCGCCACCAGGGACGGCAACGTCACGAGGGCGGTAGGCCGGATCCAGCGGTAGCCGGGCGGCCCCGGGATCGAAGCGGGCAAGGCGCGGACGCGGGTAGCCAAGGGTGTGCAGGATGAGGGTGAGGTTCTCTGTGTGCATGTCCTCATGGAGCGCGGCGAGGGTGTAGAAATACGACTCCTCCGCGCTCGGCTCGCGGGAGTCGAGCCGAGCCACGCTGCGGTCTAGCACCGCGGAGATGTACTCGACCGTTTGCCGCCGCGACGGGTAGCGATGGTCCCAGCGCTGCGAGTACGGCACGTTGAACGCATCGTAGATGGCATCGGAGCCCGGTAGCAACGATGCGCGGCCATCGAGGTGACCCAAGATCCAGTACTCCTGAAACCAGCCGACGTGGCCCATTTCCCAGATCGGGGGCTCCAGGAAATGGCCGCGGGCGCCCAGCATCTGCGCGTCCGTGAGGTCGTCGAGCAGCTGGAGCTCGACGCTTCGCGCATCCAGCAGCGCGGCGAGGAGGGCAGTGGCCGTTGGGCGCCCTCGGGGGTCGGTCATGTGGCAAGGTCCCGATGCCGGGCCCTAGTCTACCGCGACTGCCAAGCCGTGCGGAAGCCGACAGGGCCGAGGAGAGGACGAAGGCGATTCGCGCGGGTGGCCGGCCTATTCGGCTCGCGCAGGGAGCCGACCATCAGTTCTTCTCCGAAGAGATGCCCCCGTACGGCGTGTACTCGCACGACTATGGTCACTTCTTCCCAGATAGACCGAACTGGTCAGCCGCGTCCCTGGCGCTGCGTCACAATGCCGCGTCCTCGACACCACGACTGCCACGGGTGTAACCTGACCGCCGCGGAGATCGCTGACGGCATCGGCCGTCTGAATTGAGATACCGACGATCGATACCAGCCGTGCGCAGATGTTTCCGAAGTTTAGCGGGGGGGAGATCGACCCCGACCTCTGCCAGCTGACGGGGGCCAGCGAGGACCGAGCGTGACCGCGTGTGGTGGTGAGATCGCGAAGGAGGGACGCATGACTGACCCAGACACCGACCGACCCGTGCTGAAACATATCGAGCGACTCGTGAAGCAGGAGCATGAGCTCTACGGGCACGAGAAGCTGTCCGACGCGGACCGCCAGCGTCTCCAGCGCCTGGAGGTTGAGCTCGATCAATGCTGGGATCTGCTGCGCCAGCGTCGGGCGCTGCGGGAATTCGGACGCGATCCGGGTCAGGCGCGTGTGAGGCCGCCCGAGGTCGTCGAGCACTACGAGCAGTAACGCGATCGAGCTTGCAAAAGACCAAAGGGGGATTCCTCTCCGGCATCGGACGGGTCGTCCTACCTGACGGGCCGCGGGCGGGGAATCGAGGGTGGCTCGACGGCGGCGTGAGCGGCGTCGCGACGCCCTAGCGCACGGCCATGATCTCGCGGAGCCGGCGCACGGCGGCCGGCAGGAGCTCGAGCACGCGGTCGATTTCGGCGTCGGTCGTGGGGGCGCCGAGTGTGAGGCGTAGCGCGGTGTGCGCGAGCTCGGGGCTGCGACCGATCGCGAGGAGCACGTGGGAGGGTTCCTGCGAGCCGGCGTGGCAGGCGGAGCCGCTGGAGGCGTACAGGTCGTCCATCTCGAGTTCGAGCAGGAGGCTCTCGCCCTGCACGTCGCCCAGGCAGACGCTCACGTGGCCGGGCAGACGGCGCCGGCGATCGCCGTTGAGCAGCACGCCCGGCACCGCGGCCTCGATGCCGGCGATGAGCCGGTCGCGCAGCGCCGTGAGCCGTGCCGCGGTGGCGCCGCGGTGCCGCTCGACCAGCTCAAGCGCGACGCCGCAGCCGACGATGCCGGCGACGTTCTCCGTCCCCGCCCGCCGCCCGCGCTCCTGGCTGCCACCGTGGACCAGCGGGAGCAGCGGCGTGCCGCGCCGCACGTAGAGCACGCCCACGCCCTTCGGCGCGTAGAACTTGTGGGCCGAGAGCGAGAGCGCGTCGACGCCCAGGCGGTCGACGTCGAGCTCGAGGAAGCCGGCGGCCTGCACCGCGTCAGTGTGCACCGGTACCCCGCGCGCCCGAGCCAGCCGCGCGATCTCGGCCACGGGCTGGATCGTGCCGATCTCGTTGTTGGCGAGCATGACGCTGACGAGGCCAGTGTCGGGCCGGACCGCGGCCGCGACCGCGGCAGGCTCGACGATGCCGCACGCATCGACCGGTACGTAGGTGACGTCGACGCCGAAGTGCTGCTGCAGATCGCGCGCCGCCCCCAGCACCGCGCTGTGCTCGATGGTCGTCGTGACGAGGTGCCGCTTGTCCCGTCGCGCCAGCGTCATCCCCTTGAGCGCCAAGTTGTCGGCCTCCGAGCCACCGCTGGTAAAGACAATCTCGTCGTCGTGGCAGTGGAGCGTCCGCGCCACTGTGGCCCGGGCTGCCTCGAGCGCCTCGGCGGCACGCCGGCCGGGCCGGTAGAGGTTCGAGGGATTCCCGAACTCCTGGCGCAGGTACGGCTCCATCGCCTGCAGCACCGCGGGGTGCACCGGGGTCGTCGACGCGTAGTCGAGATAGATGGGCCCGCCGGCGTATGTCATGGCGGTGGCCTCACTCGTCGACGAGCTCCAGGCTGAGGTCGAGTGCCCTGGCCGAGTGCGTCAGCGCGCCCGACGAGATCAGGTCGACGCCGGTCTCGGCGCGCTCGCGCACGGTGTCGAGGGTCACGGTGCCCGAGCACTCGGTGAGTGCGCGGCCCCCGATCCGGCGTACGGCCTCCCGCATCGCCTCGGTCGTCATGTTGTCGAGCAGGATGACGTCGGCGCCGCCGGCGAGGGCGGCGTCGATCTCCTCGAGCGAGGTGACCTCGACCTCGACGCGCATGGTGTGCGGCACGCGCTGCTTCATCCTCCGCACGGCCGCCGCGAGGTCGAGGCCCCGGTTGCGCAAGGCCGCGAGGTGGTTGTCCTTGAGCAGCACCGCGTCGGCCAGGTTGAAGGGGTGGTTGTGCCCGCCCCGCACCCGCACCGCGTACCTCTCCAGCACGCGCAGACCCGGCGTGGTCTTGCGGGTGTCGATCAGCCGGGTGGGCAGCCCGTGCAGGCGCGCGACGAACGCCGCGGTGGTCGTCGCGATGCCGCTCAGGCGCTGGACGAAGTTCAGGGCCGTCCGCTCGGCGGTCAGCAGCGCCCGCGTGGGTCCCTCGATGCGCGCCACCACGTCCCCGGCGGCGAGCACGGTCCCCTCCGGCATCAGCAGGTCGACCTTGACGTCGTGATCAACCAGGGTCA
>Ga0137415_10002931_pt1 | contig 16916 bp, 15 predicted proteins | sample CZODoug3_1_1_16f_FD_183082 | JGI IMG/M metagenome (GOLD analysis project Ga0137415, IMG submission 183082) | Vadose zone soil fungal communities from Angelo Coast Range Reserve, California, USA - CZODoug3_1_1_16fungal (Hybrid Assembly) | ecosystem: Environmental > Terrestrial > Soil > Vadose...
TTGTGGGTGTCGATGTTGCGGAAGTCGGGCGGCAGCGTGTCCTGCGCCAGTTCGGCAATGGTGCCGGCGAGTTCGACGCCGGTTGGGCCGGCGCCGACAATGACGAAGGTCAGGAGTGCCGCGCGCCGCTCTGGATCGCTCTCGCGCTCGGCGCGTTCGAACGCCACCAGGATGCGGCGCCGCAGCGTGGTGGCGTCCTCCAGTGTCTTCAGGCCGGGCGCGAACGGCTCCCATTCGTCATGGCCAAAGTAGGCGTGACGTGCGCCGGTAGCGAGAATGAGGGTGTCATACGGCAACGCGTCGCCGTCATCGAGCAGTACACGCCTGGCTTCCGCATCCACGCCGGTCACCGTGGCGAACAAGGTCGTGACCTCAGGGCGGCCGCGCAGCAAATAGCGGATCGGCCAGGCGATCTCCGACGTCGCCAAGGAAGCGGTCGCGACCTGATACAATAGTGGCTGGAACAGATGATGGTTGCGCCGGTCGATCAGCGTGATGCTGACCGGCGCACCCGCGAGCCCAAACGTCGCTTCCAGTCCGCCGAAGCCGGCGCCGACGATCACGACGCGATGGGGGTCCGCCGGTCGCGGCTGCTCTGTCGTCATCTGCAATGGCCTCTGGTTTCGGACTCTCGGGTCGTTGCATTTATGTAGGCGTTTAGGGGTTCCGGTCCAAGTCCGATTTTCCTCATTGATCGATAACGAAAACGTATCGTCAGCAACCAACACCTGGGAGCGCTGGCGCATTCAGTGTCAGGCGCCCTGCGGCGTCTGCGCGGCGGCGACACGACGGCTGGCCGGCAGCCACGCCCCCGCAAGCGCTCCCAGCAATGACAGCGCCGCTGCTACCGCCATCGCCGCGGCAAAACCGGCACTGAATCTCGCCGGCGAATTGGCCGCGCCGTTCGCGGAAAACACAGCTACCAGCAGCGCGATCCCGAACATGCCGCCGAGGAAGCGCCCCATGTTGAAGACGCCGGACGCCTTGCCCATTTCGACAACATTGACCGAACCCAGCACGGCATTCTGAACCGCCGGCATCGCCATCGACACGCCGACGCCGGCAACAACCAGCGGCGCAATCATCGTTGCGTAGGCGACACCGGGCGTAATGATCATCGCGATCCAGCCGAGGCCGATTGCCTGCATCAACAGCCCGATCGCGACCAGCGGGCGTTCGCCGATTCTGTTGACGACATTGCCCGCGATCGGCGCGGTCACGAAAAGGGTGGCGGTCCAGGGCAACAGCCGCAGGCCGACGCCGAGCGGCCCGTAGCCGAGCGCGGTCTGCAGGAATTGCGGCAGCAGAAACAACACGCCGTACAACGCTCCATACAAGAGAAAGCCGGCGACGATGCCCGATGAGAACGCCCGCGACCGGAACAGCCGCATCGGGACCATCGGCGCGGATGCGCGCCATTCCCAGGTGACAAATGCCGCCGCCAGCAGCAACCCGACGACGAGCGCGGTCAGCACCTCGGCGCTGTTCCAGCCGGCGGCGTTGCCGCGCAGCAGGCCCCAGACCACCGCGAATGCCGAGGCCGCGACCAGCGCGAGGCCGGGAATATCGAGGGCTGCCGCGGGACCGAAACTTTCGCGCAGCCGGGTTATCACCATGACGACGGCGATCAGCCCGATCGGCAGATTGATCCAGAAGATCCACTGCCACCCCAGGCCTTCGGTGATCGCGCCGCCAACAGCGGGCCCCGCCAGCACGGCAATTCCGACCACACCGCTGAAGATGCCGAGCGCGCGCGCCCGCTCTTCCCTCGGAAAGGCTGTGCTCAGCAACGCCATGCCGAGCGGCATCACCAATGCGGCGCCGGCGCCCTGCGCGGCGCGCGCTGCGATCAGCGCGAGGATGCTGGTCGACAGCGCGCAGGCGACCGACGAGGCCATGAACAGTGCGATGCCCGCCGCGAACAGGCGGCGGCGTCCGAACCGGTCGCCGAGCGCGGCGCCGGTCAGCAGCAGCACCGCGAAGCTGAGATTGAAGGCGTTGACCGTCCATTGCAGCGCCTCCATCGGGGCGCCGAAATCGGCGCGGAGGGTGGCAAGTGCGGCCGTCAGCACCTGGGTGTCGAGCGCCACCATGAAGGATGCCAGCGCGGTCACGCCAAGCACCCAACTCTTTTCCCGTCGATCGTAAGATTCCTGCATCGCCATTCTCCGCTTGCTTCGCGCCAGCGTCGTGCGGCGCTCCGCCGACAAGACGAGCGGGGAAGCTCGAAGGATGCGCGCCAAAATATTTTTCTTGCGACCGAATCCTTTGGTTCGTGTCGAACGTCTATGGGCTGAGACGCGATGATTTCGCATCCCGCCATGGAGAGAAATGATGAAACGGACCTTGATCAGGTATAAAACCAAGCCGGAATTGGCCGACAAAAACGCCGAGCTGATCCGAGGCGTGTTTGAGCAATTGAAGGCGGACGGGCCGGAGGGCGTTCGCTATCTTTCGCTGCGGCTCGAGGATGGCACGTTTGTTCATTTCGTCGAGGCTGAATCCGATTCCGCCAATTTCCTTCCGGAATTGGCCGCGTTCAAGGCGTTCCAGAGCGGGATTCGCGAGCGCTGCATTGAACCGCCGCAAGCCGGCAGCGTGACGATCGTCGGCAATTATCGGATGCTGCGGGAGCCCTAAGCACCGGGCTCGCATTTTCGGAGGCTGAATGAAACGGGTCCCTGATGCACCGGCCGCCGCCGGTGGGTTTGACGGCCTTCTCGCCGGGATGCGGCCAAGGCTGCACCGCTACTGCGCGCGCATGGTCGGGTCGGCGATCGACGGCGAGGACGTGCTGCAGGATGCGCTGATCAAGGCGGTGGAGTCGCATGCCACCGCGGGCGCGATCGGCAACCCCGAAGGTTGGCTGTTCCGGATCGCGCACAATACCGCGCTGGATTTCCTGCGCCGCCGCAACCGCCAGGAAGCGCTGCGATCGGCTGAGGAGGTGGACATGATTGCTGACCCGGCCGATGCCGTCTTAAGCCGCCAGATCGCAAGCGCCAGTCTTCGTACCTTCATGCGGCTTCCGGTTGCCCCGCGCGCCAGCGTGATCCTGATGGACGTGCTCGGCTGCTCGCTTCAGGAAATATGCGAGGTGATGGATTTCAGCCTTCCCGCGGTGAAAGCGGCCCTGCATCGCGGACGAACGCAGCTTCGTGAACTGGGCGAGGAACCGGACGATCGGCCGCCGCCAAAATTGTCGGACGCCGATCGGAAGCGTCTCGGCGACTATGTCGCGCACTTCAACGCGCGGGATTTCGACGCGATCCGCGCCATGATAGCCGACGACGTGCGCCTCGACCTCGTCAACAAGACGCGGATGAACGGCAAGGCCGAGGTCTCGAGATATTTTGGCAACTATTCGAAGGCCAGCGACTGGCATCTGGTGCCGGGGCTGGTGGAAGGACATCCCGCCATCCTGGTGCTCGATCCCAACGAACCCGGCTCCGCGCCGAAATATTTCATGCTGCTGCAATGGTCGGCCGACAAGGTCGCAACCATCCGCGATTTCCGCCACGCGGCCTACGTCATCGACGGCGCCGAATATCTGATCTGATTGAGGGCGGCAGCAGGATTTCGAGGACTCGCCCCTGGGCTGGCCGCAGAAGCCGACTTATGGATAGGTCGAGCTGGCACCGGGCCTCTGGCTCGGGCAAATAGTCGGTCGAGCGAACGGTCGCTCAAAACGCTCGGTTGAGCCTGAGGCAGCTGCGACAATCGCGCCCCGATCAGAACTATAATTCTTGCCATTCGCGCCATATACGAATTATGGTGCATGATCCTTTGCGAGCCCGCCACCGGCGTTAACGGACACCGAAGGTCGTGCTTGCCGCAAGCCAAAGATTTCGCGCACAAAGTACGCGATCGATAAGAACGGCCCGGAAACGGCACAAAGGGGCCAACAAGGCTCTCCGGACCGGGCAGGGCATTTGACTGCGGCACATTTAAATCGTGAGGAGGGGGAGTGATATGAGAACGGCATTCTGGCTGGCGGGCGCGACGGTTCTGGCGCTGGCAAATCCGGCCCTGGCGGCGGATTCCATCAAGATCGGCTTCGTTTCTACCTTCAGCGGCCCGACCGCCGTGATCGGCAACGACATGCGCAATTCGTTCGAGTTGGCGCTCGACCACATGGGCCGCAAGATGGGCGGCCTGCCGGTCGAGGTGATCTACGAGGATGACCAGCAGAAGCCCGATGTCGGCAAGCAAAAGACCGAAAAACTGGTTCAGTCCGACAAGGTGGACTTCATCGCCGGCTATATCTGGTCGAACGTGCTGCTGGCCTCGCTGAAAACCGCGGTCGACTCGCAGACCTTCCTGATCAGCGCCAACGCCGGACCATCGCAGCTCGCCGGCGAGCTGTGCTCGCCTTACGTGTTTTCGACCTCCTGGCAGAACGACCAGACGCCGCAGGCGATGGGCCTCTACATGAACCAGAAGGGCGTCAAGTCGGTGTTCCTGATCGGCCCGAACTACGCCGCCGGCAAGGACATGCTGGCCGGCGTGAAGAGCACGTTCAAGGGCGAGGTGGTGGGCGAAGAATATACCGTGTGGCCGAGCCAGCTCGACTTCTCGGCGGAGCTTTCCAAGGCGCGCGCCTCGAAGGCGGAGTCCATCTTCGTGTTCTATCCGGGAGCGGCCGGCGTGCAGTTCCTCAATCAATATGTGCAGGCCGGGATCAAGCAACAGATTCCGCTCTATACCGCCTTCACCATCGACGAATTGTCGCTGCCGTTGCAGAAGGAGAATGCGCTCGGCGTTCCCGGTGCGCAGGAATGGGTGAACGACCTGCCGAACGACGAGAACAGGCGCTTCGTCGCCGACTACCGCAAGAAATACCCCAATTTGCGTCCGACCTATTACGGCGCGCAGGCCTATGATGCCGCGCAACTGATCAACAGCGCCGTGGTGGCGGTGAAGGGCGACACCAGCAGGAAGGACGCGATGAAGGCGGAGATGGAGAAGGCGAATTTCAAGTCGCTGCGCGGCCCGTTCAAATACGGCAAGAACCACATCCCGATCCAGAATTTCTATTTGCAGGACGTGGTGAAGGATGCCGACGGCCAGCTTTCGCTCAAGACCGTCGCCACCATCATCGAGAACAGTCAGGATCGCTTCGCCGACAAATGCCCGATGAAGTGATCGCGGTCTTGGTCCAATCCGGCGGCGGCGCTCGCGCGCGGCCGTTTTTGTTAATGCGTGATGAGATTTGGATTGACCCGTAACAGCAACGGCAGTGCGCTCCCTCTCCCACCCAACTCGGGTTTACCCGAGTTGGGCGTCCAAATCTGTCGAAGTCGGATATATCCGACTTCGATGGGAGAGGGGCGGGGTGAGGGATTGCGGTCTATCGTTAGCGCTTCGCCCCCTCGCCCGGCTTGCTGCGCAAACCGACCTCTCCCTGGCGGGGAGAGGTGACCCATGCTCCTCGTCGTCGAACAATCGCTGAACGGGTTGCAATTCGGGCTGCTGCTGTTTCTGCTGGCGGCGGGACTGACGCTGGTCTTCGGCATCATGGATTTCGTCAATCTGGCGCATGGCTCGCTCTACATGATGGGCGCCTATTTTGCCGCGACCTTCGTGGCGTGGACCGGCAATTTCGTCATCGGCGTGATGCTGGCACTGGGTGCGACGCTGCTGCTCGGCATCGCGCTGGAATTCATCGCGCTCCGTCATCTTTACGGCCGCGATCATCTCGATCACGTGCTGGCGACATTCGGGCTGATCTTGTTTTTCAATGACGCGGTGCGGCTGATCTGGGGCCCGGCGGGGCTCGCGCTGCCGCTGCCGGCCTGGCTGACGGTGCCGATCCAGATCATGCCCGGCGTCTATTATCCCGCCTACCGGCTGGCGATCATCCTTGTAGCGCTCGCGGTCGCCCTGATGCTTTACATCGTCGTGATGCGCACGCGGCTCGGCATGCTGATCCGCGCCGGCGCGTCCAACCGCGAAATGATCGGGGCGCTCGGCATCAACATCAAGCTGCTCTACACGCTGGTGTTCGGGCTCGGCGCGGCGCTGGCCGGTCTCGCCGGCATGATGCAGGCGCCTATTTTAACGGTCCAGATCGGGATGGGCGAGAACATCCTGATCCTCGCCTTCGTCATCATCGTGATCGGAGGCATCGGCTCGATCCGCGGCGCGTTCCTGGCCGCGATCTTCGTCGGCCTGATCGACACGCTGGGCCGCGCGTTCCTGCCGGATCTGCTGCGAAAGATCCTCAGTTCGGCCGCGGCTTCCACCGCGGCGCCCGCGCTCTCCTCGATGCTGATCTATCTATTGATGGCGATCGTGCTGGTGGTGCGCCCGGAGGGGCTGTTCCCGGCCAACCGGCGATGATCGCTTCACTCAATGCCCGCAACTCGATCGCGGCGCTCGTGGTCGCGGGCCTGCTGTTGCTGCCGCTTTATACCTCGATCAGCGGAAACGTCTTTGTGCTGACGCTGTTCACCCGGATCGTCATCTTCGCGCTGGCGGCGGCGAGCCTCAATCTCATCATGGGCTATGGCGGCATGATGAGTTTTGGCCACGCCGCCTATCTCGGGATCGGCGGCTATGCGGTCGGCATTCTCTCCAGCGAAGGCATCGGCTCGGGCTTCATTCAGTGGCCGGTGGCGCTGCTCGCGTCGGCGCTGTTTGCGCTGGTGATCGGCGCGCTATCTTTGCGCACGCGCGGCGTCTATTTCATCATGATCACGCTCGCCTTTGCGCAGATGGCGTATTACGTCGCATCCGGGCTCGCGCCCTACGGTGGCGACGACGGTCTCACCATCTACAAGCGCAGCGACTTCGGCGGCCTGATCAACCTGTCGAACCGCGTGCAGTTTTATTATCTCTGCCTCGGCTGTCTGTTTGGCGGGATCTACCTGATCTGGCGCATCGTCAATTCGCGCTTCGGCATGGTGGTTCAGGGCCTGCGCTCCAACGAGCAGCGCATGCAGGCGATCGGCTTTCCCGCGAAACGTTATCGCCTCGTTTGCTTTGTCATCGCCGGCACCATGTGCGGTCTGGCCGGGGCGTTGCTCGCCAACAACACGGACTTCGTCAGCCCGGCCGTGATGTACTGGACCCGTTCCGGCGATCTCATGGTCATGGTCATCCTGGGTGGCATGGGCTCGCTGTTCGGCCCGGTGCTGGGTACGATCGTCTATCTCTTGCTGGAGGAGGCGTTGTCGCAAGTCACCGAATACTGGGCGCTGATCATGGGCCCGCTGCTGCTCTTGATCGTGCTGTTCGGGCGCGGCGGCATCATGGGCCTGCTCGGGAGGCTGAGCCGTGGCTGATCCCTTGCTTCGCGTTGAAAGACTGGTGCGGCGGTTTGGCGGGATCCTCGCCACCGACAATCTCTCTCTCGATGTCATCAGCGGCGAGTTGCACGCGATCATCGGCCCGAACGGCGCCGGCAAGACCACGCTGATCAGCCAGCTCACCGGGCAGTTGTTGCCGAATTCCGGCACCATTCATTTTGCCGGTCAGGACATCACGAGACTGCCGGCCTGGCGGCGCAGCGCGCTCGGGCTGGCGCGCTCGTTCCAGATCACCTCGCTGCTGCCCGACTTCACCGCATCCGACAATGTCGCGCTGGCGGCGCAGGCGCATGACGGGCACTCGTTTCGTTTCTGGGGCAGCGCTAGAGGCGAACAGCATCTTCGCCAGGCGGCGCAGTCCGCGCTGGCTCGGGTTGGGCTCGCTGACCGTGCCGACACCCTGGTGTCGAAGTTAAGCCATGGCGAGCAGCGTGAGTTGGAACTCGCCGTCGCGCTGGCGACGAAGCCGCAAATGCTGCTGCTCGACGAACCGATGGCCGGCCTCGGTACCACGGAATCCGCGCGCATGGTGAAATTGCTGCAGGAACTGCGGCGCGAAGTCACCATCGTGCTGGTCGAGCACGACATGGAGGCGGTGTTCGCGCTCGCCGACCGCATCACCGTTCTGGTCTACGGCCGCGTCATCGCGTCCGACGTGCCGGCGGCGATCCGCGGCAATGAAGAAGTCAGGCGCGCCTATCTCGGCGATCAGCACGTGGTGACCCGTCATGGCTGACGCCGCAGCCTTGCTCGAAGTCGATGGCATCGAGACCTGTTATGGCCTGAGCCAGGTGCTGTTCGGCCTGTCGCTGGAAGTCCGATCAGGAGAGATGGTGGCCGTGATGGGCCGCAACGGCATGGGAAAGACCACGACGATCCGGTCCATCATGGGGCTGACGCCGGCGCGCGGGGGCGCAATCCGTTTCGCTGGCCATGCGGTCCGGAAACTTCCTTCGTTTCGGATTGCGCAGTTGGGAATTGGCCTCGTCCCGGAGGGTCGTCAGATATTTCCGAACCTCACCGTGCGCGAAAATCTCGTCGCGGCTTCCGGCAACCGTCTGGGCGCGGCCGATGCATGGACCATCGAAAAAATCCACGCGCTGTTCCCGCGGCTCGCCGAACGCGGCAACAACATGGGCGGCACGCTGTCCGGCGGCGAGCAGCAGATGCTGGCGATCGGGCGCGCGCTGATGACCAATCCGCGGCTGCTGATCCTCGACGAGGCCACCGAGGGCCTGGCGCCGCTGATCCGCGAGGAAATTTGGAACTGCCTGTCGCTGTTGAAAGCCCGCGGCCAATCGGTTCTGGTGATCGACAAGAACGTCGCGAATCTCGTCCGCATCGCCGACCGCCATTACATCATCGAGCGGGGACGTACGGTATGGAGCGGCACCTCGGCCCAGCTTGTTGCAGAGCCCGATCTGCAGCATCGGTATTTGGGAATTTGAGCTTTTCTGTCATTCCGGGGCGCGCGCAGCGCGAACCCGGAATCTCGAGGTTCCCCGATGTGCAATTGCACATCTGAGGTCTGGTCCTTCGGACCATCCCGGAATGACGGAGTGTGAGCCCTCAAAACATCTCGAAATATTCGCGCTGTTCCCAGTCCGACACTTCGGCCTGAAAGCGCTCGATTTCGGCGTTCTTGATATGGACGTAGTAGTCGACGAAACCGGCGCCGAGCGCCTCGCGAAAGAACGGATCGTCCTTTAATGCCAGCACCGCGTCCTGCAGCGTCTTCGGCAGCAGGGCGGCTTTTGTTTCGTAGGGCGTGTCCGCGGATGGACCGGGATCCAATTCACGATCGACGCCGTCGAGCCCGGAGAGAATTTGCGAGGCCATGTAGAGATAGGGGTTTGCGGCGGGCTCGCCGATCCGGTTTTCCAAACGGGTCGCGGGATCATCCACGCCGCCGAGCACGCGGATCATCACGCCGCGGTTGTCGCGTCCCCAGATCGCGCGATCCGGCGCCAGCGAATAGGAACGATAGCGCTTGTAGCCGTTGATGGTCGGCGTCGTGAATACGGTCGAGGCCCGCGCATGCTGCAGCAGTCCTGCAAGATAGCAGCGGCCGAACGGGCTCAATATCGCGCCGCCCTCTTTCGTCATGAAAGCATTCTCGCCGCTGGCGCGAGAGACCAGCGATTGATGCAGATGCCAGCCGGACGCGAACACACTCGGCAAGCGCGGCCGGCACATGAAGGTTGCGTGATAGCCGTGCCGATGGCAGATCTGCTTCACGGCGCTGCGGAACAGCACCATGTTGTCGGCGGCCTCCAGCCCGTTTGTCGGCTGGAACGTGAATTCGCACTGGCTCGGACCGAACTCGACTTCGATCGACCGCAGCGGCAGTCCGAGCGCCTGGATGTCGCGCCTGACCAGATCGAGCACCGGCTCCATCTGATCGTAGCGCTGCTCGGTCAGATATTGATAGCCGTGCGACAAGAGGCTGACCGACGGCGGCTGACCCGGCTGGCCGGCATCCTCCGGCGCCATTCTGGCGTCTTCGAGTTTGAAGATATGACACTCGACTTCGAGACCGGCCACGAAATCATAGCCGCGCCTGGCGAGGCCGGCGAGCACCGATTTATAGAGGTTGCGGGTCGCGAACGGCACCGGCCGGCCGTCGGCGAAATGAACGTCGCATAAGAGCCAGCCGGTCGCCGACGCCCACGGCAGCACGTGAAAGCTCAGGGGATCCGGCACCATCAACACATCGGCGGCGCCTTCCATTTCCTTCATGCCGAACCCGCCGCCGGCGGTAAAGACGGGAAATACGGTCCGGTGCGAGGTGTCCTTGGCGAACATCGTGGTGGTGATGCTGCATCCGCTCTCCAGCGTGCGCAGCGCCTCGCTCGCGACCAGGGTCTTGCCGCGCAGGATGCCGTGCTGGTCGGGGAACGACAGCCGGATGACTTCGAGTTTTTGTTGCTCGACGATCTTGCGAAGACGGCTCGCCGCTTCCTTCTGCTCGCTCGACCAGAGACCGTGACGCTCGACAAAGCTCAACGCGTCACTCCCTCAGAGTCTAATTCGCAAAATGCAGCTAATTGAATTGTGTTGGTCGTCATTGCGAGGAGCGAAGCGACGAAGCAATCCATGCTTTCTTTCGGCGGCTCCATGGATTGCTTCGCTTCGCTCGCAATGACGAAGAGACGCCATCACGAGACCGCCTTGAGATGCGGCACCTTGTCCGCGATCTCGGCAGGCACCGGCGCCGCCCATGGCGCGCCGCGCCGCCGCTTGACGTCGACCTCCATCCAGAAGGTTTCCCATCCCCGCGTCGGCCCGATGCCGTCCATGGTGGCCGGGCCCTGGATGCTGCGGGCATGCGCGGCGTCGAGGAACATGAACGGCTTTGCGCCGGCAGCGACCTTCTCGATTTCCTGCCGCAGCAGCCGGCGATACTGCACGATGGCCTTGTCAGCGGTGCCTAGATGCTCGCGGGTGCGGTTCTGGATCGCACCCATCGACTCCACCGCCCACTGGTCATGCACATTGATGTCGGCGCCCATGCCGGTGAAGGTCTCGGTCGCCTGCTCCTGCGGATCGAAACCGTAATCGTTGGACTTGTTCTTGCGCGAGCGATAATCGGGAAGCTCATACAGTTCGAGGCGCTGGTCGCGCATCTTCTTCTTGTCGACCGGCGTCGCATAGCTGGTGAAGATCGCATACCAGTAGCAATTCTCGTCATCGACAGGCACGTGCCACTGCGTAATGGTCATCTCCGTGCTCATCGGAATGACAAAACCATGCGGGAACAGCTGGTTGGTAACGCGGACATGGGTTCGCTCCTCGTCGATCTCGCGCAGCGCGATCAGCCGCAGGCCGTATTCGGTGTGCTCGACATTGATGATGGGGCGGTCATATTCGCGCAGGATTTTTGTCATCGGCATGTCGCTGCCGGCCGATGCGCCACGAAACTGTTTGCCGTACGCGCCAGAGGTATCCTCGTCCTCGAAGAAGCGATGCAGGAACGAGGCATGCGACGGATCGATGCCGACCTCGAGCGCCTGCAGCCAGTTGCAATTGATGTGGCCCTTGAACGCGAAGGTATGGCTATCGGGCGCGACGAAACAATCGATTTCCGGAAACGCCGGCGGCTCGCCCTCGCCGAGATAGGCCCAGAGGATGCCGCTTTTCTCGATCACCGGATAAGCGCGCTGGGTAATGTTCTTGCACAGCGCCGAATCCTTCGGCTCGGCCGGCGTTTCAAGGCATTGGCCCGACACGTCGAACAGCCAGCCGTGGAACGCGCAGCGCAGGCCGCCATCTTCGAGACGGCCAAACGCGAGGTCGGCGCCGCGATGCGCGCAATGGCGCTCGATCAGGCCGTAGCGTTCCTGCTCATCGCGAAACAGCACCAGGCTCTCGCCCAGCAACTTTATCGCCTTGACCGGCCGAGGCCCTTGCATCTCCTCGACGAGCGCCGCCGGCTGCCAGTACATCCGCATCAGTTTCCCGCAGGGATCCTTAGGCCCTGTCCGGGTCATCAGGTCGTTCTGCTCCTGGCTCATCATGGCGGCGGATCCTTGGTAACCACAAAATTGATCGCGGGATCGAATACCCGTTCAAAATCAAATTACTAGGCTTGCCGTTCCAGGCAAGCGGATTCCTTGCTCAGGTTTGCCTCATCGCGAGACATGGCGCCCACAAGGCAGTCCAATCCGTTGATCGACTTGGTGCGAAATTGAAGGCCCAGTTTCATGCCCGCACCCTGTCGGCTGCGCCGCAAAGCCGACCGGCTGCGGCGCTGGGATGAACATACATGCGCCATGCTCGCAGGCAGCGAGACTTATCGCGGCCACAACATCGAACCACTTCTGCCGCATCGAGGGTCGATCCGATACCATGAATCCAGTCAGAGAGAGCCGCAATGTTCCCGAACGCGTTCGCCCGCTTTCCGTCCGTCATGCGTTCACTGACCGCGTTGATCTTGCTGATCGCGGGGCAGAGCGTAACGCCGTCTTTTGCGGCTGCGGCGGAGCCTAGCCCGGGCCAGTGGTTTGTTTCTCTCATCGCCACCTATAACCAGAAGTCATTTTGTATCCCCGCAACGACGCGTCTGGTCGATGTCACCCAGGCCGTTGCGCAGTATACAGAGGCGCATCAAAACTCCGGTCAGCTGACGGCGCCGATAGCCATTCAAATCCTCGCGCAGCTATATCCCTGTCAGGCCCCTTCCACCGCGGCGAATGTCGGGGTTCCGAAGACGGGTGAAGACGCTGCCCCGGTCGGGATGGAGACCATTGATGTCATGCGCACGCTGCAGAAGACGTCGGGCCATGAGAACGACGACGTCCTCGAAAAAATCAGGACTCACGCCGACGCCTATCCGCCCCCGGTGTTATTTGGCCTGGCACGGGTGCTCTACCGGCGAGGCGACGCAGACGAGGCCATTTTCTGGTTCAACGCCGGGCGCCTGCGGGGAAATTTTGACGCCTGGCGCTCCACGGATGTCGTCAGCGCCCGGGCTACCATGGTCGCCTTGTCAAGGGAGATGCCGATCGAGCTGCGCAAGGCGCAGTTCGCCGATCTTCAAAAGCTGAGAGGCATCGTCACCAAGGTCATCGCATGGGATGAAACGACGCCCCGCAATTACGACCGGCGATGGATCGATTTTCATGGCGTGGCTGCAAACAAAGGCGGGCCGGGAAATGGCAAGCCGCCGGTTTCGCCTGGGACCATCGCGCCGGAAAAGTGGGATGAACTCGCCAAGCAGGTTCGCGAGGAATACCGCAAGGATCTTGAAGTGTCGATCGCGATGATGAGCAACGCCAGGAAGTAGCGTGAAGGCGGCCGGCGATCGCCGTCGCTTCACATCAATCTCGAACGGCGGGCTGTTGGAGCGGAAGCGCCATCAGCACCTCGTCATGATATTCATTGCCAACTTTTAGAGCCCGGCGCTCAAGCCCGTATTGTTCGAACCCGTTGGCGCGGTAAAGGCGATGGGCCGCGGCGTTCGACGCCACGACGGTCACGCAAATTTCCTCAACCAGGGTCCGGGCATGCGCGATGACCCGCTGCACCAGAGCCGCCGCCAGTCCGCTGCCGCGTGCCCCGGGGCGAACATACATTCCCCACAGGACACCCTTGTGCCGGAGCTTGGCGGAGCCGTTCACGTGGAAACCGGCTACGCCGAGCAGCGGCGAATTATCGATCCAGCCTCCGAACACCGTGCTGGTTTCCAGCCGCTCGGCCCACCAGGTGGCGGGCTTGGCGGACTCGTCATCCAACGAAGCGCCGAATGCCTCGGGGTGGCTCTTCAGGCCTTCAAGGCGCAGCTCGCGATAGCTCGTGACATCATTCGCCTCGAGACGGCGCACCTTGAGGAGCTTCTGCGGGATCGAGGCGTCGGGCTGGGCCATGGATTTGTATAGCGTTGCCGCACTGTTGACCGCAACGGTCAAAAACTGTGTACGTCGTCCGTGCAAAAATCAAGAAATTTTGCAGGTCGCGATGCTGCGCTGCCTGAACATGTACGACGTCGCCGAGCGTCAGTCCGCGATCAGGAGAGGGATGTCATTCGCAACCGTCAGAACAGGCTTAGGGTATGTTGACAAATATGTCAACATACCCTAAATGCGAAACACCAGAAATATCTCGTGGATCAAGGCGGCGCGCAGGGACTTCGAGGATTTTCCGGAAAGACGTGCAGACCGACATGTTTGACGCGCTCACGGTCGCTGCTGAGGGCGGGAAGTCGGAGAAGGCGACGCCGTTCAAGGGCGTTGACGGTGGTGTGTTCGAGATCGCCTTGCGATATCGCGGTGACGCCTTTCGTGCGCTCTACGCCATCAAGATCGACGCGGATATTTGGGTGATCCACGTGTTCCAGAAGAAGTCGAAATCAGGAATCAAAACCCCGCAGATGGAGGTTGATCTTATTCGCGACCGGCTCAAACGATTGAAGATTGAAGGAGGCTCTGAAATGAAAAAAGACAATTTGGAGTTGGTACGCGGCAGCGGCAACGTGTATCGCGACTTTGGACGGCCCAACGCAGATCTTGAGCAGGCGCGCGCCATTACCGCCGCAAAGATCATCCACGTTCTCGACGAGCGCAAGCTCTCGACGCGCGACGCGGAAAAACTTACCGGCGTCTCCTATTCGGAATTTTCCCGCATTCGCAGTACGCAGCTCGGCCGTTTCACGCTTGATCGAATGATTGCCATTCTCGGCAAGCTTGATGAGGACGTTGAGGTGTCCGTTACCTTCAAGGCGCGCAAGCACGGCGCGCCTGTCGTTCCACGCGCAGCCGCATCCACGGCTAAGCGTGGGTATCTGCGGACGGCCAGAGTGCTGACGCGCAGATGAAACAGTTGGCCTAGGCTGGCAGTTTCGTTCCCCGGATGCCATGCGGCGCCATCAGCGCGTTCACGCGCTATGGCTTGCGGCGTGGTGCGCGGCTGATCCGGGGTCCAGTGCGTGCTTTACATGTTAACCCCGCGCGAACATTCGCGCTTCGTCATGCAGCACCGGCGCCACCGCCTCGATCAGCCGCGCGGCGGCGTTGTCGACGGTAAGACCGGCGGTGTCGACCACAGCCGAGGCGCGCGCATACAGCGGCTCGCGGCTGCGCAAAATGGTGCGCAATTCCGCCATCGCCGAGCGATCGTCGGCCATCGGGCGCAGATCGCCTTGCCTGCGCACCCGCGCCATGTGTTCTTCGGGTTCGGCCTTCAGCCAAATGGTGTAGAACGACGACAGGATCAGGTCGAAGGTCAGGGGCTCGGAGACGATGCCGCCGCCGGTCGCCAGCACCATCAACTCGTTTCGCGCCAGCAATTGCCCGAGCGCCGCCTGCTCCATCCGCCGAAAACCTTCCTGGCCGTAGAGCGCGATGATCTCGGCGACCGATAATCCGTTCTGCGCCTCGATCTCCTTGTTCAGTTCGACAAAGCTCCAGCCGATTTTCTTGGCCAGCAGCTTGCCAAGGGTGGATTTGCCGGCGCCGCGCAAGCCGATCAGGGCGATGCCGGCGAACGACATTCGCCGCTGCGCCGAGGCGCCATTGCCCTGACCGGAAAGAACCTCCTTGGCCTGCGCGATCTGGTTCGGCGTGGCCCTGCGCAGGAGGTCGCGAAGCACCGGCCAGTCCGGCGCCGGCTCCGCTGCCGGAATAAGGTCTTCGAGATGCGCGCCCATCGCGTTCGACACCCGGCGCAATAGCACGATCGAGACGTTGCCCTTGCCGCTTTCGAGCTGGGCGATATAGCGTTCGGAAATGCCGGAAACCTTTGCCAGCACCTTTCGCGACATGCCGCGAAGCGCGCGCATGGTGCGGACGCGCTGGCCAAGCTGCTCGAGAAACAAGGCTTCGGGATCGGGATCTTCGGTCATGTCCCCTGTTCAGTTTTGGCCGCGAATACGGGCGCTCCGGAAACATAATGCCGATAAGGATTGACAGCAAGCGCGTGCGGTGGCCTTCTATGAATTATAATTCTTAAAATTCGGGGGAGAAGACGCCTGAGTGTCTACAACGCAGTGACCTGGCTGCTCGACCGCAATGTCGATGAAGGGCGCGGCGAAAAGCTCGCCTTCACCGACACCGTTTCCGAATTGACCTACGGCGAATTGCAGAAGCAGAGCTGCCGCGTCGCCAATATGCTGCGCCGTCTCGGTGTCCGCCGCGAAGAGCGCGTGGCCATGATCATGCTCGACACGGTCGATTTTCCAGCGGTGTTTCTCGGCGCGATCCGCGCCGGTATCGTGCCGGTACCGCTCAATACGCTTTTGACCTCGGATCAGTACGCCTATGTGCTGGCGGATTGCCGCGCGCGGGTGCTGTTTATTTCCGAGGCGCTGCTGCCGGTGGTCAAGGATATGCTCGGGCGCATGGCCGACCTCGACCATGTCATCGTCGCCGGCAAGGATGCGCATGGTTACAAGAAACTGCCCGATGAGCTCGCCGGCGAAAGCACCTCATTCGCGACTGCGGCGACCCATGCCGACGAGCCGGCATTCTGGCTGTATTCATCAGGTTCGACCGGCATGCCCAAGGGCGTGCGGCATCTGCATTCCAATCTGGCGGCGACGGCGGAGACTTACGCCAAGCAAGTGCTCGGCATTCGGCAGGACGATGTCGGCCTGTCGGCCGCAAAACTGTTTTTCGCCTATGGCCTCGGCAACGCGCTGACGTTCCCGATGTCGGTCGGCGCCACCACCGTGCTCAATTCCGAACGCCCGACGCCGGCGACCATGTTCGCGCTGATGAACAAGTACAATCCGAGCATCTTCTTCGGCGTGCCGACGCTATTTTCGGCGATGCTGAACGACGAGACCACGAAGCGCGAACGTTGTGGTTCGCGCCTGCGCATCTGCACGTCCGCGGGCGAGGCGCTGCCGGAATCGGTCGGCAACAACTGGAAGTCGCGTTTCGGCGTCGACATTCTCGACGGCGTCGGCTCGACCGAGCTGTTGCATATTTTTCTCTCCAATGCGCCGGGCGATATCAAATACGGCTCCTCGGGCCGTCCGGTGCCGGGCTACAAGGTGCGGCTGGTCAACGAAGCCGACGACGATGTGCCCGACGGCGAGGTCGGCGAACTGCTGGTCGATGCGCCCTCGGCCGGCGAAGGCTACTGGAATCAGCGCAGCAAGAGCCGCCA